>ERZ1370068.1791-contig-11733_pt1 | contig 53357 bp, 88 predicted proteins | sample MGYA00561227_ERZ1370068 | MGnify/ENA primary metagenome ERZ1370068 (study PRJEB38410, sample SAMEA6850437) | metagenome | study: Metagenomic assessment of the ecological functions of the soil: analysis of the soil microbiota associated with the... | reverse complement strand
CGCGTCCACGATCGCATTCAAGGTCGGGCTTGGACGCATCGCTTTTGACGCCTTCGCGTCATCAGGATGATAGTACCCGCCGACATCGACCGGCTTCCCTTGAGCACCGAGTAATTCGCTGCGAATCTTGACTCTCATTGTCTGCCAGTGTCCTTGGCGATCTTGGCAAAGCGCGCTCGCCAGGTTCTTATCTCTGAGTCTGTTGGGCCAAGGCCTGCGCCCAGTACAACGCCAGATAGAAATGGCTCCCGCGATTATCGATCTCTCCCACCTTGCGGGCCGGCGACTTGTTGCTCTCCAGGAACTTCGCATTGGCCTGATCGAGCGTGTCCGCCAGAATCTTTGCTGCGTTGATTGTTCGCCACCTTGGCCGAGATGTTCCAACGATGCGGCGAGCGCCAGGAATTCGCCCAGCGAATCCCATCGCAGATAGCCTTCTTCCTGGAACTGCTGCACGTGCTTCGGCGCCGAGCCGCCCGCGCCGGTCTCGAAGAGACCGCCGCCGTTCAGCAGCGGGACGATCGAGAGCATCTTTGCGCTGGTCCCGATTTCGAGAATCGGGAACAGGTCGGTCAGATAGTCGCGCAACACGTTCCCTGGTCACAGAGATCGTGTCCTTGCCCCTCCTTGATCCGCTCCAGCGAGAAGCGCGTCGCGTCAGCCGGAGACATGATCCGGATGTCGAGGCCCGTCGTGTCGTGATTCTGGCAAGTAGCGTTCGACCTTCTTGATCAGCTCCGCATCGTGCGCTCGGTCTTGTCCAACCAGAAAACCGCCGGGGATCCGGTGGCTCGTGCGCACGATTCACCGCCAGCTTGACCCAGTCCTGAATCGGCGCATCCTTCGACCTGGCACATGCGCCAGATATCGCCGTCTTCGACCTTGTGTTCCAGCAACGTCGTTCCTGACGCATCGACCACGCGAATCGTGCCGTTGCCCGGCGCCTTGAAGGTCTTGTCGTGCGATCCGTATTCCTCCGCCGCTTGCGCCATGAGCCCGACGTTGGGCACGCTGCCCATCGTCTTCGGATCGAAGGCGCCGTGCTTCTTACAGAATTCGACGACCTCGTGATAGACCGGCGCGTAACTGGCGTCGGGGATGACCGCCTTGGTGTCCTGCAGCTTGCCGTTCCGGATTCCACATTTTCCCCGAGTCGCGAATGACCGGCGGCATGGAGGCATCGATGATGATGTCACTGGGCACATGCAGGTTGGTGATCCCTCTTGTCGGAATTCACCATCGCCATGGGGGGCCGCTTCTTGTAGACCTCTTGAATGTCGGCTTCGATCGCCTTGCGTTGATCGTCCGGCAAGGCTTTGATCTTGGCATAGAGATCGCCGAGGCCGTTGTCCGGATCCACGCCCAGCTTCTTGGAACAGTCTCGCCATGCTTCTCGAACACGTCCTTGATAATACACCGTCACGGCATGACCGAAGATCTTGGGATCCGAGATCTTCATCATGGTGGCTTTCATGATGGATCGAGAACAGCACGCCCTGCTTCTTGGCATCTTCGATCTGCTCCTCGAGGAACTGGCGCAGGCGCGCGCTGTGCTCATGAACGTGGCATCGATGACTTCACCGGCCTGCAGCGCCACCTTCGGCTTGAGCACCGTGCGTCTTGCCGTCCTGGCCGACGAACTCGATCCGCGCATCGGTCGCCGCAGTCGTCGTCATCGACTTTTCGTTGGACCGGAAATCTCCGCCCTTCATATGGGACGACGTGCGTCTTGGAGTCCGGACTCCAGGCTCCCATCTTATGCGGATGCTTCCTCGTATGGGCCTTCACGGAGAGCGGCGCGCGGCGATCGGAGTTGCCTTCGCGCAGCACCGGGTTGACGGCGCTGCCCTTGACTCTTGTCGTAGCGGGCCTTGATCTCCTTCTCTTCATCGTCTTTCGGATTTTCCGGATACTCGGGAAGCTTGTAGCCCTGGCTCTGTAACTCCTTGATGGCCCCTTGCAATCTGAGGAAGCGAGGCGCTGATGTTCGGGCAGCTTGATGATATTGGCTTCCGGTGTCTTGGCCAGCTCGCCCAATTCGGACAGGCGCGTCCGCCTGCTTCTGCTGCGGTGTCAGATAGTCTGGGAAAACGGCGAGAATGCGCCCGGCCAACGAAATATCCCGCAATTCAACGGACACGCCAGCCGCCTTGCTGAAGGCGTTGATGATCGGCAGAAACGAATAGGTTGCCAACATCGGCGCTTCATCGGTTTTCGTATAAATAATTTTGGATGCTTGTGTAGCCATGATTTTCCCTCTTTCAGCCTCTTGTTAGTTCAGCGCATTCAACGCCGAACCAGCCTTGAACCACGCGATCTGTTGCTCAGTGATGCTGTGGTTCGCCTGGATGGTGAGCGCTGTGCCATCCGTCTTGTGTACCGTCACCTGCACCGGTTTGCCGGGTGCCAGACTACTTAGCCCCGTCACGCTGATGCGGTCCTGTTGCTCGATCTTCTCGTAATCCTTCGGGTCAGCGAAGGTCAACGCCAAGATCCCCTGCTTCTTTAAATTGGTCTCGTGAATGCGGGCAAAGCTCTTCGTAATCACGACGCGGACGTTGAGGAACCGCGGCGACATGGCGGCATGCTCCCGGCTGCTGCCCTCCCCGTAATTCTCGTCGCCGACCACGATCGAGCCGATGCCCTTCGCTTTGTACCGGCGGGCGATCTGCGCCATGGTAAGCCCCGCTTCGCCCGTCAAGACATCCGTGCCCTTGCCGGGCTCGGAAGAAAATACATTGTTCGCACCCAGGAACATATTGTCGCTGATCTTGTCCAAATGGCCTCGGAACTTGAGCCAGGGTCCTGCCGGAGAAATGTGATCGGTCGTCGTCTTGCCTTTGGTCTTGATCAACAGCGGGAAGTTTCTCGAAATCCTTGCCGTCCCAGCGCGGAAAGGGCTGCAACAACTGCAACCGCTCGCTGGTCGGCGGAACTTCGACAGTCAAGCCCTCGCCGCTGGCCGCCGGCGCAACAAACCCTTCCTCACCCTTCGCGAAACCCTTGGCCGGAAGCTCTTCACCCACCGGCGGCAGGAACTTGAATTCCTTCCCATCCGCGCCCTTGAGGGTCTGATTCACAGGATCGAATCCAAGATCGCCCGTGATCGCGTAGGCCGTCACGACTTCCGGACTCGCAAGGAATGACAATGTTTCATTGATGCCGTCGTTACGGCCTGGGAAATTACGGTTGAAGGAACTGACGATCGAATCCGCTTTCCCTTTACGCCATCGGCCCGCTTCCACTGCCCGATGCAGGGGCCACAGGAGTTCGACAACACCGTGCCGCCCAATTTTTCAAATGTGTCCAGAAACCCGTCGCGCTTCATCGTATGATAAATGCGCTCGGAGCCAGGCGACACGAGGAACGGGGTTTTCGCTTTGAGCCCGGCCTTCAACCCTTGCTGGGCAATGTGGGCCGAACGGCTGATGTCTTCATAGGATGAATTGGTGCAGCTTCCGATGAGCGCCGCCTTGAGCTCGACCGGATAACCCTTCTCCTTGGCTTCCGCCGCCATCTTGGAAATCGGCCTGGCGAGATCCGGCGTATGGGGCCCGACGACATGGGGCTCGAGCGTCGACAAATCGACTTCGACGATCTGGTCGTAGTACTTCTCAGGCGACTGAAAGACCTCGGGGTCCGCCACAGAGCAATGACTTGTTGGCGATCGCAAGGTTGGCCAGATCGGCCCGATCCGTGATGTTCAGATAGGCAACCATCTTCTGGTCGAAGGGAAACACCGATGTCGTGGCGCCCAGTTCAGCGCCCATGTTGCAGATCGTCCCCTTACCGGTTGCGCTGATGGTTTCGGCGCCGGGCCCAAAGTATTCGACGATCTTGTTCGTCCCGCCCTTCACCGTGAGCAAGCCGCAGAGGTATAGAATCACGTCCTTCGGCGAGGCCCAGCCGCTCAACTTGCCGGTCAGGCGGATGCCGATCAGTTTCGGATGGAGGACTTCCCAGGGCAGACCGGCCATCACTTCGCCGGCATCGGCGCCACCGACACCGATGGCTAACATCCCGAGCCCCCACCATTGGGCGTGTGCGAGTCGGTTCCAATGATCAATGCCGCCGGGAATGCGTAGTTTTCCAGCACGACTTGGTGAATGATCCCGGCGCCCGGCTTCCAGAAGCCGATGCCGTATTTTTGGCCGCCGAGGCGAGAAAATTATAGACCTCCTTGTTCTCGTCCACCGCGCGAAGCAGGTCCTTCTCAGAACCCATCTCGGCACGGATCAAGTGGTCGCAATGGATGGTGCTCGGCACGGCCACTTTCGCCTTGTTGGCCTGCATGAACTGCAACATGGCCATTTGGGCCGTCGCGTCCTTGCATCGCAACACGATCAGGCACGCAGGGCCAACATCGCCTTGCCGCGCTCCCAGGTTTGGGTGTCGAAATTGTCGGCGTGTGAAACCAGCACCTTCTCCGCCAGTGTCAGACCACGGCCGAACTTCTTCCTGGCCTTGGCAAACACATCCGGCATCTTCGAATAGAGGTTCTTGGCAAGATCCATCGACATGATTGGGCCAGTTCCGCGCCGCCGGTCACCGCGCGCGACTGCAGCAGCTTCGAGCAGCGACAGCGCGCGTGGTCCCCGGTTTTGGGCATGGCCGACGTGTCGCGCTGAATTAGGAGGCGGGGTATTGGCCTGAGATCGGCGCTAGCTTCTGTCATCTCACGGAGTAGATAGGCCTTCGCTGGCCGCTGCTGCACGACCACGGGAGGTTGCATGAAGACTCACGATCCTTCCCGGATTCCACGATTCGTTGCTGACGGCGCGCCTGCTTGAACGCCTGGCGTGGGGCGAGTCGCCCGTGGACAGCTTCGTCGTGGCCGAGACTCCGGAGCCGCAGCGCGCGGTCAAGCCGGCCACGGCGCTGCGAATGCAATGGCGCGGCTCTCGAGCCGCCGAAGCCCTGGCGGCCGCGCCGGTGCGCTGGATCGGCATCCGCTGAGCCCGGCGTTTCGGTAGACGTTCTGAAGTGGCGGGTTTTGCCGGATCCGCAGGCCCCTTGAGCGCGCCGAGGATTTCCTCGACCGACAGCAGCCCACGCCCAGGCCTGCTGCTCCACGCCGGCGGCACGAAGCCCGCGGCGATCGCGTTGCGTCCAGCGCGATCGCCGGGCCGCAGGGGACGTGCGGCCCGTGATTCTCGCTGGCCACCAACTTGACTCAGGTGAGCAGCTGCGCCATCGCCGTCCGTAGCTCCAGGCCTTCCAGTCCTACGTACACTGCCGCCGCTGTCATCGCTGAGCAAGCGGCTGCGCGCGCTGCGCGACCCAGTAGAGAGAGTCTTCGCGAACGGCGGCGCGCTGGCCAGCCGAACCCGGCCTGCACCTGGCGCGCCAGCGCCTCGACGAGTCTTGTGCCCGGTGTCGCTGGCAAAGCCGGCGTGAAGAAAGTTCTGCACGGTCTTCAGGCCCGGATGGCCGCTGCGCGGCAACAGGGCGAGGTCGGGCACATCGCACGCGCCGAACAGCCGCTGAGCCGACCGGCCGCGGAAACTCGTGCGTGCGGCCGATCGAGCCCCAGCCGGGCGCGTCGAGTCCGCTGCCCGTTCTCGAGCACGACTTAATCGGCTGACCGCAGTAGCTGAAGATACGGCACGCACCAAGTCGCGATGCCCGGCACCAGCGCGCCGGAGCTGATGCCGATGCGGATCGAATCGAGGCGCGAGAAAACGCTTCGAGATAGCGGTCGACCACCGCGCTGGACAGCGCCGGCGAGTGAACTCACGCCCGTGATCACGGCGACCTGCGCCGCGCGGGCCTGGCCGTGTCGAGGCGTGTGAACGCCAGTTGACGAATGCGCGGCCGTCGGCGAGGTCAGGTAGTGGCGGCCGAGCTTCGATGGCCGCCTGCGCGACGTGATAGTCCTGGCCTGGAATGGCCCGGCCGTGCGAATCAGCGCGTTCACGCCGAGGCTTGCGCAAGCAGCAGCGCCAGGCGCGCATCGCTCGAAATCTGCCGACGCGCCGCCGCGGCAGGTCGGCGCTGAGGCCGAGACTGAGCACGCGAGCGCCGTGGCCTTCGCGCGAGATCGCGGCCCGCGAGGATGAGCTGCACGCGCGGGTTGCGCGCCAGGCCGGCAGCAATACGGCTGCCGAAGAAGCCGTAGGCGCCGAGCACCAGGACGCGTGTGCGGCTTTCGGTCATATTTCCGCAGGTTACGCGGACAGGCTGGCGGCACGGAAATATCGGCAGCGAACGATCCACTGGTCGAAGATTTGATACAGCCGAAATCGCGCCAGTTACTCGACGCTACATCTGCGTCGCGCGCTGCCCGTACAATCCGGCCCCACAATAACTTTCGATGAAGGGCATTCGCCATGGCGCGGGGAATCAACAAAGTCATTCTGATCGGCAATCTGGGCGCAGACCCGGAAACCCGCGCCATGCCTTCGGGCATGACGGTGGCGAACATCCGCGTGGCGACCAGCGAAAACTGGAAAGACAAGCAGTCGGGCGAAAACAAGGAGCGCACCGAGTGGCACAACGTGCGCCATGTTCGGCCGCCTCGGTGAAATCGCCGGCGAGTACCTCAAGAAGGGCTCGAAGGTGTACATCGAAGGCTCGCTGCGCACGCGCAAAGTGGCAGGACAAGTCCGGCAACGATCGCTACACCACTGAAATCATCGCCAACGAAATGCAGATGCTCGACTCCCGCGGTGGCGGCGGCATGGGCGGTGGCGGTGGTGGCGACTCGGCGGTGGTGGCGGCGGCGGTGGCGGTGGCCGCGGCAAGCAGCAGCAGTCCCCTCCGCCCGATGACTTCGATCAGGGCGGCCCGCCGGCGGGTGGCGGCTCCGACAAGGGCGGCGGCGAGTTCGACGACGACATTCCGTTCTGATTCGCCGCGCACCGTGCGAGGCCGGAACGACTCGCTGATTCGGACGGGGCATGACCGGAAAGCGGCCGACCCGTTGCGGCGAAATCCGCCGGCAGGTGACTACCTTAGCATGTCCATCCTGCCTGATTCGTCGGTGATCCTGCCCATGGACGTCGGCGCCGAGACCGGCGTTAAGACGGACCTTTCCTCTTCGAAACGGTCGCGCGCGATTTTGCGGCGCTTGCGCGCCTGGCGCGTGCCCCACGAAGCTGACGCCGCGCTCCAGCAGGTTACCTGCTTCGGGAGATCCATCTGGCGTTGTGGCGCAGTCTCCCGGCGTTCAGGAAACGCTGCAGCTTGCGCACCTGGGTGTACCGGGTCGCACACAATGTCGCGGCCACCTGCGTGATGCGCGCCCGGCGCCGCCTGCGCGCTGCTGGTCACCGATGACCTGGAAATCGCCGATGAAGCCACCGACACCGGCGCCACCATCGACGAGCGCGCACGCTGGCGCGCCTGACGCAACTCATCCAGCGACTCCGGCCCATCGACCGCGAAGTCATCATTCTTCATCTCGAAGACCTGTCCCGCGACGAGATCGCCAGAAGCATCACCGGTCTGGCCGTCTCCAATGTCGCCATCAAGATCCACCGCATCAAGCAAGTGCTGACCCGCGCTTTCGGCGGGAAGGGAGAACTCATGACCGTGTCTTCCGAAACCCTGCAGCAGGCATGGCAGCGACAGGCGCTCGAGGCTCCGCGTATCAGCCTCGACTATCTGCGCCACCGCACGGGCGCGACCGCCGCGCCCTGCTGCGGAACGGTTCGAATACGTCACCGGCGTGGCCGGCGTGACGTGGGTATTGTGGTCGCAGTGGGACTTCATCATCGCGCGGCCGATGTTCACCAGCGGCATCACTTCATGTGGATCGCGGGAGTGGCTTGCGTGTGGCAGTGGCATCGGCGTGCCGGCGCGCAGCAACCGGCGGCGGCGCTCGGCACGCTCGATGCCCTGCGGTTCTATCGACAGGAACTCGGGCGGCAGCGCGACGCGCGCCGCGGCAACTGGCGCTGGTGGCTGCCGGCCTGGCGCCCTGCCTGATGGCGATCTTCCTGTCGCTGTTCCTGGAAGTGCGGCCCATCCCTGGATACCCATCGGTCTGCTGGCTGCATGGGTGGTGGTCGGTGTGGGTCTGGGGATCGCCGCTTACGAAAGGTCGGCGCGGGGCTATCAGCAGGAGATCGACGCGCTGGATTCTCTCGTAACACAATGTTTCTACTGAATAAAATGGTAAACGGGGAAGTGCGATACCCTAGCGCCCGCTCTTTCCTCGTCCTCCGCGATGCCCGGCCGCTACTACATCAAGACTTTCGGCTGCCAGATGAACGAGTACGACTCGACCCGCATGGGCGACGTCCTCGAAGCTGGCGCCGAACCTCACCCCACGAACGACCCGGCCGAAGCCGACGTGTCTGCTCATGAACACCTGCTCGGTGCGTGAGAAGGCCGAGGACAAGGTGTATTCGCTGCTGGGTGAATGGCGCGCGCTCAAGAAGCTCAAGCCGCACGTGCTCATCGGCGTGGGCGGCTGCGTGGCGAGCCAGGAAGGCGAGGGCATCACCAAGCGCGCGCCCTACGTCGACCTGGTGTTCGGCCCGCAGACGCTGCATCGCCTGCCCGACATGATCGGCGAGCAGCAGCGCACCGGCCGCGCCGTGGTCGATGTGTCCTTTCCCGAAATCGAGAAGTTCGACAACCTGCCGGCGCCGCGCGCGGAAGGCGCGAGCGCGCTACGTTTCCATCATGGAAGGCTGCAGCAAGTACTGCACGTTCTGCGTGGTGCCGTACACGCGCGGCGATGAAGTGAGCCGCGGCGTTCGATTCGGTGATGGACGAAGTGCGCTCGCTCGCATCGCAGGGCGTGGGCGAGATCACACTTGTTAGGCCAGAACGTCAACGCCTACGCGGGCGCGATGGACGACGGCACCGTGGTCGATCTCGCGACGCTCATCCACTACGTGGCCGAGGTGCGACGGCGTGCAGCGCATCCGCTTCACCACCTCGCACCCGGTGGAGTTCGGCGACAGCCTCATCGAGGCCTACGCCAGCGTGCCGAAGCTCGCGAACCAGCTGCATCTTGCAGTGCAGTCGGGTTCGGACCGGATCCTTAGCTGCGATGAAGCGCGGCTACACGGCGCTCGAATTCAAGGAAAAGCTGCGGCGCCTGCGCGCGGTGCGCCCGACGATATCGCGGTTTCCACTGACATCATTGTCGGGTTTCCCGGCGAGACGGATCGCGACTTCGAGGCCACACTCAAACTCGTGCGCGAAGCCAATTTCGACCAGTCGTTCTCCTTCATCTACAGCCAGCGCCCCGGAACGCCCGCGGCCTCGCTGCCGGACGATGTCACGCACGAGGTCAAGCAGCAGCGCCTCGCGCGGCTGCAGGAGCAACTGAACGAACAGGCGCGCGCCATCAGCGAGCCAGATGGTGGGGTCACGCAGACGCGTGCTGGTCGCGCGTCCATCGAAGAAGGACGCCGCGGAACTCGCGGGCCGGACCGAGAACGGCCGCTGGGTGAACTTCGCCGGGCCCGCTGAGCCTCATCGGCCATTTCGTCGACGTGGTCATCGTCGAAGCGCGCGCCGCAATCGCTGCGCGGCCGCTTGCGTGAGCGCACGTGCTCGACGCCGGCAGGCGCGCAGCGCCTCGCCGCCGAATGCTGAACTGATGTCCACTCCCGCTCCCATCGAACCCGTGCGCGAATTCGATCTCGTGCCGCCCGACAACACGCGGCTCGCGAATCTCTGCGGCCCGCTCGATGAAAACCTGCGCCTCATCGAAGACCGCATGGCGGTGTCGGTGAAACGGCGCGGCGCGAACTTCCGCATCGCGGGCGCACGCGCGCACGCCGCCGAGGATGTGGTGCGCGACCTGTTCGAAGCCACGCGCCGCGAAGATGTCTCGCTCGAGCGCGTGCACCTGGCGCTGCGCGATTCGCGCGACATGCCGGGCGCGCTCGGCGTGGACGAGCCCGCGGACGGCGGTTCGGTGCGCGTGGCGCGCGGCACCATCCGCGCGCGCGGCCGCAACCAGCGCGACTACCTCGCGAACATTCACGCGAAGGACCTGACCTTCGGCATCGGGCCTGCGGGCACCGGCAAGACCTATCTCGCCGTGGCCTGCGCGGTCGAGGCGCTGCAGGCGGACACGATCCGCCGCATCATCCTCGTGAGACCGGCGGTGGAGGCGGGCGAGCGGCTCGGCTTCCTGCCCGGCGACCTCACGCAGAAGGTCGATCCGTACCTGCGTCCGATGTACGACGCGCTGTACGAAATGCTGGGCTTCGATCGCGTGGCGCGACTTCATCGAGCGCAATGTCATCGAAGTCGCGCCGCTGGCGTTCATGCGCGGCCGCTCGCTCAACGACTCCTTCATCATCCTCGACGAGGCGCAGAACACCACGCCCGAGCAGATGAAGATGTTCCTGACGCGCATCGGCTTCGGCTCACGCGCCGTGGTCACGGGCGACGTCACGCAGACCGATCTGCCGGCCGGGCAAGATGTCCGGCCTCAGGCACGTCGTCAACATCCTGCGCAACACCGACGGTGTGGCCTTCACCTTCTTCGATGCGGCCGACGTGGTGCGTCATCCGCTCGTGCAACGCATCGTGAAGGCGTATGAAGCGCATACGCCGACCGACAACGCTATGAGCCGGGCGCGCGGCCTCGAAGCTGGATCTCGCTCGCGGCACACGCGCGCTGGGCACCGGCACGCTCGCGCATGAACCGCTGGGCGGCGGCGGCCCTGGGCAAACAGCGGTGAGGGCCGCGAGATCGCCGTGCGCGTCGTCGCGCGCGAGCGAGAGCCGCGAGCTGAACCAGCTGCTGGCGTGGCAAGGACAAGCCCACCAACGTGCTGTCGTTTCCGGCACCGCCTCGAATCAAGACAGGCGCGGCAAGCCGCAGAGACTATGGCGCTGCCGCTGGGCGACCTCGTGATCTGCGCGCGAGGTCGTGCGCCGCGAAGCTGCGCGCGATGGCAAGCCGGTCGCGGCGCATTGGGCGCACATGGTCGATTCACGGCGCACTGCACCTGGCCGGCTACGACCACGAGATCGGCCGCCGCCAACGGCTGCGCATGGAGCGCCGCGAAATCGCCGTGCTGAAACGATTTCGGCATCGGGAATCCGTACACATGAGCGCCAGAGAACAAGCCAGGGAAAGGACAAGGAAAAGGAACGCGAGCACCGGCGCCAGCGGCCGATGGCTGCGCAAGCTGTCGCGCCAGCATCGGCCGGCGAAGCGCAGGATCGCGGCGAGGTCGTCGAATACCTGCGCGAGGCCACGACTGCGCGGCGTGCATCGAAGGCGACGCCCTCGCCGATGCTCGAGGGCGTGCTCACGGTGACGCCGACATCCAGGTGCGCGACATCATGGTGCCGCGCGCGCAGATGACGGTGCTCAACCGCGATGACGAATCGCGACGTGCTGCTCGAGACCGTGATCGACAGCGGCCATTCGCGCTTCCCGGTGATGGACGAGGACCGCGAGAAGATCGTCGGCATCCTGCTCGCCAAGGACCTGCTGCGCCTCGCCGCGGCACGCCGACGGCGCGCCATTCGACATCAAGGAATTCATGCGGCCGCCGGTGTTCGTGCCCGAGTCCAAGCGCCTCAACGTGCTGCTGCGCGAGATGCGCCGCTCGCGCGTGCACATGGCCATCGTCGCCGACGAATACGGCGGCATCGCCGGCCTGGTCACCATCGAGGACGTGATCGAGCAGATCGTCGGCGACATCGACGACGAGCACGACATCGACGAGGAACGTGAACATCCGCAAGGACGGCGACCGCCAGTACATCGTGCGCGGCCAGACGCCCATCGACGAGTTCAACGAATACTTCCAGACCGACCTGTCGGACGACGAGTTCGACACGGTGGCCGGCCTGGTCATGAAGCAGCTGGGCCGGCTGCCGCGCCGCGGCGAGACGCTGCAGCTCGCGGACTGCGAGATCAAGGTGCATGCGCTTCGATCGCCGCCGCATCGATACCCTGCGGCTCACGTCGCCGCGCGACATCGTTCCGCCCGAAGACCGGCCGCTCGAAAAAGAGTGAACATCCGCGCGAGTTCCTACAACGCCGCTACGTCGGAAGCTGCGTCGCGTTCATCGCGGGCAGCGCTGCTGTCGCTGTCGTTCGCGCCGTTCGGCTGGTGGCCGTTCGCGCATCCTCATGCCGGCGGTGCTGATGTGGCTGTGGGACGGCGCGACGCCGCGGCGCGCGGCGGTGCTGGGATTCTGGTTCAACTCCGGCACGTTTTCGGTGGGCACCTACTGGCTCTACATCAGCCTGCGTCTGATCGGGCACGCGCCGATTCCGCTGGCGCTGCTGCTGATGCTGGGACTCGCGGCGCATCATGGGCGCCTATCACGCGCTGCTCGGCTGGGCCGCGCGCGAAGTATTCTTCCGGCACGCGGCGCGGTGCGCTGGATGCTGGGCATTCCCGCGCGCGTGGTTGTTGCATCGAGTGGTGGCGCAGCTGGTTCCTCACGGGCTTCGGCTGGCTGGCGCTCGGGTACGCGCACACCGACAACTGGTTAGGCGGCTCTGGCGCCGGTGGTCGGGCAATACGGCCTCGGGCTTCTCACGCTGGTGATGGCCGGTGCGCTCGTGCGGCCTGCGATCGGCGACCGGCGCGTGAGCGCGTCGTCGGCCGGCGCGCTCTATCGTCGCCATCTGGGGCGCGGCGTTCGTGCTGCGCGGCGTCGAATGGACCGCAGCCCAGTGGCAAGCCCATCACCGTGGCCGTGGTGCAGGGCGCCGATGCCGCAGGACGAGAAGTGGATCGCCGGAAAATCTCGACTCCATTCTCGAGCTGTACCGCACGCGCACGCGCGAGGCGCACGGCGCCAATCTCATCGTCTGGCCGGAGTCGGCCATTCCCGACCTGGTCAACTACCACATCGAGCTACATTCGCGATGTCTATGCCGAAGCGAGCGCGCACGGCTCGTCGCTGGTCATGGGCGCGCTGCGCGCCGAGGAAAATGCGACCACCGGCGTGGAGGAAGTCTTACAACTCCGTGCTCGTCGATGGACCAGGCCACGCCGGGCGTGGGCTGGCACAACAAGCATCACCTGGTGCCGTTCTCGGAGTTCTTCCCGGTGCCGGGATTCATCCGCAACTGGCTCAGGCTCATGGGACTGCCTTACGCGAACTTCGATCGCGGCGCAGCGCAACAGGAGCCGCTCGAAGCGGCAGGGCAGCGCATCGCGGCGAGCATCTGTTACGAAGACGCCTACGGCAGCACGCTGCTGCCGCCGCATGCGCACCGCCACGATGCTGCTGAATGTCACCAACGACTCCTGGTTCGGCCATTCGCCCGCGCGCTACCAGCATCTGCAGATCAGTCGCGCATGCGCGCCATGGAAACCGGGCGCCCGATGGTGCGGGCCGCCAACGACGGTGTGTCGGCGGTCATCGGACATCGCGGCGAAATCGTCGCCTCGCGCGCCGGAATATGAAGCGAATGTAATGCGCGGAACCTTGCAGCCACGCACCGGACTTACACCTTATGCACGCACCGGAAACTGGCCAGTCGTGTGCCTGGCGCTGGTTTTTGGCCTCGCAGCGGCCTGGTTGGGCACGGCCGCAGAAGTCAGAACTTGACAGGAGCAGCCCATGCGCCTAGCATATGCTGAACTTCGCCACAACCGGCCGGTCTACTTCGGCATCGTCGTTTCCTTCCACTCAGTTTCGAGGGCTCGCTGATATGTCGCTTTTCGTTGCGAAACGCGTGGCATTTATCGCCGCGGTGGCTGTCGCCGTCGGCGCCTGTTCTCCCAAGTCTTCGGCTGCGCCGCAGGGCGCAGTGTCAGGACTCCACCCGCCGCGTCCGCCACCGCGCGTCGAGGCGCCGACGCCGGCGCAGCCGGTGGGCACGTTGAATGGCCGCGTACTTGCCGGACTTCGCGACACTCGTCGAACAGGTCGGCCCCGCGGTCGTCAACGTGTCGGTGCGTCGAGAAGGCGCACCAGCGTGCGCCAACTCGAGACGCGGCAGTGACGAGGGCGACGATCCTTGCCAGGAATTCTTCCGCCGCTTCGGCATTCCCGCAACCTGACGGCAGGGCAGGGCGGCAATCGCCGCCGAGATCCGCAGCGCCAGGGTGAAGGCTCGGGCTTCATCGTCAGCGCCGACGGCTACATCCTCACCAACGCGCACGTGGTCGCCGACGCGGATGAAGTCACGGTGCGCATGACCGACCGGCGCGAGTATCCGGCCAAGGTCGTCGGCGTCGATCGGCGCACCGACGTCGCGGTGATCAAGATCGAAGGCGAAGAATCTTCCCGGTGGTGCGCATCGGCGATCCGTCGAAGCTGCGTCCGGGCGAATGGGTGCTCGCCATCGGTTCGCCGTTCACGCTTCGAAAACAGCGTCACCGCGGGCATCGTCAGCGCCACTCGGCCGCTCGATGCCCGGCGAGCAACAACTCGTGCCATTCATCCAGACCGACGTCGCGGTGAACCCCGGCAACTCCGGTGGCCCGCTGTTCAATCTCAACGGCGAAGTCGTCGGCATCAACTCGCAGATCTACAGCCGCAGCGGCGGCTACATGGGTATCTCGTTCGCGATCCCGATCGACGTGGCCAGCAACGTGCAGACGCAGCTCGTGAGCACCGGCAAGGTGACGCGCGGCCGCATCGGCGTGCAGATCCAGGAAGTGGACGCGCAGTTGGCCGATGCCTTCGGCCTCGATCGCCCGCGCGGCGCGCTGGTCGGCCAGGTCGTCGATGACGGCCCGGCCGTCGAAGGCCGGCATCAAGACCGGTGACGTCATTCTCAGCGTCGATGGCAAGATCGGTGGAACGCTCCACGCAATTGCCGGCCGTGATTTCCGCCATCAAGCCCGGCAACACCGCCAACGGTCGAAGTGTGGCGCGATCGGCAGGATCAAGATGCTCAACGTCAAGGTCGACGGAATTCCCCGAAGAGACGCAGAAGCGTGGCGAATCGCCCGCCGTGGAAGAGCCCGCGTCCAAGCCCGACAAGCTCGGACTGTCCGTGCGTCCGCTGGGCGCCGACGAGCGCAAGAGCGCCGAGACCGAGGGCTACCTGCTGGTCGAAGACGTGGACGGACCTGCCGCCAAGGCCGGTGTGCGTCCCGGCGACGTCATCCTCGGCGTCAATGGCAAGTCGTGTGAAGTCGGTGGCCGAGCTGCAGGAACGCCACGGACCGACGCCTCCAAGACCGTTGGCCATCCTGGTCGAGCGCGATGGCAGCCAGATGTTCGTGCCGATCAGGATCAGCTAGACGCTGAACAGTCTTGCTTGTGGAGTGAAGGGCGAAGAGACGCCCAGGCGCCTTTGGCCGGGCGTGAAGGGTCAAACCTAGCGAACCCGATATTCAGGCGCGGGCATACGGCGCGGTAGCCTGCATCGTAGTATTCTTGCCCGCCGCCTTCTCAAGCCTCTGAAAAGCCAAGCTTTTCCCGATGCAAGAACGATACGAGCGGCCGCCGTCGAAGCGCGCCGCGCGAGACTTTCTGGGACGAACAACGCGTATTCGAAGCGCGCGAAGACGCCGTGCACGAAGGCAGCAAGTTCTATTGCCTGTCGATGTTCCCGTACCCGTCGGGACGTCTGCACATGGGCCACGTGCGCAACTACACCATCGGCGACGTGCTCACGCGCTATCACGACGCATGCAGGGCAAGCAGCGTGCTGCAGCCCATGGGCTGGGACGCGTTCGGACTGCCGGCCGAGAACGCGGCGATGAAGAACGGCGTGCCGCCGGCGAAGTGGACGCGCGACAACATCGCCTACATGAAGGGCCAGCTGAAGTCGCTCGGCTTGGCCTTCGACTGGTCGCGCGAGATCGCCACCTGCGATCCGTACTTACTACCGCTGGAACCAGTGGCTGTTCCTGCGCATGCTCGAGAAGGGCATCGCGTACCGCAAGACCGGCGTCGTGAACTGGGATCCGGTCGACCAGACCGTGCTCGCCAACGAGCAGGTGATCGACGGTCAGCGGCTGGCGCACCGGCGCGCATCGTCGAGAAGCGCGAAATCCCGATGTACTACCTCGGCATCACGCGTACGCCGAGGAGTTGTTAGGCGACCTCGAGAAGCTGCCCGACTGGCCCGAGCGCGTGAAGACCGATGCAGGCCAACTGGATCGGCAAGTCCGAGGGCTGCGAGATCGCGTTCCCGTACGCCGCCGAAACAGGCGCTGATGGGCGCCGACGGCGCGCTGAAGGTGTTTCACCACGCGCGCCGACACGCTGTTCGGCGTGCACCTTCATGGCGGTCGGCCGCCGAGCATCCGCTCGCGCTCGCCGCGGCGCGCGGCAATCCGGCGCTGCAGGCGTTCATCGACGAGTGCCGCCGCGGCAGCACGATGGAAGCCGACATCGCCACGCAGGAGAAGAAGGGCATGCGCACCGGCTTCACGTGCTGCATCCCTTCACCGGCAAGCCGGTGCGAAGTGTGGGTGGCCAACTACGTGCTCATGGCCTACGGCGAAGGCGCCGTCATGGGCGTGCCGGGTCACGACGCGCGCGACTACGAGTTCGCGCTGAAGAACCAGCTGCCCATCGTGCAGGTGATCAAGTCGAAGACCGGCGCGTACGAGAACGTCGATCCGCCGTGGCAGGACGCCTTACACGCGAATACGGCATCACGGTGAACTCGGGCGAGTTCGACGGCCTGGAATTCCAGGCGGCGATCGACGCGATCGCCGCGGCGCTGGAGAAGAAGGGCCTGGGCCGCAAGCGCATGCAATGGCGCCTGCGCGACTGGGGCATCTCGCGCCAGCGCTACTGGGGCTGCCCGGTGCCGATGATCCACTGCGCCGAAGTGCGGCGAAGTGCCGGTGCCCGACGAGCACCTGCCCGGTGGTGCTGCCCGAGGGCGCTGGTGCCGGATGGTTCCGGCAATCCGCTCAACAAGACGCCGGCGTTCTACGAGTGCAAGTGTCCGAAGTGCGGCGCCGACGCGCCGCGAGACGGACACCATGGACACCTTCGTCGATTCGTCCTGGTACTTCCTGCGCTTCGCCTGCGCCGGACGCGAACACCATGGTCGGACGAGCGCGCTCAACTACTGGATGCCGGTGGACCAGTACATCGGCGGCATCGAGCACGCCATCCTGCACCTGCTGTACTCGCGCTTCTGGACCAAGGTGATGCGCGACCTCGGGCTGCGTGACAGTCGACGAGCCGTTCAAGAACCTGCTGACGCAGGGCATGGTGCTGCATCACATCTATTACCGCGAGCCGGCGCCGGGCGTCGCGATTACTACAACCCTGCCGACGTCGAAGTGGTTCTCGATGCAAATGGACCAGCGCACGGGCGCCATCCTGCTCACCGACAACCAGCCGGTGCGAATCGGACGGCCTCGGCACCATGTCGAAGTCCAAGAACAACGGCGTGGATCCGACCGGCACTCGTCGAGCACGTTCGGCGCCGACACGGCGCGCATGTTCATGATGTTCACGGCGCCGCCCGAGCAGACGCTCGAGTGGTCGGAAGAGGGCGTGCAGGGTTCGTTCCGCTTCATCCGCCGCCTGTGGAAGGCGGTGTACGACCAGGTGAACGCGCCGCCGCCGGCCGATGCGATCACGACCACACGAGTTCGACAAGACGAAGCTGAACGCCGCGCAGAAGGAGATGCGCCGCATCGCGCATCACACGCTCGCAGAAAGTCACCGACGACATCGGCCGGCGCCGCAGCTTCAACACCGCGGTGGCCGCGGTCATGGAACTGCTGAACGCGATCGGCAAGTTCGACAGCACGCCGCTGGCCGGCCGCGTGGTCGCGCACGAGGCGCTGGAGATCGCCGTGATGTGCCTGTCGCCGATGATTCCCGCACGTCACGCACGAGTTGTGGCGCCAGCTCGGGTCACGAGACCGGCGCTCGTCGCACGAAGCGCTGGTGGGCGCCGGATCCGGACGCGCTGGTGCAGGACACGATCGAGATCTCCGGTGCAGGTCGAACGGCAAGATGCGCGCGCGCGTCAGCATTCCGCCGATGCGCACGCAGGATGAGTTGCCGTGGCGGCGGCGCTGGCCGATGCCGAACGTGCAGAAGTTCGTGGAAGGCAAGCCGATCAGGAAGGCGATCTACGTGACGGGCAAGCTCGTGAACATCGTCGTATGAAGCTGCATCGCCGTTGTCATGGCCGTGTTTCGCGGGCGCTGGCCGTTTCGCCGAGGTCTGCGGCTTTCACCTGCAGGGCCGCCAGCCGTTGCCGGACGCAGTTCGACTACACCTACGTCGACACCAAGGACGAGCAGACCGACTTCGTGCAGGACCTGCGCAAGGCGCTGATCGCCTCGAGAGGTGAACGTGATTCGCACGCAAGGGCTCCTCGGGCGCCACCATCAGCGTGCACGAGGACGAGCTCACCGAGCGAATCCTTTCGGTGTCGGCGCGCAACATTCCGACCGAGTACGAGCTCACCTACCGCGTCGAAGTTCTCGGTGGTCTCCGGCGAGCAAGACGCTCATCGACCAGGAAGAGATCTCCGCCACGCGCGACATCAGCTTCGATGAAGCGCAACTGCTCGCCAGGAGCGCGAGCAGGAAATCCTGCGCGAGGCGCCTGGCGCGCGACCTGGTGGCGCTGGTGATGCGACGGCTCGCCGCGCTCTGAGCCATCGCATGAGCGCGCAGTCCGCGACGCCGCCGATGTTCTGCGCGTGGGTGCGCGGCTCATCGCATGTCGCTGGTCGATACTCGCGCGGCGCTATGGCGCCGAGCTGCGCAGTTGCGCACCGGACGAAGCGTTGCCGGGCTCGTACTGGGGCGAGAGCGAAGCGGGCCTGCGCGGCAACGTGTTGTACGTGCGCGCCGACACGCCCGCTGCATTCACTGCTGCACGAGCTCAGTCACTTCGTGTGCATGCCGCAAGCGCCCCGGGCGGCGGCGTGCGAGCCTCGATCGCGATGCCGGGGGCGATGACGCGGAGGAGTGCGCGAGTCTGCTACACTGGGCAGATCGTGCTTGGCGGCTCCTTTAGCCCCGCTCGGCCGCGAACGCATGCTCCGCTAAGGACATGGACAGCTGGGGCTGCACGTATCCGATTCGGATCCGCGCGGGCGTGGTTCGAAAGCAGATGCCGCCGACGCGCGGCTTCGTGGCTCCAGGACCGCGCGCAATCATTGACGCGGACGAGCGGCCACCGGCCGTACTGCGACCGTGAAGGATCCGGTCGGCGATTGCAGAGGCGGCGACCCGCAATCGCGCCGGAGGAGCCTTTCCCTCGAAGTTCAGCCTCCGCCTCCGCCAGCCCGGTACCTCGGATCCGGGCTTGGGCACTGCGTTGAGCAGGCGCAGGCCCCGGTAGCCGCTGTGATCCGCCGGCCGGTGTTGGCTGCACGGGCTTTTTTCCAGCGCATTTGACGGCGCTATCGGCCTCCAGGGACCGGGCCAGCTCGCTGCCCAACGATCACGCGGGCTGGGGAGTGCCAATATGCGTTCGACCATCGGCTGCGGCTTCTGGCCGGTTTGTCGCGGGCATGTCCCCGCTGGCCGCGGGCGGGACGGCATGGGGCGCGCAAACAGCCGAACCCGTCGCTGACCGCGCCGCCTCGATTCCCGGCGTCGATGACGGGCGCGCCGAAATCCTTCGCGCTGGAAATCGCCGATCTCGATCTGTGGTAGTCGATATTGTCGCCAACGCCGCGCGCACCACCGCGGCGGCGCGAGCCACGAACAGGCCTCGAGGGACGACCTGGAAGTGCACCTCTCTCTCTGCAGCTCACCCGAATCGCCGTGGTCGGCTATGCACCTCGGACGACGGGCCGGATGATCGACGGCGTACTGGTTCCACCTGCGCGGGCCCGTCGCGCACGAAGAGAAGCTGCGACGCCGGTACATCGGATCCGGGCGTCGCGGAAGTCAGGCGCGCGGCAGTGTGTTCAGCACCCGGATCTATCCGTGGATTCTTGCCGACGGCGCCGCACCATCCGGCCGACGTTCGTCTCTCCGTCGCACGCCGATGGACGGATTCACGCCGCCGCTCGCCAGCCTGAGGAAGCGCGCGGGACGCGTGGCGCTCAGGCGCGTGCGCGCAAATGCCGACGGCTTTGCCACCCGAGGTCTCGCTGGCCGGTCAAAGGAGAGTTCGCCTGGCGAACCAGGGCCGGAGCTGAGCCGGTGACGAGCTGGTTCTTACAGGTGTCAATCCTTCGCCGGAGATCCTGCACGTCGGCGCGTTCCGCCGACCAGTCGGCGCGCCTTCGTGCACGCGTCACCCCGGCGCACGCTGCCGTCGAGTCTGCGCGATTCGGTCATCGGCGACTTGCCCGCGATGACGGCAGGCCGCCGCAGCGCACGCATCTACGGGGATCGTTCGGCGTCGCGACGCGATGACGGCACTGGCCGGCGAACTCGCCCCTGCCGGTAGCGCTACCTCGCCGCGACCGGGACTCACGAAAATCGAAGTGATCGCTCTTCAATTCCTCGGGTGCGAAGTCACAGGTCGTGAAAGACGCGGCGGGCGCTGCAGCGCGTCGTCCTGGTGCCCTCGAGTCATCGCGGCGCGACGCGAGCCGGCGCTCGGCGTCTCCCAGCCAGCACGCCGGCGGACGTCTGCCTGTTGTTCAGCGACGGCGTCGCCACCGTCGATGCGCGTCCAGGACTGCAGCTCGGCTTGCCCGTTGCCCGCCATCGCAACGTGCCAGGATGCCGATCGCGGCTTATCTCGCGCAGCTCGCGCCTGGGCCTGAATGGCGGAGCCTTGCTGCCGACCGGCGCGTCGCTCGAGCAGATCTCTCAGCCGCTTGCGCCGGCCCGCGCCGCGAGTCGTCGACGTGCGCTCAGCCAGGTACGGCCGCCCACTGCGTTTGCACCGCACTGGACGCCGGCGGGCGCGGCTGGGCGCTGGTGGCCGAGGCGCCGGCATCGGGCGACCTGGTTGCGTGCGGATCGCCGGACGTCGCCGCAGGTGGTCGAGCGCCGATATGCGCTGCTGCCCGAGCACGACGCGGCGATCTTGCGGGCGCCGGCGCACCGTGGGCGAGGCGACCGCAACGACGTCGTTCCAGATCGCCGAACGCGATGGGCGGCAGGAGCGCCATGGCTGCAGGACCTTCTCGCGCCGCTATTCCATGCGGCGAGAGTCCGCGCTGAGCGCTCGTGGTGCTGCGAGACTCCCGACGACTACCTGGACGCAGCGGTCGAGGCCCCGCGCAATTATCCGGCCGGGCGCTCGCGGAGTATCGCGCGGGGCGCGCCGAGCGCGAGCAGGACGAGCGCGAACGCCGTGCCGGTGGCTGGATGCAACTGGTCCGACAACCGGGCCGAGCAAAAGTGAGTGGTGGAGAGAAGAATACGAGCCTGACGCGCATGCAAAGCCCGCAAAGAAGCGGGGGAGCTGGGCACTCAGCTCTACCGCCGGCCGCCGCCGCGGCTGCCGCCGCACCCGCCGCTGACCGCCGACGGAGTACGTCCGGCCGCATCACCGCCGAGGACATTGGCGCTTTCCCGGATTCCCGCCCGGCCGAGGCATTGCAGCGGGTGTCGGGCGTCACGGCCACGGACAGCGGACTCGCTGTGACAAGCGTGGTGGTGACCGGCAGCGCCAGGGCGACCGGACCGCCGAGATCGCCGCCGAGCTCGAACCCCTGAGTCCGGATCGCCCCTATCTGCACATGCGCTCGACGCGGCTGGCCTGGCAAATTTACGCACGCGTGATTTCTGCTGCGGCCGCAGGAACGTCCTGCAACGGCGCGATGCCGGTGTTCTATCTCGACGTCGCCGAGGTGGTTTGCCCGCCAAACAACGCAAGGCCGAGTCAGTGGGAATGCTGTTGTCGGCACTCGAGCTGCCGCCGGCGCGTGACTACCGAAACCATCGCGCTGGTGGCCGATCGCCTGATGCGTTACGGACGGCTTGGGCGTGCGATCTGGCTGTACGAGGAAGTGTGCCGCCTGGACCCGGACCTTCCGCAGCCGGCGCGCAAGCTGGCGCTGGCGCTCGAGCAGCGCGCGCTCACTCCCCATGCGCCGACGCGCGCACCGCGATCTCGAGCGGGCGCTGGCGCTGCTCGAAACGGTGATCATGGCTCCCAGCGATGGCGACTACGAAGGCATAGAGCTGGTGTCACTCATGGACGCCAATGAAATCATGTCCCGCGGCTGCGGGCCCTGGGTTCGCGCAGAGTTCTCCCTTGATCCACGGCTGGTGACGATGCTCGACGTCGATCTGCGCGTGGTCATCGAGTGGAATACCGGCGCCAGCGACACTGGACCTGTGGGTCGATCAGCCCGGATGGTGAGCGCTCTATCTCACAGCAAACCCCGAGACGGATATCGGCGGCAGGCTCTCGAACGACATGACTTCGGGTTATGGTCCGGAGGAATACCTGTTGCGGCGCGCCATCGACGGCGAATACGCGGTTCGCGTCAATGTGTACGCCACCGACGTGATCAACCCCAACGGTCTCGACCATGGTGACCGCGCACCTGACGCGCGAACTACGGCCGCCCCAACCAGAGCAGCGAAACCATGGAACTCGAGCTCAAACCCGACAGAAGCCGGCGAAGCTGGTCGGCCGCTTCAACGTCGGCGCGCAGAACCGGTCTGTCGCAGCGATGAGCTCGCGCGCGGTGCTCGCCTCGAACGCGGAGTGGCCGGCATCGGGCACGATGCGCAGGTCCGCTTCAGGCCACGCCTTGTGCAGATCCCACGCGCTGCGCATCGGGCACAGACGACGTCGAAGCGTCCCTGCACGATGACCGCGGGAATGTGGCGGATCTTGCGGCACGTCGTCGAGCAACTGGGATTCGGCCGCTCGAGGAAGCCGCCGTTCATGAAGTAGTGACACTCGATGCGCGCAAACGCGGCGGCGAATCCGCGTCACCGGCGCTGCTTGACGTAGTTCTGTGTTCAACTTCATGTACGACAGCGCGCTCTCCCAGATCGACCAGGCGCGCGCGCGCTTCGAGCAGCGTTTCCGGTCGTCGCTGGTGAGACGCTTGTAGTAAGACCGCATGCAGTCCTTGCGCTCCTCGTCCGACAGCGGTGCGAGGTAGTGCTCCCAGAGATCCGGGAAACAGCGCCGCCGCGCCGACTCGGGTTCTGGTAGAACCACTCGAGTTCGAAGCGTCGCACCAGGAAGATGCCGCGCAACACCAGCTCGGTGCACGCGTTCGGGATGTTTCTGCGCATAGGCCAGCGCCAGCGTCGAGCCCCACGAGCCGCCGAACACCTGCCAGCGTTCGATCTTCGAGATGTTCGCGGATGCGCCTCGATGTCGGAGACCAGGTGCCAGGTGGTGTTGTCGACGAGGCTCGCGGACGGGCTGGCTCTTGCCGCAGCCGCGCTGGTCGAACAGCACGATGCGATAACGCTTCGGATTGAAGAAGCTGGCGCATCTTCGCATCAGTGCCGCCACCCGGGCCGCCGTGCAGGAACACCACCGGCTTGCCGTGCGGGTTGCCGCTCTCCTCGTAGTAGAGCTCGTGCACCGGCGACACGCGCAGGAAGCCCGTGTTGTAAGGCCTGGATCGGCGGATAGAAATCCCCGCGCGCGCTGTTTGACGCGCGGTCGGCCTTGCGTGTCTTCGCGTGCCGGCGATTTCTTGTCTTCTTCTTGCTAGCCATGTTTTCCTCCGGCGAGCATCGGGCCGAGCGGCGCGCCGCCGAGCAGGTGCATGTGCAGGTGGAACACCACCTGCCCGCCATGCTTGTTGCAGTTGACGATGAGTCGAAAGCCGTTTTCGGCGATGCCTTCCTGCTCGCGCCAGGTCGCGCGCCACGACGAACATGTGGCCGAGCGTGCGTTCGTCGTCGTCGCTGACGTCGTTGACGGTGGGAATCGGCTTGTTAGGCACGATGAGCACGTGCACCGGCGCCTGCGGGCTGATGTCGCGGAACGCGGTGACGCGTTCGTCCCGGTGCACGATGGTGGCGGGAATCTCACCGGCGATGATCTTCTCGAAAATGGTGGCCATGTGTCCCCGGCTTGTGCCCGGCGTCCAGTGCCGGAGCACCGAAGAATACGCGGCCAGCCGGAGGCGCGTCGACCGTGGAAAATCCCCGGGCGCCGGCCTCTTTTCATGTGGCTGTCGTATGGCTTCGGGCACGCCATCCGCGCTCATAATCCGCGCCTTGAAGCTCTCGTTCGACACGTCTCCGCAACGCACCTCGCTGGTGAGCCCGCCCGCGCGTATCTGCGTATCCGGCGACGAGGCGCTGCTCGTGGGCGAGGCCGCCGACGCCATCCGCGCGCGCCGCCAGGCGCGCCGGCTTCGACGAGCGCGAGGTGCATCTTCATCGAGCGCGTCGCCGACTGGGACGCGGTGCGCGCCTCGTCTAACAACCTGTCGCTGTTCGGCTCGCGCAAGCTCATCGAGATCCGCCTGCCGTCCGGCAAGCCGGGCGTCGGCGGCGCCAACGCCATCGTCGAGCTGCTGGCCAACGCCAGTCCCGACAACGTCTACCTGATGCTCACCGGCAAGCTCGAGCGCGAGCAGAACAGTTCGGCCTGGTGAAGGCATTCGAGAACGCGGGCGCGTGGCTTGCACATCTGGCCCGTCGAAGCTCGCGCGGCTGCCGCAGTGGCTGCGGCGCGCGCGCCGCGGCCGTCGGACTCGAGCTCGACGACGACCGCCGTGCGGTTCATCGTCGACCGCACCGAAGGCAACCTGCTTGCCGCGCAGCAGGAGCTCGAGAAACTCAAGCTCACCGTGCCGGACGGCAAAGTGAGCCGGATCTCGCCACGGTGCAGGCCTCGCTCGGCGACAGCGCGCGCTTCGACGTGTTCCAGCTCGGCGAGGCCGCGCTGGGCGGCCGACGTGACGCGGGCGCTGCGAATCCTCGGCGGGTCTGCGCAGCGAAGGCGTAGAGCCGACGCTCGCGCTGTGGTCGCTCGCGCGCGAGATCCGCAATGCCTGGGGCACCACGCAGAACGAGGGCCACGGCGCGCGGCTGGCAGAAGCCGTCGGCCGGCGCTCGAGAACGCCAAGCGCCGCGCCGCCAAGCTGCCCTACGCGCGGCTCGCGGCGCGCACTCTCGCGCGCCGATCGCATGATCAAGGGCCAGCATCGCAGGCGACGCCTGGGACGAAATGGCGCTGCTGATCGTCGAGTTCGCCGGCCGCCGCACGCTGCCGCTCACCGGGAACACGCGCCGCTTGAATACTCCTGACACGGTCCCATCGGCCTGTTCGGCGGAACCTTCGATCCCGATCCACTACGGGCACCTGCGCACCGCGTTCGAGCTGTGGCAGTCGCTGAAGCTCGCCGAAGTGCGTTTCCTGCCTACGGGCAATCCGCCGCATCGCGAACGCACGCTCGCCGATGCTGCATTGCGGCGTGGCCATGGTGCGCGCGGCGGTCGCCGATCAGCCGGCGTTCGTGGTGGACGATCGCGAAGTGCGCCGCGCGGGCGCCTCCTACACCGTCGACACGCTGACCGAGCTGCGCCGGGAATTTCCGCAGCGCTCGCTGTGTCTGTTGCTTCGGCATGGACGCGTTTCTCGGCTTGCCGAGCTGGCACCGCTGGCGCGAGCTGTTTCGACCTCGCGCATGTGGTCGTTGCGCATCGGCCCGGCTGGAAGGCGCCGACGCACGGACCGCTCGGCGAGCTCATGGTGGATCGGGGCACGGGTGCGGTGAACGAGCTGCACAAATCGCCGGCCGGGCGCATCTACGTACATGCCGTGACCCAGCTCGAAATATCCTCGACAGAATTGCGTCAGATCATCGATGCGGGACGTGACCCGCGGTTTCCTGGTTCCGGACGCCGTGCGCGAGATCATTCGCGAGTCGGGGTGTTATGCTCGAACCCGTTGAAACTACACACGGAGTGAAATGGCCACCAAAACCCGTTCGCGCCGCGCCCCACCGCAGGCGCCGCCCAAGTCCTCGCATCCCGCAGACCCTGCTGCGCATCGTCAATAGCGCGCTCGATGACATGAAAGCCGTCAACGTCAAAGTCATGGACGTACGGCAACTCACCGATATCACCGACATCGTCGTCATCGCCTCCGGCAATTCCGACCGCCACGTCAAATCCATCGCCGATCGCGTGGTGCAGTTCGCCAAGCAGAACGACTTCCGCCCCATCGGCGTCGAAGGCGCGCGCGAAGGCGAGTGGGTGCTCGGTCGATCTCAACGACGTCGTGGTGCACGTGATGCTGCCGCGGGTGCGCGAGTTCTACGGACTCGAGAAGCTCTGGGAAGACGTCTCGGCCGCCGGCCGCCGCGTCGGTGTCAGAGGCCGCGCGCGCTGCAGCCGCGCCGCAAGCGTCCGCGCGAGCGCGCGCGCCGCGCGATTCCAGCTGTTCTGCGATGCGCGTTCGCATCCTCTGCGGTGGGTACGCGCATGCCGGAGTGGGTCACGACGGCCTACGAGGACTACACGCGCCGGCATGCGCAGCGACGATGCGCAGTCGACCTCGAAGAACTCCCGGTCGGACGAGTCAAGGCCGATGAAGAAAACGCCTCGCTCGAGCGCGTCGGCGACGACTACCTGGTCGCGCCTCGACGAACGCGGCAAGTCCCTAACCACCCTCGAGCTCGCCAAATGGCTGCGGCGAGCGCCAGCAGGACGGGCGCAACCTCTCCTTCGTCATCGGCGGCCCGACGGCCTCGGCCCCGAAATCCTGAAAAAGGCCAGCGCTGCGCTGGTCGCTGTCGGCGCTGACCTTCCCGCACGCCATGGTGCGGGTGATACTCGCCGAACAGCTGTATCGCGCGCACTCGGTGCTGCAGAATCACCCTTACCATCGCGAGTGACATCGCGACTCGAGGGGTGGCCAGACAAAGAACAAGAACCAAGAACGCCGGTGCTGCAGGCTCGCCTCGGCATCGCCGCGCCGCCGCCAGTTGTTAGACGCTCATCGGCGTGCCGCACGTGGTCACGCCGGCCGACATCGACGAAACGCCGCGCGCCAGCGAAGCGCCGACGAATACGTGCTGCGGCTCGCGCGCGAGAAGGCCGAGGCGATCTGGGCACTGCTACCAGGACCTGCCGGTGCTCGCGGCGGACACCACCGTGGTGATCGACGGCGAGATCCTCGGCAAGCCCGAGTCACGAGCGGATGCCGCGCGCCATGCTCGGCAAACTCTCCGGGCGCGAGCACCAGGTGCATACCGGCTTGCGCTGCGCACCGGCCGGCGGAATCGCCATCGGCATCGCCACCACGCAAGTCGATTCGCGTCGCTGATCGCCGGCGACAGATCCGACGCCTACTGGGCGAGCGGCGAGCCGCAGGGCAAGGCCGGGCGCCTACGCCATCCAGGGTCTCGGCGCGGTTTTCGTCAGTGAACATCGCCGGGCAGCTACACCGGCGTGATGGGACTGCCGCTGTTCGAGACGGCGCAGATGCTGCGGCCATGCGGGCATCCCGGTGTGGACGGACAAGTCTGAGCGTCGAGGGGGACGGAGTGACGACGGAAATCCTCGATCAACGTGGCGCCGCGCGAAAATCGCGCGGCGCTCATCGAGAACGGTGTGCTCACCGAGCTGTTCGTCGAGCGGCAGAGCCGGCGCGGCATCGTCAGCAATCTCTACAAGGGCCGCGTGCAGCGCGTGCTGCCGGGCATGCAGGCCGCGTTCATCGACGTGGGCCTCGAGCGCACCGCCTTCCTGCACGCCGCGGACATCGCGGCGCCCGAATCCCGGAAAGCACGCTGGTCGGCGAGCCGAGCGGTCGAGGACATCCGCGCGCCTGCGTGAACGAGGGCGACGACATCCTCGTGCAGGTGGTCAAGGATCCGATGGGCACCAAGGGTGCGCGCCTGACCACCTTCGTGGCGCTGCCGTCGCGACTCATGGTGTACATGCCGCGCGGCGAGGGCATCGGCGTCTCCGCGCGCATCGACGACGAAGCCGAGCGCGTGCGCCTCAAGGCAGCTGGTCAGCCGAAGCCGTGCCGCAGCAGATCGACCGGTGGCTACATCGTGCGCACGGCCGCGCAGGGCGCGACCGATGGAGCAGCATCCGCGAAGACATCCAGTACCTCGGCCGGCTGTGGCAGCACGTGCAACGAGCGCGGCATGCGCGCGCGCGCCGGCGAGCTGGTCTACGAAGACCTGCCGCTGCCCACGCGCATCCTGCGCGATGAGCTGGCGCGCGGCGTCGACCGCGTGCTGGTCGACAACGCTGGCCGCGCACGCCGCATGCTGGAGTTCGCCGCCAGCTTCATGCCGGGCAGCACCACCAGCATCGAGCTGTACACCGGCCAGCGGCCGATCTTCGATCTGCACGGCGTCGAGGAGGAAATCGGCAAGGCGCTCGAGCGCAGCGTCAACCTCGAAGTCCGGCGGCCACCTGGTGATCGACCAGACCGAGTCGATGACCACCATCGACGTCAACACCGGCGGTTTCGTCGGACATCGCAATCTCGAGGACACGATCTTTCGCACCAACCTCGAGGCGGCCGTGGCGATCGCGCGTCAGCTGCGCCTGCGCAACCTCGGCGGCATCATCATCATCGATTTCATCGACATGGCCGACGCGGCGCACCGCACGCAGGTCATGGAGGCACTGCAGCGCGCGCTGGCGGGCGACCACGCGCAGACGCACATCGCCAGCGTCTCGTCGCTCGGCCTGGTGGAAATGACCCGCAAGAGAACCCGCGACAGCCTGGAACATTTGCTTTGTGCGGCGTGTCCCAGTTGTGAAGGCCGCGGCTTCGTGCGGACGCCTGAAACCGTGTGCCACGAGATATTCCGTGAAATTGTGCGCCAGAGCAGGCAGTTCCAGAGCCCGTGAACTGCTAATACTGGCTCACCAGAATGTGATCGACCGCCTGCTCGATGACGAATCCGCGGTGCTCGCGGAGCTGGAGCACCAGGTAGGGCGGCCGATCCGGTTACAGGTGGAAGCGCTCTACGGCTTCGATCAATACGACGTGGTGCTGGCCTGAAGGAGATGACCGGACAAATGACCGAAGCAGCCCTTGAACAAGGGGGAACGAAAGCGGCTTCACATTGGGTGAAGACGCACGGTGCTGGTCACGTTTTGCCTGTTGCTGCTCGGCGCGCTGGGCGTGGTGTTCACGCGCGTCATCGCCGCGCGCGTCCCTGAGCAGCGCGCCACTCTCGAGAAGCTCATCACCGATCGCACCGGCCTCGCGGTGCGTTTCGACAACGTGCATTTCGCCTGGAACCTCGACGGCACCAGCGCCGTGTTCGACGCGCGTCGAGCTCACCGACCCGAAACGCGGACGCGTGCGCGTCGTCGCGCCGGAGCTGCGCGTCGAGTTCGACACCTGGGATTACCTGCGCCACCACCAGTTCTCGCTCGGGCATGTCACGCTGTCGTCGCCCGACATCGAGATCATCGGCGATCCCGACGAGCCACTGGCGCCGGCGACGCACGCGCGCGCGGCAGCGACAGCCGTGCATCTGGTCGCAGCACGGACGACGAGGCGGCCCTCATGCGCCGTTACCTCCGGCTGGGCCGAACTCATGCCCAGTGGGCCGCGTCGAGGTCGAAGGCGCGCGCGTACATCTGCTGCGTCGCGGCGATCCTCCAGCGGCAGGCGGTGCGCGCACAGCTTCACGCTTGAGCCAGGCGGTAGTTAGCCGCGGAGCGGCGACCTTCAATGCATATCGGCACCATGCTGCTGCTCGCAGGACGTCGGCCAGTCGCTGTTCGTGTCGGCGAAACTGGATGGCGTCGGGACGGCTTCGAAGGTGTCCGGCGACCTGCGCCTCATTGCGCGCAAGCGTCTTTCTCGACAAGCTTCCGCCCCGGCGCTGGCCGGTCGCGGCACCATCGACGCACGACTGGTGCTGCGCGACGGCCGCATCGAATCGGGGAGCTGCCAGGCGAGCGCGCGCGAGATCGAGCTGCAGGGTCCGGAATGACGGCCGGGGCACGCGCTTCGACCATGTGAGCGTCAGCGGAAAACTGGCGCGCGTCGTGGGCAGGAGGTGCTGCTCGATCTCATCGACCTGCAACTCACGCGTGGCGCGCGCCTGGAGCGCGCGCCGGCCCTGAACCTGCGGCTGGCGCTGGCGCTCGGGTCGGTGGCAATCGCCCGCACGCGGGTGCGGCGCCGAACGTCTGCCGTTCATGGCAGCCGAACTCATCGCCGGTGGTTCTCGCCCCGCAGCTCGACCCGGTCCTGCCCGCGACACCCGCCAACTGGCTGCCCACCGCGGGAGTGTTGCGCAGAGCGTGAGTTTCGATTCAGGCGAAGTGCGGCCGTGCCGCCCGCAACTGGACGTTCAACGCGCGTGCCTCGGAGCTGGAATTCACACGGACTTCCGACCAGGCGAAGGTCTCCCAGCTCGCGGGCGAACTGCGCTTCGATGCGCGCGAATTCGCGCTGCGCTTCGACCCGGCGCAGGCCGCCACTGTGCAGGTCTCGCAGCTGGCTGAGGCGCGGGCCGCTCACACTCAACGGGGAATCTCGTGCTGCTGCCGGACGGCGAAGTGTCCACGTGGCGCTTTGCGGAATTCTCCGCGACGAGCGGGCCCGCGACGGTCGCGGCCAATGGTGGCTGGAATCCGCTTGCGGCGCGCGCCGCCCCGCTGAAACTCGACATCACTGCCCTGGACCACGCCCTGTTCCAGGATGTCTGGCTGCTGGCAGCGTCTGACCGCCCGCAGCCCGCCATCGCTTGCCGCCGTGGAGCGGGGGCAGCCTGCTCGACGCCAGGCTGGAACTGACGCCCGCCGAGGATGGTGCGGTGGACTGGAACCGCTCGACCGGAGCGCCCATTCTCACGGAGCTGGCGGTGAGCGGAGATGACCTGCCGCGGCTCAGCGAGGCGCGCGGCGCCTGACGCTTTGCACGCGGCGCCTCGCGGCTCGAACTCGAAACGGGCCTGGTCGAGGACCTGGCGATTCACAGCGCCCGCCTGGACTGGCCGCGACGCGGTGCGCCGCACCTGCAGGCCTCGCTCGATGGCAGGCTGGATTCATCGCTGTTGCGCGAGGTGCTCGATGCACAGGGCCTCGATGACCTGACGGGCGCGCGTGACGCTCGATGCCGAGGCGCGCGGCGAACGCGAGCTGCGCGACCCACGCGCGTGGCGCGTGGTGGCGCGCGTCAGCGATGCCACGATGCCGCTTGGCGGTGGCCTGCCAGGCGTGGGAAAAACTTGCCGGCACGATCCGCTATTCGGCGGGACAGTTGCGCGGCCTCTGCACTCGAGGGCAACTGGCTCTGGGGGCCCGGTCGAAATCGAATCACGCCGCAGCGGCGCGGCGGCGCGCTGACATTCGCCGTGAATGGCGTGGCCGATGCCGCGCCGCTGCTCAGGTTGTTAGGACAAGGCGGATGCCGCGCAGCGCGTCAACGGCCAGTTTGCGTGGAGCGGTCTCGGCGCAGCGGAATCCCGACGATGATTTGTGGCAGCTCTCGCTGAGCAGCAGCCTCGGCGGCGCTGGAGAGCCGCCTGCCCGGAACCGTTCGACAGGCGCGTGCGCGCGCCGTCCCGGTCAAGGCCGATCTCATCGTCTCGAGCGAGGGGTACGCGGATTTCGTAGTCGAGCGTGCCGCGCGAATCAGATTCGTGGCTCACGGTCCTCGCGGGCGTGACCAGTGCGCACTTCGACGTGCAGGGAATCTCCGGTGAATCTGCGGCGCTCTTCACGCGAAGAGGACGAATCGAATCTGCGGCTCGACGAGCTGCCAGCTGGAACGCGCGCCGGAGGTGCTGGCGGTGGCGGCAGCGTTGCTGCCGGCCAACGGGCGAAGTGGTACTGACGGTCGGCGACGCGCGCTATGCAACGCGCAGCCTGGGACCGCTGCAGGCATCGATCACCCGCGATGAGCGCCGCGTGGCGTTTTCGCTGGAGTCGGCCAGCGGCTCCGCGCGCACCGTGTGACTGTGCAGGGCGAATGCCGCCGCGGGCGGGCGCTGTCGCGCCGACTTCACCGCGGCGACCTCCCATCTCGCCCACATTGCTGCGTGATGTACGGCTTCCGGCCGAATGGCCCACGCAGTCGACTGCATGCCTCGGGATCACTCTGAGTGGCCCGTCGAGGTGCAGGGTGACTTTGCACGATCGCTTGGCGGCAGTTTCTCGATCCAGGCCGCGGGAGCCGGCAGCGACCATCCAGCTCAGTGCGCATGCGGCGGTCGCGGACGGTCAGATCCTGCTCACGCGATGTGCAGGGCACTGGGCCCGAGCCTGACCTCGTGTTCCGCGGCAGCGGCCGCGTCGGGCTGCTGGCGCGCGACTACGACGTCACGGTCGATTACGAGCAGTGTCGCACTCTGCCGCCACGGCCGTGCCATCGCCGGCGCGCGCACGCTGGCGCGGGCCTGGAGCGCGGTGCGCGGGTCTGTGGCGCGCCGCGGCTGGACCGAAGCCCCGGAGACCCGGCGCGTGCAGTGGCACGGCAACTGGGACTGACAGCGCCGACCCGCGCCCATGCCGCAATGCCGGCCCGGCACCGCCCTTGGTAGCCTTGACAATACGCAGCATGCGCGTAGCGGCAATCCAGATGACTTCCGGCCACGAGATCGAGGCCAATCTCGAGGCGGCGGGCCGCTTTCTCGCAGAAGCGGCGCGGCTGGGCGCGGTGCTCGGCCGCGCTGCCGGAGAACTTCGCCTTCATGGGCCAGGACAGCGGCGACAAGCGCGCCATCGCCGAGCCTGACGGCGCCGGACGCATCCAGAACTTCCTTTGCGGACACGGCGCGGCGCCTCAAGATATGGATCGTCGGCGGCACGGTGCCCCTGCGCCAGGACGCCGATGGGCGCGTCAGCGCGTCCTGCCTGGTGTACGATCCGACAGGGCCAGCGCGCGGCGCGCTACGACAAGATGCACCTGTTCGACGTGGACGTGCCCGGCAGCACCGGAGTCGCATCGACGAGTCGGCGCACACCGTGCCGGGTCACGATGCGCGCGCGTGGTGGAAACGCCGATCGGCAAGCTCGGGACTCGCGGTGTGTTACGACATGCGCTTTCCGGAGCTGTTCCGGGTGATGTCGCGGCAGGGCGCGGATGATGTTCGTGGTGCCGTCGGCCTTCACCGTGCCCACGGGCAGGGCGCACTGGGAAGTCGCTGCTGCGCGCCCGCGCCATCGAGAACCTCTGCGGCCTGATCGCGCCGGCGCAGTGGGGCGTGCATCCGAGCGGGCGCGAGACCTTCGGCGATTCGATGATCATCGATCACTGGGGCAAGGTGCTGGCGCGCATGCCGGACGGCACCGGCTGCGTGGTGGCGGACATCGATACCGCGGCGCGCATGGACGCCCGCACGCGCTTTCCCGGCGCTCGAGCACCGGGTGATCTACAACACGTGAGACTAGGCACGGAACCAGTTTGAACGCAGTGACAGTGAAACCGACCGAATCCGCTCGCCATCGCCCGTGAGCTCATCCTGCAGCCCGGGCGGGCTCGACGATCGCGCGCCTCGACCAGCGCGCTCGTCGCAGGTGATGTCGAGCTCGGTGGACGCGGCCGATCTCGTATTTCCAGCTGTCGCGCGAAGAGAGCTGGGCGCTCGAGGACGGCATCGTCAAGGAAGGCAGCGCCAGCATCGAGCAGGGCGTGGGCGTGCGCGCGCGTGGCCGGCGAGAAGACCGGCTTCGCGTATTCCGACGAAATCGTGTTGCCGGCGCTCGAGGAGGCGTCGCGCGCGGCGCGCGCCATCGCCATCGCGCGGCCAGGATCGCGCGCATGCAGGGCGTGGCTGCCCGCGAGCGGCCACAAGCCTCTATCTACCCATCGATCCGGTGGCGAGCTTCACGTCCAGCGAGAAGGTCGCGCTGGCTCGAGCGCGTCGATCGCGAGACCCGCAAGATGGATCCGCGCGTGAAGCAGGTCATGGCCAGCGTGGTCGCGGTGCACGAGGTGGTGCTGGTCGCCAACAGCGACGGGCACCTGGCCGCGGACGTGCGCCCGCTGGTGCGCTTCAACGTGTCGGTGATCGTCGAGCAGGACGGACGGCGCGAGCAGGGCTACGCCGGTGCCGGCGGCCGCTTCACGCTGCCCGAGCTGGTCGCGGGCGACAAGCCGCTCGCGCTGGCGCGCGAGGCCGTGCGCCAGGCGCTGGTGAATCTCGAACGCGGTGCCCGCGCCCGCGGGCTCGATGACCGTGGTGCTCGGGCCGGGCTGGCCCGGCATCCTGCTGCACGAGGCCATCGGCCACGGCCTCGAGGGCGATTTCAATCGCAAGGGCACGTCGGCGTTCGCGGGACGCATCGGCGAGCGCGTGGCCTCCGAGCTGTGCACGATTGTTGACGACGGGACGCTCTCGCGCCGGCGCGGCTCGCTCAACATCGATGACGAGGGCACGCCCACGCAGTGCACCACGCTCATCGAGAACGGCGTGCTCAAGGGCTATCTGCAGGACAAGATGAACGCGCGCCTCACGGGCACCGCAGTCCACCGGCAACGGCCGCCGCGAGTCGTTCGCGCACATCACGCTGCCGCGCATGACCAACACCTACATGCGCCCGGGCAAGACACCGCCGGCAAGAAATCATCGCGTCGGTGCGAGAAGGGCATCTACGCGGTGAACTTCGGCGGCGGCCAGGTGGACATCACCTCGGGCAAGTTCGTGTTCTCGGCCAGCGAGGCCTACCTCATCGAGAACGGCAAGATCGGCGCGCCCATCAAGGGCGCGACGCTCATCGGCAACGGCCCGGACGTGCTCACGCGCGTGTCGATGGTCGGCAACGACCTCAAGCTCGGACGACGGCGTCGGCACCTGCGGCACGGAAGGGCAGAGTGTGCCGGTCGGTGTAGGACAGCCTACGCTGCGCATCGACGGGCCTCACTGGTGGGCAGGCACTGGGCTGATTGTCGCGACATGCCGGCGGCCGCGCCACTGGCAAGCGATGCGTGTGCGTATATCCCGCGCGGTGCAGTGTCTTACAGCATTCGTCCTGTCTGGCACGCCCTGGCGTTGCGCCGCCGAATCGTCAAATCAGGCGCAATACACCTCAATCGCGACTGCCGGATCTCGCACCCCGGCGCGCACTATCACGGAGCGCGGATGACAGGATGTCGGCAAAGTGCGTCAGCATTTTGTAGCGAAAGGAATCGCCCCGCGCCTACAAGCCGAATCAGACCCGAACATAATGAAGTGCGCGTTTTGCGACATTGGAAACAGTGTGATTCCCGGCACACCATGGTCGCCTCATGGTTAAGCAAAGCTGCATACGCGCTGCTGCCCGAGCCGGCACCCGAGGCGGGACCCGAGATGGGCAATCGTGCAAACGAACCAGTTCAACGAGGCGGAGTCTTCCAAAATGCGCAACGACACAGCTTCCAGCGGCGAATTCCGTATCAACGTCCCGCCGGATGTATTGGCCGAGATGCGCCGCCAAAACCGGCGAGCCCGCGCAGTTCGATGCGCAGGTCGATGGTTTCCGTCCAGGACTTTTGGCCGTCTCATCAACCTGGTGACCGGTCGCCGCCGCTGATTCCACCGTTTTGAGCCAGATGCGAACCGGACGACGATCCGGACGCCAAAGGGGATTGTGATACATGGGAGTCGCCGGCACGGTGCCTGGATCACGCGGCATGCTTCGGGCAAGAAGCTTCGTTCGAACGCGGAAATCGAATTCCATTACCGGGTCGAAATCGAAGCTGGCCGAGCGGCTGCGCTCAGCGCCTCGCGAGGAACGCCCCGGGCTGTACGGCGCCGTCTATGACGAACTGTTCCGGGCCGCGTCCCCACTCATTCACAGCTCACCCGCAAGGTCACCGAGGCCGAGCAGCGTGCCGGCGTAGCGGATCGCATTGCGCTGCTCACCCGGTTCATCGAACCGGAAACGGTATTCCTCGAAATCGGCGCCGGCGACGGCAGCCTCACGGTCGAAGTCGCCGAGCGCGCGCGCCAGTGCTATGCGCTCGACGTATCGCGCGAAATCCTCAACGGCGTGCACCACCCACGCGTCGAGGCCGTGTTATCGGACGGCTGTTTCGGTGCCGGTACCAGAATCCACGGTCACCGTGGCCTACAGCTTCCAGGTCATGGAGCACATCCACCCTGATGACGCACTCGAGCAGTTGCAACAATCTGTTCGCGGTGATCGCCCCAACGGTTCCCTTTTCTGCGTGACGCCCAATCGCCTCGAACGGGCCGCACGACGTCTCCAAGTATTTCGATACCGTCGCGCGCGTGGTTTTCATCTGAAGGAATACACGATTGCCGAACTCGATGCCCTGTTCCGCCAGGTCGGCTTTCGACGGGTGGAGGCATGGCCGCGATTCAACGGGCGCTACCTGCGGCTGCCGCCGGGACTCGTGAAGGGCTTCGAGAAAATGTCTGGCGCGTTGCCAGATGAGCTGGCCGCCGCAATCTGGGCAAGCGGCTGTTCATCAGGAACCTGCTGTCAGCGCCGCTGCGCGCGATCAAATAACGAACAGCTCAGCGCGCGCGCGCCGCGTCTTCCACCGAATCGTCGTCTGCCGCTTCCTCGTTGGCCGCGTCCGCTTCCGCGTCGTCAGAGGCGCGGCAGGTCGTCGTGCGTGTCGGTCGAGGTGGTGCGCCGCAGTGCTCGTCCACGTACAGCGATCTCGTGCTGGCCGATGGCTGACCACGTCGCCGTCGCGCAGCGTGATGGCGGCGCACGCGCTTGCCGCGGACCAGGATGCCGTTGGTGCTGTTGAGGTCTTCGATGCACGCGTCATGCCATCGCTGCCGGTGACGAGCTGGCAGTGATGGCGGCTGATGAACTTGCTGTCGATCTGCAGATCGTTGTCCGGGCGTGCGGCCGATGACCTTGCGCCCGGGCATCAGGTGCAGCTCGGCCGACGGCTTTGCCATCGGTGGACAGCACCAGCTTGGCGAGCACGCGGGTCGGCCGATCGCCGTCGCATGCGCTGCCGTTGACCGGCTTCGTGCGGCGATGGCATGGCGCGCGCCGAGAACTCCACCCACTGCAGCTCGTGCACCGCCGAGGCGATGTCTCGCGGCGTCGACGTGATCGCGATCGTCGTTGAACGCGGCCATCATCGCGGTGTCGCACAGCGTGTTCACGAGGCGCGGCACGCCGCCGGAGTATCTGAACGATTTCCGGGAAGGTGTCTTCGGCGAAAGATCTCGCGGCCATCCGCGCCCGCCACGTCGAGGCGATGCCGGACGTAGGAGCGCAGATCCTCGCGCGACAGGGTGCCGAGATGGAAGCGCAGGCGGATGCGCTGCGTGAGCTGCACCAGTTCCGGCGAATCGAGCTTCTCGTTGAGCTCGGGCTGGCCGGCGAGAATGATGCGCAGCACCTTCTCCTTGGTGGCCTCGATGCCGGACAGCATCCGGATTTCCTCGAGCACCTTGAGCGAGAGAGGTTCTGCGCCTCGTCGATGATCAGCAGCACCTTGCGGCCGGCGGCGTACTGCTCGATGAGGAAGCTGTTGATGCGTGGCGATCAACTCGGCCTTCTTCATCTTGAAGGGCGAGAAGCCGAACTGCACCAGCACCGACTGCAGGAATTCGACCGCGTTGACCTGGGTCTGGTTGATCTGCGCGATGACCACGTCCGAATCGAGCTGGCGCAGGAAGCTCTCGATGAGCGTGGTCTTGCCCGAGCCGATCTCGCCGGTGATCACGACGAAGCCGTCGGTGAACCAGATGGTCGACTCCATGTACGCCTTGGCGCGCGCATGGGCCCGCGACAGGATACAGAAACTGCGGATCCGGGCTCAGCCGGAACGGCAGCTCGCGCAGTTTGAAGTTCTCGATGTACATCGGAGCGGCCGATATTACGGTAAAGCTGGCTCCCGGGCAGGGAAGCCCCTGATCCGGGCTTACCGAAGTGCGAGCCAGGTCGCGCGATCGATCCTCGAAAGCAGCTTGAAAGCCCGCCGGTCGCGGCTTTGGGCCGCGCTTTCGCAAATCGTGACATGGCCCAGCTTGCGGCCCGGGCGCGCCGTCTTGCCGTAGTCATGCCAGTGCAGGCCGGGCTCGGCCAGCAGGGCGTCGCGGGTCGGCATTTCGCCTACAAGATTGATCATGGCCGAGTGCCCGCGCGGCTGCGTGCTGCCGAGCGGCAGGCCGGCGATGGCGCGCACGTGATTCTCGAACTGGCTGGTGTCGGCGCCCTCGATGGTCCAGTGGCCCGGAGTTGTGCACGCGCGGCGCCATTTCGTTGGCGATGAGCCGGCCGCGCTGCGACGAAGAACTCGATGGTGAGCACGCCGACGTACTTGAAATGCGTCGAGCAGCTTGCGCGCGGCGCGCTGCGCCTGGCGTGTCAGCGCGGCATTGCCGTAGGGCGCGCGTGTCAGGCGCAGGATGCCGTCGCGATGCACGTTCGAGATTGAGTGGATAGAACGCGACGCTCGCCGTCGGCGCCGCGCACCGCGATGATCGACACTTCGGCGTCGAAGGGCACGAGGTTTTCGTAGAGCAGCGGCGCTCTTCCCGAGCGCCGTCCCAGGCGCGATCGAGATCGGCGGGTGTGCGCAACACGAACTGGCCCTTGCCGTCGTAGCCCATGCGCCGCGTCTTGAGCACGCCGGGCAGGCCGATCGATCTCGACCGCGAGCTCGAGCGCTGCGCGCGAATCCACCGCCGCGTACTTCGTGGTGGCGATGCCGAGCAGTTCGAAGGTGCGTTTCTCGCTGAGCCGGTCCTGCGCGCGCGCCGAGCGCGCGCAGCGGCGGCGCGATGCGCGCCTTGCCGGGCAGACCTTTCGAGCGCTTCGACCGGGATGTTCTCCCAGTCGAAGGTCACGCACCTCGCAGCGTTCGCGAGAGCTGGCCTAACAACTCGCGATCGGTGAGCGCGCCTGCGAGGATGCGGGCCCACCTGGCCACCCGGCGTGCTGCGCGTCCTTGTCGAGGAACAGGAAGTCGAAGCCGAGTGGATAGCCGGCGAGGGCCATCATGCGCCCGAGCTGCCCGGCGCCGACGATGCCTATGGTCATCGATTTGGGGTCATTGCGAGCTTCGACGGATCGGGGTTGGCCAGCACCTTGGCCGTCTGCTCGGCGCGGAATTTCTTGAGCGCCGCGTCGATCTCCGGACGCTTGTTCGCGAGGATGGCGGCGGCCGCGAGTCCGGCGTTGGTGGCGCCCGCCACGCCGATGGCGAACGTGGCCACGGGAATTCCCGCGGGCATCTGCACGATGGACAGCAGCGAGTCGAGACCGTTGAGCGCCTTCGACTGCACCGGCACGCCGAGCACCGGCAGCGTGGTCTTGGAGGCGGCCATGCCCGGTAGATGGGCCGCGCCGCCGGCGCCGGCGACGATCACTTCGATGCCGCGGCTCTGCGCCGTGGACGGCGTATTCGAACAGCAGGTCGGGCGTGCGGTGCGCGGAGACGACTCTCGTCTCGTAGGGAATGCCGAGCTTGTCGAGCGCCTCGGCCGCGGCGCGCATCGTCTCCCAGTCGGAAGTCGAGCCCATGATGATGCCAACCAGTGGTTTCATCACGAAATACTCATCAAACAAAGTGCGAATCGAACGGAACAGCTCGCGCGACGCGCCTCGCTGCTGCCCGAGATCGACGCGTTCGCTCGTGGCCTTGGTGATGAGCGCCTGCAGCGCCTTGCGGTCGGCACGCGGGACGCCATTTGAGCAGGTCATCGAGCGCCGTCGGACCTTCGGTGAGCAGCCGCGCTGCGCCAGGCTTCGATGCGCTTGTGCTTTTCGGCGTCCATGCGCCGTGGCGCGCGATTCCGCGCTGAGCGCCGCCTCGATGGGCGCCGGATCGATGTCGCGCATGAGCTTGCCGATGTACTGCCGCTGGCGCGCGAGCCCGCCCGCGGCTGGTGATGCGCTTCGCGAGCAGGATGGCGTCGTGCAGGGTTTCCGGCAGATTCGAGCGCCGCAAGCTCGGATTCCTTGAGCGCGATCAGCCGGGTGCCCAGATCCTGGGCGGCCGCGGCCTCACGCTTGCGCATGCTCTTGCTGGGGCCCCGATATTCCTCGTTTTCGTCTTTGCCGTGCATCGTACAATTCTAGCCATGCAGGAAGTAGACGGTACCCGAATCCCCGAGCTCAAGAGCATCGTTTCCGAATCGCTGCAGCTGGCGCCGCGAGCTGGGCGCCACCCAGGCCGAAGCCGACGTCAGCCTGCAGAAGGGACTGACTACCACCGTCCGCCTGGGCGAAGTCGAAACCGTCGAATACCAGCGCGATCGCGGCATGGGCATCACGGTCTATTTCGGCAAGCGCAAGGGCTCGGCCAGCACCGCCGACCTGTCGGCGCGCGCCGTGGCCGAAACCGTCGAGAAGGCCTGCGACATCGCGCGCTACACCGCCGAAGACGAATGCTCGGGCCTCGCGGATCCCGAAGAGCTGGCGCGCGACATTCCCGATCTCGACCTCGATCATCCCTGGGATCTCTCGCCCGAGCAGGCGGTGGAAACCGCGCGGGCGTGCGAGGCCGCGGGCCGCGTCGTCGACTGCGCGCATCACCAATTCCGAAGGCGCCAGCGTCAGCAGCCATCGCGGCGTGCGCGTCTACGGCAACTCGCACGGCTTTCTCGAGGGTTATCCGTCCACCAGTCACAGCGTGAGCTGCGTGCTGCTCGCCCAGACCGGCGACGACATGCAGCGCGACTACTGGTACGCCTCGGCGCGCGATGCGCGCGAACTCGAGAGTCCGCGAGAGCATCGGCCGCAAGGCGGGCGAGCGCGCCGTCGCGCGGCTCGGCGCGCGCAAGATTGGCACACAGCAAGCGCGCGCGTGCTGTTCGCGCCCGAAGTGGCGCGCGGACTCATCGGTCATTTTCTCGGCGCCGTGCGCGGCAGCAGCCAGTACCGCAAGAGCTCGTTCCTGCTCGGCGCGTCGGGCCAGCAGGTGTTTCCGTCGTTCGTCGAACTGCGCGAGCGGCCGCATCATCCGCAAGGCGCTCGGCAGCAGCCCGTTCGATGGCGAAGGCGTGGCCACGCGCGATCGCGAGCTGGTGAGCGACGGCGTGCTGCAGGGCTACATGCTCGGCAGCTACTCGGCGCGCAAGCTGGGTCTGCAAGACCACCGGCAACGCCGGCGGCACGCACAACCTGCTGGTGGAATCGAAGACCGGCGGCATGGAGATCGGCGCGCTCATGCGCGAGCTCGGCACCGGGTTGTTAGTCACCGAGCTCATGGGGCAGGGCGTCAATGGCGTCACCGGCGACTACTCGCGCGGCGCCTCGGGTTACTGGGTGGAGAACGGCGTGCAGGCGTATCCGGTGCACGAGATCACCATCGCCGGGCAATCTCAAGGACATGTACAAGCAACATCGCGGCCATCGGCAGCGACGTCGACCTGCGCGGCAGCGTGCGCGTGGGAAGCGATGCTGGTCGCGGAGATGACGATCGCCGGCGACTAGCGCCGGGCATCAGGCTCCGGCGGCTGACGACGAAGGCTTCGTCGTTGAACCACAGGCCGCCGTGCCGGCGCAGCACGCGCCTGCGTCGCTTCCAGGTACGTGCCGTTCGCGACGACTTCGCCGAGCCGCTCGTCCTCGATCTGGTTCACGTAGATCGCCGCGTTCCACGCCGCGAACAGCATCGACGTGCCGATGCGGTCGCCGACCTCGGCGGGCAGCGTGTGCATCTCGTAGCGGAAGATCGCCTCGCTCGTCGGGCGGGTCGGGCATGGAGTAGTTTGCGCGCGTCCTCGCGCCGCGAGCTGCGTCCGAGCTCGGCCAGCAGTCGGTGGCGATCGACCTGGAACGGGCGCTCGCTCCGGCCACAGCTCGCGCACGATTTCGAGGCCCGGATCGTCGCCGCGCGACTGGATCGACCAGCAGCCGGCCGCCGCGCGCGAGGTGCCGCACCAGCGGCAGCAGCACCTTGCTCACCTTGAACTGCGCCGACATGCGCGCGCGCCACGGTTGCGAGGCGAGGATGAAGTCGTAGTCGATGTCAGGCGTCGTCCGGGCTGCGGAATCACGCCATCGAGCAGGAACGCGTGATCCTCGCGGTAGATCACCAGCACCGAGGGCCGCACGTAGACCGGGTTGCCGGTGGTTTCGCTCGGGCCGCGTCGCCCAGCCGTGAGTCGAGCGCGGATCCGAGATCCGTCGATCTGCCGCGCGTACTCGTGGGTGAGTCGCCCGTGAGCCTGCAGCACCTGCCAGTTGAGCCGCGGCGACGTCCGCGCGTCGCGCGGACGCAGGCGCCGGCGCGTCGGCGTAGTGCAGGTTGGTGACCACGAGCACGGTGGTCGGATGCTCGAGAAAGCGGTCCGCCATCTTCTCGAGCCCGAGGCGCACGTCCTCGCGGCTGATCTCCTTGGCGACCACGAGCTGCGGCACCGTCGGGCACGAGGCGTGCGCGCTGCGCATGAGCCGCGCGAGCACCGTCGCGTCGCCCATGCCGGCGTCGAAGATGCCGCAGCGCCGGCGGCGTGGGTCGGATCTGCGCGCAGCTCGTCGGCGCGCGCGGTCGGCGACCTTCTGCTTCTCGTTGCAGGTGTTGACGAACGCCAGGTACTTCTGGCGGTTGTCGTAGAAGCGGAAACGGCGTACGGTGCTGCCTGCAGCGTTCAGCTCTGGTCGCGTCGCTCATGCACGTTCGCGGCACGCGCGACCCGGCCACGAGATCGCGCGTGATGCGCGTCACGTGCTCGCCCTGGTACTTGCACATGTCGAGCTCGAGCGCGCTCGGCATGCGCATCTCCGTCGCCCGCGCCGGTGATCGAGCTCGCGCCATATGGCGTGCCGCCGGTCACCTCGCGCATGGTGGAAAGGTCCTTGTAGGTGTAGGGCAGCCCGATGATGACCATGCCGAAGTGCAGCAGCGTGGTGTGGAACGAGGTGATGGTGGTTTCCTGGCCGCCGTGCTGGCTGGCCGTGCAACAGAAGCACGCTGCCGACCTTGCCGACCAGCGCGTGCCGGAACCACAGCGCGCCGGTCTGATCGAGGAAGTTGCGCATCTGCGCCGCCATGTTTCCGAAGCGCGTCGGCGTGCCGAAGATGATGCCGTCGTACTGATCGAGCTCGTTCGGATCGGCGATGGGCGCCGGCTGATCGACCTTGAACATGAGAGCTGCGCGCGAGCTTCCTCGCTCGACGAGCTCCGGCACGCGCTTCACGACGACCTCCGCGCCGCTGACGCGCCGCGCGCCTTCGGCCTGCGCATGCGCCATCTGTTCGACGTGTCCGTAGCTGCTGTAGTAGAGCACCAGCATCTTGGTCATGTGCTTCTCTCCTGTTGGTTCAGGCCGCGACCGGCAGATGCCGGCGCGCGAAATTCGCTCACGATGCGGTTGTATTCGTCGCGGCGCATCGAGATTCGGCATGTGGCGCGGCGTTCTCGACGACCACGCAGCTCGGACGTGGGCAGCGCGGCGTGCAGACCTCACCCCGGCGTCGCAGCGGGTTTCGATGTCGCGTTCGCCGTTGACGATGCGCACCGGAACGCGAATCGCGATCGAGCGTGCCGGTCGTCGAGTGGATCGGCGTTTCCTCGACCTGCGCGATGAGGTCGTGCCCGCGATAACGCGCCAGCATGCGCGCGCGAAGCGCGGTGGATCGCCGGATCGCCGCGTCACGAGTTGCGTGAGCGGATGCGCGGTCCACAGCTGTGCGGAACGCCGTCGATGCCGTCTGCGCGCGCGCGGTTTCGCGGAACAGCGCCAGTCGGCAGGTCTGACGTGCGCGCGAAGGTGGCGCGCCGTCGAGCACCAGGCCGCCGTGCGAGCTGACGGATGCGCGCGCGGCGAAATCCAGCACCACGCGCGCGCCTTGCGACATGCCGACCAGCAGCGGCCTAACGAGCTCGAGCTCGGTGATCAGCGCGTGCAGGTCTGTCGACGTCGCGCCGCGCGGACGGTTCGCCGGTAGACAGGCCGAAGCCGCGCCGGTCGAAGCGAACCACGCGCATCTGCGCGGCGAGCGGCGCCTGCGGCTCCCACATCGTCGAGGTCGAGCGTCCAGCCGTGCACGAGCACGACGGCGGGCCCGGCGCCTTCGTCGCGGTAGCGCAGACGGGCGCCGGGCACTGAGAGATGGCGGTCCGCGGCGTTCATGTAGTTTCGAATACCGAAAAAGATTTCGCAATCAGGCTACGAGCGCGAACCCGCAGCGTCAAGCGACATGCGCCGGTTGCGCGTCGAGTCTGTTCAGATCTGGGCGCTGAGCGCGATGCCCGGCACGCGCGCGAGCTCGACGGAGATTTCGCGGCTCGCCTTGCGCAGCATCGCCAGGCGCTGCCGCACCAGGCGAGGCTTTCGATGCGCGGCGCGAATGGCTGGAGCTGTTGAGCGCGGCGACCACGCGCCCCGGACTGGTCGAACACCGGCACCGCCACCGCCACCACGCCGTAGGCGAGTTCGTCTTCCACCGCCGAGTAGCCGCTGCGGCGGCATTCCTCGATGAGCTGGCGCAGCTTCTTCGGTTCGGTGACCGTCTGCGTGGTCAGCGCGACGAACTTCTGCGTGCGGAAATATTGATCGAGGTGCTCGGCGCTGACGCCGGCGAGCAGCACGCGTCCCATCGAGGTCGACATGTGCGGGAAAACGGCTGCCGACGTGCGCCTCGAGCCGCACCAGCGTGCGCACCGAAGTGCGCGCGACGTACACGATGTCCGTGCCGTCGAGCACGCGACAGCGCGGCCGAATCGCCGGTGACGACGCGCCAGCTCCTCGAGGTGCGTCTTGGTCAGGTGCTCGATGTCCATCGACTCCGGAGATAGGCGGCGCCGAGCTCGAGCACCTTGGGGCGCAGCAGGAACGCGCGGCCGCGCCGCGTGACGTAGCCGAGTTCCTCGAGCGTCAGCAGGCAGCGCCGCGCGGTGGCCGCCGGCATGCCGCGCGGTCGCGGCGATTTCACTGAGCGTGAGCGCCGAGTGATCGCGCGAGAACGCCTTGATGACCGCGAGTCCCTTGGCGAGACCGCCCATGACTTCGCGGCGCGGCGCGGCTGATCTGCTGGCATGCGCGGAGTCATATTTCGGTATGCGAAGAAACTGAAAGCCGGCGCGGCGTCTTGACGCGCGAGCCGCAGGGTACAGCATGCTCCGCGCCGATTCGTTAATCGAACTCTATTTCGCTATGCGAAAAACACGAAGGCGCGAGGGGCCACGCGATGAAGATCGGTACGCAGGCGCAGCGCACGTCGGCCATTTCCGCGTCCAACGCGGACACGATCGTCGTGCGCGGCCACGACCTGTGCGCGCGAGCTCGTCGGCGTCGTCACTTTCACGCGATCACGCGTGGCTGCTGGTCGCCGGCGAGCTGCCGAGCGCGGCGCAGCGGCGCATTCTCGACGCCACGCTGGTGGCGATCGCCGAGCACGGCCTGGTGCCGAGCGTGGCCGCCAGCCGCATGACGCTCGCCGCGGCGCCCGAGGCGCTGCAGGGCGCGGTAGCCGCCGGAATCCTCGGCTGCGGCTCGGTGATCCTCGGCTCCGCGGATGCCGCGGCGCGAGTCTGTTCGCCGCCGATCCTCACGCGCGCGGCCACCGAGCCGCTCGAGGCGGCGGCGCGCGCGGTGCTCGGCGAGATGCGTGCGGCGCGCCAAGCCGGTGCCGGGCTACGGCCATCCGCTGCACAAGCGGCAGGATCCGCGCGTCACGCGCCTGCTCGGCGGTCGCCAGCGGAGGCCGGCACTGCCGGCCGCCACATCGAGGTGGCCGGCATGCGTCGAGCGCCTGGTGCCCGAGATCATCGGGCAAGCCGCTCGCGATGAATGTGTCGGCGCGCGATCGCCGCCGTGCTGCTGGACGCCGGCTATCCACTGCTCGCCATCAAGGGCGTGCCGATGCTGGCGCGCACCGCGAGTCTCATCGCGCATCTGCTCGAAGAGCAGCAGCGGCCCATCGGTTTCGTGCTGGCGCATGCAGGCGCCGCCGCCATCGGCTACGACGGCCGCTGCCCGCACGGCTTCGTGCCGGGCGAAGAGCTGACGATGCAGCCGGTGCTGCGCGGTGTGCGCGATCGTGGAGCAGGGCACGTTCATCACCGGCCCGTGCGCCGGCATGATGCTCGCCGATCTCGGCGCCGGACGTGATCAAGATCGAAAGTCCCGGCGGCGATCCCGTACCGCGCCTACCAGGGCGGCCTGTATTCGCCGCACTTCCAGGCCTACAACCGCAACAAGCGCAGCGTCGTCTGCGACCTGAAGCAGCCCGCCGATCGCGAGCTGTTCGAGCGGCTGATCCGCCGATGCGGACGTCTACATCCAGAACTTCCGCCCGGGCACCGCCGAGAAGTCTGGGCGCGGGCGCCGCGCGGCTGCGCGAGCTCAATCCGAAGCTCGTGTACTGCTCCGATCAGCGGCTTCGGCGGCGAGCGGTCCGTACGTCGAGCGGCCCAGCTACGACTCGGTGGCGCAGGCGCTGTCGCGGATTTCCTGAGCGTGGTGGTCGACGAGGACCGGCCGCGATTCCTCGGGCCCGGCGCTGGCGGATGCGATCACCGGCATCTACGCCGCCTACGGCGTGCTCGGCGCGCTGCTCGAACGCGGCGCGCAGCGGCCGCGGCAAGCTCGTCGAGGTATCGATGCTCGAGGCCATGGCGCACTTCGCCGTCGAGCCCTTCGCCGCGTTCTTCGCGCTGGGCGTGACGCCGAAATCCGCCGATCGGCCGCGGCTCGCGCAGGCCTACATCCTGCGCACCGCCGACGGCCGGCTGATCGCGATTCACCTGTCGTCGCTCGAGAAATTCTGGCTCGGGCTCGTCAAGGCGCTCGATGCGACGAGCTCGCGCACGACGCGCGCTTCAGCGAGCGCCTGGCGCGCATCAGCAACTACGAGGCGCTCGGCGCGGAGCTCGACCGGCGATTTCGCGGCGCGACACGCTTGCGTGACTGGGTCGCGAGCGCCTGAGCGCGAACGACGTGCCGTTCGCGCCGATCAACGGCATCGACGCCGTCGTCGAGGATCCGCAGGTCGGTCATCTCGGCCTCATCGTGCCGGTGAACGGCGCGCAGCAGGGCGGTCGCAGGCGGTGCGTCCGCCGTGCAGTTCGACGGCGCAGCGCGCGACGAGCGTCGCGGCCGCGCCGCTGCTCGACCAGCACGGCGCGGCGATCCGCGCGGCCGTCGCTGAGGCCGGCAATGGCCGGCGAGCGCGACAGTGCGGCGCCACGCCGCGCGACGGGGTAGATAGCGTCAGAGCGAGACGCAAGCTGTTTCCGACCACGCTGGTGGGCAGCTATGCCGCAGCCGGAGTGGCTGATCGATCGTCGAAGCTCGCGGGGCGCTTTCCGCCGCGCGTGCGCGCGCGCGAGCTGTGGCGCATTCCGGAGGCCTATCTCGCCGAGGCGCAGGACGACGCGACGCTGCTCGCCATCCGCGCGCAGGAGGAGGCCGGGCTCGACATCATCACCGACGGTGAGATCCGCCGCGAGAGCTACTCGAACCGCTTTGCGACCGCGCTCGAAGGCGTGGACCTCGACAATCCCGGCACGCGCGCTCGATCGCAGCGGCCATCCGAATCCGGTGCCGCGCGTCGTCGGCCCATCCGGCGCAGGCACGCCGTCGCAGGTCGACGACCTGAAGTTCCTGCGCGCGCACACCACGCGCCAGGTGAAGGTCACGGTGCCCGGTCCGTTCACGATGGCGCAGCAGGCGCAGATCGACTACTACGGCGGCAGCCGCGAAGCCGCCGCGATGGACTACGCGACGGCCGTGAACGCGGAGATCCGCGACCTGTTCGCCGCCGGCGCCGACGTCGTGCAGATCGACGAGCCCTACATGCAGGCGCGTCCCGAAGAGGCGCGCGCGTTCGGGCTGAAGGCGCTCAATCCGGCGCTCGACGGCGTGACCGGGACGCACCGCCGTGCACATCTGCTTCGGCTACGCCGCGATCATCCACGCGCGCCCGTCGGCGCTATTCGTTCCTGCCGGAGCTCGCCAGCTGCAGCTGCCGCGCAGGTGTCGATCGAGACCGCGCAGTCGAAGCTCGACTGCAGCGCGCTGCATGCCGCTCAAGGACAAGAAGATCATGTTAGGCGTGCTGGACCTCGCCGATCACGAACGTCGAGACCCCGAGACTCGTCGCCGACGCGCATTCGCCGCGCGCTGCCATACGTGCCGGCCGAAAACATCATCCTCGCGCCCGACTGCGGCATGAAATATCTGCCGCGTGACGTCGCTGTCGGAAAACTCAAAGCCATGGTCGCCGGCGCCGCGATCGTGCGCACAGAACTATCGCGCGCGCCGCGTAGGAGTCTCACATGCACCTTCCGAAGAAGTTGTCGTCGCTGGGACTCATCGGTGCTGCAGTCGCGGCCGCAGCACTGCGCCGGCGCAGCGCCCGCCGCCGACCGCGTCAAGCCTCGCAACCGAGGAGACTCGACGAGGTCCTCGTCACCGCGCGCAGGCGCAGCGAGTCGTCCACCGACGTGCCGATCACGATCAACGTATTCACTCGCGAAGACATCGAAGCCGCCGGCATCGAAAGCCCGCCGACTTCATCGCGCGCGTGCCCAACATGACGCTGGTCGAGACCCAGAACGCCGGCAACGCCGTTCGTGGTGCGTGCGCGGCATCTCGCAGGCGCGCAACAGCGAGCCCTCGGTCGCGGTGCTGCGTCGACGGCGTGCTCGAGACCAATCCCGCGGAGTTCAACCAGGAGCTGTTCGACATCGAGCAGATCGAGGTGCTGAAGGGTCCGCAGGGCGCGCTGTACGGGCGCAACGCCATCGGCGGCGCCATCATCATCACGCACGACGCGATCCGGCGCGATGAGTTCGAAGGGCGCGTCAAGCTCGGCTGCGGCAACGGTCATCTCGAGCGCGTGCAGGCGGCATCAGCGGGCCCGATCGGGTGACACGTTCGAAGTATCGCGCCGCCGTGAGCTACTACGACACCGACGGCTATCTCCCGAGCACATTCCTCGGTGGCGAGGCCGATCCGGTCGGAGGATCTCTGCGCGCGCGCGCGTGAAGCTGTATTTCAAGCCCAGCGATACCTTTTCCGGCGACCTGCGGCTTCGTACGACAGAGCTCGACCTGCGCGGCTTCTACTTCGTGATCCCGCGTGATGACGAGGCGAATCTGTTCAGCACGTTCACGACGCGCCTGACGCCAACAACGTCACGAGCCCGATCCAGGTCAACAACGAAGGCGATCGACGACCGCGACCTGCTCACCGGCGCGCTGCGGCTGAACTTCGACGACCGGGCGGCGGCACGCTGACCTCGGTCGTCCGCCTACAACTCCACCGAGGAGACCATCACCGGCGACGCTTCGACTTCCGGCCGCGGCCGAATCTCGATCTTCAGCGCCTTGTTCGGCACCGACCTCAACCAGAGCCAGTTCCTCGATCTGAACGTCGCTACAGCCAGGAGATCCGCTTCACGTCGCCGACGAGGGCCGCGTGCGCTGGATCGCCGGCGCCTACTACGTGCACACCGACAGATTCATCTCCACCGGCAACATGGTGCGACACCGGCGCCGGCGTGTTTCCGGTGTATCACGAGCCGCGACTTCAGCGGAACAATCCCGAGCGCCACGTTCCTCGCCGATTCGCAGGACAACGACGCCTGGGCGGTGTTCGCCGATCTGACCTTCGAGATCACCGACAAGCTCGAGCTCGACATCGCGCGTGCGTTACGACGAAGACAAGCGCGAGAACACCACCGAGACGCCGCACGGCCTTCCTGCCCGATCCGTCCGCATCCAGGGCGAAGTGCGGCACGCACACTTCGAGCGAGACGCAGCCCAAGGTCACGCTGCGCTACAAGCCCAGCGACGACATCACCTTCTTCGGCGGCTGGAGCCGCGGCTTCCGCAGCGGCGGTTTCAACCAGACGGGCGTCGGCGCGGTCGCCGACGCCAACGGCATCGCGGGTGTGAACGACCTGTTCGAGGCCGAGGTCGCCGACACCTGGGAAGTGGGCTTCAAGGGCGAGTTCCTCGACCGGCGCCTCAGCGCCGGGCCTGCGCGCTGTTCAGCACCAAGTCGACCAACGGCTACTTCTTCGTGTTCCTGGCCGCGAACTCCACGCAGAACCTCGGCAACCTCGACGCCGACTACGAGGGCGCGGAGTTCGAGATCAGCGCCAAGGTCACCGGACAACCTCGAGCTGTTCGGCAGCTTACGGCTATCACCGACAGCGAGATCACCGGCATGGAAGACCCTTCCGTGATCGGCAACCAGGCGCCGCTGGTCTCGGAGACACGTGCAACCTCGGTGCGCAGTATCGTCACGCCGCTGGGCAGCGACCTGCATCTGGCCATCGCGCGGCGATTACCACGCACACCGGCGCAGACCTGGTGGGAGCCGTACAATGTGACCTCGCGCGATCCGGATCGACCTGGTCGATCTGCGCATCGGGCTTGGAGGCCGAGAAATGGGCGGTCACCGCCTGGTCGAAGAACCTCACCGACGAGGAATACAACGCCGAGTTCTCGCCGGGCGGATTCCTGTTCCGTCGCGCTGCCGATCCGCATACGGCCTCGAATTCACTTATTCACTTCTGATGTGGAGTAGATAGCCATGGCCAACGAAAGCATCCTGCCTTCGCGCCTGCACCACACCGCCTACGTGTCGCGCGACCTCGAGGCGACGCGCAAGTTCTACGAGGACATCATCGGCCTGCCGCTGCTCGCCACCTGGTGCGAGAAGGACATGCTGTTCGGCGCGGAGCGCACCTACTGCGCATTGCTTCTTCGGGCTTGCGCGACGGCGGCGCACTGGCGCTTCTTCCAGTTCGCCGAGCCGGACGACCAGGAGCTAGTTCGGGCCCAAGATGCCGTTCTCGCCGTTCCATCACATTGCGCTCAACGTCGACAAGCCGAGACGCAGGACGGCATCGAGAAGCGCTCAAGGACGCCGGTACCACGGAGCCGCAGTCGTTCGTGCTCGAACACGGCTACTGCCGCTCGGTGTACGTCGACCGATCCCAACGGCATGATCGTCGAGTTCACGCACGATCATCCGGACGCGGAGCAGATCAACGAAGCGGCGCTGGGACGCGCGCACCGAGCTCAAGCGCTGGCTCGGCGGCGATCACACATCGAACAACACGTTTCGTTGATGCGCATATGCCAGCACCGACCGCATCCTCACCACGCATGTCGGCAGCCTGCCGCGCTCGCAGGCCGTCACCGACGTGCTGTTCGCGCGTGAGCGCGACGAGGTCACCGGACGACGTGCTGCCGACGGCGAAGGTGATCGCCGATGCCGGTCGAAGCGGTCGGTGCCAGAGCAGGTCGGAGCTCGGCGTCGACGTGGTCAGCGACGGCGAGATGAGCAAGATCAGTTACGCCACCTACATCAAGGATCGGCTTCACGGGCTTCGACGGCGATACGCCGCGCGAGCCCGGGCAGGACCTGGTGGAATTTCCGCGGCTGCCGGAGAAGCTCGCCAAGCTCGGCTCCACCGGCGAAATACCGCCGGCCGCGTTGCGTCGGCGAAATCCGCAACGAAGGACGCTTGCGCCGCTCAGGAGGACCTGCGCGAATTTGCGCGGGCGTGAATGCGCCGCGGGCGACCCGGCGGACGCGTTCCTCAACGCCGCCTCGCCTGGCGTGATCGCGCTGTTCCAGCCCAACGATTTCTACAAGACCGCCGGACGACTACCTCGAGGCGGTCGCCGAAGCGCATGCGCGGCGAGTACGAGGCCATCGTGGCCGCGGGTTCCTGATGCAGATCGACGCGCCTGACCTCGCGCATGGGCCGGCACACCATGTATCGCAACGCGCACGCGACGCCGAGTACCTCGGCGCGCGCCGAGCGCGCACGTCGAGGTGCTCAACCACGCGCTGCGCAACGTGCCGCGCCGACCGCGTGCGCATGCACGTGCTGCTGGGGCAACTACGAAGGGCCGCATCACCACGACGTGCCGATGGAACGACCTGCTGCCGGTGCTGCTCAAGGCCAAGCCGCAGGTCGCTGCTGTTCGAGGCGGCCAACCCGCGCCACGCGCACGAGTGGACGGTGTTCCGCGATGCCAGCCGCTGCCGGACGACAAGATCCTGATCCCCGGCGTGCTCGAGCTCGACGACTAACTACGTCGAACACCCAGAGCTCGTGGTCGAGCGGCTGCTGCGCTTCGCGGACATCGTGGGGCGCGAGCGAGCGTGATGGCGGAGATCTAGATTGCGGCTTCAGCACCTTTGCGGGCTTCGGCGCCGTCGATCCCGGACATCGTCTACATGAAGCTTGGCCGCAATGGCCGAAGGCGCACGGCTCGCGAGCCGCAAGCTCTGGGGAAATAGGCACCGTCAGGGCATTCCGTCGATCGAGGAATCCCTGCAGCCCGATCATTTCTCTCGTCGCGCAGTGTGTGCGCTCTTGCGCCAGGCTTCGTCCATCGTCTCGCTGATGGCGTCGACCGCCGGAATCGGAGATTGCGCCACGCCGACCTGGCCGGCCTTTCGTTGCGCGCGATGTCGATGATTTCCTGAATGGAGATCTGGCCGAGGTCGCGCGCCGGCAGCAGCGCTTTCGTCGTCGGTGAGCGTGAGCGAGGTGCGCGCACTCTCGAGCGCATGCACGATGCGCGAGATGGCGATGCCGGGCATGCCGAGGTGGTGCGCCAGGCTGTCCACCGTCCAGCGCGTCTTGCCGTCATGGTAGGCGCGGCCGATGAGGAACATGATCTTGAGCGTGAGCTGCTCGCGCTGCACCGCCGACATGCGCAGCTCCGTCAGGCCCATGCGCAGGTCAGTTGGCGGTTCTGCACGTAGAAAGACAGCTGCGCGCCGACCGAGCAGGATCAGCCAGCCGAAGTAGGTCCACAGCAGCGCCGCCACGATGACTGGCAAAGCCGGCATACACCACGGTGAGCCGCGTGCGAATAAACCACCAGCGCGGTGAACAATCTGACCCACGGCCGCCCAGCAGGATGCCGGCGGCGACGCCGCCGATGAGCGCGGGTTTCCACTTCACCTTGGTATTGGGTACGAGCATGTACACCGCGGTGAAGATGGCCGCGACCATGAAGTACGGCGAGACCTTCTGCGCCGATGCGCGACCAACCGCTCGAAGAAGCGGCAGTGTAGCGGCTGATGCCCGCAGTCGCGGTTTCGAGCGCCTTGTGCGACAGCGCCGATGAAGCCTCACCACGACGATGGGACCGGACGATGAGCAGCGCGACGTATTCGGTGACGCGCCGCGCGCAAAGCTGCGCGGCGTCTTCGACGCGCCAGAGGAAGTTGAAGCCGTCCTCGACCTTCTTGATGGTGCCTAACAGGGTCCAGAGCAGCAGCGCGAGACCCAGCGAGCCGACCAGACCCGGTGCTGATCGCTGCTCGGCGAACTCTCATGACTCTCTGCGTGAACTCGGCGGCCCTGCTCACCCATCGGCTTGAAGAACTCGAGGATGATCGGCTGCGAGTTCGCGATGCGCGCCGAAGGCCTTGAGCACCGGCGAACGCAAACGCGATGCAGCGGCATCAGCGACAGCAGCGTCGCGTACACCGAGCCCCATGGCGTAGAGGTTGATCTGGCCGCGCGACAGGTCGCGCAGCAACGCGTACGGATAGCGCAGCAGCCGCAGCGCCAGCGCGCCGGGCGTGTTCCTCGGAGATACTCGCCGAACAGATATCGGTCGAGCCAGTTCCAGAACGCGACGATCATCGTGGGGCGCAAGAATAAGTGGCCCACACCCCGATGTCACGATTAGATTGACGCGCATGTCCGCGACGCTATCCGACACGCATCGTGTGTCTCACCGAGGAGACCACCGAAACGCTCTATCTGCTAGGCGAGGACGCGCGCATCGTCAGCAATACGTAACTGAACGGTAAGCATGC
>ERZ1370068.5712-contig-4725_pt1 | contig 53363 bp, 94 predicted proteins | sample MGYA00561227_ERZ1370068 | MGnify/ENA primary metagenome ERZ1370068 (study PRJEB38410, sample SAMEA6850437) | metagenome | study: Metagenomic assessment of the ecological functions of the soil: analysis of the soil microbiota associated with the... | reverse complement strand
ATTTGTATTGCTCGCGCCGATCGGTTTGCCCATTTCCAGCGTGATCGTCCGGGCGAATGTGGCGACCTCCTGTTCGAGCAAATCAGCGGCCTGTTGCGAGGATGGCGGCACGCTCCGAGAAACTGCTCTGCCTGCGATGAGCCGGAGAAGCGCGCGCGGCCGTCGCCAGCTTCTGCTCGATGGCCCCGGCACTCAGGTCCTGATATTCTGCGCAGCGTTTTTCACCCGTTGCCGGATTAGATCGAGGTAATCGCCATCCTGCAGTATAGTGGTCGGCGTGAGTTCCGCCAATCGTTCGATCGTCCTGATCGGTTTCATGGGCACCGGCAAATCAGCGGTCGGCCGGCTCCTCGCGTCGCAGAAAGGCTGGCCGAGATTCGATACCGACGAAATGATCGCGACCGCGTTCAAGATGCCGATCAGCGAAATTTTCACCCGGCTCGGGGAAGAGCGGTTCCGCGAGGAAGAGACCGCGGTGTTGGAGAAACTGGAGGTCGTTCAGCCGTCGATCATCGTGACGGGCGGCGGGGCCGTGATGCGGCCGGAGAACGTGGCGCGCCTGCGTGAACTCGGGAGCGTCGTCTGCCTGACGAGCCGATCCGGTGACGTTGCTGGAGCGCCTGGGCCGGCGATCGAACCGGCCTCTTCTCCAGACCGAAAATCCTGCAGAGACGATGCAAACGCTGCTCCGGGAACGAGAGCCGTTCTATCAGCAGGCGGCGGATTTTACGGTCGATACCTCTTCGCTCAGCCACGAACAGGTCGCTCAATCGATCCGCGATGTCCTTGCGCTCTCCGACTGAAATAAAAGCCGGGCTGCGCCGGTCGCGCCGCCGAGATCGGTTTCGACGATTGCCGCATCGCGCGGGCTGGTGAGCCGCGACACGCCGGCGAGTTTCGCGAAGTGGACTCGGCCGGCTCGGCCGCCGACATGGATTGGATCGCAGCGCGGCGCGGAGAACGCGATGCGATCCGCAGAAGGTCTTGCCCGGCGCGCGCTCGGTCGTCGCTCTGGCGATGAATTACTGGCAGGGACCGGAATCGGTCAGACCGCCAACGACGGGGCGGACGCATCGCCCGCTACGCCTGGGGCGACGATTACCACGGACGTTGCTGGAAGAAATTGCGGAGCTGGACGGCTTTCTCGACCGCAGCTCGGTGGGACGGCAGAAAGTTTTACGTCGATACCGGTCCGGTGCTGGAACGCGATCTTGCCGCCGAGGCCGGGATCGGTCTGGCACGGCAAGAGCACCATGCTGCTCAATCCGCCAGCTCGGGCACCTGGTTTTTCCTCGCGGAAATTTTCACCACGCTCGAACTGCCTGTCCGATCCGCCGCAGGTCGGCCCGCTGCGGATCCTGCACAGCGCTGCATCGACGCCTGCCCGACCGGCGCGATCACTGCGCCGCATCGGCTCGACGCCCGCCGCTGCATTTCCTACCTGACGATCGAGCTGAAAGGGTAGCATCCCGCTCGAGTTCCGGCCGCTTGATCGGCGATCGCATTTCGGCTGCGACGATTGCCTCGACGCTTGTCCGTGGAACCGCTTCGCGCAAGTTTCGCGCGAGAGCGCGTTCGCGGCGCGGCCCAGCGGTCGCGCAGATGCGGTTGCGCGATTTCCTCGCGCTCGATGACGAGCAATTCCGCGAGCTTTTCCGCGGCTCGCCGATCAAGCGAATCAAGCGCCGCGGCTTTCTGCGCAATGTCTGCGTCGCGCTCGGGAACGTCGGGACGAGAGCATGATCTGCCGGCGCTGCGCACAAGCGGCGCTCGACCACGAGCCGCTGATCGCGGAGCACGCGGCGTGGGCGCATCGAGCGAATCGAGCAGACCTCCCGAAGCGAGTGCTTCCAGCAGGCACCGCAGTCCCACGATCTGATGCATCACAAAGCGGCGCGCTCTCGCCGGTTTGGGACGTGCGGCAAGTCCCTGCATCACCGAGTGAACGGAAATCCGCTTTGCAAAGCGTCTAAAGAGCCGTTAATTCTCGATCGCCACAACCCGTCGCCCGATGCATCAAGCCGCCGCGCCATCACCGACCATTCGCCGCAAGCGCAAATCCCGTCGCAAGCTCTACATCATGGCTGGGCATCGGCGGGCTGATTCTCTGTCGTCATCATCGGCTCCGATCATTTCGGGCAAGCGCGAACCGCCGATCCCCGTCACGACGGAAAAGGCGACCCGGCGCACGATCGTCGAAACGGTCTCGGCCACCGGCAAAGTGCAGCCTGAAACCGAGGTGAAAATCTCCCCCGAAGTGGCCGGCGAGATCATCGAGTTGCCGGTGGAAGATGGCAAGGAAGTGAAAAGGGCGAGCTGATATTGAAGATCCGGCCCGACTCCTATAAGGCGTTGTTCGAGCAACAGCAGGCCGCCATCAGCACCGCGGAATCGGTGAGCGGCCAGCAAAAGGCGATCCATGGAAAAGACCGAACAAGACCTCAAGCAAGCCGAGGATCTTTTCCAGAAGAAGCTCATCTCACAGACCGAAATGCTCGCCGCGCAGACAACATACGATGCGGCGAAATCGATGTATCAATCCGGCCTGCACGAACATCGAGCGCGCGAAAGCGAGCTCGAGCCAGGCGCGCGATCAGCTTTCCAAGACGACGATCTATTCGCCGATCGGACGGGATCAGTCACCGTGCTGAACAGCAAGCTGGGCGAGCGCGTCGTGGCGACGAATCAACTCGCCGGCACCGAAGTGATGCGGGTGGCCGATCTCAACCACATGCAAGCGGTCGTGGACGTGAACGAAAACGACGTCGTGCAACGTAAAGCTCGGCGATCAAGGCCGAAGGTCTCGATCGACGCCTACGGCGACCGGAAATTCAACGGAACGGTGGAGCAAATCGCCAACACCGGCAAAACGACCGGCACCGGCACGCAGGAGGAAGTGACCAACTTCGAAGTGAAGATCCGTCTCGACGATCACAACGATGTCGACTTGCGACCCGGCCTGAGTTGCACCGCCGATATCCAAACCAACATGGTGAAAGACGTCGTCGCCGTCCCGATGCAAAGCGTGACGATTCGGACCGGCGACAGCAATCTCAGCCCGGAAGAGATCGAAAAGAAAAAGAAGATCGCCGACGCGAAAGAACAAGGCCGACAACAACGCCCAGGTCGAGAACGAGCGCCTCGCCAAGCAGGCGCGAAAAAGAAGAGCGCGAGAAACTGAAAAAGTCGTTTTCCTGAAAGACGGCGGCAAGGCGCAAGATGGTGCAGGTCACGACCGGCATCGCGGACGACGCGAACATTGAAATCAAAGAGCGGCGTCAAGCCGGGCGACGAAGTAATCTCCGGCAGTTACAGTGCGATCAGCCGCAAGCTCAAAGACGGCGCGAAGGTGGTGATGGAGAAGCCTGACAAAGAAGTGATTGCAAATCGTAACTGAGATCAGTGAACGCTTCAGAGCGAGCGCTGGCTAGATCGACATTCTCGATACTTATCACCATTCAGATTTGCAATATGAATCCGATCGCACTCGCCGCCCGGGCCTGCTCGTCATCGACATCGAGAACATCACCAAGGAATACGTGATGGGCGAGGAGATCATCCACGCCTTGCGCGGCGTCACCCTGCAGATCCGACGCAACGAATACCTCGCCATCATGGGCCCGAGCGGGAGCGGCAAATCGACTCTCATGAACATGCTCGGCTGCCTCGATACGCCGAGCTCAGGCCGCTACGAGTTCAACGGCAAGAATGTTTCCGAGATGGATGGCGACGAGCTGGCCGCGATCCGTAACCGCGAGATCGGCTTCGTTTTTCAAACCTTCAACCTCCTCCCCGCTCCACCAGCCTGCGGAATGTCGAGCTGCCGCTGATCTACGCCGGGATCGATCCTGAGGAACGCGAGGAGCGGGCGCGCCCAGGCGCTGCGTCGACGTCGGGCTGGGCGACCGCGCTGACGCACAAGCCTAACGAACTCTCCGGCGGGCAGCGCCAGCGCGTCGCCATCGCCCGCGCCCTGGTCAACAATCCGTCGATCATCCTGGCCGACGAGCCGACCGGTAACCTCGATTCCAAAACCGGCGAAGAGATCATGGCGCTTTTCGAAAGCCTCTATCAGCAGGGCAACACCGATCATTCTCGTCACGCACGAGGCCGACATCGCGCGCCATGCCCGGCGCAGCGTGCACCTGCGCGACGGCGTGGTCGAGAGCGACGAGCTGGCCGCGGCTCCACCTCCCTTCGTCTGGCGGTCGCAGTCGAATCGCTAGCCGAAGTCATGAAGCGTTTTCTTTACGAGCTGACCGAGAGCTGGAAGATCGCCGCCGCGCAAATGGCGGCGAACAAGACGCGCTCCATGCTGACCGCACTCGGCGTGATCATCGGCATCGTGGCCGGTCACCTTGATGGGCACGGCGATTAACGGCATCTCAGACCGGCTTCGACAAGAGCATGGCCGTGATCGGCGACGACGTGCTCTACGTCTCGCAACGGCCCTGGGCACGGATGAGCGATTGGTGGAACTACCGCGATCGCAGAAAATCCACACCGAGTATGCGGAGAAGATCAACCATGCGATTGCCGCGACGCCTAACTCCAACCTCATGATCGCCGTGCCGACAATGAGCCTGCTACGCAGCGTGAAAGCGGGAGACAACAGTGTGGAGAACGTCTTCATCCTCGGCACCACCACCGACTATACCTCGATCTCGACCCTCGACTGCAGCGAAGGCCGCTTCTTCAACGAACTGGAATCGCGCGGCGGTGCGGAATGTCTGCGTCGTCGGCTATGACGTGGCGGACGCGCTCTTTCGCGGGGCGCAGCGCGCTCGACAAAAGGTATTGATCAATGGCCACGCCTTCAAGAGTAATCGGGACACTCACGCGCCAGGGCACGTTTCTCGGGCTTTTCAGTCTCGACTCGATCGTGGTCATTCCGCTGCCCGCATTCAAAAATATTTCAGCGCGAAGAGCGAAGCCGACGTGCGTAGTAAAGGTGCGCGACAAGACGCACTGGCGGATGCGACGCGACGAACTGACCGGCATCATGCGCCGGCTGCGCTCCTGCCGCCGGAAAAGAGAGACGATTTCAGCATCAACGAGCAACAGGCGTTCAAGAGCACGCTCGATCGGCGTCAAAGCAGTCGATCGCGATCGCCGGCCTGTTCATCACCGGTTTGTCGCTTTTCGTCGGGCGCGATCGGGATCATGAACATCACCTTCGTGAGCGTGAAAGGAGCGGACGAAGGAGATCGGCACGCGCAAAGCGTTAGGCGCGCGCGCGCCGGACAATCCTGCTTCAGTTTCTCATCGAATCGACCGCGCTCTGCACTGTCGGCGGACTGATCGGCCTGATCTTTTGCCTACGCTGATGTGCTTCGGCATGGCCGCGGCGTTTCCCTTCGTTTCCCGATTCGTTTTTCGTTCGGCCTGGTCGATCGCGAGCATGATCGTATCGGTCTTGACCGGGTTGGTTTCGGGCATCGCGCCGGCGTGGTCGGCGTCGCGGCTCGATCCGGTAGACGGCGCTGCGATATGAGTAATAGAGCGATGGAGTAATGCGATCTTCCCATCACTTCACCATCAGCACTCCCCTCCTCGTCTCTGATGCAATTCCATGAGATCCCTAACGTATGGCCCTCGCCTCAGTCGGGGCGATACAGCTGCGCTCCGCCCTCACCATGCTCGGGATCACGATCGGCGTCTTTTCCGTTATCTCGGTGATGACGGCGATCGGCGCGATGCAGGCGTCGATTGAACCGGCCTGATCGCTCTTTGGTTCGAACATTTTCCAGTTCGCGAAGTATCCGGTGAGCGGTAGACGCGGGCGGCAGCGGTTCGCAACAAATACGAGAACCGGCGCGACATCAGATTATCGCGAGGCTCAGCGCTATGCCGAGCTGATGGAGAGGCAACGCGCAGGACGTTTGCCTCAAGGTTTTCGACGGTGGCAAAGCAAGCGGTCTACCAACGGCGTCAAAACGACTCCCAGCCTGACCATCGTCGGCACGAACAAGAGTTTCCTCGCGGCCAATGCCTATACCCTCGCCTACGGCCGCAGCTCTGAATGAGGAGGATGTCGCGTTGAGTCGCCAGCGTGCTCGTCATCGGGCGAGACATCGAGAAGCGGCTTTTCCGCACGAATCGCCCATCGGGCGCGTCATCAAAACTGGGCGGGCACACCTTCTACAATAATCGGCGTGATGGGCGAAAGAGGGATCGGCGTTTCGGCCAAAGCCAGGACGATATTGCGGTGCTTCCCATCACTCGGTTCTTCGAGGATCTCGGCTCCGCCAATCGGACGATCAACATCGCGACGCCAATCCTTGTCGCAACTGGACTATAACTCGCACGTTCGACCTGCAGGCGTCGGCGCGATGCGCATCGCCCGCGGCCTTGCGGAGCCGAGGAGCCAACGACTTTCGAGATTTACATCGAACGATTCGCTGAAAAGCGCCTTCGTTTCCATCGCGCGGCGTCGTCCGGATCGGCGCATTCGTTATCAGCACGATCGCGCTCCTCGCGGCTGGGATCGGGATCATGAACATCATGCTCGTGAGCGTGACGCGAACGGACGAAGGAAATCGGCGTCCGCAAATCGATCGAGGCGCGCAATCGCGGACATTCTCGCGCGCAGTTCCTGACTGAATCGGTCTTCATCTCTGAAGCGGGCGGAATTCTCGGCATCTTGTTAGGTGTGATCGGCGGCGATCTGCTCGCTCTCTGGCACGAAAGTGGACCTCATTTTCCCTTTTGGCTTGGAGCGATCGCGGGCCTCGGTTGTTTGCTCGCGCGATCGGGATCGGGTTTGGACTTTACCCGGCCTATCGGGCGGCTTCGCTCGACCCGATTGAGGCGCTGCGCTACGAATAATGCGACGGTCTGCCCGCCTGACACAACGGCTGCAGATTCGCCTGGGAGCTTCCTCAGGCACAAACGGCGGTTGCCGTCTGCAGCTGGCCCGGCACTCCAACGTGCCAATTGCCAGTGGACCGTGGCCTTTGACATGAGCACCGCTTTTCCTATTCTCGGACGCTCGGCTACCATGCCTGACGATGCCTGAAAAGCCTCCAACTTCAGCCTTCGAAAGTCTCTCCGCGCGGTATTCTTCTCGTCGAAGAATACAATGCGTTGAGGGATGGCAATTTCGTCGACCTTTACTGCAAATTCGCGCCGCTCCATGGGTGCAAGTGGCGCATAGCTTTGCCGGAGGCCGAAAGCGGCCGCCGCAACGCACGCGTCCTGAGTTGTTTGTCCTCGATCTCGATCCTCCGCCGAGCGGAGAGATCGAATTCTTCAACAAACTGAGGCGCACTATCCCGGGGCCGCGTCGCTCGTCGTCGCCGCAGGGACCTCGCGCGCGAGTGCGGGCCGAGCGCGGGACTCGCCGGTGCGGTCCAATTCATCGACGAACCATTCGACCTGGCGGAGTTTGGCGCTGCCGTCCAGGCACTGCTTGGGCCTTGGGCGGTCCCGCCCACGTTAGGCCTCCGCGGCACGCTGCGCGACACTGCACGTAGGTCGATATCGTGCAGCTAAAATGTCTTGCCGGGAGCACTTGGCCGTCGTCCGGATCGAGGCCGCGGGAGACAAGTCCGGCGAAATTCATTTCCAGAAGGGCCAAGTCTGCCACGCCGTCACGGGCGCGATGACCGGTGATGGCGGCATTGGAGGAAATCGTCGGACTGGCCGGACGCGCGGACTGAGCGAAACGGAGCTACCGGTCGACTCGCCCGGACGATCGACGCGCCATGGCAGATGGTAGCTCCTGCAAGTCGTCCGCAAGCTGAACCAGAATAGCCGTGGCGAGACCCGTCAGGCGCAGCCGCCATCTCCCACAGATCGGCGGCTGCCAAAACCGGCAAGAAAAATCCTCGTGATCGATGATACCGGAGATGCTGCTTGTTTTCGTCGCCGATGTCCTCGCGACGGCGGATCAGGAATTTCAAGTCCTGACGACGCCGTCCGGCGCGGAAGGCCTGACGACTCGCGACGAGCACGAACGGCCCGATCTTGTGCTGCTCGATTACAGCCTGCGGACATGACCGGCGATAAAGTTTGCCGCGCCTTGCTGCGAGAACCCAGCAACGGCGCGCATTCCAGTGCTGATGATGTCGGGCCACCTGGGCGAGCTGGCCAAGACCGCGGAGGACTATGAAAACGTGGTCGTCGGCCTTGCCCAAGCCGTTTCTTTCCGGCGCCCTGATCTGTGCCGTCGAGAAAGCGGTCGCGGCAGGGCCGCTGCCACATGCTCCGGGCCGATGCCGAAACCCATGGTCGCCTCGAGTGCTCCAGTGCCGTCACCGGTCGCATCGCCCGCTTCGACGGCGGACGGCCCCGTTGCGTTGCCCTAACGGACCTGGCAGTCGCAAAGTCACCGCGCGCCATCCTCACCGTCTGTTTCCCCACCGAGCGAACCAGCCAAAGCGCCGAATGCCGACGGTTCGCCGCTCAACTCCGTCAATTCAGCCGGGACGATGCGCGCCATCCGGAGCGGGGCGATCCATCGGCCGACTGAGCTGAAGCGTAACGCTTTCGTTCAAGGTCGTCGCCCTGCAGTTCACGACGTTCTTTGAGATGGAGACGGCCAGCATTGCGACCGATTCGATCGGATCGCCGCAGTCAAGATAGGCGATCGAGAAGAGCTGAAGGGCGCCCCGCTCGCGTCCGGATTTCGTTTGGACACGATCTCCTGTGCCGGCAACGGCACGATCGATACGATGCGGCTGGTCCCGACGCATCAACCGCCGCAGCTGCCCGTTCCCAGCAATTCCTTCGCGGTCGGAGCAAGCGACTTCCAGACCGCGAACGCGCATTTCACCCTGCGGCTCACCGCACCAGCGGAGGCGGCGATGCGCGTCCGGCTGACGGCGACGTTCGAACTGCTCGCGGTGGAACTGTCGGTCGGCTTCGAAGTCGCGGCGATCCTGCTGAAGACTCGCGAAGAGCGACGGTTCTCGTTCGCGATGACGGCGAGAGCCCCGGCAAACCATTCGAAGTGCTGGAGGCGCAACTCGCTCCGTCGACCGAGCTCCAGAGCCTTCTGGTTAGGGCGGTGCCCTGATGGCCCACTCGCCGGCGTGGATGAACGCCGCCAGCAAGTCCCCGTCAAACGATAGTCGAGGCGCAAGAATCCTAGATTTGCGCCGCTGGATCCACCGGTTGCGCGTGAACCAGAGAAAATCAGAACGGCCAGGATGGAACTGTTGATGCAGATGCCAGGTGAGCGTCAGGTTGCTGCTCGCGGTGCCGAAGCAACCGCAGGCCACATCGATTCCTGAATTTTTGCCCAGATCGTCGCCCCGATAAAGGTGATCATGAGGGCAGCGGTAATGGCCAGCGCTCCTGCAAAGATCCGGTGAAAAATGAGCGCGAGACCACAGAGGATTTCCAGCCAGGGAAGATAAAAGGCGAGACGCACCCCGACCGGCCACGGGACGATGCCGTAGTTGCTCAGATCGTTCGCAAACTGGAGCGGATCGCGCGCACTTTCAGCACTCCGGCATAGACGAAAACTGCGCCGGCCAAAACGGCGAGCGAGCGCCCAACGACAAGGCGCCAGTTAAAGGACTTGCCCCGACACCATCGCGGTTCATGGGTTGCGCTTCTGCCATTCCTCCCACCCGCCTTCCAGGACGTAAACGTTCTTCAACCCAGCCTCATTCCGTAGCCGCTCCGCCACAGCGTGGCTGAGCGTTGCAACTCTGCCGGCTGCAATAAACCACTAATTTCCGCTCGGGCGACCAGGCGGTAAGGAGCGCCGGAAGCAGCGCATTCCATTCGTCCTCATTCAAGAGCATCGCTCCCGGGACATGGCCGTCGGGCGAACTCCTCCTCCGGTCGCGCATCGATCCAGAGGACCGCATCGCCCCAGCCTTTCGCTTGCGCCACGCTCACCAGGCCGGCATCGATCGGCGGCTGGTGCCACGACACGACGTTTCGGTAGTAGATCGCCCGGCCGATCGCCGGAAGAAAAGCCAAGCCGAGGAGCAGGAAGATCTGATGGATTAACGACCGGCGCACGCTCTATTTCGGCGGCATTTTGGCCCGGCCGTCCACGCGGCACATTCGCGTAGAACATCTTCGGCGCATCCTTCGGAAAATTGGGCTCAATCTTGAGCGTGGCGTTGATCGGCCGCCCGGCCTCCTGAGGGTCACGGTGATGCGAAATGCTTTGCGCGTCAGGCTCGGGCACGATTTCCATCGTGAGCGACTTGTCGGTCGAGGTCACATCCAGCTTCGTGACCGGAAAGTCGCCCCGACGCTGACCGTAATCGTTTTCGGCTGAGCACGTCGTCGGCGGACCAGTAAATGAAGGTGGGCGCCACCTGCAGCAACTGCGGAATCGTCGCCTTCAGCTTGAGGATGGTGGGCGCACTCGGCCGCCGTCATCGGTCATCACCGAGATGGTCTTCGTCTGCACGCCGGCGCGGTCGCCAATATTAAAGGTCGCCGGTGATCTCGCCGCTCTCGCTCGGCCCGACGACGTCCTTCGCCAGCGCAGCGGTCGTGCATCCGCACGAGGGATGCACCGAAGTGATTTTCACCGGTTTGTCGCCGGTGTTCTTGTATTTGAAATGCGCGACCGCCGTCTTGTCGGACAAGCTTGGATGCAAGTCCGCTTCAGTCGTCTCCCACGTGAGGGCGGCACGGCGCCGGAACCACGGACGCGAGAACCAGAGTAAGCAAGGCGAATGAGACGGAGATTTTCATAGAATGATCTAGAAAGAGAAGCCGAAATCGAGATTTTCGCCAATGGAATCCAGCGCCGAAATTGCGCTTCTTGATTTCTGCCCTTCGAAATGTCGCGGTAGGCAGGGCAGATTCGCACGATCGGGAATGACGTTCCCTTCCGGTCGGCGACATTACCCGGCTCCTGAAAAACCGGTTCACACCTCGGGTGCCAGCCTTACGCGCCGGTAATGATCTCTCACATAGTCCGCCACCGCGATATGCCAGTCGCGCGGCGCGACGCCGGTGAGTCGCTGCATACTTTCGGTTCCCAGCACTGTGTAAACGGGCCGGCGGGCGACAAAGTTTTCATTTCGCCTAACGATACCGCGCCGACCGTTTTCGCCTTCATCGGCACGCCGAATTTGTGACAGCAGTCGAGCGCCCACTGCGCATACTCCTGCCAGCTGCACGCTCCCCGATTGGCGAGATGAAGAATCCCGTCGGCCGCCGATGAATCAAACAGCGCCCGCAGCATCGCGGCAATATCCTGCGTATAGGTCGGGGTCGAAAACTTATCGGCAACCGCGGCAACGTGATCCTCGGTCCGGGCTTTTTCCAGGATCGCATCCACAAAACTCGGTCGATCCGGTCCGAAGGCCAGGAGACGCGAATGACCAGCGCGCGGCCATTCGCTTCCATTACCCGCAACTCGCCTTCCCGCTTCGACTCTCCGTAGACGCTGACGGCATGTGCCGGATCCTCCTCGGTGTAGGGCCCGCGCTTCTTCCCGTCGAAGACGTAATCGGTGCTGACATGGATAAACCGGCGGTCCTTTATGCCGGCAAATCTCCGCGAGCAAGCCTGGCGCCTCGGCGTTCAACCGCATCGCCTCTGCGCGATGATCCTCGCAATAATCCACGTTCGTTAGGGCAGCCGCATTGATCAGCACGTCAAAGGGCAAAGGCTCAAGCGTTGACCGCAAAACCTCCAGTCGGGCCAGGTCGAGCTGCGCGTGAGTGAAACCAGTGACGTCATGCTGCGTGGCGTATTCCCGGACAAGCGCCGCCCTCAGCCGTCCACCGGCTCCCAGCACCACGATTTTAAGTTTGGAATTCACGAAATCGAAGCAGAGTCGCTAAGCAGTCAGCCTGATGAACCACAGGTGCGGTGCGCGCGCAAGACGAGGCCGCAAGCATTTGAGGACACGACAGCACAGCCCCTCAACCGATTTCCCGCCACCGAGGTTTCGTTAGTCTTGACACCTGGCCGGGAATAGCTGACGGTATTGAACTATGCGCGCGATCTGGAAGGGCAGCATCAACTTTGGTCTCGTCTACATCCCGGTTTCGGTTTATCCGGCGACGAAGGAGGAGAAGATCAGTTTTCGACAACTGCGGGCCACCGACCTGAGCCCCATCTCGATACAAGAAAGTCGCCGAAGCCGATCAGAAGGAAGTGCCGGCGGATCAAATCGTCAAAGGGTTCGAGTACGAAAAGGGAAGTGGATTACGTTGCGCGACGAGGATTTCGAAAAGTCCAAATCGAATCCACCATCCGTCGAGATTACCGACTTTGTCGACCAGGCACAGATCAACCCGAAGTTTTTTACAAACCGTATTTTCTCGAACCGCAAAAGGCGGCGAGAAAGCGTACGCACTTTTGCACAAGGCGCTGACCACGTCGGAGAAGGTCGGGGTCGCCAAGGTGGCGATCCAGAAGCGGGAATACCTCGCGGCGGTCAAACCGGACGGGCTCTTCTTGATCCTGGAGCTGATGCATTTTGCCCAGGAAGTCCTGGAGCCTGCGTCGCTCAACAACGGCGCGGACCGCGCCGTACGTCGCCGCAGGAGCTGAAAATGGCAACCGCGCTGATCGATGCGATGACAACCGAATGGGAGCCGACCAAATATAGAGACCAATACCAGACTGCGCTCGATGCAGCTGATCGAAGAAAAGGCTCAGAAACGCGCTCCTGCGGCCGAGCCGACGGCGCCGCGGGTTCAACCTAACGTGATCGATATGGTCGCCGTTCTCCAACAGAGCCTGCAGCGCGCGGGTCTGAAGACAGAAAGCGTCAAATGGTCGAACTGCCTCGACCCAAATCGACCTCCGACTCTCGTGAAGCGGAGAAGAAGGTCCGTCGCCGCCTGACGCGGGAATCGTTTCAGCACGAAAACCCACCCGTTAGTGTTGGAGTCGATTGAGATCAGACCGATCTGCCCCTGAGCGTCGTCCAACATTCGAGCGAAATTGAGCGGCTGGACATGGGTCGCCTGCGCGAGTCCGGCCGCTACGTGCCGGTGCAGAATGATATCGCTGCCATTTGAGAAACCGCCTTGGAAACCTAATATCTTCCAGTACTGAGGTCTGGCAGCGGGACATCACCCGTGCGCGTGCAGGGATCAGTCGCCATCGCGCTCCCAAGGACGCGATCCCCAGTCAAAATCGATTTTCTTTCAGCATCGTAATCTTGCAGTCATGATCTGTCCCGGAAGTGCATGTTCCTGCTATCACTCGACTTTGCGAAGCGCCGCACGCCGCCGCTTATGATATTGAAATTGAGGCCGCTTTTCGAGAAGAACCCGATCTCGCCTGGTGACGTTTTGGCGATCGGAACTTCCCGGACCACTTCCGAGGCCGTTGTTTTGCCATGCACATCCTGATTGTCGAAGACGAACAAAAGATCGCGGCCTTCATCAAGCGCGGTTTGACCGAGAAATGGCTTCGTCGTCGACGTGGCGGAAGATGGCGAGCAGGGATTAGAGTATGCGCTCGCCAGGAAAATGGATCTCATCATTCTCGATGTCGCGCTGCCCAAGCGTGATGGATGGTCGCTCATCAGCTGAGCTTCCGGAACGCGGAAATTCACACCCCGGTCTTGTTCCTGACGGCGCGCGACAGTGTTCCCGATCGCGTCAAAGGATTCGATCTCGGCGCCGATGATTATCTGATCAAGCCGTTCCATTTCTCGGAACTACTCGCGCGCGTGCGTTCGCTCTTGCGGCGGCTCGCCCGAGCGGCGCGAAGAAATCATCACGGTCGGAGACCTGGAGATCGATCCGCGCGCGCACAAAGTCACCCGCGCACGGCACTGTCCTGAGTCTGACGCCCAAGGAATTTTCGCTGCTTTTGTATCTCGCCTCTTCCGCCGGCGGACATTGTCTCGCGGACCGAAATCGTGGAACAAGTGTGGGACATTAACTTCGATACCGGCACCAACGTCGTCGATGTCGCGATGCGACGCTTGCGGGCCAAGGTCGATGATCCCTTCGCGACGAAGATGATCCATACCATCCGCGGCGTCGGCTATGTCCTTAGAGTCGAACAAGTCTGAGACTGATTCTCCCCGCCCCCGCTCGCCGACGCTCCTGGTCCATCGCGCTTCGGTTGGTCCTGCTCTTTACCGTCGCGGCCGCCCTTCTCCTCATCATGGCGATGGCGGCAGCCTACTGGACAGTCACACAGCACGTCCTTCACGACAACGATCGCTATATTGCCGAGAAGCTGGCCGCGATGCGGGCCGATATCGCTACGGACGCGGGTCCGGAGTCTCTCAATCGGGAACTAATGATCATTCGGGCGGCCAGATAAGACTTATGCCGTGCGCGTCCTGGATTCAGCCAGGACACGTGGTCGCCGAGACTCCGCGAATGCGCGAACCCTTCCGATCGATGTCTTTCCCACCGATGACTTCAGTAGGAGGTGCAACGGCCTGCCACGCCTCACTTATCGGAACACGAAACCGGAAAGATATTCCGCGCTGCGTGACAGCCGTCTCGGAGAGTCGACGGCCGGCACCTGACATTACAGCTGGCGCAGGACCGGACCCATGACGAACGATTCGCCAACTCATTATGCCGCGCTTCTCACCGGGATGCTGGGGAGTGCGGTCTTGACTTGCGCGGGCATCGCGTATCTCGTCACGCGGCGCGGCTTGCGCCCGCTCAGGCACGCTGGCAGAGTCCGTGGAGCGCGTCGGCGCGACTCATCTCGATGAGCGCGTTCCAGTCGCCGCGCTGGCCTGAATGAGTTACAACCGCTCGCCCTTGGCTTCAATAAGATGCTGGCCCGGCTCGAAGAGTCATTCACCCGCCTGTCGCACTTTTCGGCTGATCTCGCGCATGAGTTGCGCACCCATCGCCATCCTTCAGGGCGAGGCCGAGGGTGCGCTAACGAAGCCGCGCAACTCCGAGCAATACCGCGAGGTCATCGAGTCCAGCCTGGAAGAGTTACAACGCCTCTCGGCGATGATCGATAACCTGCTTTTTTGGCGCGCGCCGAGACGAGCGGCTCGTTCGATCGCAGCTATTTTGATGGACGCGCCGCGATTGAGAAGGTCCGCGAATTTTATGAAGCGATCTCGCAGGACCAGGGCGTCGAGATACACTGTAGGCGAGAGGGCGAAGTCTACGCCGAGCCGGTTCTCTTCCGGCGGGCTTTGATCAACCTGATCACCAATGCACTCCGCTTCACACCCTCGGGAGGCGCGTGCACCGTCGCCCTCGTCCGCCGGAACGGTGGGAGCAACGTTTCCGTGACCGATACAGGTTGTGGAATTTCGTCGCAACACATCCCGCACGTTTTCAACCGCTTCTTCCGCGGCGATGCACCGCGTAACTCACTGGGGACTGGGCTGGGATTGGCGATCGTTAAGTCGATCATGCAAATTCATGAGGGCGACGTATCGGTGCAAAGCGAGTTGAACAAGGGGACCGTCGTTACGCTCATCTTTCCCGGACTCAAAAACCAACGGAGCCGTCACGCGAGAATCGAATCAGGTGTAGCAGCGGCAGCATCTTCGGCGAAATGATCCCGTCAGCCGCCGTTCCTGACAGTGAATTATTCCGATTTTGTCGTGCATGCCGAGCCACTTCTCTTCTTACGATGAAATCCAAAAGCACTTCTCCTGGCGCTCGTTGTGTTCGGAACCCAATCGCTCTTTGGCTATGTCCTCGAAGGCCAATCCTGGACCCTCAACCGCACGGTTGTGATGCAGCTTTCTCTTGGCCCATCGAAGACCTTGCTCGACGGCTCCACCTCCTTCAATCAGTCCGCGCAGAACGCGCTCGAAGTCTGGAACCCTATACCTTGCCCACTTGCAGCTTCGCCGTCCATCCTCTTTTCGCCCGTCGTCCCCGACCCCGACGACGATGAGATGTCGGTCTTCTTTGCGGCGAACGTCTTCGGCGATAAATTCGGGTCCGGCGTGCTCGCCGTTACTCTGCTCGACTTTCGCGGGACCGTCTTTGAAGCAACCGACACTGTTTTCAATTCGGCCTACATTTGGGATTCCTACCGCGGCGCATTTCAACCCCAGCATCCTGGATTTTCGCCGGGTCGCGATCCATGAGTTCGGCCACACTCTTGGCCTGGATCATCCCGATCCAGGACGGACAACACGTCACCGCGATCATGAATTCGCACATCAGCGACGTCGACACCGTGCAAGCCGACGACATCGCCGGTGCCGAGGCGCTCTATGCGGAGGGACCGCCCTACCAATTCGGCCCCTGATGCGCCGGTGCTGAGGAACCTTTCCACCCGCGGTTTCGTCGGCACAGGCGACGACGTCATGATTGGTGGTTTCGTCGTGCAGGGATCGCAGCCGGCCACTCTCATCCTGCGGGCAATCGGCTTCTCACTCAGCGCGGGCGGCATTGCCAGCGCGCTCGCGGACCCGACGATAACCGTCTACGATTCAAACCAGAACCAGATTGCGACGAACGACGATTGGTTCACCAGCGCTGACGCCGAGACGATCGCCAGTTTCCATCTCGATCCGCCGAACAGCCGCGAATCTGCTCTCTATCTTACCCTGCAACCGGGCGCCTACACCGCCGTGGTGCAGAGTTTCACAGATGCGCAGTCGCCTCCCACGACAGGCGTTGGTTTGTTTGAACTCTACGATCTCCAGCACGAGCGGCGGGCGGGCCGGCAATATCTCCACCCGCGGCCAGGTGCTCGGCGGCGACAACGTCCTCATCGGCGGCATGATCATTGGAGGAATCGAAACGAAAACGGTCATCGTGCGCGCGATCGGCCCGTCGTTAGGCGCGGCCGGGATCGCCAATCCCCTCTCCAATCCGACGCTCGAGCTCTACGACGGCAACGGCGCCATCCTGCAATCGAATGACGACTGGCAGCAAGGTCCGGATGCGCAGACCATCACCGATGCGGGCCTGGCGCCGACGAATCCTAGGGAATCGGCGCTCTACGCGACCCTCAACCCCGGAGCCTACACCGCGATTGTTGAGGGCGTCGGCGGCGCGACCGGCGTCGGGTTGGTGGAAGTCTACGATACCAGTCCCGTGCCCGGGCCGTAGACGTTGGAAGCCGCCGTTGCTTCGCATCCGTTACGGCGCTGCGAGCACGCTCAGCGCATCGTTGGGCCAAGGCGCGCAGCGATCGGCGAATGTCGATCTCGCCTACAGCTCCTTCGCCCGCGCGTTCGCCGCTTCCACTGCCGCGGCCAAACCGGCCGCGCGTTCCGAGCTTGTCCATCGTCGCCAAACCCGCGGCCGTCGTCCCGCCCGGGGTGATGACCATGCGGCGCAGCTCCTCCGGCGAAAGCCCGCTTTCCAGCGCCAGTTGCGCCGCTCCCCGCACCGTCTGCGTAGCCAGGCCTAACGACACCTCCGGCGGCAATCCGCAGTTTGTTCCGCCCGCTGCCAGCGCTTCGATCACCGTGTAAACAAACGCCGGCCCGCTCCCCGCCAGCGCCGTGACGCGGATCGATTTGCACCTCGTTCACTTCCACGACCGTCCCGATGGACAAAAAATCCGTCGCGCCCTTTCGAAATCGTCCTCTGTCGTGCGCGCCCCGCGCGCAATCGCCGTCGCCGCCTGGCAAACCGCGGCCGGCGTATTCGTCATCGCGCGCATGAACCGCGCCTTTCCCTTCTCTTCCATGCTCGCCACGCGCACCCCGGCCGCGAGGGAGATGACCAATTTGTCCTCGAGTCGTCGCAGCGATTCCTGCCACCACGTCCAAAACCACGCCCGGCTTCACCCGATCAAAATCACTTCCGCCTGCTCTGCGACCTCGGCGTTCTCTGCGGTTACAAAATTCCCGAGCTCCTCGCGCAGCGCCGTCCGCGCCGCCTCGTTGGGCTCGCTCACCAGGATCTCGGCCGGCGCGCAAAACTTCGCCCGCACCAGGCCGCGCATGACCGAACCCGCCAGCTTGCCTCCGCCGATGAAACCGAGCCGATACCGCCTGTCGCTGGATTGTAAACTCATAGGATGGGCGGATATTAAGCGATGGTAAGCGTTGGTGTAAATTTCGGTCTCGATCTGGCCGAGGAAATCAAGGAGCTGAAGCGCGAGCGCAACGCCGTCATTCTCGCCCACAACTACCAGGTTCCCGAAATTCAGGATGTGGCGGACTTCGTCGGCGACTCGTTAGGCCTGAGCTTCCAGGCCGCGAAGACCGACGCCGAAGTCATTCTTTTCTGCGGCGTCCATTTCATGGCTGAGACCGCGAAAATTCTCAACCCCACCAAGAAAGTGATCCTGCCGGATCTCGACGCCGGCTGCTCCCTCTCCGAATCGTGCCCGCCGGAAAAGCTCGCGCAGTTCCTCAAAGAGCGCGCCGACAAGAACTACTACGTCATCGCCTACATCAATTGCAGCGCGGGCGTGAAGGCCCTCTCCGACGTCATCTGCACCAGTGGCAACGTATCTTTGTTGAGTCATTGATCCCGTAACCCGTCAATTCACCGTAGATATAAATATTTTTCCCTTCATAGGGACGATTGGCCGGAGGGAAGTAACTAAAATGCACCCGGGCATAGTCACTCTGCCAATAAGGATTTACATTATCAGAATTTTCAATTGTAAACAGACCATTAAGATCACGGTAATAAATATAAGGTTGTTGCAGCCGCTCTCCATCAGCCTTTACAAATACGTCAGTTGTATTTTTATTTTTATCAAGACGTTGCACCCGGTCGCTCATTAACCGCAAACTGCGAAGATCGATCCATCTCCATTCTTTCCCTGCCGGGAATGAGGTAATGGCTTCATCATTGTACCCAAAATAATTACCACGAAAATATTCGGTCGATTCAAATACAACGCGGTCGGCCAGGCAAAGTTTTGAATTAGGACAACGCGGATATCCTGCTGATTAAAAACATTGACAGTGCTGTTCAGCGTAACTCCGACATTTACCTTTGATATTTCTGAAACCATTGAGCATTAAAAGGCTGCTGAATTTCTGCCGCAATTGTTGTCCTGTTATCCACTACCAAAAAACGCTTTGTAAAAACAATTTTGGAAGTGTCCCCGTCCAAAAACTTTTAATAAATAATTTCCGGAACGAACAGGAACGCAATTACGGTCGGGTAGCACAGCCTCGTAATGTGTATAGCGGGTTAGAGCAATAGAAGAATTCCTGTAATCGCTTATCCGGACGTTTTGAAACCCCGTATATAATCAAGTGTAAAAAGAGTGGATGGTGTCCAGTCGGCATTACAAAAGCAAATAGGTATAATAGTAACTTTTGACGTCTGCTTCCATGTCGTCAAAATGGAGTTCAAACTGATCGGCACTATTTAAGGTCATCACAGGATAACTGTAAATATCTGCATACCTGGTAAGAGTGGCAGAGCGAATATTGGATCTGTAAACATGATCGGGAATTTGTGCATTACTGACTATAAAACAAACCACCAACCATGCCGTATAGGATAATTTTCATAAAGTGAGTTTATTGGTCATTACATTGAACATATCGTGAAATTCCGAAAAAAGAGGATAAATCTTTTCGTCAACTACTTTTGTTAACAAGACATCTTCAAAGAGACAAAATTCAGCCAGTGAGGGTTGCAAACTTCATAGCCAATCGAATTGCATTTAACCGTCAAAGATCTTTTTCACGGTTCATTATCCGCCTTTCCATTGCCGGCAACAACGATCAGCGTTGCCGTAATGATCGTGACACTTGCATTCACAAATGGATTCCAGGAAACAGTGAGCCAAAAATTTTCAGCTTTTGGGACATGTACGCGTACAGTATAAACAGCCAATGAAAAGCACCATTGCAGAAGAAGAGCAGATAGAAAAAACGATACTGTTGTACAGTTCATCCGGCAAAATCCAAATGTTGTCAGCATTCATCCCTTTGCAACGAAATATGCGATCCTTAAAACAAAAGATGAAATGGATGGCGTTTTAATGAAGGGATTGGATAGCAGTTATGATTTTGATCATATCCGGCGCTTTTTGAAACAAGGAAGATGGTTGAATTTCAATGATACAACTTATAGTCGCGAGATCATTATTTCCAGTTATACAGCCAATGAGCTAAAATTAGAATCTGAACGATAAAGTTGTTATCTATTTTATACGGCCTGATGGATCATTACGACCTGATAAGCTTTCAATAGTTGGCATTTATAAAACCGGCATTGAAGATTACGATAAAACCTTTGCCATCGGCGATCTGGAAGCTGATACAAAGATTTGAACGGGTGGCAGGCAAATGAGATCGGTGGCTATGAAATTTTTCTGAAAGATTACCACCAGATGCAAAAAGTTTCTGATGACATTTATTATACCATAGAAAAATTTCCTCCAGTTGGGATACAAAAAACTGTCAGGGACCTTTATCCGAACATTTTTGATTGGCTTAGTATGCAGGATGTAACAAGAAATGTCCTTATCGGTTTTATGGTAGCTGTAGCCGTTATTAATCTTATTACATGCCTCATCATTTTAGTATTGAGCGGATCAGGATGGTTGGCGTGTTAAAAGCACTTGGCGCAAAGGAACTGGACAGTACAAAAATATTTCTTCAGCACTCCACTCTTATCACTATCATAGGGATCATTCTCGGTGCTGTTTTTGGTCTTGGCCTTTGCTGGTTGCAGCAATCCACCGGTTTTATAAAAACTGAATGAGGAGGCCTACTACATGAGTGAGGCCGCTGTGAAATTGTCTGGTGGCAGATCGGCCTCATCTGCGGTTGCACCTTGTTGATCTGCTTCCCTGTGCTAATGATCCCATCTATTATTGTCCGAAGGGTAAGGCCGGTAAAGGCCATTCAGTTCAGATAGTAATTTTTCAATCACGAATAGGCAGTTAAACAATTTTAAAATGCTATATTGCCAAAATTTTCTTTTATAATGATTGATGTTTCTACAGAAATAGATATCAATTGCTCAAGAGATAAAGTGGCAGGGTATTCTGCAAATCCTGGACAACGCTCCAAAATGGTATGTGAATATTAAAGCAGCCAAATGGAAGAACGCCAAGACCTTTAAAAGTTGGCTCTCAAATTGTATTTAAAGCAAAATTCCTGGAAAGGCTCTTGTATACATCTATGAGATCTCAGAATATGCTGCTGAACAAAAAATGGTAATGAAAACCATAATGGGACCATTCCCGATGGAAACGATCTACACATGGAAAAGCATTGACGGAAATATTACCAGGATGAGTTTGCAAAGCAAGGGTAAACCCTTCAGGTTTATCTAGATTATTGACCCCCCTTTTCAAATTCGCCATAAGAAAAGCAAACAACAAAGATCTTCAGCGACTGAAACAAATAATTGAAAAAGAGTACGCGCTGAGCATTTAACTTCGGGAAAGTATCGCCTTTTTCAACGGACGCTGTCGAGTCCCCTCCCATGCTCCAATCAACAATACAATTCAAAAACCCGTCACCTGAAAATAATTTCTAACCGTTAACTTCGACTCAAAATCTTTTAGATGAATTTACACGAATACCAGGCAAAGGAATTGCTGAAGAAATACAATGTGCCTGTGCAGGAAGGTATTGCTTGTGGCGCAGTTCACGAAGTAGAAGAAGCTTACAGGCAAGATCAAAACCCAGTTCGGAAGCAGCTTTGCAGTTGTAAAAGCACAAATACATGCGGGCGGCCGCGGTAAAGGAAAGATCAAAGAAACTGGTATTAATGGAGTGAAGGTTGGAAAGAGCCTGAGGAGATCAGTGATTTTGCAAGGAAAATCCTGGGAGGCACACTGGTTACTTTACAAACAGGGCCAGCAGGCAGAGTTGTACATAAAGTTTTAGTGGCCCAGGACATGTATTATGAAGGACCGAGTGAAAGAAAAGAATTCTCTATTTATCCGTACTGCTCGATAGGGCGAAAGGTCAAAACGTGTAATCATGTATAGTACTGAAGGAGGAGTGAATATTGAAGATGTAGCACACAATACCCCGGAAAAATTTTTAAAGAATGGGTTCATCCTGCTGGTGGATTGCAGGCTTTCCAGGCCAGGAAGATCGCTTTTAATTTAGGTTTGACAGGACATGCATTTAAGAATTGTGTGCGATTTGTCACTAATTTATGCCAATGCATACGTTGGTTTGGATTGTTCGATGCTGGAGATCAATCCACTCTTCAAAGCTGCTGATGAAAAGATAGTAGCAGTAGATTGCAAAATGAATTTGGATGAAAATGCATTGATGCGTCATCCCGATCTTTCGGCTATGCGTGATGTAACGGAAGAAGATCCCACTGAAGTGGAAGCCGGCCAGTATAATCTGAATTTTGTAAAACTTGATGGCAATGTTGGGTGCATGGTAAATGTGCGCCGGGCTTGCCATGGCGACCATGGATATGATAAAACTGAGTGGTGGCGAGCCTGCAAACTTCCTGGATGTAGGTGGTACTGCCAATGCGCAAACTGTGGAAGCAGGATTTAAAATTATTTTGAAGGATGCCAATGTGAAAGCGATACTGATAAACATTTTTGGAGGTATTGTCCGTTGCGACCGTGTTGCACAGGGAGTGATCGACGCTTATAAAAATCTTGGTAACATACATATCCCTATCATTGTTCGTGCCTGCAGGGAACCAACGCCGAAGAGGCAAAAAAATTCGATTGATGAAAGCGGGCTTAAAGTGCAGTCAGCAATCTTTAAGCTGAGCGAAGCCGCTGAGCTGGTAAAGCAAGGCGGTGGCTTAGACGATAGCTGACAAGCGGATGGACGATAGCGAATTCCTGCCTTCTGCGGGAATTTTTATGATGTATGTGTAATCCTTAAAGCGACAGCATCAATGATAGTAAACGAAGCTATGAGACAATTGCTATTCTGCCTTGCCGCACGGCCTTCTCTTTCTTTATGCAAACTCCCAGAAAGAAACTATACAGAGTAAAATTGAAAAAGTGACAGTATTGTCTTATGAAAGGGGCACAGGTAGAACGGAGTGCCGGGCAAAATCTTGCGGCAGGAAAATATGGCTACATAGTTTTCGATGGCATTTCCCCAAAGATCGACAAACAAAGTATCCAGCTAAAAGCTGAGGGACAAACTTACTATCTTGTCCGTCAACGCACCAGGTCAACTTTGTAAGAACAGCAGGTTCAGGAAGAAATAAACAGATAGAATCACCAGAAGGTATCTATCCTTGATAAAATAGACATGGAGAAAAATATGCAGAATGGCTAGCTATAAGCAGGAGGAACAAATGATCATAAAAAACCAGAGTATCCAAAGGAGACAATGCTACTTTGAAAGCAAGTGAATTAAAGGCCGTCAGATTTCAACGTCAACAGTTATGAAATATACCAGAAACTGCAGGAAAATGATCACAACCTAGAAGAAAATGGATGGCGATCTACAGAAATTTAACAAACAACTCGCAGAATTAAATCAGAAAAAGATCTTTCAACCAGTGAGATCATTGGCGGCCGTCGATGTGAAAGAGGCTATGAATACTTCTTTTCATCTTAGTTACCTGGTAAACCAATCTGAATGGTATCCTACATATGATATCAGGGTGCAGGATATTGCGAAGCCACTCACTTCAAATGAAAGCAAACATCAAACAGCAATCAGGAGAGGACTGGAAAGACGTAAAACTGTTCCTTTCTACAGGAGATCCGAATGAAAACGGAACTAAACCTACGCTTCTCCCCATGGTATTTAAGATACTATTATCCTGTTGCATCGTCACCAATTCTTATAGAGGCATCAGCACTCTTTACGGAGCGCAGGCATAAAAGCGATATCCGGTATTGTAAGAGATGAAAGAGGAGTACCAATTGTCGGCGCGACAGTGTTTGCAAAAGGAACAAACATAGCAACTACAACTGATGCCTCCGGAAATTTTTTTCATTACCCACAACCGCCGGTTGGCAATAACACAATCGTCATTTCTTATGTCGAGTTTACAGTTCACAAGAAATAAAGGGGTGACTCCGTGTATGCAAATATTACATTGAAGAATCCACGGCAAATCCTGAAAGAGGTAGTTGTTGTGGGATATTCTTCCTCGAAGGTCTGGTGATTTCTATTACAACGACCGAAATTATAAAAAGAAAAATGAAGAGACGGCCATAAGTACAACCACTTTATACAAAAACCGACAACTACTGTTTTAAGTGAAGATCCTTATAGTGTTCCTAACGATGGAAAAACTTACACTGCAGATATTAATAGTTATGAGCTCAACGCATCTTATGGTATTATGCCGCACCGAAACTGGACGCCGATGCCTATCTGCAGATCGTCGACTGGCAGGAATTAAACTTATTGCCTGGCGAAGCAAGCCTTTTTTCGAAGGCACTTATCTCAAATTCTTCCTTGATGTAATGAATGCAGGTGATACTTTAAAACTCTCCCTTGGAGCTGATAAGGTTGTAATAAAAGGACTATGCTAAAGAATACAGCCAGAAAAAATTCTTGGGCAGTAATAAAACTGACAGCCGTCAATACGAGATCATTATTCGCAATAATAAGCAACTTAGCCGATCAATATTATAAATCGAAGATCAGTTCCCTATTTCAACAACAAAGGATATTGAAGTGGGAAAACTCTCCACATGAAGGAGGAAAGCTTGACCGATGACACAAAGAAAATAACACGGAATCTGACTGTTGATCCAAAAAAACAAAACTTCATTTAGGTTATTCAGTGAAATATCCAAGGGGATAAAATTTTGCAATTGGAGTAGGGCTTACATGGAAAGTTCAAAAGATACATCTCTTTCCATGAAATGTATCTTTTCTATTAAATAAGTAAATCTTAATTTTTATACAGCCTCTACTTCATACACAGGGCTAAACAAATAGAACCCTTCCCGTGTTCACTTCACGATACCCAAAAAACGTTTTCTCATCTTCTCTCCTCTTTTAAAAACCCTTCCATCGTCACAGCGGAATGTGCCATTTCCGGGTATCTCCTCAACCAGCCGGTGATGACTTCTCTTGTCATCGAATTTTCTCAGCACCCTGATCAATCCGTCTTCGAAAGCGCAACTTCGGTAGCAGCAGGGTTTTCAACGAATCCGGAAGTTCTTTTCGATATCAGCGGGAAAAATTTTTATTCTGAAGAGAAATTGTTCCAGCAATTTCCCGTAGATCATTTCCATTCTCTTCCATGCGACTTGACACCTTGTTGCCCAAGCTGCTCAAATGTCAGCAAATGAGCCAGCTCGTGCAACAATGTGATCAAAAAGGGAATTTATTCAGGTTGCCATTTACGCTGATGCGGTGGTTGGAAAAATGTGTACGATGACGGTAATCACCCGGTAATACTTTTTCTTTCGGCCGCCACGGTAAGATGTACTTTGTAAAATTGGAGGTACTGCAGAACCGCCTCATAGGTACCGGGTGGTAAAAATTTTTGTAAATGATCAATGGGTGCTTCCTTCTTTAGGCATTTTCTCTTTTGCTTCAACATCTTTGTAAGTACAGATACTTCAATAAAAGTGTAAACAAGATATAATCCCATGCATGTAAACAGTGCTGGGCCTGTTTAAATTTTTCCGGAATAAAAGATATAGATCAGACGCAGCAATCAAACAAATAAAGAGTTTTATCATAATACTCATGTATACGCTGCGCACAAAGGCCTGTGGATTTTCAGATTTCAATCCGCGTTTGGCAAATACAAACGACACAGGCGTTGCGGCGAAAAGGACCAGGTTTCCAATAATGAGGACCGATTGGTCAAATCCTGATCGTTCTAAAAAATTTCTACCAACAAGAAATAATGCGTTTAGCAGGATAAAAAATACAATGATGGGGAGCAGTGGACTCCTATTTCTTCGCATCGCCATCCTTTTGTTTCGATGTTTCTTTTACAATTTTATAAATAATACCCACCAGCACGATCACCGGCAATATCAATACCAGCAAAGGTGCAGAAATTTTTAACCATTTATCGGCTTTAACCCAACGAAAACAGCCAGCCCGAGCGCCACAAATATTTGGGTGCCCATGCTGGCATAGCGAAGAAGATCACTGTAATTGTTATTGGACCGCTGCTTTGATTCCATTGGTGCTGCTCGCCCTGTCAGCTACGTTCAAACTGGATTTCTCGACACTGGGTTTTTCATTGCTTCCCATATGGCACTGTCCATTGAATATAGCAGTGGGTTCTACCTGCAATTTACCGGCATAAACGTTACCGTTCACAACGCAATCGCCGCGCAACTGTAAAAGGTCCTTCGTTTTAATATTACCAGAAACCTTACCGACAATATCGGCCTGGTTACCGGAAATATCGCCTTCTACACTTCCGCTGGCACCGATTACAATTTTAGCAGTGCTGCTAACGTTGCCAATAATTGTTCCATCGATCCGGAGATCGCTGGTTGCTGCTAATGTCGCCTTTTCACCGTTGTGCCGGCACTGATCAGGGTAGCGCCGCTGCTACCATTGGTTTTTTCATTGCTCATAGTATGGTTGGTTTTGTAAACATAGGTATGTATTAAAGTTTTTCTATACAGGATTTGGCTTAGGAACTGGTAGCTTGCGTGAACAACAATTAGCAACAGGACATTAACTCATCAGTCGTTTGAATAATCTTCTTTGGGTAAATTGATCTTCGTGGTATCCAGTTTCACCGAAACATCGCCTTTTAATACCTTTTTTAATCCGTCTATATAACGCGCCTGGTAGTTTACTTGTTGTTCAAGGGAGTCGGTTCTGTATTTCAATTCCCTGTAGTCACGCCCGATCTTCAGGTCATCATAGCCGGGTATATAGTATTTTAAGGGCGTAAAGACGATCAGCGCCACGGTAAGTCCTATCAACACAACAAAAATGGTACTCATAAGTACATACACGCTGAACCTGGATAATTTAAATGTTACCACTTCCTCATAAGTATCATCATTCATTACTACCAGCCGATAACGATTACGCAGCCGCTTAAAAGTGCTGTTGGTATCAAATTTTACCATAAACTAAGAATGAGAGCTAAAGATAATGAAACAGGGAGAGAAATCTTAGTAGCCGGTCCATCGTATTTCTATTAGGCTCATGTTGCGCTTGTCCCGAGTTTATACCGGACGATCCAAGGAATCATCGGGACACACTTGTACTTTCAGTAATTCTACGGAGCATAGGGCCATTACATCACTGGCATTGGAGACATCTTTCTGTTTAGAACTCGTCACTCAATGAGTCAATCATTTCCCGTCAATAAATTTTTTTCTTCATCTTTGCCCCATTCATAATTTTAAAGTTTTGAAAAATAATGATCGACCTTTCTAATGAACTTGCCGTCGGGATCGATATTGGCGGCACCAACACAAAATACGGCATTGTTAACCACCGCGGGGAGATCCTGGAAAAAGGCGATTTAAGAACGGATGCTTATCCAGTAGTAGAGGAATATGTAGACGCTTTGCATAAAGCCCTGAAGCCAATCATTAAAAAGAATGGCGGTGAAACAACTATTAAAGGGATCGGCATCGGTGCCCCTAATGGAAATCCCTTTAGCGGCACGATCGAGTATGCGCCTAACCTGAGATGGAGAGGGTAATTCCTTTGTGTGAATTGGTGACCGCAAAATTCAAAATGCCTTCGGTCATCAATAACGATGCAAAATCGGCGGCCATTGGCGAAATGACCTATGGGGCTGCAAGAGGAATGAAAGACTTTATTATGATCACTTTGGGTACCGGTGTGGGAAGTGGAATTGTTGTCAACGGGCAGGTTGTCTATGGTCATGATGGATTTGCGGGTGAGCTGGGACATACAACCATCCGGCCGGGTGGCCGCAAACATCCGGGTACAGGAATGCATGGAACTCTTGAAACGTACGCCTCGGCCACAGGAATTGCGGTGACGGCGAATGAAATGCTGGATGAAGATCCGAAGCAGCAAAGTTTGATGCGCAAATACCGCAGAGAAGAGATCACCGCGAAGAGTAGTCGCCGAAGCTGCTGAAAAAGGAGATAAGATCGCACAGGATGTATATCGCTTTACCGGGCAGATACTGGGCGAAGCTCTCGCAAACTTTGTAATGTTTTCTTCACCCGAAGCGATCATACTTTTTGGAGGAGTTATAAAAGCCGGAGACCTGATACTAAAGCCCACGAGAGAGCACATGGAAAAAAATCTGCTGCCTATCTTTCAAAACAAGGTCAAACTTGTGTTTAGCGAATTGAAAGGAAGCCGACGCTGCTATATTGGGAGCAAGCGCACTTGTTTGGGAAATGAAAGATGCTGTAGCAAGCTAATATTTACGGATTGTAGACGGCCGCTCCTGTAATTTTCAGATCATCTTTTTGTTGTGCGTATATTATCAGTTGCCAGTTTTGCTTATCCAGGAGACGAATTATCTTTAGCTATCTCAGTCGGAACAGGAACCTGGAAATCCATTTTTTCTTTGCCGGCAATTTCAAAAATGATCTGACCACATTTGTATGAGATAGTTTTGCCCCATGATTCTCCCCGGCTTTTACATTTACTTCGGCATGTTTCTGTACAATTGCAACCAGCAGATCACAGTTTTGAAAGTCACCCTGCAAACGACAACTCACTGATAGTTTATCGTTTTCTTTTTTCACATCATCAATGGTCAGTTGCAGTGGCGCATTTTCCGCTAACAACTTTTTTATGTCTGCTTCAGCTGATGACCTGTTACTTCCTACCAGTTCATACTCGCCATTAATAACGAGTTGCGGAGTATAAATGCTTTCCAGTTTAAATTGTTTTGCATAATCACGCTGGCGATCCGTGAACGATGAGTTGCTGAAAGGATCTTTCCATCCATAACGATCCCAATAGTCAACATGAAATGATAATGGAATGACATTGGCCTCTGAAGCAAGTTGTGGAAGTAAACGATCAGCAGGTGGACAACTTGAACAGCCTTCTGGAAGTAAACAATTCGAGTATTGCAAAAGACTGATAAGATCTTTTTAAATGATGGCCTTTATTTCCGGAGTTTATTTTTTGTCAACCTCGAAAACAGCAAGCCCTAAAAAATCACGATCAATATCCATTTCATAGATGCAAGCTACAAATAAGGCAGAATAAAATTCTGCCTGAGTCGTTTACAATTAAACTAATTGATGAAATGAATCAAGTGCTAGTCAGATTCCTTAAAATTCTGCTCCTCTTCTACTTGTCCATTGTAAACCCTTAGATTGATCAATTTTGCTTTGCCTGACAGGTGAACAATATAATTCACGGGATGAAGAGGTTGTTCGATCTCCTGCACCTGGAAAATAGTATAGTCATAATAGGAGCTCTGGACACTTTGTTTCAAGTCAGGAGACATTTTAGCTTCACCATAAGTCCGAAAAGTCTCGATCCAGTTTCCGTTCCTGCTATTATAGTCAACACGGTAATCAATATCATGAAAGGAAAATAAGGCAACAACCAGGTTTCGTGTAGCAAACCATTTTTCACTCGATGTGTCATTGAAATTCCTAACAAAATGCCTGAGTGCATTTACATTAATTTCACCACGATTAACGCGGACTGCAGTATTGATTGGCTGAATTTTACTGATCACATCTTGTCCTTTCGCGGTAAGGCTCAGCGATATAATAAATATTCCTACCAAGCTGACGAGAGAGATATTCTTCATACTTACGATTTTAAAACGGATGATCTTGGTTGAAAGATCAAAAGATAGTTTGCAGGATCGTTGTTTGTCGGGGTATCATAAAGATACTCGGAATAATCAGTCAAAATAGATCATGTGGAAAATAGTTCTTAACAATCTATATAAAAAGCCTTCTTAGAAAAGAAGGCCGGTTTGATGTTGCATTGTACACTAGCTTGAACGTCGTTATAGTATAACAAGATATTTGTTACTCAGGGCTTACTCAATCACGACCTTTATATTCAGGTATGCGACGTTCTGTGAGCTGCCCTGATAATGTATTGTTGACATCTGTTAGCGTATTCGTCGCCCACAACTCTCCATTCATAAATGAGATAAATGGGTTGATTGATCGGGTGTCCTTTGCCATCTGTTACCAGGTAAACCTTTGCTGAATAATTCGCATTAACCGAGGAATAACGTTGCAAATGCATTGACGAAAATGCCATTCCCCTCTGCTTCCCAGTGGATAGGCTGTCAGGTTCAACGTAATTGGCGGTTTCGGTGGAGGTCGAGGAGGATCCGGAAGACTATCATCCTTGTTGCAGGAGTTCAGTGTTGAAATGATTAATGTGTTACAATAACCATCATGAATAATAAGCGTTTCATATTTAAAGATTTTAGTTGATTGATTTGTTTCGATTCACAAATCCAAAGATAGTTTGCTGAATTACCGGTTACAAGCCCCGGTGAGTAAGAAGGAGAAATGGAGTGTAACTAACTGGAACGGCTGAGCAACCGAAGAAACTTTCCTCTAAAATTTAGGACGACAGCAGGAGCAACTGCAAAAAGAAGTATCAAGGATCAGAACCATTTCATTAAAGCATCCTTGCGGCTGCGGGAAACATTTACAGTGGTATCATCGCTCATCACAAGATAACCACCTTCACCGCGGATATATTTTGTTACTTCATTGAGGTTTACGATATAGGAATGATGAACACGGACAAAAAGAGAAATCCTGTAACTGCTCTTCCATTTCTTTCAAGGTGCGGCAGGCAACGATCTTCGTGCCATTTTTCAAAAAGAGATAGGTGTAATTATCATCCGCTTCGCAGCGTATCACATCGGTCTGCAGGTATCAGTTCAAAACCCTCCGCAGTAGGAATAGCAATTTTAGTAAACCCATTTTCTTTATGTTTTACCTGGTTCATTAGCATCTCGAACTGTTCGGGTGCAGGCAATTGTTTTTGCGTTTGCACTTTGTGTACAGCAGCAATCAGTTCTTTGGGATCTATGGGTTTTAGTAAATAATCCAGTGCGCTGAACCGGATGGCTTTAATGGCATACTGATCGTAACTGGTGGTAAAAACAATTGCAAAGTTGATCTCTTTTAATTGCTCTAAAAATTCAAAGCCATTCATCACCGGCATCTCAATATCGAGGAATATAATTGCCGGTTGATGCTTTGCCACGGCATCCAGTCCCTGTTTTGCTGAGCGACATAGTTCCATCACCTGCACCTCCGGGCAAAAATCGGTGATGAGAATACTGAGTGTATCCAGGCAATGAACTTCATCATCAATTAATATGGCTTTGATCATACTTGATATGGTTTGACCTTGGTTCGCACTGAGCGCTTATAAGAAGCAATAAGGTAAAATATTTTCCTGAAGCATTTCAATTTTCTTTTTAGATGAAAAGATATTTTGCATCCATGCAAAAGTGATTTTGCTTTCAATTTTCCGTCAAGTGAATTGCGCTGAGGAACAACGAGTCCCTGGTTAGCCAGTGCAAATACTGTAACAGGCTTGTCCACATTTTTGAAATTGATCCGGCCAAGAAGAACTGATTTGAACTCGTGAATGTTTTTGATCTTGTCATGCATTTCTTCGGAAAAAGAATGCTATTACCCTTGCCAATAGATTGAATGCGGGAGGCTATGTTCACACCATCACCTAAAATTTTCCCGTTCTCAAAAAGTATTTCGCCAATATGCAGACCTATCCTCAGCGGTACTGCCGGTTCAGTTTGCAACTGCATTTGCATTTCCAGGGCACAATGCATGGCTTCGGAGGCGCTGGAAAAACACAAAGACTTCCGTCGCCGTAATCATTCAGTACTTCTCCTCCATGTTCTGCAACTGCCTGTTTTAATACAATAGTGTAACGGCGAATAATTGTCAATGCCTGCACTTCGCTTTGTTGCATCATGGCAGTATAGCCAACAATATCGGTGAAGAGGATGGCAGCGAGGCGGCGCTGCTTGCGATTGAGACAGTGAAGGGATTTTGCAACGAAGCATTGTTGCTTTAATATCGCGGTCAATTTTGCCACTTCATCTTCTTTTCCCTGGATATGATCCATCAACATTTCGGAGCTGATCAGCACGATGGGGGCGATTTTTGCAATTGAACTTTATGTACTGCAGCAATCAGTTCTTTTGGATCGATCGGTTTTAATAAATAATCCAATGCACTAAAGCGAATGGCCTTGATGGCATACTGATCATAGCTTGTGGTGAAGATCACGGAAAAAGGAATTTGTTTGAATTGTTCCAGCAATTCAAATCCATTCATGATCGGCATTTCAATATCAAGAAACACGAGTTCCGGTTTCAGTCTTTCGATGGCTTCCAGTCCTTTTTTGGCCGACATGCATTTTTCCATTATCTCCACTTCGGGACAATAATCGGCAAGTAAGATACTCGAGCGTATCCACGCAGTGTACTTCATCGTCTATGATAATTGCTTTAATCATATATCAAAGGCATTTTAATAATTACTTCAGTACCGGCAGCTGTACCATCATCATTTACTAGGTCATGAATAGTTACCGGTGATTCCTGCGATCCATTCTTTTGCAGAATGGCGATCCTGTTTTCCGTAATGCGAAGACCCATGGATTTATGTTTGGTGGCTGATTTGCTTGACATGGCTTTTGCTTTTTCACGACCCACGCCATTGTCTCTGATCTTTAGAAAAAGATGATCGTCCTTTTCTGATATCTCAATATTCAAATGGCCCTTTTCTTCTTTATGCATCAGTCCGTGCCAGATAGCATTTTCCACATACGGTTGAAGAATAAGTGGTGGCACTTGTAATACTTCTTTATCAAGGTCCTTTGGTACGGTGATATTGTAGTCGAAATGATAATTAAAACGAAGCGATTCCAGGTTGAGATAAAGATCCAGTGATTCCAACTCACTTTCTAATGTTATGAGTGATGCCTGCGAGTTCTGCAATATCATTCTCACCAGTTTTGAAAATTTTGTAAGGTATTCTGAAGCTTGCGCTCTGTCATTTTGAAGAATGAAGCGATTAATGGAATTGAGTGAGTTAAAAATAAAATGCGGGTTCATTTGTGCACGCAGCGCCTGCATTTCGAGCTCTAGTTGCTTTTTGTCTTATTTCTGCAATTTGTTTTTCTTTTCCAGAACGTTCTAATTGCAGTTTGAACCTTTGTTGGGTACGGTAACGTACCACCAAATAAAAAATACCCAATACTAAAATTGCAACCAGTGTTCTGAACCACCATGTGTTCCAGAATGCAGGACTGATGTTGATGAACAGAATTTTTATCGGGCTGTTAAATTCATTGCCCACATTGGAAGCCTGGAGTGTAAGTTTGTATTTTCCCGGCTGTAAGGCTTCGATACCTGATAGTATAGTAAGCAGGACCATACTGCCAGTTTACATCCTTACCATTTTCTTCCAGTTTATATCTTATATGACCTTTGCCCTTTGCATAATAATCAATAATGCCGGTTTCAATATTGATATTGTTCTGATCATAGTTCAGAGATAAATTCTTCCAGGTTGTTCACTCCTGTAGAAAGTGAAAAATGGTTTTTGATTAATGTCCAGCGAACGCAGGTAAACAGCAGCGGCCGATGAATATCGTTCCGGGTAAATGCGTTCCAATCCTACATTTGAGGGCTCGCCCCAGGCCCCGAAATATAAATTTCCCCGTGCATCTTTTCGCTGCAGATGAACCCTCACCATAAGTTTGTTTTTCATAGCCATCTGCTTCAGTAAGTGTAGTGATGATACCTGAAGCAGTATCGAGACGGCATACCTGGTCTAAATTACGCGTCGAACCATATATACCCGGCATTATCAAACAGCATGTTAAAGGCTGATCCGGCATAGCCATCATTTTCGGTATAAGATCTTATTTTGTGGAAATCTTTATCATAGTGAACCAATTCGTATGGGAAACTGATCCATTGCGATTGGTCTTTTTGTCGTAAACTATATTGTTCCATTTCAGCGTATCGAGCAAGTGAGGGATTTTTATCCATTTCCCATTCATGTTTTCAAAAGATACGTTTTGATCAGCAACGGTGCCGTAACCCCGCAAAAATAAAAACCGGTCTTCATGGAGAATCATCCTCCAGCCTATACCTTTAAAGGAAACACCAGGTCTGCGAACAGGCTGTTTTCTTTCACCTCAAAAAGCCCATGTTCTGCATCGCAGATCAATAAACCGTTTTTATAAGGCCGGGCCTGCTCGCCGTAAAAGAAAATTTTGTCAAACTGCCTTGATCCATCCCTGAATATGATCCGGTCTGCATTCACGGGTTTCAAGGTTCATTTCATATATACTAACCACTCGCTCTGCCCCCTTTTGTATCATTGCCCCGAGCCAGGCTTTTTGACGAACAGTATCTATATAAAGCGGTGCGATCGTTGGTCCCTTTATGCCCGGCAGATCTTTTTCACGTAGTACTTCGAATTTTTCTGTTTCTGGGTCAAAAATATTCAGCCCATCCGCTGTGCCTATCCACATTTTACCCATCGGGCCTGGAAGAATATTATCTATGTTTTTATTGCTTAGTGAACCAGGCAATTTCGGATCAGCCGCATAACGTTTAACCGGCGGGTTATAAGGCAACAATTCATAAACACCGTTCAACCCCAATTTGGATGTCCACACAATTCCATCCCTGTCGCAATAAAGGCGGAGGTTATTATTCTCCTGCGAGTTTTTGCAAAGAAGTATCTGAAAGTGGCTTTCGCAACTGTTTTGTTTCCGGATCATAAATAAGGATATTATTGGGTTGCGACTGCAAACCATATCCTCCCATGCCTGTCTATATCTATTCCTACACCGCGGTCATAGTCTTTCAGATTTGATCAAATCCTTTAATGCATCAACCTGGCGAAACTGTTTATCATTCAAAGAAAATTCAAGGAGACCATCACCGCTGTTGATCCAGACAGCATTTCTTTTGGGGTCATATACCATGTCTTCAGCATCATGCCGGGGGTGGTTTACATTTTCCTGTAGCAGGGCCATGAATAGTATTGTATTTTTCCATCAGGAAAAATCTGCTCGAGGCCACCCCTTAGCTGTTCATAGTGTTTCAACACCCAAATACTGTTTGATCCTGCATCAAAAAGATTTGTTTGTATTCCACTGAATTCCGGGGTCATCCTTCTTCGAAAGTTGTACCAGTTTTTCCTGGCAAGCGTATGTATGTTAAATATTGTTATCAAGGCCCCTGGCTCCATGCAAAAGACTTCATCCTTTGTGGCCCAAAAGGAACAATGGTTTGACCAGCATTTACAACCATTGTAACAGATCCCAAATGTTATTCGTTGAAGAGCCCGGTATCAATAAGGGGTAAAAAATTGGTAAAGGTGTCGGCTTTGATGTCATACCTCGATATACCTTTGCCGGTTCCGATCCAGATATTATGCAGGCTGTCTTCTTCAAATGACTGGATATAATCGGAATTTATGGCACCGCTTTTCTGCGGATCAGGAAAATATTTCTTAAATGTCGCTCCATCGAAGCGGCAGAGCTCCTCCCAGGTTTGTACTTCCAATCCACAGAAATCCTTTTGAATCTTTAATCATTGCAAACATGCCAAACGCAGACAAACCGTCTTGTACGGTCCAATTAACGGTACGATAACTATCAGGGGAGCTGACACTCTTAATTTGTTGGGCAACAGAAATAGTAGCAGCGAAACAGAATGTGACGAAGAGTAACATTTTCCTGATGCCCATGACGAATAAAATCACCTTGGTAGAACGTGTGTCCGTAGTCTTGTGCTTTTTTTTGATATTTATTTTCATGTATGGTTTTGGTACGTAATAACAACTATATATCTATGAGTTGCGTCAATAAGATAGCTAATTTTATCGGGTTGCAACTGTTTCAAAATTATTCCGTTGTTGGATTTTGTTGTAGTGCCGGTGAGTAATTAACGCCGGGGAAAAGTAACTTGCGTAAATGGCGTTGTTTTTCTTGCTTTATGGAAGGGTCATCTAAGGCTGCAGACCTGCATCCATTTCATTGCTTTAATCATATATCAAAGGCATTTTAATAACTACTTCAGTACCCGCAGCTGTACCATCATCACTTACTAAGTCATGAATAATCACCGGTGATTCCTTCGATCCATTCTTTTGCAGAATGGCAATCCTGTTTTCCGTAATGCGAAGACCCATGGATTTATGTTTGGTAGCTGATTTGCTTGACATGGCTTTTGCTTTTTCACGACCCACGCCATCGTCTCTGATCTTTAGAAAAAGCTGATCGTCCTTTTCTGATATATCAATAAACAAATGACCCTTTTCTTCTTTATGCATCAGTCCGTGCCAGATAGCATTTTCCACATACGGCTGCAGAATAAGTGGTGGCACTTGCAATACTTCTTTATCAAGGTCCTTTGGTATGGTGATTTTGTAGTCGAAATGATAATTAAAGCGAAGCGATTCCAGGTTGAGATAAAGATCCAGTGATTCCAACTCACTTTCTAATGTTATGAGTGATGCCTGCGAGTTCTGCAATATCATTCTTACCAGTTTTGAAAATTTTGTAAGGTATTCTGACGCTTGTGCTCTGTCATTTTGAAGAATGAAGCGATTAATGGAATTAAGTGAGTTAAAAATAAAATGCGGGTTCATTTGTGCACGCAGCGCCTGCATCTCCATTTCTGTTCTTTGTTGCTGCAGTTCTGCATTTTTTGTCCGAAATCAGCCAATTGTTTTTCGTTTTCCGAGCGTTCCAACTTCAAGCGGAATCTTTGCAGCAAGCTCCAGCGAAGCACTCCATAAATGATTGCAACTATACAGAGCAGCGCAATAATTCTAAACCACCACGTATTCCAGAACGCAGGACTGATATTGATAAACAAAGTTTTTATCGGGCCGTTAAATTCATTGCCCACATTGGAAGCCTGGAGTGTAAGTTTGTATTTTCCCGGCTGATAAGCCTTCATACCTGATAGTATAGTAAGCAGGACCATACTGCCAGTTTACATCCTTACCATTTTCTTCCAGTTTATATCTTATATGGCCTTTGCCCTTTGCATAATAATCAATAATGCCGGTTTCAATATTGATATTGTTCTGATCATAGTTTAGAGATAATTCTTCCAGGTTGTTTACCCCTGTAGAAAGTGAAAATGGTTTTTGATTAATGTCCAGCGAACGCGAGGTAAACGGCAGCAGCGGCCGATGAATATCGTTCCGGGTAAATGCGTTCCAATCCTACATTTGAGGGCTCGCCCCAAGCCCCCGAAATATAAATTTCCCCGTGCATCTTTTCGCTGCAGATGAACCCTCACCATAAGTTTGTTTTTCATAGCCATCTGCTTCAGTAAGCGTAGTGATGATACCTGAAGCAGTATCGAGACGGCATATCTGGTCTAAATTAGCCGTCGAACCATATATACCCGGCATTATCAAACAGCATATGAAAGGCTGGTCCTGGCATAGCCATCATTTTGGGTATAAGATCTTATTTTGTGGAAATCTTTATCATAGTGAACCAATTCGTATGGGAAACTGATCCATTGCGATTGGTCTTTTTGTCGTAAACTATATTGTTCCATTTCAGCGTATCGAGCAAGTGAGAGATTTTTATCCATTTCCCATTCTTGTTTTCAAAAGATACATTGTGATCAGCAACGGTGCCGTAAACCCCGCAAAAATAAAAACCGGTCTTCATGGAGAATCATCCTCCAGCCTATACCTTTAAAAGGAAACACCAGGTCTGCGTACAGGCTGTTTTCTTTGACCTCAAAAAGCCCATGTTCTGCATCGCAGATCAATAAACCGTTTTTATAAGGCCTCACCTCCTCGCCGTACATGAAAATTTTGTCAAACTGCCTTGATCCGTCCCTGAATATGATCCGTCTGCATTCACGGGTTTCCAGGTTCATTTCATATATATCAAGCGTCTGGCTCTGTCCCCTCAAACATCCTGCCGCGAGCCAGGCTTTTTGACGAACAGTATCGATATAAGCCGGTGCGATAGCTGGTCCCTTCATACCCGGCAGATCTTTTTCACGCAGTACTTCGAATTTTTCTGTTTCGGGTCAAAAATATTCAGCCCATCCGCTGTGCCTATCCACATTTTACCCTGCGGGCCTGGAACAATATTAACTATGTTTTTATTACTTAGTGAACCAGGCAATTTCGGATCAGCCGCATAACGTTTAACCGGCGGGTTATAAGGCAACAATTCATAAACACCGTTCAACCACCATTTGGATGCCCACACAATTCCATCCCTGTCGCAATAAAGTGCGGATGTTTACTTCTCCTGCGAGTTTTTGCAAAGAAGTATCTGAAAGTGGTGTTCGCACCTGTTCTGTTTCCGGATCATAAATAAGGATATCCATTCAGGGTATGTATGCAAACCATATCCTCCCATGCCTGTCTATATCAATTCCTACACCGCGGTCATAGTCTTTCAATTTGATCAATTCGTTCAATGCATCAACCGGGCGAAACTGTTTATCATTCAAAGAAAATTCAAGGAGACCATCACCGCTGTTGATCCAGACAGAATTTCTTTTGGGGTCATATACCATGTCTTCAGCATCATGCCGGGGGTGGTTTACATTTTCCTGTAGCAGGGCCATGAATAGTATTGTATTTTTCCATCAGGAAAAATCTGTTCCAGGCCGCCCCTTGCCTGTTCATAATGTCTCAACACCCAAATACTGTTTGATCCTGCATCAAAAAAGAGTGGTTTGTATTCCAATTCTGAATTCCCGGGTCATCCTTCTTCGAAAGTTGAACCAGTTTTTTCCTGGCTAAGCGTATGCATGTTAAATGTTGTTATCCAGGCCTCCGGCTCCATGCAGAAGACTTCATCCTTTGTGGCCCAAAAGGGAACAATGGTCTTCGAAGACCCGGTATCAATAAGGGGTAAAAAATTGGTAAAGGTGTCGGCTTTGATGTCATACCTCGATATACCTTTGCCGGTTCCGATCCAGATATTATGGAGGCTGTCTTCTTCAAATGACTGGATATAATCGGAATTTATGGCACCGCTTTTCTGCGGATCAGGAATATATTTCTTAAATGTCGCTCCATCGAAGCGGCAGAGTTCTCCTCCGGGCTTGAACTTCCAATCCACAGAAATCCTTTTGAATCTTTAATCATTGCATGCAGCATATACCGCAGACAAACCATCTTCCTATGGTCCAGATGAATGGCACGATAACTATCCGGGGCGCTTACACTTTTAATTTGTTGGGCAACAGAAATAGCAGCGGCAAAACAGAATGTAATGAAGAGTAATAATTTTTTGATGCGTATGATAAATAAGATCATCTGGTAAAAACTGTGTTTAGCATTGTACTTTCTCTCGCTATTTATTTGCATGTATAGTTTTGGTACGCTAACAGCTATAGGTATATGAGTTGCTTCAATAAGATAGCTCATTTTGTCGGGTTGCAACTGTTTCAAAATTATTCCGTCGTTGAATTGTTGTTGTAGTGCCGCTGAGTAATTAACGCAGGAGAAAAAGTAACTTACGCTTTTCTGCGGATCAGGAATATATTTCTTAAATGTCGCTCCATCGAAGCGGCAGAGTTCTCCTCCAATGCTTGTACTTCCAAACCACAGAAATCCTTTTTGAATGTTTGATCATTGCATGCATAAGCCACCCAGACAAACCATCTGTTACGGTCCAATGAATGGCGCGGTAACTATACAGGGCGCTGACACTTTTAATTTGTTGGGCAACAGAAATAGCAGCAGCAAAACAGAATGTGATGAAGAGTAATATTTTTCTAAAAATTGCATGTTGATATCATTTTTGAAAGCTGCATTTACTTGCTACTTGAAAAGCGAATTTTAATATCCCGGATTTTGATGCAAATGTTTTACGCCATGCGCATCAACACTCAAATCAATTTCAATCTAGGGGAATCGGGAAGTATTCATTTATGCCCGGTGTAAATGTTGCTTGCTGGTGCTTCCTTCAAAAAGTCTCTCCGGGTTTCTTCCTTTTGGAAGTATGTATTTATTTCCTGGTCTGCAATTTCCCATCTAACCAGATCAAAAAACCGATGACCTTCCATCGCAAGTTCCAATACTCTTTCATATCGGATTGCTTTACGAGCAAACTCTGTGTCTGTCCATGCAGTTTTTGTACAATCTTAATGATTATAATGGGGAGGGTCATAAGCATTCCAGACTTTAGTTCCATCAGGTTTGACACTGAGTAAAACCCAGGTTTGATCTCAGATCTTTTCTTACCACCCAGTCAAATGGTTGTATATCTGTGAAAGAAGGATCATTGATCATATCAAAATCCAGCCTGGTTATGGGTTACTCTTTTTGCATTAAGAATATTGTCATCATTTTTTACCCAGCCTGAAGAATCAGCGGCTCTTGCTCTTACCTGGTTTACGTAATCACGTGCCTTATTAAGATCACCACCAGTCTCCACTTCCGCTTCTGCAGCCCAAAGTAATATATCTGCATAGCGGATGAGGTTAACATTGTTCGCGGTCAGTCAGGTACCCAATAGGAACCCTCGACATCTGAATAAATTCCTGCCTGCGACTGTCTATAGAAGTATTTTTCTTGGGAGCATAAGGTCCCATATAACCCTGGTCCCGTATCCAGTTATTACCCGGATGGGGACCCCAATCAAGGTAGGGCACTCCTCGTCTTCCTACAGTCCAGTCTAATCTCGGATCAAGAGTTCCGTATATAGTGAGTACAGATTGAATCTGACTGTATATCCTTCATCATTTTTAACAGGGCTGATATCGTTAAACTGATCGAGGTCAGGCAGCCCTGTAACCGGGTCAGTTTTAAAGTGATTAACGAGCCACTGTGATGGTTGAAAAAATCCGCAACAACCTCCGGGGCCTCCATTCATAGGGAAGTTTAGCGCATCGCCAAAATTGCCATTGGCACCAGATGCGACATCATTGACCGAAGCCTGGGCAGAAAAAACAGCTTCTGCACCGTTCTTGGTTTCAGGGTTAAAATTATCCGCATAAGTTTTTCCAGCGTCATAAGGCTTACCCACCGGCAGTTTCACCCTTTTCGATCAACTCCTTTAAAAGTAGCTTTGGCATCCGCAGTATTTATGTTGAAACATATACGCCTTGCGCAAGAAATGCCTCAGCAGCATATTTATTAGCTCTTCCAACGTTAGGTTGCCTGGGAAGGCAAATTGTCCATCGCGTACTTAAGATCGCTTTCAATAAAGGACCAGGATGTATCGTTATTAATATAATAATTTCCCGCAGTGTACGTAACAGTTTCATCTAGAAATGGTATATTATTCCACATTTTTTTAGCTTCAAAATGATAGAAGCGCACGAAGAAAACGGCTTCCTGGCGTGTATTTCTGTACTGTATCACCCGGCGAATATGTCCTTTGCCAGGCGCATAACTCTTAATACTGCATTTGCTCTTGTGACACCCTCATATGCAGCAGCACGCCATTTGCTATCAAGATCGCCTCCTGTATCCGATGAGAGAAGAAGTAAACTTGGCAACAGGAATTTAGTCGATTCAGGTTGGTCACCAGCGATACGATCCCTTGTAAGCTTCACTTCCGCAGATACTTCCATAGATCCAGTTAGAGTGCAGCAGAACTCCGGGCCTCCGTACGACTATCGCTGCCTACTCCATCCAATTAAGGCATAAGCCCTGATCAATAAGCCCTCCACACCATTTTTATTCGCTAATGTCTGCTTCATCCACCAGGCCGAGTGCAGGTTGGTTCAGTTTATCTTTAGTACATGAATATAATATCAGTATTGCAATGAGTGTTGCACACATGATATTTAAAACAAGCTTTTTGTATCTCATGCGATTTTTTTTAACGTTGAAAATTAAAAACCCACGTTTAATCCAAAAAGATACTGTTTCTGGTTATTGGGATAGGTCCCAAAAACATCAACTCCAAATACTGAATTGCATGCTCCTGTATGAGCACCGAACAACCGATTGTTAAGTTCGGGATCAATGCCCGAATATTTAGTAATGGTGAAAAGATTGGCCGCCTGTATATATACCCGTAACTTTTCAATCCTGATTTTTTTAACCACTTGCCGGGAAAATTATATCCAATGATCATGGTCTTGTTTCTTAGATAAGAACCTTCTTCAATCGGGTAAGAGTTCCATGCACCGGCAGTGCTGAAATTAGAATAATTGAGTTCCCTGGATAGGCGCTCTGTGCATTATGATTTTGCTGGTGTCCATGAATCATACAATGCAGTTTTCGTATCGGAATGCCACCGATACGCATTATTGTTTCCTTTGTAGTCGTTGTATATATCGTTTCCGACGCAGGCATAAAAGAATGTGGTAAAATCAAAATTTCTATAGGTCAGCCCCAGTGTTCAATCCTGCGGTGTATTTGGGATTCTGATCTCCAATAATGAACGCGGTCCTGCATCAGTAATCTTGTCCGTCACCATTCGCATCAAGGTATTTAAATCTGCCCGGGGCAGCGTCTAGCTGATGGGGTGATTTAGCAACGTCTGCATCATCTTCAAAGTAACCGATCACTTTGTATCCAAAGAACGAACCCATTGATAACCCGACTCTCATTTCTTATCCTGGTGATCCTCATAAATATGGCCTGATAATTCATCTTTACGATTTCATTCTTATAATGTGAAAACGTGATCGATACATCCCATCTCCAATCTTTGAAAAATTTCCTTTTGAAACTTAGTAGTAAGATCAATGCCGGTATTCTTTACATCGCCTATGTGTTTACATTTGGCGCCGATGCTCCACCCAGCAGACCGGGCAAGACAGTCCTGCAGTAATAAGCCCGGTTGAATTTTTATTATACACGTCTGCTGTGATTCCAAATTTCCCATTCCACAAAACAGCATCCAATCCAATATTTGTTTCACATCTTTCTGCCAGCTTGTATGCGCATTGCCCCATGCTTACCTGTGCTGAACACCTCGCTGGATATTACCAGAACTTTATGCCGTTTATATCATAATAAGAAGAACCCTGAGTCACTGCCGAATAATGTGTATTGATTATTGGTAGGAGTGATTGCCATCGAAAGCCGGTTTTACCCCAGCTTCCCTAAGCTTGGAGGTCCGTCAGCCATTTTGAATCCATCATGAAATTTTCTTTCCGTCATCCTCCAGTGCAGCGCCTATCGAGGGAAACCATCCAAACCTGCTGTCCGGGCCAAAAACAGAAGATCCATCTCTTCTTAGCGTCCCGCTGACAAAATATTTTTCTTTGTAATCCATAGTTTGCCTGGCTCATAAAAGAATGCAAATAGGATGCTCCTGCAAAGCTATAGTTGGTCTGCCCATTCGGTGAGCCTGTACTCAGAAAGCGGTAATTGGGATCATTGAAAGAATACCCGGATCCGCCGCCGCCCAACGTCCTGTTGTAATTGTTTTTGCCTCTGATCCAACCAGCATTTTTATATGATGGTCCTTCCAGGAATGTCCCGGAATAATTCAACGTATTTGTCCATGTCCATGAACTGGCATAACCTGACTCTTCGTTGAAACTACTTATTAACTACCGTGAGCTGAAGGAGGAGGAGGCTCGTAAGTACCATAGTTAAAAACGAGATTATAATATTCATTAAAAGTGCCGCCAAAACTTGTTCTGAAAGTAAAGTTTTTTAGAAAGTCAACTTCTGCGAATGCATTTCCAAAAGCCTGCCACCTGTTAAACTTATTATCTTTTGACAACTGCTGTGCAGTAACAGGATTACTTGCAGGGCCAGGGAGTGGCCCATAACTATCAACCCGCAGAGCACCAAAAGCCGGCCCATAAGCTGGTTGAATTTCCCATAATGTCATATACCGGCAGAGAAGGCGAAGTACGTAAGAGCGCTTCTCAATGCTCCCAAACCTGGGGGTTTTGGGAGTAACTTAGTTGAAGATTTTCACCGATACGGATCAATATTCATTACACGCAAATTCGGTATTCACCCTCGCCGTATATCTTTTTAAATAAGTATTCAGGTAGGTTGCGGGCTGATCAAGATAACCAAAGGAAAGAAGATAATGATTTTTATCACTTCCGCCTGAAACAGAAACGGTATGATTTTGACTTATAGCAGGCTTCATCAATTCATGAAACCAGTCTGTTCCTGTTTTGTTGAATGGGACGATCTGGTAAATGGGTCCGTTCAGTAGAATCAATATTGTAGTGAGATGGATCTGCTTTCGGATCACCTTTAAAAGACCATACATCAGGACCCGCAAAAAGATAATCGGGTAATACAGGCGTTGGTCCATTACCATAAAGAGGATTGTAACGGGAGCTAGTCCTGAATTCTTAAGCCTAAGCCATTCCAGGTCTGCCTGCTCCTGTGGATTCAACAGATCAAGTCCCTTCTTTAACGGCTTGTTGTAGCCAATATAAAAATCATAGCTGATCTTTGCTTTGCCGCTTTTGCCTTTTTTAGTTGTTATTACAATCGCACCATTTGCACCCCGAACACCATAAATAGAATAAGCGCCGGCATCTTTCAACACCTGTAAAGATTCAATATCGTAAGGATTCAGATTGTTGATATCTGCCTTCTACTCCATCAATAATATAAAGTGGAGTAACATTTCCAAAGTTGCCAATACCATGGAGATAAACCTGGCTCGGTGCTCCGGGCACTCCAGAATGTGATTACAGTCAGATCCAGCAACCCTTCCCTGCAACATTTGCTCTACCTGCCCGGCAGGAACTGCAATGAGATCTTTTGGCTTTACGACCGCTACAGAACCTGTTATTGCTTTTATTTTTTGTGAAGTATATCCCGTTACAACTACCTGGTCAAGATCATTGACTGAAAGGGTTAAAGATATTTTGAAAGAAGTTTCATTTCCGACTGTGAACTGTTTCGAGTTGTAACCAACAAAAGAAATGATGAGAACATCTTCCGGTTTGGCATTAAAGACAAAGACTGCCATCAGCATTTGTTGCGGAAGCAATTTTCGAGTCCTTAATAGTAATGGTGGCACCTGACAGCGGCGCATCATTAACACCAGTTACGATGCCTGTTATCTTTTGCTGTGCAAAGAGGATCGCTCCTGAAAAAGATAAAAGACTAAAAGAAGCGATTGTTTCCTTCTGTAGGGAGCATTAAGAAGATTTAATAAAAGTTTCAGGATCTTCGAAAAGAAGAAGCTGCGGTTGAGGTAGTTTTGGCATGTAGTAACAACTATGCATATGTAGTTGTGTCGAAAAGAGTAGTTCTTTTCCTGCATCGAAACTACCCTTCTGAGGATTTTTCTCAAACTGCCACTGAGTAATTTGCGGAAGAGAGAAGCAATTTGCAGGATAGAGAAGCAGTTTGCCAACCGATTTGATAACTTGTTGATCTGACTCAACAAAATACCAAACAGCCTTCTTAGAAGAAGAAGGCCGTTTTGGTGTTTGCTCTGAACATTACAACACGAGGAATTCTATTTTATTTCGATTTTTTAAATTTTTGCCACTCGAACATTACTCCATTACAAACCTGGAGATTGATGAGTTTCTTTTTCCCATCAAGATGAACAATATAAATGGCCGGATGAAACGGCTGATGGATCTCCTGCACCAGGTAAATATTGTAATCATAATAAGAACCTTTGACGCTTTGCCTTAGATCGGAGGGCATATTTGTTTCATCATAAGTCCGAAAGGTTTCTATCCAGTTCCCCTTTCTATCATAATCGATGCGGTAACTGATATCATTCAGGGTGAACATGGCAACAAACAGGTCAGCTGTACAAAACCAGCTCTCATTCGATACTTCGGGAAAATTCATGACAAAGTCCCTGATGGCACGTGTGCTGATATTGTTATAATAGTGAACGGGTTCAGGAACATTTTCCCTTACTGTTCGCAAGTAGGCAGGAACTAGCTTTGTTGAGGGCTCAACAAAGGCGAATTGCCCTTTGCAGTCATTGCGATGACTACTCCAATGAACGCAATAAATAATTTTATTTTCATACAAAAAAGATTTTGACGTGAATAATTTCTTTTATTTAGTAATCCAAACGATTCGAATTGCAGAAGACAAGCATCGCGGGACAGTCAGGAGAACTACAGCATTAGTCGAAACAATAAAGCAATGGGTAACAATTTTATCGCAGAATTTACGCCTGTTTATAAGCTGTAACAAAAAGCCTTCTTGTAAAAGAAGGCTTTGATCTGTTCATTCCAGGCATCGCCATCATCTCCTTTATTTAACCTCTACCCTGATATTCAAAGATCCAAAAGGAAGGGCTGTGTTGCACCTGTAAAAGATGCTCACATCAGCCTGGGGAATTTAGTGGCCCATAATTCATGGCCCATATAAGTATAATTCCTTTGACTGATCTGCATTTAGTTCGCCGTTTTCATTCAGGAAAACCGTTACAGTATGGTTGCCGCTTGCGTTAGCTGAACCAATAACACCTTTAAAGGTGTTGACGTAGATCTGGCCTCCATAATTAACCCAGTTGTTAGCAACGAGCTCGAAATTCGCATATGGCTGAATGGGGGCGGGAGGGTAAATGGACGGCGCAATACGCGCAGTCGCGGTAGCTGGGTCCTCCTTTGTGCAGGAACTGAAAGTGATGATAGCTAATGTGCCTGCAATAACTACCATGGATAAAAGCTGTTTCATTTTAAAAAGTTTTTAGGTTGAATAATTTTATTTTTTGAGTAATGACCTATTGAGTTGGTCGAAATAATCATTTCAGAGGGAACAATTTCCAGTATATCTTTATTTTGCTTTAGTGTCCGCAAACAAAACAGCCTTCCTCAAAGAAGGCTGTTTACATTTTCATCGGAAAGGTTGCGCTTCAAGAGATTGCCGCCATTATCGTCTAATTGACCTGCACTCTGATATTTAAAGAAAAAAAAGGAACGTTGGTGTACCTGTAAATGATGCTCACGTCAGCCTGTGAGTTTGTTGCCCATAATTCATTGCCCATATAAGTGATAGGGCTTTCTGGCTGATCTGCGTTTGTTTGCCGTTTTCTTCCAGGTAAACGGTTACAGTGCGGTTACCACTTGCATTCACTGAAGCAATAAGGTCTTTAAAGGTGTTAACGAAAATCCCGGTCCATAATAAACCCAATGGTTGGCAACGAGCTCGAAATTCGCATATGGCTGAACGGGGGCGGGAGGATAAATGGACGGCGCAATAAGCGCAGTAGCTGGGTCCTCCTTTGTGCAGGAACTGAAAGTGATGATAGTAAATGTGCCTGCAATCACTATCATGGATAAAAGCTGTTTCATTTTAAAAAGTTTTTAGGTTCAATAATTTTATTTTTGAGTAATGACCTATTGAGTTGGTCAGAAATAATCAAGCGAGCAGGGAACAATTGTCAATAAAACCTTACTCCATAATGATAAAAAGCAAGAAGCAGCTTTAAACAAAATGGCCCTCTTAGAAAAGAAGGCCGTTGACGTTTGCACTTTATACGCATGACTATTGAACAAAGAGTGAAGTCCGCCTCTATTTCGATTTATTAAACTTCTGCATCACTTCCATTTCTCCATCATAAATTCTCAGATTAATAAGTTCTTTTTTCCCGCGAGTTGAACAACATAAGTTACAGGATCAAGAGGGGTTTCAATTTCATGTACACGAGTTATCTCGTAATCATAATAAGTACTTTTAACAATATGCCGCAGATCCGTCGGCATCTTATCTTCACTGTAAGACCGGATGGTGCAGAAGCAAGTTTCCTTTTTAGTATAGGCAACCTGGTAATCCACGCCATTGTAGTTGAACATGGCAACAAACCCTTCTTTCACTTCGATCCATTTCTCGTCTGAGACATCTTTATATGTTTTAAGGAAATTTCTTATTACAGGCGGATTCACTCTGCCGACGAAACCCGGAGCATTTTCTGGTTCTGTTTTGTTCAAAATAATAAATCTTCCTGGTGGCCTGACATGATTGCTGGCGAGTTGTCCATTCGCTGCTATAACTGTTGATATCAACAGGCATATTCCCGAAACGCTGGCTAAAAAGACCTTTTTCATAATTGTGAATTTTCAATGAATAATTTGGTTATTAAGGACCTGTTATTGCCGGTGTGTAGACACCGGTAATAGACAGCATAGTGAATAGGAAACCTATTCGCTGAAAACCTTTATCAATCTTTAGTTTTGGGGAGTGGTGTGATGCGTTAAACTTGTTCTTCTTCTACCAATAAGAACGTTGTTGTCTCTCCGCAGGTTACTTGCTTTGAGCAAAGGAATTACGGTTTCAGCTTTAAAAATACAATTTCGATAAATAAATTTTATCAGAAGTACTTCATATTCAAATATACGATGCATTTCGTATTTTATTGTGTCGAGTTTTTGAAGAGTGAATTTTTATAGCCAGAGGCCATTAATGAAATGCCGAAAGCCTTCCTGGAAAAGAAGGCTACTTTGACGTGAGTGCTGCGCTCATGCCTAACGACTGCTTGTGAAAGTTTCAGGGATTGTACATTAAAACTCCAGCTTCCAGACTTGGTTGGACGAAAAGTAAATACATGTTAGCAGGTTTTATTACGGTAACACGTATTATTGCCCTTTGGGTTGGGCCGTACAAACGTGGAAATAAGACCTTGCCCAATATTTTATTAATCTCTGATGGCTGCAGATTAGAAATTGTTTTTTTGTTAAGTGTTAGTTTTTTGATTTGCTTTTTCATTTTGTTTATTTCTTTGGTTAAAAAATATCAACAGTTAATAACAAGTGGCATGACCGTAGCATGTGTTGCCGTTCTTTGTTTTTTGAGGATTGCCGCACCAATTTCCTTTGGAGATTGCGGATAACAACCCGTAGATCCACCAACATGTAGGCTCATTTCCGAGCACTAAGATTTGAAATTGTTTTTTGTTAAGCATAAGCTTTGTTGCTTTTTCATTTGTAGTTTTTGTTGTTTAATGAATGATTTGGTGTTGTATGTTGCATTGCTTTTAATTTTAAACACAAGTGTACTGGCAGGTATTGGCGGCGCAACAGGTATTTCCATTCTTAGTTTTGCGGATAACCACACTACCATGTGGAACATAGCATAGGAGTATTCGATCCTCCACCAATCACACGACTCATTCAGATGAATTAAGATTAGAAATTGTCTTTTTGTTAAGTGTTAGTTTTTGTTTCTTTTCATTTTGTTTAGTTTTAGTTGTTTAATTATAACCGTCGTTTGCGCATTCACCATTGTTGGTATAGCAGAAAACATAGTTGTTGCAATGATGAAAGCTGGTTTGCTGTTTTTGATTTTTAACTTTTCTTTCCAGGTAATTTTCAAAAACATATTTTCCAACTTTATTACCTTGTTCTACTCCTTTCCTACACGCATTCCGAAAATGATACCCAACATAAATGCAGGATAATGCATTTTCCATAGCTGCTTGTGAAAAACTGTTGAGATTTCTTGTTACACCCGGTAATGAAGTACTGGTTTGAGCATAGCTAATATTATCTGCTCAAAAAAATCGCGGAGGATTTCTGCACCTGCACCTCCATTAGTAGAATGATTAGATGGATAATCGGGTACCGGGGAGTTGGAGGCGCCAGTACATCCCATGCAGGATCACCTGCAGTATTTGCATTGCCATCTGCATCGCCTAAACGTATTGCAGTAATGGGCCGCCAGTAGTTATAATAAAACTTTGCATTAAAGCAAGCAATATTTGCATCGGCTTCTGCCATTTGAGTAACGCCAATAATCTTGCACTTCTCCAGGCATCAAGGTTGTACTTATCAATCATCGTGCGGGCTATCCGGTTAAAAGCTAACGGTGCATTTTCGAGCCAGAATATGGCGATCTCTCTGATTGGTCTGCCGTTCTTTTACTGCCTGACCGCTGCACCTAAAGTTTTTGCCATCATTATTAATCGGCAGTGTATTCCGGACTATTGATTGCATAAGGTGAACCAGGACGGAGGTGTGAACCGCTGGTTAGACAAAACGGTTTTTATATTTCCCCATCCCGGCACGCCAACCAATCCATTGAAGGGCGGTCCCGTCAAAGGTGAATTTGCTCTATACTCACCGGGCAGGGTTCCCTTTGGGTGTAGGAGTATTTTGCGCATTGTCTGCACCGTCATTTGCTCTATTCGCTAAAATGGCGGCAGCGGATGCTTTGCCCAAAGCAACACCTCTTGTTTTTGAATCTCCATCAGGAATGGAAGCAAGCGACGTAGTTAATAACTCATCTGATCGCCTGCTGCGGTGGTAACTGAGCTACGATAACGTCATGTGCTGCCTGTTGCCACTGCTGCGTTTGCATCCCGCATCGCTTTATCCCTTGCATTGTTCAATGCATGGGTTTGATATTTTGGTACAATATTGACTCAATGCATCGTATGCATCGCCACATTGATCATGTAGTAAATTCTTGATTCAGGCATTGGTGGCTGGTAAAAAGGAGCACCGGCAATTGGAGTCATATTGGCAATTAGCTGGTTCCCGCCTCATTCCATCTTAATACCATCGCAGGGCTTATATTTCCAAATCCCTTACCAGGATTAGTAAACTTTGCCGATTGAAGTTCCTGTTGTTGTTTTTGGCTGATCTCTTTCTGGCAGGAAGAAAAATAAAAAGGATAAAGCTTAATGGTAACAGCCATTTGGCAGCGGCGAGGTTGGTTACTGGTTTCATGATGAAGTTTTTTTGTTTGATAATTGAATGAGTGGCCGAATTAGTTCTTGGAAGCCACCTGCAATTTTTTATTTCGATTGATTGGGTATTATCGAGGCCACTTGCCACTGATTAGGACCAGGTGAACATGAATGGCGACGAGTGTCATTCGTCTACCAAAGCACCTATTCACGCCTCAAAAAGATGCCGAATCCTCCCCCAGTTGGTCATTTAACTTCAGTGAAAGGGCCAACAAAGTCTCAAGGATTTTTTAACCCAAACCACTGCATTATAGAAAAGATCTTTCCTTTGATTATATTGCAGCTATACTAGCAGTTGAAGCTGCAAAGTCCCAGGAGTTGTGTGAGTAGTTCCGAAACATAGCAAGGTTTTGGACAGTACAATCTTCGACGAACAATGCCTTTACTACCTCAGAACTGGCAGGTGGATCTAACATGGCGCTACTTTAACGGATCAACTTGGGAACTTTAGTGGAGTCGGAAGATCTACACAAACAGTTAATTGAAGCCAGTCCGTAAATCACGTCTACAACTGATGGATTTAACTAGCGAGCCGGATGTTGGCCAATGGCCTGGTCCACTCAGCCTGAGTATCCCGAGTCGCAGCCAATTCAGTCGTATCAGCATCGAGCAGAGCATGGTGGCCCCCAATACAACCCGCCATACAACACACTCGTTTCGGGATCGGCGATACGCGCCTTACCGCTTCTAAATGGATATTGAAACCAACTGTCCGGCAAAGGGGAAATATACAACTGGGGCTGGGCAGTTAAGCTACCAACCGGAGCTTACAAATGCCAGGACTATTTCTACAGGAAATGATACAACAAGAGTGCTGGCCTGCATTCAATCACGTCTCTATCCAATTAGGGGATGGTGGTACAGGGATCATTACAGAGGTAAATACATTCTATATTTCAATGTCAACAAGAACTATCAGCTTATATGGTAATTTTTATTACATGGCTAACCCGAGGGAACAAAATGGAACCGCAATTACTAATGGAAGAATACCTGCAAAGGATCGACAGTCTTGCCAATAATATCGTACTTAGTGTGGCCCGATCAATCACTCGATCAGGGCTGGTGTCAATTTAGTTTAAAGAAGCTGGTCATTTCTCTCTTGGCATAAGAGATGAGATGTGTACGCCGGTGAATGATCTTTTGGGCGGCAGCGAAGGGTAAGGCGTGCCGGTCATAATTTTTCTATAGAGCCAGGTGTAATTTATAAAATGAAAAAATGTCACTTTTATGCTTATGTTCCCATTGTTGTCAGGAGGGAAACAAAGCAGACACTTACCGGATCAATTTAAGATCAAATATATAGCTGATACCTATACACTAACCAGGGTGGTTTCGCAGACTATATTGTTGGCATGTTCGTTGGTGGCTTTATTTAAATTATAATACTTTATTAATCCAAAAGTTAAATTACATTTATAAGGAAACAGGCTTCATGAATACTCATGAATTTATATTCTCAGAGTCAACTAAAGTACCGAATTAGCAGGCATCTTGCTTTTTGGATCATTGTTCTCTCTTCATTTTATTATTCAAAACCTGATGATAGGCGGACCCGGTGAAGCAAAAACTTCCAGGACATTTCCTGGAAAGTGCTTCTGCATTTTTGTATTTTCTTCCTATTTATTTGCTTTCAACTTATTTTTTATTGAAGTCTTGTTACCAAAATTTTTATTCTAAACAACGATATACTGCATTTATATTTTCATTTCTCATATTATTTGTGATAAGTTTCATCGGCTATATATTATGCAGGTATGTTTTACCTGCATAATGCTACTGAGGAAACCATATAGTCAAATCGATTTTAAAGCAAATAAATACTCATGCAATAGTAGATGGATTATTTGTGCCCTTTATGCTGTTTGGAATTACTGCGGGTATTAAATTTTCCAAAAAATGGTTTCTGCAACAAAGAAAATGAAAAGTTGGCCAAACAGAAACTGGCAACCGAATTACAACTTTAAAAACATCGATCCATCCCACGATTTCTTTTTCATTCATTACATACAGTGGAAAAACATATTAATAATTCTTCAACTCAATCACCGGCATTGATCCTGCAGCTTTCGGATCTGTTGAGTTATATATTATATGAAAAATGATAAGAACTGGGTGGAACTTGAAAAAGAACTTGAGATCATTCGTGGGTATATTAATCTGGAAGAAAAAGGTTTTGGAGATAAGCTTTTGCTTAAAACTGAATTTCCCGGTAAACACTAATAATACGTTTATTGTTCCATGCATATTGTTATCTTTTGTAGAAAGCAGTTTTGAATATTTTCTTGAAACAAGACAGAAAGAACCTTTGCTTACCTTAACGATCCAGGTAAATGAAAATTTATTGCATTATCAAATGGTTTTTAGCAGGGCTAATGCAGTGAAGAAGTTCCGCCAAATGAAAAATTCACCAATATGCAAAAGCAATTAAAAAGCCAATACCAGGATCTTCACCAGTTATCAATTTCATACGATGATAAGAACATCTTAATAGATCTAAAACTGCCATTATATTCCGGTGACCTGCTCAATTTAAAAGAATACAATTCTAAATGAAGTACCAGAAGCTGTATAATATTGTTTTCTCTGATAAACGTTCCATTCGTTGGGAAAGGCATTTTCTTTTCTGGCTGGCAGTATTTCTTTATCATGTGGTTCGAATCGGCCTGATGATGCCTGACTATAACCATCGTATCAGCTATCCTTGTACTGCTCGATTTTAGTTTAACCTGGGGTGTATTTCCAAATATGTTCGTCTCATATTTGGTGGCCTATTACCTAATTCCGAAATACTATAACCGTCAAAGGTATATTGCTTTTACGCTAAGCATCATGCTGGTAATGTTCATACTAACTGCATATGTCGTATACTTACGTAATTATTTTGCATTTGAATCCCCGACTAAGATCAGCGATCGGACTTTCTGGCGGACTTCGCATTTTTTATAATTTCAGGCCGGGTATTATTCGTTCGTTCGGGAATCCACCGCTGATATGTTGTTTGTTTCTTTCAATTAAGACACTAAAGAACTGGCATCTCTGAACAAGTAAAGTCCGGAAACGCTTGCAAAGGAAAATGCGAATGCAGAATTACAGT
>ERZ1370068.903-contig-10826_pt1 | contig 53370 bp, 55 predicted proteins | sample MGYA00561227_ERZ1370068 | MGnify/ENA primary metagenome ERZ1370068 (study PRJEB38410, sample SAMEA6850437) | metagenome | study: Metagenomic assessment of the ecological functions of the soil: analysis of the soil microbiota associated with the... | reverse complement strand
TTTGCCACTTCGTTCAGTTGCATGGCCCCAACCTCGGGCGTGTCGATGACGTCGGCGGGGATCGGCTCGACGACGCGGCCCGCCAGCCTCGGGTCGGCGTACGTGCCGGGCGCGCCACACGACGCCGATCCGCTTGCCCCTGCGAGCGCGTGAGCGTCGAGCGAACTGCGTGTAGTCGGCGAACGCGTGGCCGGGCAGGCGGAGGCGGCGGTGGCCGCGTCGTTCGGGTCGACACCGGTCGCGGCGCACGGGGAGTACCGCCGCGTCCGTTCACGTTGCGGGCGATCGGACCGGCGGTGTCCTGCTCGGCGCTGATCAGGACGACGCCCGCGCGGCTCCGAGCCCGAGCGTCGGCTTGATGCCGCACGCCGTTGTTGGCGCCGGACGGGCAGACGATCGAGCCGTCGGTCTCCGTACTGACGGGCTGCGACCGCGAGATCCGCAGCCGCGACGACGCCGGACCCGGGCTCGAGCCGCACGAGGTTGCGATCGAGACGTACGGCATGTTCGTCTGGCCGCCGATGCCGCTCCAGCCGCTGGACGACGGGCCGGACCGGAAGTTGGCCACTCGCGATAGGTTGGCCTTGCCGATGATGATGGCGCCGGCGGCTCTCAGCCTGCTGGACGATGAACGCGTCCGTGGGCGTGCTGCCCGGCGAGCGCCCACGAGCCGGCGGTCGTCGGCATGCCGGTGGTGTCGACGTTGTCCTTGACGATGATCAGGGATGCCCAGCAGCGGCCGGTCGACCTCGCCCGTGCGGCGGCGCCGCGATCCGCGGCACTGGGCGTCCGCCAATCGCCGATCGCGCTGAGCGTGATGATCTGCGTTGAGGCTTCGGGATTCAGCTTCGTGATCCGCTCGAGGTAGAACCGGGACGAGCTGGACCGACGTCAGCTGCACGGTCGTTCATCAGCGCACCGGAGCTGGGATCGTCGGTCGCGCGTCGACGTCGATGCCAAGCGGACCGTCGCCGCGGTTCGGAGCTCTTGGCGAGGCCGATCGGCGCCGCTGCGCCGGTCACGCCGAGCGAGCAACGCGACGTATGGGGGTGGCGGCGAGGATCGCCCAGCTGAACGTCGAAACACGGCGGTACATCGACACGTGACTCTCCACGGGATCGGGTGGGGCGACGCGTGACCTGGGGCGCGCAGACTGGGGCTGCCTCTCGCTGGAACGCCAGCGTCTCACAGGCGGTCGAGCGTGGAGCGGTCCGGTGCGGTGCGCCCGACGCACCTGCCGTGCGTAAGAGGTGACAACTTGCCGACACAGGCCCGTTTGCTGACCTGGAACGGAAAGACGCCCCCGGCGAGCAGACCATCTACTTGTTAGTAGTACGGTTGAGCGGGCTGGCCGCTTTCGGCCCCGCCCGAGGGCACGATCGTGATCAGGCAGGTCGATCTCAGCGTGGATCGTCCATTGGGCGTCAGTGGACTGAGCGCCACGAACACGGCCCCGCGGCGACCCCGTTGCTCCGCGTCCTGACGGCGATCCGGCGTTTATGCGGTCGATGGCGGGGTTTCTACACCAGGCTGGAGCTTCGTGGCCGCTTAAAGAGCGCGTGGATGAGTCGAAGGGGGCACGCCGTCCCTCCAGCGACCTGAGCCACGCCAGCTTCCACCCTTCTGGCCCCGTCTCCTCCTCCCCGAGACGGCAGCGACCACTGCCGGGCGGGCGCGATGCCTACCCTGTCGTTCCGTGTCCGGGTGCTCGTCGCCGGTTGCCGAGCCTCGCGAGTGACCGATGCGGTCGAGCCCGCCACCGGCGCCGTAGCAGGTGTCGAAGCCCTTCGCCCCGTCGATCCGGTCGTCGCCGAGCTCCACCGACGGTGACGTCGTCGCCGTCCTGCGTCGAGAGTAGGTTGTTGCCGTCGCCGCCGTAGATCGCGTTGTCGTTGCCGATACCCGCCGACGATGACGTCGTCGCCGCTCCCGGCGTAGACAGTGGTTGCCGGCGCCGGTGTCGACGGTGTCCTCGCGCCGTCGCCGGCCTGATCCCAGTCGTCGCCCGCTCCGGCGTTGATGATGTTGTCGCCGGGACCCGCGCAGATGTCGTCGTTGCCAGCCGCGGGCGTCGATCCGGACGTCGCCGTCGAGGGCCACGCGATGACGTCGTCGCCCTGCGGTGCGGACCGCAGGTGTCCTCACCCGGCGCCTGGACATGCATCGTCGCCGCCAGGCCGTTGCAGACCAGCGTCGCGTGCGACGGCGCTGGGGCGGGGGAGGACGCCGCAGCGGACGACAGGCGCTGACGACGAGCGCCGAGACGGGGACGCCGCGTGCGGCGCGGCGCGGATAGAAGCAGTCATGACGAAGGTCTCACGGGATTCGGGATGGGGTGCAGGCCGAGGCACGCGCAGAGCCCGGCCGGCGTCGAGGAGGCGCCTGCCTCGCGAGTCCCTGACGGTATGCATTCCAGGCGCCGGGCTGGCACGATGTCGGTGCCTTCGCGCCGCCGATCCGGGCGTGGCCTGCCGGTGCACGATCAGGTCGTTGCCGTTGCCGCCAGTGACGACGCGTTGTTGCCGTCGCCGCCCGTGGAAAAAACTTGTCGGCCCCGGCGCCGCCGACGATCGTTGTCGCTGCCCCGCGCTGCGGCACACGGAGTTGGTGCGGCACCGGCATCGACGGAGCTCGTGCCGCCGCCGGCGTCGATCCAGTCGGCTGCCGTTGCCGCCGTCGACGAACGTCGTTGCCGGGCCCGGTGCGAGATCGTGTCGTTGCCGCCCATGCCGTCGATCCGGTTCGCGCCGTCGAGGTCGACGATCACGTCGACGTCCCCCGGCGGTGCCGCGGACGGTCGGTCGCGCGCCAGCTGCGACCGGCGATCGTCGCGACCTTGCCGATTGCATCAGGGCCGGCCGGCGGCGGGCGGCGGCGAGCCGGGGATCGGCTCGATCACGTCAGCTTGCGGTTGATCGACCTCGCCCGCGTCAGCAGGTCGATCGTCGCTCTTGGCGTTGGCCTTTGTCGACGGTCGAGCCGTTGTCGGAGTCCCGTGCAGGCGGATCCGCGGCCTGCCAGCCGCCGGGAACGTGGGCGACGAGGCGGCCACGGGCCCAGGTCCATGTCGTTGTATTCCATCCACGCCCCGATTCGGTGACTGCCATCGGCGTCGTCATCGAGCGTGAACTGGGATCGAGCCGAAGTCGAAGGCCACGTCGAGCCGGGTCGTTGGAAGAACCATGTCGGGTTGAAGTTCATTTGGTTGTGCTGGACGGCCTGGGTCGGTGACCGCGCGGCTGACGGTCTCGGTCGGGTCGAGGTCGATCGAGCGTGCCGGTAACGCCCGCGTTCGTCGTCGTCCCGCCGTCGGGATCGAGTGCACTGGATCGCCGACACGGTCAGCCGGTCGGGGCCGAGAGCGGTCTCGGCGTGCGTGCCCGGCGTCCGGCTCAGTTGAAGTCGGCCCAGTTCGTGAGGCCGTTGTCGGGGTTGCCGTCGTCGTCGAGCGCGAACGACCGAGGCCGCCCGAGCCCGACACGTCGGCCGCGTTGTCCGGGAGCGTGTTCAGGGTGAACTTCACGTCGCCACTTCGTCGGCGCCGATCGGCTGGTCGGTGAAGGATTGCAGTCCGATCCGTCTCCTCGGCATCCAGGTCAGAACGTCACCGTTCAGGTCGACGGGTCGACCGTTGTGCCGCCGTCGGGGTCGTCATAGCGAGATGTCGGTCGGGGTCAGCCGTCGAGGAACGACTGCGTCTCGACGTAGGTCCCCTCCGTCAGACCCCTGGGTGCCGAAGTTGCGCCACGTCCCGTCAGCGCGCCGCCTCGTCGCCGTCATCGGCGTGGCCGACGGTGCCGACATCGCCGCTGTACTGGAAGCTCGTCGGGTCCTGCGGGAGTGTCGTCTGGTAGATGTTGATGTCGCCGACCGCGGGGACATTCGTGAACGGCCAGTGGATCTCTCGCCCGCGTCCATCCGGATCGTCGCGCTGCGGTTCGAGACGTCACCGGTGCTGCCGTTGCCGTCCGGGTCGGTGCACTCGATGTCGCTGATCCGCCAGCCCTGCGTGGGGCTCCTGGCTGACCTGGTACTGGCCGGGCGTGACGGAGAGCTGACGTCTCCCACGGCTGGGGATACGTGGTCGGGTCCTGGTCGAGGTAGAAGGTCGACACTCATCTCGGGGACGTTCGACGCGTAGCCGAACGCCTGCGAGGGTTGGCAGGGGTGCTCTGGACGATCGTCACAGAGCCCAGGGGCTCGGTCGGCGCCGGACGAGCCGTCGAAGGGCCCGAGGCCGGGCCAGGGCCGCGACGATGAAGGCGGATCCGAGGATGCGGCGGATCGCGCCAGTAGCCGAAGATCGATTCACGCGTAGTAGCCTTCGTGAGCCGCGCGCCACCGAACGGAGGCGCGATCAGAGGCCGGTGCCCCGGCACCGGCCGAACTCAACGTGGTCACTACGCCGGCCGAACGGGCGTGTGCCGAATCCGGCGTCGGATCACTGGCGTGACTGCTCAGAGTACGGGCCTGCGACGCGCCGCCCGGCAAAACGACGATGGCCGCCGGCCGACAACGGCACTTCGGACGCACGGCGTACGCTCGACTCACGATATGGTCGTGCAGCATCGAGCCCGGGCCAGGCCAGGAAGTCCGTCTGGGACTACCCGCGTGCCGCCGCGCGCTCGAGGCGGCCGCGCCGGAGCGGCTCCGCGTCGTCGTCAGCCGGCACGACCGTCGCCGACTCCACCTCGAACGGCCAAAGCGCGTCCTCAGAGACGGCCCGGCGCGCCCGTCTACTTTACTTCCACGCCCGACGACGTCCGGACGGACCTCTTCGACGCGAGCCCCGCGCCGACGTACTGCGAGTGGAAGGGCGGGGCGAGTTACCACGCGCTGGTCGTCGACGGTCGCGAAGGTCGAGAACGTTGCGTGGTCCTACGCGGACCCTAAGCCGGGCTATGAGGCGATCCGTGGCTACCTCGCGTTCTACGCCGGCGAAGGGTCGACGGGCGTGGGTCGGCGACGAGCGGGCGACGCCCCAACCGGGCGGCTTCTACGGCGGCTGGGTCACGAGCCGGATCGTTGGCCAATGAAGGGCGAGCCGGGCTCCGAGGGCTGGTAGTCCACCGAGCTGAGACCGCTGCGCGCCGAACGCCCGCTCCCGGCGTGGCCGGAGCGGGCGTTCCTTCGTCACCCCAGGTGACGGGTCGGGGTCAGTCGACGAGGGCCGAACTCGTGCTTGTCGACCCAGTTGGCGACCTTCTTGCCGAGCCAGGCGCCAGCCTTGTCAGCCGTCCGGAAGTGGAGTCCCTGGTAGATCCGGGCGTCGACCGTGTCGCGAGGACGCGGCTGAACCGCGTGTACGTCCGGTCGGTGTTTGACGTCGTGCTGTGCATGGTGAACGTGAACTTGTCCGTCCCGAAGAAGTTCGCCGCGCTGTACATCGTGGCCGCCGTGAAGCAGTTGTACCCGGACGACACGTCCGATACGGCGGCGTGGGCAGCAGACGCGAGGCCAGCCATCCGCGGGTGCGGTCGCCGGAGTTTCCGTCGTTGCTTTCAGCCTCGCGAGATCGCGGTGATCGGGCGCCGAGTTGCTGTAGTAGGCCTTGTTGTCCCAGCAGCCGATGACCGCATCACCCGTGGAGATACCGGCCATCCCGAAGAGGCGCGCGCTCGAAGCGATCACGAAAGACCCTTGCTCACCACTGCAATGTCGCGGATGGTCCGGTACCCGATCAGAGATCGCGTTATCCGTGAAGAAGGTGGCGACTGCGGTTTGTTCGGAGCGTCCTCGAAAGCGGAGCCTGACGCGGAGCCCAGCGTCTTGACCTCGTTGAACTCGGCCGTGTACTTTCGTCGCTGGTCAGCGCCGTCGGTCCACCGGGTCCGGAACTGGGAGAGTGCGCTTGAGGGTGTGAACGGCCGAACGCGAGGCCATCCACGCGTTCAGATTCGCTGACAAAGGCCGGCAGTTCCGGCCACTGGCCCGCCTGCGTCCCGGCCGTGAAGCGGAACGTGCCGTTCCGGGCCGTCGTTCGCTCGGTTGGTAAACATCGCGCTCTGCAGCCCGCGGCCCCGCCGTGATGCCGTCGGTCTTGGACTGGCTGTCCGGATGCCCGGCAAAGTGAGCTCGCGTACAGCTGAATTCACGCGGTCCACGACGACCTGCGGCGGGGCCGGCGCCGCGAGGGTGAAGGCGCAGCATGTGGTGGGCGGCCGTCGCAGCGGCGGCCTCTTTGGAAGCCGTCGCCGGTGCCAGCGCGACGCTGTCGATCAGCGCGCTCATGGCCGCCGTCGATCGAGTTCACTGGCGTCGTGCCAGCGCCGCCTGGACCAGCTCATCGCCAGGTCGAGGATGGCGGCGCATTCGCCGCCCGACCGGCACCGGGCACAGGCGCTGTCGGCAGGATTGACGAGCGCCTCGGCCGCAATCTGGTTCCAGGCCAGCAACTCATGTTCGGCGCGGCCGCGCTCGCCGCGGGCGGCACGAGCACCGTCATAGCGATGAGAAGTGCGGAAATCAGGATCGATCGAAACTCTCACGGGGCGTCCCTCCATCTGGATGCAGCAATCGCGATCGTCTGTATGGCGCCGCCAACGACCGAGACGATTCAATTTCACCGAATCATGAGCTAACGTGAGCGCCGCCGCTGCCGACCTGGCCACCGATGACTCGAGCCGGGCCGGCGGGGCGTCGGTCCCCGCCGAGGCCTTGGCCGCGAGGCATCCTGGCCGCGGACTTCACGACCTTCGTGATCGGGGCCCACGTTCCGCATGCTCGTCAAGTGCATGATGTCGCGGCCCGGCGCGATCCGTGTTGTCGCCGAGCCACGTCAGTCCGGCACCTTGCTCGCTCGTCAGCGCCTCGACGATGTCCTTCCGGATGTCGAGGAAGCCTTCCTTTAGCGTTTCCGACCAGTGTTTGCCCGATCCGACTCGATCTCGGTCCCGCGTCGGCGCGGATGCGGCTGATCCACTGCTCTGGCGGTGCGGTTGTCCTTGCCGGCGAGTGCCGCGACCTTCTCCATCGAGCGTCGCCTTGTTCCCGTCGTCGGCGAGCGTGAAGTACGTCTTGACCGCGTCTCCGGATGCCGTCTTGATCTTGTCCGTGAGCTGGCATCGATGCGTCGAGTGCCGCGTCCGCGCCGATGGTCAGTCCGTGACCAGAAATCCGAGCTCGCCTAAAGCTCAGGCCGCGGACCAACAGGTTGGCGCGTCTCGATCACGCCGCTGATCGCTCTGGCTCTGCCGCCTCGACCTTCGTAGAGTGGTCCGTTCGGACGCCCGGGCTGACGAGCTGCGGGTTCGTGCCGGGGTTGATGTCGATGGCGAGCCCAAATGAGTGCAGACTCTGGCCTGTGCCTCGCGCAGCGCGTGCTCGTCGAGACGACGAGGCCGTCCCATGGCTTCCGGGACGGAAGGTCCACTCCGCTTGCGCTTCAGGCGCGTCCTCGAGCAGCTCGTGGACGACGATCGACGAGCCGGGAACGAGGTCGACTCCTCATCTTCGCGAACCACTGCGGTGCGGTGTCCGAGATGCCGCGTTCTGCCGGAGGGCTCCCCCTCGTCGCCCTTGACGCGTGCTCTTCAGCTTCCGATCGAGCTACCTGCGTCCGGGCAGCGCTGGTTCGGGGTGAGATCGGACTGCTCCGGCGGCGGGGCTCCTCGCCCATGTGCCGCCTCGGCCGCGGCTCGTTGCGCGCCCGCACGAGCACGCGGAGGCTCGCTTGTCCTCGGCCAGCAGCGCCGGCGCCTCGGCGGTCGTCGGCATGTCGTCGGCCTGCTCGGCGGCCCGTCACGGTGTGATTGCTCAGGTCGATCCCGCCGTGCACGCTGGACGAGCAGTCCAGTCGCGGCCGCGCTGCCCGGCCGAGCCGCTGGAGGACCGAGGATCGCCTCGACGGCGGACGTCGTCGTCGGTCCAGGCGAGGTGGATCGTCGGGCCGATCGTGGCTGTGGCGTGGCGCGACGGCGCGCGTGGCGAGGTGCATCCGTCGATGGTGGGGACCGCGGACGGTCCGCCGGACAATCGGCCCCGTGGCTTGATGTCCCGGCAGATTCTGCCTCGGATCGGGCAGTTCGGCTCGGCGACGGTCTGCCCGTTTGGACACTGACTGGCCCCTCTCGCCGGGTCCAATCCCGTTCGGCCGTGGGTCTGGCGCGCCTCGAGGCGTCGGGGATCCGTCGCGCACCGCCATCCGGTTCGGCCAGGACGGTCGCTTCGGCGCGCCATTCGCCGATGCCGCCGATCGCCACCCTCGACCGCGGCTCGCGCGAACGCTGGGCGCTGGGGCTGCAGCGGTCGGCCGGCAACCGGTCGACGACCCGGGCGCTTGCTCAGCGGCGGTCCAGCGCGCGACGGGGGCGGCTCCGCGACGGCGACCGCGACCGACAAGCCGAGCGCCTGGGACCTCGGACCCAACCCCTACGCGATCGAGACGCCCGGTGGTGGCTCGAAGCGGACCCTCGACGCAAATCCCTACGCCGAGGAGAACGACCCGGTCACGCCTCTCGAACCCGAGGTTCGCCGAAGGTCCCCCAGCTCGCGAAGATCGCCGGCGGCAAGGCGGTCCTGAGCGCCGCGGACAACGGACCCGCGGTCAAGGCGGTTCAGCGAGGCGCTCATCGACCTCAGGTTCGAGATGGTCCGGCGCGGCCGCGACGGCTCGTTCGGCAGCGAGACCCGCGAGGCGATCGGGCTCTTCCGGCGGCGGCGCGGGATGGCCCGGCGACCAGCTGTCGCCAGGGCCCTCGGCGAGCTTCCTGACAGCAGCGCCCGCCGCCCGGCTGCCCAGGAGCAGCACTACTTCGACTTCGAGCGGCTGTTCGAGGACGGCTACCTCGACGTCACGATGGCGATCGGCTGCAGCGAGGACAACGCCCACGTCCGCGCGATCAAGACCGCCAGAGACTGGCTGGCTCGCTCGCGGCTTCGAGGCGGCACCTCCCGAGCCCGGCCAGCCCGAGCTGTTCCGGGCTGCGCCGCGAGGTCACCTACCCGACCCGCGACGGCAATCGGATCACCCGCGAGATCATCGTTCGGGCGAAGCTGATCTCACCCGGCGAGGGCGCCGCGGCCCAATACGGCGACGCGCTCGCGGAGTCGGAGATCGCGACGTACAACGGCCACGCCCGGCGGGGGCATCGGGCCGGACTTCGACCCGGACAAGTCGGCCAGCGGAGAACTTCATCATCGGCGTCGACTCGGCGCTGCACGCCGCTGCTCTGGCGCGATCCCGACGTCGAAGATCGAGCAGAGCCATTACGTCATCGACCACGTGAACGACCTGAGCAGATGACGAAGAGCGGCAGGTCTCGACAAGGGAGAAGTACCGGTCTGGTTCTTCGGAGCCTCGCACGTCGCTCGCCTACTTCGACGAGCTGCGGGGCGGCATCCTGCCCGAGTCGATCGACCGCTCGAACCTGACCTGCTGCGGGACGCGCCACGAGAATCCGAACAAGGCGTCGTGTGCCGGAAACGCTCGCGCTTCTCGACGGGATCCTCGCGGCGCAGACGATCGAGCAGATCTCGGCTGCCATGGAGAAGGCAGGTGTCGACGCGATCATGTCGATCACGGACCCGAAGTTCATCAAGGAGAAGCGCGCCGAGCTCCTCGACTTCATGAAGGATCCTCGTCGTCCACGAGGGCGCTGGCGACAACCCCGTCGCCCCGACGCCCTAGGTCGACGCGAACGAAGAGGCGGCGTCCGCGATGGACGCCGTCCTGATCTCGGCCCGCGAGTCCTACTGCGCGGGCGGGGTGATCGAGCCGAACAGGCCGTGGCGTCTCGTCGTCGGGCCCGGCCGCGAAGAAGAGCGTGTTCGTCGGACCGGAGCCGGCGCCGTTGCCGAAGCCGATGCCCCACAGCCCGTCGATCGTGATCGGCCGGTGGTCGGTGCCCTTGATGACGCCGTGCCGCCTCCCAGCCGTCCGCGCTGTGCCCGGAAGGCGTGGATCCGGCCGTCGCCGAAGTTGCCGACGAGGAGGTCGCCGCTGAACTTGCCGAACCGTCGTTGGCGACATCGCCGGCGCCAGCGCCATGCCCCACGGCGCGTTGAGGTCGCCGAACGTGGCGACGCGAGCCATGAAGTTGCCGTCGAGGTCGTACTGGTCGACGACGCCCAGGCCCCTCGCCGTGGACCTCCTCCTCGGCCGCTCGCGTCCTGCTTCGGCGTAGGCGACGTAGATCGACCCGGCCGATCGCTCTGACGTTGAACGGGGCGTAGCCGCCGGCAGGCCGGATCGGTGAAGTCGCCGGACAGGTCGACCTCGGTGAACGTCCCGTCGAAGACGTCGACCTGCCGCTGGTTGAAGTTGGCGACGTAAAGGTGGTTGGCGCCGCCGTTGTTCGCGATCGCCAGGCCGAGGTAGATCGTCGTCGGACGGCGGCACCGCGCTGATCGCGTCCGTCCCGACGCCGTTCCAGCCCGCGATCTGCGCCGTCGTCGGTCGCGAAGATGAAGCGCGACGGCAGCGAGCCCGGTCCCGGCGTCCACCTTGAAGTCGCTCGAGCCGTTGAAGACGACGCCGGTCGGCGGCCCGGGCACGCTCACGACGAGCCCGAGCTTGGCGCCGGTGTTGCCGTTGTACAGCGTCGACTTGCTGGTCCCGTTGTCCGAGACCCACCAGGGCGACGTCGAGCTGGCGACGATGCCCCAGCCGTTCACGAGATCGGTGTCGGGCGGCGAGCCCGATGTCCGACTGCAGGATGCAGGCCGTAGAGGTTGTCTGGCGTTGATGTTGCGGGCTGCGGCGGGCATCGCGACCCCGAGCAGGAGCCCGATGCTCGCGGCGACCGCGAGAGCGCGTCTCGGCATGGTGCCGTCCTCCTGGATGTCGGCGGCCGGCGGTCGCGGGCACTGGGGACAGGAAGCGGCCGGCGGTCGCGGCATGATCCAGTAGGTACGAGTCGGGATGCTCTCTGCCGGTTCTCGGGTCAGGAGGCGGGTTCGCGCCCTCCCGTTCCAGCTCGATGCCGCGGGTAGTCGGCGCGGTGGCGCCGGACGTAGGCCGAGATGAACGGGCACCGGACGATGACGCGGAGCTCGCGGCCGGTGACGTCGGCGAGGACCGCGGCGGGCGAGCTTGCTGCCGAAGCCCTTGCCCTCGAAGTCCGGGTCGACCTCGGTGTGGAGGAGCTCGATCGCAGCCGTCCCCTGGCGGTACTGGCTGAACCCGGCGAGCCTGGCTCCCAGCCGGGCCTCGAAACGCCGCCGCTCAGGGACGTCGACGACGTAGCGCAGTTCGTCTCGGAGATGGAGTCCGGTCGCTGGCGGGTCGATCTGCTCCGCGCGCTCCAGGACATCCTCCCGGCGTGCCGCCCATGTTGTGGACCTTCTGGCCGTGGTCGAGCGTCGCCGCGACGACGTCGTCCTCCGGCCCGGTCGTCTCCCAGCCGCAGACGCAGGTGGTTCCGCAGGGTCGGCTGCATGCGGCCATGGTGGCACGTCGAGGGCCCTTGCGCGACGCGTCACCGGTTTGTTACGGTAGCCGAACGGTTACGAATGCTGGAGGAACGAGATGGCGACAGGCAGCGGCACGAAGGACGATCCGTGGGTCCTGAAGACCCCGCCGGGCACGCTCCGAGTACCAGATGTGGCGCGACGACGCCGGCGACCCGCCGGCGATCGTCTGCCAGGTCGGCGGGACGCAGCTCGAAGTACGCGGCGCGGGCGATCGACGACCTCCACGCGCTGGCTGAAGGCGCAGGGCGACTGGGTGCCCGCTCGGCGGCGCCGACGAGCAGAAGCCGGCGCCCGACGGGACCGGTCGAGGCGTGGGGCCGCGATCCGGGCAATCCCAATCGGCGGCTGGTACGGGCTGAAGAAGGGCCTCCGCGGCCGGTTCGGCGTGTACATGCCGCCGCTCCTCGAGGCGCTCGGCCTGGCCGAGGTCACCCACGACGCCAAGAACAACCAGATGCGGGCGATCTGACCGATGGCGGCGAGTCCGGCAGCGCCGCCCGGCGCCCTGCCGGCGGCGATCCCTTCGAGGCGCTCGGCGACCCGAACCGGCGGGCGATCGTCGAGCTGCTCGTGCCGGGCGGCCGGTCCGTGCAGGAGCTCGCCGACGCCCTGCCGATCAGCCGGCCGGCCGTCTCGCGCCACCTCCGGCTGCTGAAGCAGGCCGGCCTCGTCCGTCGAGGAGCCGCGTCGGGACGCGCCGGATCTACCGGCTCCACGACGAGGGCATCGAGGCGGTCCGGGCCTACCTCGAGCGGGTCTGGGGCGAGGCGGCGACGCGTTTCTCGCCTGGTCGCTCGAACACCGCGACGCCGCGCCGCGCCGACGCGCGGCGCGTCCGTGATCGAGCCGATCCGCCTCGCGTTCGACGTCGACTGCCCGGCCGACCACGCGTTCGAGGTCTGGACCGCCCGGATCGACCGCTGGTGGCCGGCCGACCACACCGCCTCGGGCGACGCGGCGACGCACGTCGTCCTCGAGGGCCGGCCCGGCGGCCGGATCTTCGAGCGGACGCCGAGCGGCGCCGAGCACGACTGGGGCGAGGTCACGGTCTGGGAGCCGCCGTCGCGGCTCGGCTACCTGTGGCACCTCCGCCGCGACCGCGCCGACGCGACGGAGGTCGAGATCCGGTTCGTGGCCGCCGGCGACGGCGACGACGCGGGTCGAGATCGAGCACCGCGGCTGGGAGCGGCTTGGGGCCGGGCGGCGAGGAGCAGCGGGACCGCAACCGCGGTGGCTGGGCGACGCTCCTGCCGCACTACGCTGTGCCGCGGCCTCGGGCGAGGTCCGCGAGCCGGCGGCGTTCGCCTCGTAGCTTCATCGCCCTCAGCCGAGGGCTCGGAACGGCTCCGGGACGTAGCCCTCGAGGACGCGGCGCCACTCGCCGGACAGCTCCCTGGCGACGACGGGATCGTCTGCGACCAGCCAGGCAAGGTGGCGCAGCCCGTGCTCCATGACCTGCTCGTAGGCGATGTCGCGCGGCGCGGCGGTCGCCGCCGAGCGGGCGAGGTCGGTCCGGCCGATCGGGCGGAGTCGAAGGCACGCGCGAGCTCCGCGTCGATCACGACCACGAAGCTGAGGATCACCGCGTCCCGGTCGCGTCGCCACGACGTCGAATGGACCAGCCGCGGCGGCCCGGACGACGTCGCGCACGATCCGGTCGACGACCTCGACCGGATGATCGGTCGCGCCCAGCTCGAGCAGCCATGGCATCGGCCCGTCCGGCCCGGTCAGCTCGAGGTGGTCGCCGTTCAGCCAGACGACGAAGATCTCGGCCTGGACGGGACCCTCGACGTCGAAGCCCCGGAGGAAGGTTCGTCACCGCCGGATCGTACCGGCGAGACATTGCATCTGCCTTACAACCCACATTCGGTGTGGATAACTCGGCGCGCTCACGAACGGCCGTCAGAACCGTCCGCTCGGGATCGGTCGTACCCTGAACTGACCCCCGCCGGTCCGCCCATTCCGCGTCGCCGGCACCTCCCTCTCGAGTGCCCCGAGCCCAAGGAGGACTCCCGATGGCCCCTCGCCACCACCGGGATTCCCGTTCCCTCCGGACCGTCGTCGCGACGGTCGCGGCCGCGCTCCTGCTGCCGCGGTCGTCGCGCCGGCCCTCGCCGCGCCGCCCGGCCGTCGCAGATCGCCCTGCCGAACGGCTGGGCGCCCGAGGGCATCACCGCCGGCCCCGGCACGACCGTGTTCGTCGGGTCGCTGAGCGCCGGCGGCATCTGGCGCGGCGACGTCCGGACCGGCCAGGGCGCCGTGATCCCCGGGACGCGAGGGGACGCTGGGCGTCGGCACGAGTACGAGGCGGCCGCGAACCGGCTGTGGGTCGCCGGCGGCGGCAGCGGCTAGGTCCACGTCTTCGACGCATCGAGCGGCGAGCTGCTCCAGACCTACACGTTCTCGCCGGCCGGCTTCCTCAACGACCTCGTCGTGACCGACGACGCGGTCTACGTCACGGATCTCGTCGTTCGCCTGGCTCGACGTGATCCCGATCAACGCGGACGGCTCGCTGGCCGACCCGGCCGACGCGTTCATGCTGCCGGTCGGCGGCGACTTCAGCCTCGAGCCCGGGTTCAACCTCAACGGCATCGTCACGGCGCGCGGCTGGCTGATCGGCGTCCAGTCGAACACCGGCTAGCTGTTCCGGATCGATCCCTCGAAGTGGCGACGCGACCGAGATCGCGCTCGGCACCGGGGTCAACGTGATCAACGGCGACGGCCTCGAGGTCCACGGCCGGACGCTCTACGTCGTCCAGAACCAGAACAACCGGGTCGAGGTGTTCGCGCTGGGGCCGGGGCTGACCTCGGCGACGCTCCAGCGGACGCTCACCTCCGGCGCGCTCGACATCCCGACGACGATCGTCCCGGGTCGCGGGCGCCACCTACGTGGTCAACGCCCGGTTCAACACGCCGCCCACGCCCACCACGCCATACGCGATCACCCGCCTCGGGACGTAGCGCGGCGAAACTCGCCGTCGCTTGTGATGCGAGTCCCGGGAATATCTCGCGGCGACCGGCGGGCTCCACCGGAGTATTCCCGCGACGCGCATCAAGAACAGCAGTCGATTTTCGCTGGGGTGCGACGCGCCGCGGCAGCCTAGCGGAACAGGTCGAATTCGCCCGGGATCAGCGCGTCCTTGATCGTCGCCTCGCCGCCGGGTCGGGTGGCGCGCCGCGGACGATCGCGCGCGGGCCGGGCGGTCGTCTTGCCGAACGCGAGCTCGGCGGCCGACGCGACCTGGTCGGCGACGGCTCGGACGGTCGAGCGCATGACCCGGCCGTCGTGGTCGGCGACGCCGCGCAGGTCCTCGAGCGGCAGCATCCCCGAGATGCCGATCGCGACGTCGGTGATGCCCCAGCGCCACGGCCGTCCGAACGAGTCGCTGACGACGACCGGGACGTCGACCCCGAACCGCTCGCGGATCGCGGCTCGGATGCCGCGCCGCCGACGCGTCCGGGTCGCGCGGCAGCAGCGTCACGACCTGGCCGCTCGCCGGCCCGACGTTCGAGGCGTCGATCCCGCCGTTGGCGCAGACGAAGCCGTGCGTGGCGTCTCGGTGATCAGCACGCCGTTCGCCATCCGGACGACGCGACGGCCTCGCGCAGGACGACCTCGATCTGGCGCGGGTCGCGGTCGTAGGCCGTCGCGAACTCGACCGCCTCGGGCCGCGGCTCGACGGTCGTCAGGTCGACGATCGCGCCCTCGGCCTTCGACACGACCTTCTGGGTGACGACGAGGACGTCGTCCTCGCGGAGCGGGCAGGGCGCCGGCCGATGCGCTCGATCGCGTCGCCGAGGAATGCGACGAGATCGTCGCCCGGGACCGACCTCGGGGATGCCGTCGAGCGCGACGACCTCGAGTCGACCGTCGGGCAGGGGAGGCCCGGCGTCAGCCGGCATCGGCCGTCTCGAGCACCTCGATCGGGTCGTCGACGAGCGACTCGACGAGCAGCAGGTCGTCGGGCGTGTCGAGGTCGAGGCTGAGCGGCCCGTCGAGTTCGACGTAGCGGGCGCCGGCGTCCTGGGCGCAGGCCTCGTGGGCCGCCCGGCTGTCGCCACCGAACGACGGCTCGATCGCGTCGGGCGGGGCGAGGAGCAGCCCGTTGGTCCCGCGGTGGTGGCGGTCCGGGGCGAGCACGACGAGCGGCCGCTCCTCGACGACGCCGAGTGGCGCGACGAGCTGCGCCAGGGCCGCCGGCGAGACGAGCGGCAGGTCGATCGGCAGGATCATGACCGCGTCGGCGCCGCCGGCGATCGCGTCGTCGCGCGCCCGCGGATGCCCGCGTTCAGGCCCTGGCCGCGCTGGCGCATCGTCCGCGCCCCGAGGCGAGCCGCCTGCGCGAGCGCCTCGCGGTCGGGGCTGACGACGAGCGTCTCGGCGATCGCCGGGCGGCGGTCGTCGCCGCGAGCGTGCGCTCGATCATCGCGTCGACGAGGTCGCGCCGCTCCTCCGCGTCGAGCGAGCCGCCGAGGCGCGACTTCGCGTTCTCGAGGGCGCCGATCGGGACGATCGCGACGACGCGCGGCTGGGCAGGGGCAGCGTCCATGTCGGCTGATCGTACCCGCTGGCGAAATCTGTGCCCTCATCGGCGATGCCGTTGTTGGCATCACTCGGCCCTGGCGGGCCGCGGCGCCTCCGGCCTCCGGGCGGCCTCCGCGTTGCCTCCGCCGCCCGCGAGCTACGGCGCTGATGCCAAGAACGGCATCGATGGACGGAGCACGCGATTTCCCGTGATCAGCCCAGCGCCGCGCTGACGCCCAGCGCGATCGCGACGATGCCGAACGCGAAGATCAGCGCGCCGGTGCCGCGGTTGATCCACGTCAGCGCCCGCATCGTCACCCGCGACCGCAGCGCCGCCACGACCGCCGTCAGGATCACCCACCAGAGCGTCGAGCCGCACCACACGCCGAGCGTGATCAGCGCCGCGTCGATCGCGCTGTCGGCGACGATCCCGGAGCCCGGCGAACGCGGCCGCGAACGAGAGGATCGTCATCGGGTTCGTCATCGTGAGGCCGTAGATCGAGACGGCCGCGGCGAGCAGCCCGGGCCGGTCGGCGGCCGTCGCCGGGCTTCGCGCGGCCGGCTCGTCATCGTCCGCCAGCCGAGATACAGCAGGAACGCCCCGCCGATCAGCCCCAGCACGACGCGCGCGCCGACGAGCACCGACGCCAGCGCCGCCAGACCGAACGCCGCGATCCCGCCGTACGTCCCGTCGGCGAACGCCACGCCGATCCCCGACGCGAGGCCGTACACGCGGCCGTGCTCGAGCGTCCGCCGGATCGTCAGCAGCGTGATCGGCCCGACGCCGACCGCGATCGCGAACCCGATCGCGAGCCCGCGCAGGAAAGAACAACGGATCCATCAGGCCCTGACGTCAGGCGGCGGCGGCGATGCGAGCACCTCCCGGCGCAGCGAGCGCGGGCCGCGTCGTCGGACATGATCGTGTCGGTGACGTGGGCCCGGAGACCCGAGCGCGCCGACCGCCGGCGCCAGCGCTGCGTCGACCTGGTCGAGTGACGAAGTCCGTCGCGAGGTCGGCGTAGAGCCGGGCGACGCCCAGCGCCGATCGCCTCGTGGCCGAGCGACGCGAGCATCCGGTCCGCGGGCCCCTTCAGCGCCTTGCCGCCGACGATCCCGCTGCACGGCCACGACCCGCGGCGCCGCGCATCCTGCGCGTCTCCGGATCGCGGCGCGCACCCCGGCAGCGCGAGGATCGGGCCCGATCGACGACGATGCGGGTTCGACGGCGCGATGACGATCAGGTCTCGCCGCACTCGATCGCCGTCTGACCTCGCGCGTCGGCCGCGCCGCGATCGATCCCGTCGAAGCGGACCTCGCGGACCTCGGGCGCCTGGTGGCGCCGGACGAAGTAGTCCTGGAAGTCGAGCCAGCCGTCGTCGGTCGCGGACCTCGGTCCGGACCGTCGTCGTCGGTCATCGGCAGGATCGCGGCCGCGACGCCGAGCGCGGCCTGGAGCGCGCGGCAGACGTCGGTCAGCCGGTCGCCGCCTCGGCAGCCGCGCGGTCCGGACGACGTGCGTCGCGAGAGTCCCGGTCGCCGAGCCGGAACCAGCGTCTCCTCGCCGTACGCGCTCGAGCATCGACGCGGCCTCGAACGTCTCGCCCGCGAGTGCCCCAGCCCGAGCTCGCGGTTCGTCGAGGCCGGCGAGCGTGTACATGACCGTGTCGTGGTCCGGGCATCACGAGCAGGCCGTGGCGCTCGGTGTCGTCGCCGGTGTTGACGACGACGGTCAGGCCGCTCGCCGACGTGCGGCCTGGAGCCCGTGCGGCCAGCTTCGCCCCGCCGACGCCGCCGGCCAGGCAGACGACACGGCCACGGCGTCGACCCGTCAGCCGGACGCGCGCCGACGCCGGAGCAGCTCGGCACGCCTCGGCATCCGGTCGATCGTCTCGCGGTCGTACGGCGCCGGGCAGCCGGGCGATGACGTCGCGAAGCCGAGCTCGACGATACGGGCGCGAGTCGCGTCGGCGACTCGGCTCGGGCGAGCCGAGCGAGGTCGGGCTCGTCGCCCGTGTCTCGACGTGCCGTTCGGCCGCGAGCAGCTCGAGCGTGCGGCCGCCTCGGCGGCCGCGCCGGTCGTCGCGGATGACGATCGGGAAGCTGACGGTCAGCTCGATCGCGGCCGAGGTCGCGCCCGACGTCGGCGCAGTGCTCGCCGAGGATGTCGAGGCTCGCGCGGACGCTCGTCGATCGTCGCGCCGCTGGTGTTCCACGGCGTCGCCGCGCAGCGCGCGCCGTGCGGAGGCGTCTTCTTCGGGCCGGAGCCGCCGATGAGGATCGGCAGGTGGGCCTGGACCGGCCGCGGCTCGCAGAGCGCGTCGTCGAACGTGTAGAAGCGGCCCGTCGTGGCTGAACCGCTCGCCGTCGAGCAGCGCGGCGCATGAGCCCGACCGACTCGTCGAGCCGGTCGAGCCGCTCGCCGATGCCCGAGCCCGAAGTCTCGATGCCGAACGCGTCGTGCTCCGCGCTCGAACCAGGCGCCGCCGATGCCGAGGACGGCCCGGCCGTCGCTGACGTGGTCGAGCGTCGTCGCGAGCTTCGCGGTGAGCCCGGGGTTGCGGAACGTGTTCGCGCCGACCATCAGCCCGAGCCGGACGCGCGCTCGTGACCGGCGGCGAGTCGCCGCGAGGATCGATCCAGCCCTCGAAGATCGGCTGCTCCCACGGCCCGAAGATCGCGCATGAGGTGGTCCCACGTCCAGACGGAGCTCCAGCCGGCGCCTTCCGCCGCGGAGGGCCGCGTCGCGGAACTGCGGCCAGGTCGGTCTGCTGCGACCAGAGCTGGAGCACCGAACCGCATCGTCAGTCGTCCGTCGAGGTGGTCGTGGATCGCGGTCGGCGCGACCTGGAAGCTGACCCGCTGCTGGCGCTCGAACGATCTCGGCGATCAGTCTTCTCGCATCCGCCGGGTTCCGGCCGTGGTAGCGGCGGGCCATCGCCGCGATGTCGGCCTGGCCGCTCCCGGTCGTCGACGACCTCGACGGTGCCGTGATGCCGACCCACCCACTCTCGCGGTCTGCAGCGGTGACCGCGATCGCGACGCGACGGGTTGCGCTGGAGGTTCGTCGGCCAGAGGCCGTCCGTCGAGGCTGTTGATGACGATCGCGTCGCCGTCGACGAGCCACCAGACCACCGCCTGGCGCGGGCGCCGGTCGTGTCAACCTGTGGCGACCGGTCGCGTAGCCGCGGCTCCGCGAAGAGCGCGGGCGTGATCGGGCAGAGGAGTGGTGGCTGTCGGCATCGATGGATCGTAACGTTGTCTGGGCGCGGTCGCTGCCCATGTCCGGGTGATGATTGTCGCCTGGAGGATTCACGTGACGAATGGCCCGCCGCTCGACGAGCTCTCCGACGCCGAGCTGTTGCGGCGCTCGCGCCGGAGCAGCGCCGTTCCACGTCGTCTACCGACCGCCACGCCGCCCCACTCGAACGCGTTCCTGAGCCGCCGGACCGGTGATCAGACCGCGGCCGTTCGAGCTGCGCCGAGACCTTCGCTGCGGCCTGGCTGTCGCGCGACCGGTTCGTCGATCGCGGCGAGGGCGCGCGCCGTGGCTCTTCGGGATCGCCCGCAACGTCCTCGCAGCGCTCGATCCGCGACGCCTCGATCCGGCGGGATTCCCGGCGCCGTGTCGGCCTCGACGCCGCCGCGAATGTCGGCGCGCCGCGGGACGAGTGGCTCGTCGGCTTCGACGAGGACCTCGCCGCGGCGCTCGCCGGCCTGCCCGGCCCGCAACGAGCCGTCATCGAGATGCGCGTGCTCGACGGCCGGCCCTATGCGGAGGTCGTCGAGGCCTCGCGATCACACCCGGTGCCGCGCGGGTTCGGCGCCCATCGCGGAGCTCGCCATCGCTGCGCGCGTCGCTCGGCGCCGCGCCGGCTCCCGCAGCTTCCACTCCCATCAATCCCGAGGAGACCACCGATGACCACGAACGAGTCCAGCCGCGATCTCTCGCCCGACTCGGCGAGAGCTCGGGCAGCCGCCGGAAGCAGCGCCTGTCGTCGGCTGCGCCGGCGCGGTCGGATCGCGTCGGGATCGGCGTCGCCGACGGTCCTGGCCGCCGGCACGGCCATCGCGACCGGCGTGTTCGCGCCGCGCCAGGTCGCCGCGGCCTTCCGGCGGGCGCATTCATCTTCGGCGGGACGCACCCGACCTGCGCGCTCGACACGCGACGGCGTCACGTACCACTGCACGCTGGCCAGCGCGCCGGCACCGGAGATCTCCGGACTTCCAGGGCTCGAAGCAGCTGATCGCGATCGACCCAGAAGATCGCCGGCGGCTGCATCGCCAGAACCCGCAGGCATGACGTGGGACTGCTACGTCGGCCGAAGAAGAGGCCGTTCGGTGGAGATCCTGACCGAGGACGCTGGGCCAGCCGGACTCGAGCCCGGCCGGGGCTGAGCCCCGCGCTCGCGGGCCGCGACGCAACCGCGTCGCGGCTCGCGGCGCGCTATCTTTCGCTGGCGGCGGCTCGTGCCTGACCGCGGCGAGGACACAACACCGCGAACGCGGCGCGCGACGGCCCCGACACCGGTCGGCGAGCTCGGCCGAACGGCCGCGGCGCGCTGCGGAACGTACGCCGGCCGGCCGATCAGGTAGCCTGCCCCAGCTCGACGCCGAGCGCGCTGAGCATCGACGAGGTCGGCTCGCCGCTCGATCCCCTCGGCGAGCAGCCGCGCCCCGATCCGCCGCCCGAACGACACGAACGCCTCGACGAGCGCCTGCTTCGCGTCGTCGCGGGCGACGCCGCGCGGCGATCAACCGGTCGATCTTGACGATCGACGGGCGGAGCGCGGCGATCAGCGCGAAGCTCGGCGTAGCCGGCGCCCGCGTCGTCGACGGCGAAGCCGAACCCCAGGCGGCGGAGCGCCTTGACCTGGCGCTTCGAGCTGGATCGACGTCGGGGACGGCCTGCTCCTCGCAGTATCCTCGAGCGTGATCTGGCGGGGCGACAGGCCCGGCCGCTGTCGACCATCGTCGCGAATGCCCTCGGCCTCGAACTGGCGCGTCGAGCAGCGTCGCCGGCGTGAAGTTGATCGCGATCCGGAGTCGCTGCCTCGCCTGGCCGCTCGCCGCTGGCCTCGATCTCGCCGGCACGCGGCCAGGATCGAGCCGCACGACGAACGATGTCGAGCTCGACTGACCGGCCGGTGTCGATCGCGGCGTGGACGATCGCGCTGATCGACTGCGGAAGCATCGGCATGCTCGGCCGGAAGAGGCACTCGTACTCGTGGAGCCGACCGCGTCGCGAGCTCGACGATCGGCTGGAACGCGACCTGAGTGGACTGCGCGAGGCTGAAGAAGTAGTCGAGCGTCTTCATCTGGACGAGCTGCGCTCGACGGCGACATGCCGATCCGGTCGGCGAGCCCGGACTAGCTGGACCGCCTCGGCCATCGCCGGCGAGGTGGCGCTCGCCCTCCTCGGGAGGGTCGGGTCGAGGTCGACCAGGCCAGTAGCGGCGAAGTGGACCCGCTCGGCGATCCGACGCGCGCCGCGCGTCGGTCAGCTCCGACGCCCGGCCCGATGACGATCATCCCGGACTCGAGCTCGAGCACACGGCGCCGGGCGTGGCCTGGGCCAGCCTGGTCGCGAATCGGATGTCGCGGGACCAGAGGAGGCGTTCGTGGGGCGGTCGTTCCCCTGGAAGAAGCGCACGTCGCACTCCACCGTCGGGCTGGCGTTCGCGCGGACGCGCGGGACGTGAGCGATCGATGCCGGCGACAGCGCCCGGCGTTCGTCAGCCCGGTGGACCGTGCGCATGTGAGGCACCAACGCGTCCAGACCCGACCCGTACCTGGGTCCTAGCCTCCGCTGGCGACCACGTCCGGGGCATGCTCGCCGAGGCGCTCGCCGGCCGGACCGCCACGTCGAGGCGGTTCTCCGGCGGCGCGAGCGGGCAGGCCCACTTCGGGTCGAACGCGCAGGACGGCCTGGATACGCGAAGTTGAAGTCGAGGATCAGCGTGCGCGCGCGCCGGATCGCCGCCGAGGTCCGCGCGACTTCGCCGCGTCGATCGGTAGCGGCCCGCGGCGTACGTCTCGGTGCCGTTCGTCGCGTCGCGGAACGGGACGAACAGACCTGCCCGCGTAGCCGGCCATCCAGAACGACTTCGAGCCGCCTGCGGCCCGGCGGCGAACGGATCTCGACGTGGCCGATCCGGGTGAAACTGCATCGAGCCGCCTGCGCTGACCAGGCAGCTGGATCGCCAGGGCGGCTCGGCGTCAGCGTCGGCCGCACGGCGCAGGCGGGTTCGACGTCGCGATCAGCGGAGGCGCGGTCGACGGCGGCGGCGTCGACCGACGACTCGACCTCGAAGCGGAGCCCGGGGTCGTGATCGGAAGTGGCTGGCCCGGAACGCAGCCCGCCGGTCGAGCGGGACCGGCGACGACGGATGCTCGCGGTGAGAGCGTCTCGCGGGTCGTGCGCCACAGCTCGAGCGCCGCCGCCGACGTCGGTCGCGGACAGCCGCCGGACCTCGGCGTACAGGTGTGCTGACGCGCCGCCGCCAGTCGGCGAGCTCGAGGATCGTCTGGGGTCGATCGCGACGGCTCATCGGTCCCGGTCGCTCGCCGCGCGAGCACGATCACGCCGCCGATCACGATCAGGAGGATGCGGCCAGATGCTGATCCATCGATGTCCGGCAGTCGAATCCGCCAAGCGTCGTGTCGAGTACGAGATCGCGTCGACGAGGATACACGAAGCCCGACGAGGATCGAGCGCGACGTATCGGCTCGCGCTGCCTCGGCGGCTGCCACGGCGGCGGCGTTCGACGTCGCCGATGGCGGCGGCGGGGACGGCAGGTCGGCCTGGCGGGCAGGGGCAGGCTCGCGTCATCGCCGAGCATCGTAGCCGCGCGTTCGATCGCATGGCTAGCCGGGGCTAGAATCGTCGCGCGGCCGCCGGCGGAGACCCGCGGCACGCAGGTGGAGGCGTCGCGTGGCGAACCGAGCTGCGGAGATCAGGCGTGTTCGGCGGATCCGGGTTCTACTCGCTGCTCGACGACGTCCGCGAGATCAAGGTCGACACGCCGTACGGCGCCGCCGTCGGATTCGTTCTTCCTGGCGACGGTCGCCGGCCGCCGAGGTCGCGTTCCTGCCGCGCCATGGCCGGCGCCACACGATCCCGCCGCACCGGATCAACTACCGGGCCAACGTCTGGGCGATGCGCTCGCTCGGGGTCGAAGGCGGTGATCTCGCCGTGCGCCGCGGGCTCGCTCCAGCTCGCGCGTCAAGCCCGGCGACTTCGTCGTGTGCGACCAGTTCGTCGACCGGACGAGCGGCCGGGCCGACACGTTCTTCGACGGCCCGATCGTGACCCACCTCTCGTCGGCCGACATCTACGACCCGGTGCTGCGCCGGATCGCCATCGAGACTGATCCGCGACCACGGCATCGCGGTCCACGAGCGGGGCACGGTCGTGGTCATCAGCGGCCCGCGGTTCTCGACGAAGGCCGAGTCGAAGTGGTTCAGCGACGCCGGCTGGGAGGTCATCAACATGACCCAGTACCCCGAGGCGTGGCTGTGCCGCGAGCTCGGGATGGCGGTCGTGAACATCGCCCTGATCACCGACTACGACGCCGGCGTCCTCGAGGGCACCGAGGCGGTCGACGCGCTGATCGTCGCTCGAGGTCTTCGCCGCAGAACGCCGACGCGGATCCAGCAGGTCGTGCTCGACATGATCGGGCGGTTCCCGGCCGACCTCGACGCGCTCGGCGCGCGCGGCGCTGCTCGAGTTCACCCGCGGCGACGGCCACGCGATCGTCGCCCGAGGACATCCGCCTGTTCGAGACGGGGCTCTGAGCGTGACCGTCCGCCCACTGGCGGCCGTCGCTGCCGATCGGGGTCGCGCTGCGGATCGATCCGGGCCGAGCCGCGGCTGGTGGCTCGAGAGCGCGCGGCGGCTCGACGCCGCCGGCTACGCGGGCGTCTGGGCGCTGGGACCACTTCATCGGCCAGGGCGATCGGACGGTGCCGGTCGTCGAGGGCTGGACGATCCTCGCGATGGCGGCCGGCGCGACGGAGCCGCGTGACGGTCGGGCCGTTCGTGCTCAACGTGATGAACCGCCATCCGGCGGTCCTCGCCCGGATGGCGCTCGACGCTCCAGATCGCGAGCGGCGGCCGGCTGATCCTCGGGATCGGGATCGGCGGCGCGCCGAAGGAGCACGCGGCCTACGGCATCGAGTTCCCGAGGCGACCGAGCGGGTCGGCCCGGCTCGAGGAGGCGGTCGGCGTGATCCGCGCGCTCTGGACCGGCGGCCCGGTGACGCGCGCCGTCGCCGTTCTACCCGCTCGAGGACGCGCACGCGTATCCCGGTCCCGACCCGCCGCCGCCGATCGTCATCGGCGGCGAGACGCCGGCCGGGGCGCGGCTGGCCGGCCGGATCGGCGACGGCTGGAGCAGCGTTCGACGACAACTTCGAGAGCGAACCTGCCGGTCTACCTCGAGGCCCTCGCGGCGTCGGGCCGGCAGCGCGAGGACCAGCGGCGTCTACGTCGGGTTCCAGGGCGACTGGCTCGGCGACGCCGACATCGCGGAGAGCCCGTGGGTGCCGCGCGCCGCGCGAGTCCTGGGAGCGCTGGCGCGACGGCCGGCGCCGACGGGGCGATCGTGCCTCGCCCGGACGACCGCGGACGTCGACGCGCTCGTGGCGGCCGCCGAACGCTGGTAGGTGGCAGGATTGCCCTCCTGATGACCGACGCCGTCCGCCGCCGCGCGACCGGCCTCGACCCACGCCTGCGTCCGCTGCGGCGCGCCGGTGCCGCTCGACGTCGGCCTGTGCGAGAAGCTGCAACCCGCTCGGGCTGCGCGACGTGGCCAGCTCGCAGGCCCACGGCACGGTCTTCGTGGGGATCGGTGTCGCCGTCGTCGTCGCTGATGCTGGGCGTCGCTGCTCGCCGTCCGGGGATCGGGCCGTTCCAGGCCGCAGGTCGTCGCGTTCCAGCCCGACGGTGACGGGCTCACGCGTCTCGCTCGTGGTGAAGAACGAGGGCACGAGCCTGGGCTCGACGACGTGCCGGATCAGCGACCCGACGAGCGCGGCGGGCCAGTCGGCGATCGTCCAGTCGCCGCGGATCGCAGCCGGGCGCGACGCTGACCTTCGACGCGACGGTGACGGTTCCGCGGCGCGCCTCGCCGAGGAGCTCATCGCGGAGTGCTCGTCGCCGTGACCGTCGACGCCGCCGGCGTCGACCGCCTCCGCGCTCGGCTCCGTCCGCCGACGACTCGCGTTCGCCTCGGACGCTGGCCCGCGCTGCCGGCCGCGTGCTGATGGACCGCTACGAGCGGCGTCGAGCGGATCGACTACAAGAGCGCCCGCGACGTCGTCACCGAGGTCGACCACCTGTGCGAGGCGCTGATCATCGCCGCGATCCGCGGCGCGCTACCCGGACGACGGCATCCTCGCCGAGGAGTCCGGGGCGCACGCCGGCGATCGCGGGCGACGCGCCGACGTCGGGCAGCGGCCGGGTCTGGATCATCGACCCGGTCGACGGCACGATCAACTACGCCAACGGCATCCCGTTCTTCTGCGTGTCGATCGGCCTGGCGGTCGACGGCCGGCCGTCGGTCGGCGTCGTCCTCGACCCGACCCGCGACGAGACTCTTCGCGGCCGCGTCGGACGGGCCGGCGACGCTCAACGGCGAGCCGATCGCGGCGTCCGACGAAGGACAAGCTGTCGGACTTCGTCGTCTCGATGGCGCTCAACGGGCGGTCCGTCGCGAGCCGGGCGCGAGCGGTCCGCAAGCAGATCCGCATCTCGCGCTCGATGGGCTCGGCGGCGCTCGGCCTGGCCTACGTCGCGCAACGGCCGGTTCGACGCGTTCATCCAGCAGGGCGGCCTGTCGACCTGGGACGTCGCCGCCGCCGGCCTGATCGCCGAGCGGGCCGGCGCGACGGTCACCGCCATGGACGGCGGGCCGTGGTTCGACCTCGCGCACGCGCCGAAGTCAGATCGGCATCGGCGCGCTCGCGGCGCCGGCGGCACCACGCGGCGCTGCTCGCGCCTGGCCGCAGTAGCGGAGCGCCGCTACTCCGTCCTCGAGCCAGCGATGCGGGCCGCGACCGCAAGCCGCGTCGAGGCCCCACTCGTCGCAGAACGCCTCCCATGTCGCGCGCGGGGCGCCCGTCCCAGCCGAGCTCGTCCGCGTCGCTGCTGCGCGGATCGCGACGCCGTCCTCGGCCGTCCGCAGCCGGGCGAGGATCGCGGTAGAGCATCGCCTCGTCCCAGTGGTCGCGGAGCGTCGCGGCCAGGACCGGCGCGCCGCGCGAGGCTCGGGACCTCCCAGTCGCCGGCCTGCTGGCGGGATCTCCTCGAGCGAGCCGTAGCCGCGCGAGCACCGCGGCGGCGGACTTCGCGCCCCAGCCGGGCAGGCCGGGATAGCCGTCGGACGAGTCGCCGACGAGCGCCAGCCAGTCCGGGATCGAGGCTGGGCGGCACGCCCCACTTCGTCGCGCACGCCGGCGTCGTCGTAGATGAGGTCGCGGCGGCGATCCCAGAGCACGATCCGCTCGTCGACGACGAGCTGGGCCATGTCCTTGTCGGGCGTGCAGATCGAGGATCCGCTCGACCGCGGGTCGGCGGCGAACCGGCCGGCGGCGGCGGCGATCGCGTCGTCGGCCTCGAACTCGACCATCGGCCAGAGGACGATGCCCGAGCGCCTCGATCGGCTGCCTCGGCGATCGGGAACTGGGCGAGCAGCTCGGGCGGCATCCCGGCCGACGACTTGTAGCCCGGGAAGAGGTCGTTGCGGAACGATTCGATGACCCGGTCCGTGGCGCACGCCGACGTGGGTCGCGCCCTCCTCGCGCAGCAGGTACAGCAGCTGGTCGCACAGCCCGCGACACGCCCGACAGCGGGATCCCGTCGCGCCCGAGCACCGGCGGCCGCGGGCGCGAAGTGCGCCCGGAACAGCTCGTAGGTGGCGTCGACGAGATGGAGGCGGCAGGCGGTCAGCCGCGGGCTGCGAGCGCGCGGCTGCGTCGCAGCGTTCGCCACATCGTGCATGCCGGCGTCGCGCATCGCGTCGAGCGCGCGCTCGCCGTCGCCGGGCTCGAGGTCGACCGCGGCGACGACGTCGCTCAGGACGGTCGTCTCGAAGCCGAGCCGCAGCGCGTCGAGCGCGGTGGCGTTGACGCAGTAGTCCGTCGCGAGGCCGCACACGACGACCGTGCTCGACGCCGGCGGTCGCGGAGGATGCCCTCGAGCTCGGTCGGCTTCGTCTCGCCGGTCACCGGGTCGCGCATCGTGAAGCCCGGAGTAGCCGTCCTCGCCGTTGGTGCCCTTGCGGACCCGCGGCGCGTCGTCGGACGGCGTCAGGCCGGGATGGAGCTCCGCGCCCCACGTGTCGGCGACGCAGTGGACCGGCCAGATGCCGCCGTCCTTCGGCGAAGTGCGGGCGTCGACGGCGGGTGCCAGTCCTGGGTGAGGACGACGAGGCGCGCCGGCCTCGTCGCCGCGGTCGATCTCGCGGTCGATCGGCCGGCACGATCGCCGTCGCCGCCGCTCGACCGACAGGCTGCCCTGTCGGGTCGGCGAAGTCGTTCTGGACGTCGACGACGACGAGCGCGCGTGCGAGCGTCCGTAGTGGCGCTGTGGTTCCTGCACGCGCCAACGCTACCGCAGGTCGCGATTCTCGCGGCCGACATCAGCCTTGACCGGACTGGGGTCAGCGAGTCCTCGGCGGATGCCTGATCGCGGGTCGTTGGGCCGGCACGCCTGACACAGTCCGGAAGTACGGCCCGCGCCCATCGGAATCGAGCACCAGCCAGGAAAACCTGATCGTCAGGCCGGCTCGGGTCGCTGCCGTGATCGGCCGATCAGAACGGCGGCGCCTTGCGGGACGCCGCCGAGTTTAGTGGGTGAGAGGTCGGTTACGCCGGCTTCGCGGCGGAACACGCCGACCGCGGCGAGGATCAGGGCCTCGAGCAGCGTCCAGCCGATCAGGGCCAGGATCGCCGCCACGTCGAGCACGGATCCGCCGGCCTGCAGCGCGTTCGCGTGTTCAGCATGCCCTCGAACGGAGCCACGAAGATCTGGCTCGCGTTGAGGACCGAAGTCCGACGAGGTCGTTGGCCCTCGCGGGCGTCCGAGCAGCAGGAACACGATCCGCAGCAGGATCAGGACCTGGACGATCCCGAACAGCAGGATCACGACGCGGCTGGCGACCGTGCCTGCCGGTCGGCCGGGCCGTCGACTGTCCGGCTGCTCACGCTCGTGTCACCGCCGGCGACGTAGTCGTCGTCGGTGGACGACGGTCTCTCTCTTCGTACGTCATGTCCGATGACCTCCCATCGCCTGACCCGTCCGATACGGCCGGGATGCCAGCGTGAGCCGCGACCGCTACACGGCAGACAAAGGCGCCCGGTCAGGGCGCCTTGCACATGGTATGTCGGTTGCTGAGCGGGCCGAGATCGGCGCCAGAGTTCAGCCGACCGGCGCCGCCTCACCGATGGCAGGCGCGGTCGTCGGTCGGCGTCGCGCTGCGCGGCCGCCGGGGGTCAGCGGCCTGGCTCGGGCGCAGTCGACGTCCGAGCAGGTAGCCGATGCCCTGGAACGTCTTGATCCGGCCCGGCTCGCCCGGCTGCGCGCCGAGCTTGCGGCGGACGCGGCTGACCCAGACCCGCAGGTACTGGAGGTCGTCGCGGTACTCCGGGCCCCAGACCTTGGTCAGGAGCTCGGTGTGGAGGACGACCTTGCCGGCGTTGGCGGCGCAGGTGCTGGAGCAGCAGCCACTCGGTCCGCGACAGCTGGACGAGCTCGCCGTTGCGGCGTGACCATCCGCCGCTCGAGGTCGATCTCGACGTCGTCGAACGCGAGCGACGCCGGCGCCGGGCTCGACGCCCGGACGAGCGCCGGATGACCGCGCGGACGCGGGCGGCCAGCTCGTCGGGGTGGAACGGCTTGGCGATGTAGTCGTCGGCGCCGAGGTCGAGGCCCTTGGCCTTGTCGGCGGTCGAGCCCTTCGCCGTCAGCAGGATGACCGGGACCGGCGCGGCTGCTCGCGGAGCTGGCGCATGACCTCGATGCCGTCGAGGTCGGGCATGACGATGTCGAGGAGGACGATGTCGGGGCGGACTTCCTCCGCCTTCTGAGTGCGCCTCCTCGCCCCTGTCGCCGGTCACGACGCGGAAGCCCTCCTCGCGCGAGGGCGATCGAGACGAGCTTCGCGATCCGGGGCTCGTCATCGGCGACGAGGACGAGGGTGGTTGCGTACCCACGCCACACCTCTTGCTTCAGGGACGGATGGTGACCCATCCAAGCGAGTTGCGCCGAGGCGGGCTCCGCTCCCGGCGCGTGCGAGTCAACGATTACGGGGTGCTCGGAGCCTGCCGGGGCGGGCCGGCTGGCTCGCCGCAGGCGGGTTGATCGTGTTGTCGTTGTTGTTCGTCGTCGTCGACGGATGCGGCGCCTGGGCCGAGGGCGAAGTACCAGACCGCGATCAGCAGCACGACGATGCCGATGATCCCGAGGATCATGCCCATGTTCGAACTGCCCGAGTCGTCGGTGACGACAACCGTGTCGTGATCGTGTTCGTGCGTCATTGTGGACCTCACCTAGTGGGCACATGGGCCGCCGTACGCCGATCCGAGATGACCGGCTGGGCCGTCCAACTCCCCCGCTCTTGGGGCCCATCGTTGTCCACGGGCCCGTCTCGCCCAAGGGCGCCCGACATTGCAGAACCGTTACGGGGGCATATCAGTACGGAGCCGACCGAGCGTGCCGAGAGGGGGCGGATTTCGGGCGTTGGCCCCGCGCCATAACCCTTCCGCAACGCACACCCGCGCGAGGTTGGGCTACGCTGGCCCCGATGAGCTTTTCAGGAGGATCTCGAGGCGATCGACGCTGCCGAGGAGGTCCGGATCGAGACCCGGGCGCCCGGCGGCGCCATCCGCAGCACGATCATCTGGATCGTCGTCGACGACGGCGAGGTCTTCGTCCGCTCCGTCAACGGCGAGAACGGCCGCTGGTACCGCGAGGCGAAGGCCAACCCCGCCGTCGCCATCCACGTCGATCGGAGGCGCCTCTCGGCCACCGCCATCCCGGCCGACGACCCCGGCTCGATCGACCGCGTCTCAGCGCCGCGCTGAAGGCGAAGTACGCCGACGACTCGGCGCATCCCTCCGGTCGATGCTCCAGCCCCACAACTTCGCCGACCACGCTCCGCCTCGAACCCGCTGCCTGACCGACGAGGGTCCCGTCGTAGCCACTTTCGACGAGTTCAAGCACCAGCTGCCCGGACATCGACCCGGACGAGACCCAGCGACTGGCTCGACGTCGCTCGACCAGGTCGTCGACCAGGAGGGCGAGAGCCGGGCGCGGTTCCTCGTCTACAAGCTGCTGAAGCGCGCGCGCCAGCTCCACGTCGGGCTGCCGCCGCTGACCCAGACCCGCTACATCAACACGATCAGCCCCGAGCAGGAGCCGTTCTTCCCGGGCGACGAGCGAGCTCGAGCTGCGGATCCGCCGGCTCATCCGCTGGAACGCGGTCGCGATGGTCCTCCGGGCGAACAACCGGTTCACCGGGATCGGCGGCCACCTCGCGACGTACGCCTCGCGCGGCCAGCCTGTACGAGGTCGGGCTTCAACCACTTCTTCAAGGGCAAGGACGACGGCCAGGCGGCGGCGACCAGATCTTCTACCAGGGCCACGCCGCGCCCGGGCATCTACGCCCGGGCCTTCCTCGAGGGCCGCCTGACCGAGGACCAGCTCGACCACTTCCGGCGCGAGACGGTGCCGGGCGAGGGCCTGCGCTCGTACCCGCATCCCCGGCTGATGCCGGACTTCTGGGAGTTCCCGACGGTCTCGATGGGCATCGGGCCCGATCAGCGCGGTCTACCAGGCCCGGTTCAACCGCTACCTCCAGAACCGCGGCCAGCTGGACACGTCCGGGTCGCGCGTCTGGGCGTTCCTCGGCGACGGCGAGACCGACGAGCCCGAGATCGCTCGGGGCGCTCCACGTCGCCGCCCGCGAGGGCCTCGACAACCTGACGTTCGTCGTCAACTGCAACCTGCAGCGCCTCGACGGCCCGGTCCGCGGCAACGGCAAGATCATCCAGGAGCTCGAGTCGGCGTTCCGCGGCGCCGGCTGGAACGTGATCAAGGTCATCTGGGGCCGCGAGTGGGACGAGCTGCTCGCCCGCGACGTCGACGGCGTCCTCGTCGCAGAAGATGAACGACACGCTCGACGGCGAGTTCCAGAAGTACTCGGTCGCCGGCGGCGCCTACATCCGCGAGCACTTCTTCGGGCCCGACCCGCGGCTGCGCAAGCTCGTCGAGCACCTGTCCGACGACGACCTCGCCAAGCTCCGCCGCGGCGGCCACGACTACCGCAAGGTCTACGCCGCCTACAAGGCGGCGACCGAGTACATCGGGCGCCCCGACGGTCATCCTCGCCAAGACCGTCAAGGGCTGGACGCTGGGCCCGGGCGTCGAGGCCCGGAACATCACCCACCAGGCGAAGAAGCTCACCGAGGCCGAGCTCAAGATCTTCCGCGACCGGCTCGAGCTGCCGATCCCCGACGACGAAGCTGAAGGACGCGCCGTACTACCACCCCGGCCCCGACTCGGAGGAGGTCCAGTACCTCCGCGAGCGGCGCAAGGCGCTCGGCGGCTCGATCCCGCAAGCCGCGTCGTCCGCTCGCAGCCGCTGCCCGGCGCCGGCGCCGCGGTCGACGCCGAGTTCGCGGCCGGCACCGAGACGCCGGTCTCGACGACGATGGTCTTCACCCGGATCCTGCGCAACCTCATCCGCGACAAGGAGCTCGGGCCGCGGATCGTGCCGATCATCCCGGACGAGGCGCGGACGTTCGGCATGGACCCGCTGTTCAAGGAGGTCGGCATCTACGCCGCGCTCGGCCAGCGCTACGAGCCGGTCGACTCCGAGCTCGTCCTGTCATACCGCGAGGCGGCCGACGGCCAGGTCCTCGAGGAGGGCATCACCGAGGCCGGCTCGATGGCGTCGCTCCAGGCCGCGGCGACGTCGCTACGCCACCCACGGCCACGCCGATGATCCCGTTCTACATCTTCTACTCGATGTTCGGCTTCCAGCGGACCGGCGACCAGATGTGGGCGCTCGGCGACGCCCGCGGCCGCGGGCTTCATGATGGGCGCGACCGCCGGCCGGACGACGCTCACCGGCGAGGGCCTCCAGCACGACGACGGCCACAGCCACATCCTCGCCTCGACCGTCCCGAACGTGCCGCGCCTACGACCCGGCCTACGCCTACGAGCTGGCGGCGGTCGTCCGCGACGGCATCGAGCGGATGTACGACGAAGCGGCGAGGACGTCTTCTACTACGTCACGCTCTACAACGAGAACTACGCCCAGCCGCCCAAGCCCGACGGGCGTCGACGAGCGGCATCCTCCGCGGGCTCTACCGCTTCGCGCGGCGCCGGACCTGGGCGCGAAGGCGCACCGGGCGCGGCTCGTCGGCTCGGGCTCGATCCTGCAGCAGGTCGTCGGCGGCCCGCGACCTGCTCGCCGAGAAGTTCGGGATCGCGGCCGAGGTCTACTGCGCGCCGTCGTTCCCGCTGCTTCGCCGCGACGCGCTCGAGGCCGAGCGCTGGAACCGGCTCCATCCCGACGCAAGACGCCCGCAGTCCCGTACGTCAGCGACGGTCCTCGGCCCGACGGCGGGCCGATCGTCGCCGCGACCGACTGGCTCGAAGGCGCTGCCCGGACATGGTCGCGCCGCTGGCTGCCGCCGTACTACGTCGTCGCTGGGCACCGACGGCTTCGGCCGGAGCGACACGCGCGAGGCGCTGCGGTCGCTGTTCGAGATCGACGCCGCCGCACATCGCCGCGGCGACGCTCGCCGAGCTGGCCCGCTGCGCGGCAGCCCTGCCGCGAAGGCCGCGGCCGGCATCCGCGAGCTGGGATCGACCCCGAGAAGCTCGACCCGGTCGCGCTCTAGCTCGCCGGCTCGGCTGCGATCGTCATAGGCGGTCCGGCGCATGACGCCGCCGGCCGCCTACATCGTCGCTGATAGGAACGCCGCCGCGCCCGATGCGGTGAGCGCTGCCCCGCGTTGCCTACTGCGTCGGAACGTCCTGGCGCCATCGGCGCCGTTCGCGTCAGGGAGACGTCATGATGGGGCAGTACGACGAGTTGGATCCCGGCCACGGTGAGGCCGGGCCACGTTCACGACGACGCCAGTGGAACCGGCACATGATGGAGACCGACCAGACCGCACGACCCGTCGTCGAGCGGCTCAACAGCCGGCACCCGCAGCCCGAGAACCACGAGGGCGGCAAGGGGCCGTCGGCGGCCGGCGTCGGCGCGCCTGGGCGGGGCCGGCGTCGGGATGGCCAGTCGGTGGTCCCGTCGGCGCGGTCGTCGGCGGCGCTGATCGGCGCGGTCGGCATGGCGCGTTGCCGGCGAGGCGACCGAGGGCGACGACGAGGCCGGCTCCGGCGCCGGGCGGGCTGGCCGGCGGCGTCGCTCGGTGCGGCGCTCGGCGCGGCACGATTGCCGGGCCTCCTGGCGCGGTCGTCGGCGGCGCGGTCGGCGCGGCCGGTGGCGCGGGCGTCGGCGACCAGGCCGAGGAAGAGGCCGAGGAGAGCGACACCGTCGTGGTGGACCACGCCAACCTCTACCCAACGACACGACGGCCGGCCGCGCCCGCCGGGTGGCGCGGCGGCCGTTTTGTTTGCCCTGAGGTTCGACATGACAGACCGCCTACGCATCGCCCAGGTTGCTCCCGCCGATCGAGCGCGTCCCGCCCGAGGGCTACGGCGGCACTGGAGCGCGTCATGTTCGAGCTCATCCGAGAGCTCGTCGCGCCGCGGCCACGACGTCACGACGTTCGCGTCGGGCGACTCTGGAGGAGTCCCGGGACCTGTCGCCGACCGTCCCGAGGCGCTCCGACGACGGGCTTCAGGGCGATCCGTCGGGTTCATCCTCGGGACGATGCTGATGGTGCTCGACCACGCCACGGAGTTCGACGTCATCCACAGCCACCTGGAGCGGTCGAGCCTGATCGCTCGCCCGCGCCACCGTCGGTGCCCGGTCGCGGCCACGTTCCACGGCCGGCCTCGACCTCGCCGTGGGCGCGCTCGCGTGCTGGAGCCGTCGGACGCCTGCCCATCTCGTGGCGATCAGCGATCCCGAGGCCGGCGACCACCCGGAGCTCGACTGGACCGATCGTCCACAACGGCCTGACCGCTGTCGGATGCGCCGTTCGAGCGCCGCCGGTCGGACGACCTCTGCTTCGTCGGCCGGGTCACGCCGAGAAGGGGATCGTCGAGGCGATGGAGGTCGCCGCGATGAGCGGCCGCCGGCTGCGGATCGCGGCCAAGATCGGCGACGACGCCCGACGAGCGCGAGCTACAACGAGAACGTCTTCCAGCCGGCCCTGGCCGCGGCCGGGTCCTCGCGTGGAGTTCCTGGGCGAGCTGATCCGGCGCCGACCGCGACGCGCTCTATCGCCTCGAGCTACGCGGCGCTGATGCCCGGATCGTGGCCGGAGCCGTTCGGGCTCGTCGCGATCGAGGCGCTCGCCTGCGGCACGCCGGTCATCGCCCGCCGCGTCGGCGGCCTGCGCCGAGATCATCCGCGAGGGCGTCGACGGCTTCTTCGGCGACGACGTCGACCGCAGCTCGCGTTCAGCGTCCCGCGCGTCGCGGAGCTCGACCGCGCGGACGATCCGGAGCATCGGTCATCGACCGGTTCTCGGCCGCGCGCATGGCGGACGGCTACGAGGCGCTCTACCGGCGGATGACTCGGGGACGAGCAGACCGACGAGAAGCGAGTGGTCAGACATCGCGGCTCACCGCTGCGACCCGGCGGGCGACTGCCCGGCGTGTCAGTCCGTCGGGGAACCCCTCGACGGAGCGCGTCGTGGTAGCGCCCTCGCGCGGCGGCCTCCGCATCCTCGGCATCCTCGACGGCGTGATTTGCCCGGACCTTGCGTCGCCTTCTGCGGTTGCGCTCAGCAGTTGGCGCCGCCTCAGCGGCCTGGGAGGCGGCGACCCTCGCGTGGTCGGCGGCCGCCTTCGCTCGCTCGACGGCTTCCAGCGCCGTCCTGATCGCGACCTCCGTCTCCTCCAGCCGCTTCCTCGGCAGCCGAGGCGGCCTTCAAGGCGAATGCGGCGACGGATGCTGCAGACCTTGCCGCGGCCGGTGTCTCGCTCTGCGGCCCGCCAGTCGCCAAGGAGTTCAGCCGCCGAGTGATGGGCGGCATCCTCTTCCCTTCGCCACGCCGGACCCGTCTCTCTGCGTAGACGTTTCGCGCTGGAGCCGAAGCGATCGGGTGGGTCACGGCGGCAGACCTGCGCCGAACCTGTGGGTCGTTTGGAAGGTTTCGCTCCGATTGGAGCACTTGCAGCATCCCTGTATGTCGTCTGGCACTCTATCGGACACAGCACCCCTGGGGGACGAGGATGACAGAACCGAGACTGCGCGCATGGGCCGGATATCGAACCGCGCGCAAACCAGCTGCTGCGCGGGCTGTCCGACGCAGGTACGGACGCCTCCGCCCTGCCCTCGAACCCGTCCGCCTGCCACGCTCCACGGAGCTGGAGGCGGCGAACGAGGAGGTCAAGTTCGTCTACTTTCCGACCAGCGGGGTTGCCTCGATCGTCGCGACCGATGAGCGCGGTGAATCCGTCGACACCGCGATGATCGGCCGGGAGGGCATGACCGGGTCTCGCCGGTGTTCCTCGGGACCGATCAGTCCCCGCTCCGGACGATCGTGCAAGTGCCGCTGACGGGCGTGCGAATGGGCGCGGACGCGCTGCGCGCGCGGATCGTGCGCGGTGGCACGCTGGTGCGACTCCTCCAGCGACACACGCAGAGTCGTCATGATCACGATGGCTCAGCTGATCCTGTGCAACCGCACTCACCGGCTGGACCAGCGGGCAGCGCGATGGCTGCTCCGGGTCGACGATCGGGTCGACGAGCGGCCGTTCGGCGTGACCCAGGAGTTCCTCGCCCAGATGATCGGCGTGCAGCGTCCGGCGCTCTCGGTCGCAATGCGTCAATTCAGGAGACCGGTCTCATCCACTATTCGCGAGGACAGATCAGCATCGCCGACCGTGAGGGACTCCTGGCGCGGTCGTGCGGCTGCACCTCACGGTGCATCACGCGCCGAGGCCAGACGGCTCGGAGATCGTCGAGGACGCCGCAGCAAACGCGCCGAGAATAATCGGACCGGTGTGGCGAGAACCGGCGCGCTCAGGCGCTGCGCAGCGCGCGCCGCAGGATCAGCCAGGCGAGGCCCGTGTAGACGACGACCTCGCCGGCGAGGACTCCGCACCGCCATCGATCGCCTGGATCGCGTGCCGCCGCGGAGCATCACGTCGCCGATCAGCTGGATCCCGTTCGTCACCGGCAGCAGCGCGGTCAGCGACGACCGGCTCCGTGGACTCGTTGAACTGGTGCCCAGAGCACGAAGCCGCGAGAAGAACACCGACGCGAGCAGCGGCAGCGGCGAGAGCTGGACGACTGGCGCTCGGAGTCCGGAGCACCGCGGCGATCAGCATCCCAGGCTCGAGCGAGGCCAGGACGCGAGCAGCGCCACGACGCCGGCGAGGAGCGCCCGGGTCGCCGAGCATCGGCACGTTGCAGGCCCGAAGATCAGGAGCGCGAATGTCACGGGCGCGATCAGCGCGGACGGCAGCCCGAACGCAAGCAGCCTTGCCGACGACGAGCTCGCTGAGCCGGATCGGTGACACCGGAACAGCTCGAAAAGGCCGGTGGTCCGCTCGCGCACGACCGACAGCGCGATCAGCGTCACCGCCATGTAGCTGGAGGACGAGCGCGCCAGGACGGCCGTCCCGAAGAACTGGACGACGGCCGGCTGGGCCGGCGCGATGTGCTGTGGACCTCGGCCTTCGTCGGCGCGGCGACGACCGCCGGCGGGATGCTAGGCGCATCGGCCGCCCCCTTGCTGAGCGGCGTAGCGGTCTGGCCCTCCTCGGCGATCTTCTCGACGATGATCCGGTTGACCCTCGCGCTCGAGGCGCGCGGGCGAGAACGTCGTGTAGTTCTGGTCAGCCGGGTCGGTCACGTTGACGCGGACCTGGATCGACCGACTGCTTGCCGGCCCGGAAGCTGCTGCTCGACGTCGTTGGGCGCGACGAGGACGACGTCGACCTGGCGGTCCTCGAGGCGCTGCTGCGGCGGATGCCTCGTCGGTGGTCGCGTCGGTGACCTCGAGGCCCGCGCCGGAGATGTCGCTTGTAGGCGTCGACGGTCGTCGGCAGGCCGGAGCCCTGTGGGCACGACGATGACCGTGTTGAGCGGCCGGCGATAGCCGCTGTACCCGGCACCGAAGATCGCAGAGGATCAGGAACGGGCCCAGGATCAGGCTGAACAGCGCGCCCGGCCGGCGGACGACCTCGACGGAAGCTTCCTTGCCGACGAACGCCAGGATCCGCGGTCAGGGACTTGATCAGGCTCATGCGGCGGGCTCCTTGGCAGGATCGGCCGCGTCGGCATCGGCCGCTGCCGTGTCCGGCCTGGGCCCGTTCGACGAGGATCGCGAAGACCTCGTCGAACGAGGGACGCTGTTCCTGGGCCGCGACGACGTCCCCGCCGGCGGCCTCTTCACCGCATCGACGATGGCCGGCAGTGCGACGGCGGAGTCCTCGACGGTCGCCCGTGATCTCGCGAGGACCGCGCTGGCTGATCGAGATGACGCCGGGCCACGTGGTCGATGGTCGACGAGTCGAACAACGACGCGGTCTCGAGGAGGATGGCGTCCCCGCCGAGCGCCTGATGCCGCAGGCTCCTCCGGCGTGCCCATCGCCGACCAGGTGGCCCTCCGCGATCAGGGCGACCTGGTCGCAATCCTCGGCGTCGCCGACGTACTGCGTCGTGACGAGGATCGTCCGCCCAGCGTCGCGGAGCCGGTGGAGCTCCTCCCAGACCTTGGCTCGGAGGATCGGGTCGATGCCGGCGGTCGGCTCGTCGAGGAACAGCAGGACAGGCTCATGGACGAGCGCGCAGGCCAGCTCGAGGCGGCGCTGCATGCCGCCCGACATGTCGCTCGCCCGGCGGTCGCGGGCGTCCCACAGCTCGAGCAGCTCGAGGCACCGCGCGGACCCGCCTGCGCCGCGCCGCCAGAGCAGCCCGAACAGGCTGCCGACGAAGTCGACGTTCTCGCGGGCGGTCAGGTCCGGGGTAGAGCGTGAATTGCTGGGGCATGTAGCCGATCCGCTCGCGGGGTCCCGCGCCGAAACGGCGCTGGGCCGCTCGCCGAGGACGCGGATGTCGCCGTTGGTCGGGCGGAGCGCGCCGGTCAGCATCCGGACCGTCGTCGTCTTGCGCGGACCCGGACGGCCCGATGACGCCGAGGATCGTCCCGGCCCGGATCGTGAAGTCGAGGTCGCCGGACGACGACGCGACGATCGCCGAACGCCCGGGACACGGCCTCCGACGGTCACGACGGCGTCGGTCGGGTCGCAGCGGGCGACGGCGCGACGGCGGCAGCGGTGCCGGCCGTCGCGCGATCCTGCTCGGACGATCGGGTTCGGTCACGAATCTCCTCCTGGGCTTGCCTCGTGGCGGCGCGGCGGGCGAAGCGCTCCGCTGCCGCGCCGGCCGCGAGTATCGCGCGGCACCTCATCCCATCCAGCCCCACCGTGGCGAGGCCGCGTGATACGGCCGGCATGACGGACGCGCAGCGGCGCGGAGCCTGCAACGCGCCTGCCACCGACCGGCGCCTCGATGGGCGACGCCCGTCACCCGGCGCCGGCGATCCTCCGCCCGTGACCGACGCAGACCGAGACGAGCGCCCGCCTCCGCCACTCGACCGACGCGAAGCCCGGCATCCGTCGCCGCCGCGCCGGCAGCGGCTTCACCTACGTCGACCCAGACGGACGGCGGATCGGCGACCGCGAGACGCTCGACCGGATCCGGTCGCTCGCGGTTCCGCCGGCCTGGGAGGACGTCTGGATCTGCCCCGACCCGCTCGGTCACCTCCAGGCGACCGGCCGCGACGCGAAGGGCCGCAAGGTCTACCGCTACCACCCCGGTTCCGGGCCCGGCGCGAGGTCGGCAAAGTACGAGCGGCTCGTGGCGTTCGCCCGGGCGCTGCCGGCGATCCGCCGCCGCGTCGACCGCGACCTCGGCCGAGCCGGGCCTGCCCGCGAGAAGGTCCTCGCGGCGGTCGTCCGCCTGCTCGAGCTCACGCTGATCCGGGTCGGCAACGAGCGAGTACGCGCGGCTGAACCGCTCGTTCGGGCTGACGACGCTCCGCGACCGTCACGCGTCGGTTCGCGGCTCGTCGATCCGCTTCCGGTTCCGCGGCAAGTCGGGCGTGACCCACGAGGTGGGCTGCGCGACCGACGCCTCGCCGCGATCGTCCGGCGCTGCCGCGACCTGCCCGGCCAGGAGCTGTTCCAGTACCTGGGCGAGGACGGCGAGCCGATCGACGTCGCGAGCGACGACGTCAACGACACTACTCCGCTCGATCGTCCCGGACGTGACCGCGAAGGACTTCGGACGTGGGCCGGGACGGTGCTCGCGTATCCGCGCGCTGCGGGCGCTCGACGAGCGCGGCGACCGCGACCGAGGCGAGAAGCGCAACGTCGTCAGCGCGATCCGCGACACGCGCGGACCAGCTGGGCAACACGTCCGCCGTCTGCCGGGCCTCATACGTCCACCCGGTCGTCGTCGAGGCCGTATCCTCGACCCGCGGTTGCGGGGCGCGCTCCTCGGGCGGCGGAGGCGACCGGCGCCTCGCCCGGCCCGATCACGCCGGCGGAGGAGCGGGCGGTCGTCCGCCTCCTCGAGCGTCGCCTGGCCCGGGACGCGGCGCGAGGAGCGCGCCCGAGCCGTCGGTCGCTCGCGGTCGAGTCCCAGTCGGCCTCGGCGTAGGCGTAGGCCGGCAGCGCGAACCCCAGCTCGGCTCCGCCGTCGGTCCGCGGCCGCGCCGTAGACCCGGCCGCCCATCGTCTCGACGAGGGCGGCGCGTGACGAAGAGCGGGATTCGAGGCCGCAGCCGGCGGGGCGCCGTCGGCTCGTCGACGAGGGCGAAGCTCATCGACAGCTCGCCGGCGTCGCGTCGGGCCGGCGGCTCGAGGACCCGGACGGCGACATCGCCGCTCGCCCGGCTCGATCCGGACGATGACCGGCGCCTGAGCCCGCCAAACCGGATCGCCGACGCGAGCAGGTTGCGGATCGCGTGCGCGACGTAGTCAGCGTCGCCTCGGACGGCAGGCGGATCGGTCGCACCGGCGGCGATGATCGCGACCTCGGGCGTCCGGCTCGCGACGGTCCGGACCGGCGCATCGACGGCCCGCGGAGCGGCACCGGCTCGTCGGTCATCTCGGCAGCTCGCGCTCGACGCGGGTCAGGGCCAGGAGGTCCTCGACGAGGTCGTAGAGCCGCGCCGCCTCGACGTTGATGTCGGTCGCGATCTCCTTCCTGGGCCGCCGCACCTGGCGGCCACGGCAGCTCAGCAGGCGGCTGCCGGCGTAGATCGTCGTGATCGGCGTCCGGAGCTCGTGCGAGGATCGAGAGGTGGCGTAGCCCTCGGCGGCTGCTCGGTCGGCGGTGACGTCGCGGGCACGGGAATCCGGCCTGGCCCTGGCTCTGCCCCGACCGGCCGAGCGGCACCGACCGCAGCTCCGTACCAGAGGTTGGGCATCCGCGTCGGCCGGACGAGGAGCGTGCCCTCGGTCGGGGCGCGCCGGCGGGCAGCGGTCGAAGCGCGACATCAGGTCGCGGTGGTCGACGATCGCCCGGCCCTGGAACATCCGGTCGACTGCCGGATTCCGCGAACCGGACCCGGCCTCGGCGTCGGAGACGAGGACGGCCTCGGGCACGGCGTCGAGGACCGAGCGAGCTCGGCCAGGGAGCCCGGACGCCCGGACTCCACGGGCGAGGCCGCCGAGCGTGGCGCCGGGCGCCGGAGCGGTTCGTCGCTCCGCGCGGCGGGCCGGATGTCTGCATGGGCCTTTGGGGTTCCTCCTTCGCGTGGCCTCCAGCATCACGGGCCGGGGTTCGACCGGCCAACCCGGCGGTTGGCAGGGTGTTTCGTCCTCGTGGCAGTCCTGATGCCCGATGGGCCGCTCCAGTTACGCTGCCTGTCACGCCGCCGTTGCGGATCTTGTGATGCCGGTCGTTGTACGAGCCGTCCGATCCGGCCGTCAGGCTGGCAGACATCATCACCCACCACTGCGAGGATCGACCGACATGAATGCCATCACCATGCTGACCGACGATCACCGGGATGTGAAGCGCCTTCTCGATGAGCTCGAACCGACGACGGAGCGCGGGGTCAGGACCCGGCACGAGCTGTTCGACCGGATCCAGGAGCTCCTCCGGGTCCACGAGATCATCGAGGAAGAGATCTTCTACCCCGCGCTCCGCGACCATCCCAAGACCAGGGAGATGGCGCTCGAGGGCTACGAGGGCACGACGTCGTCGACTCGATCCTCCCAGCAGTGCTTGCCGGCCTCCCGCCCGACGACGGACGTGGGGCGCCAAGGCCAAGCGTCATGACGCGAGAACCTCCGCCATCACATCGAGGAGGAGGAGACGGAGATGTTCCCGACCGCGCGGAAGGTCTTCGACGCCGGACGAGCTCCGGGGCTCGGTGATCGGATGGCCGCCCGACGGGCGATCGCGGAGCGCCAGCCGGCCGGGAGCCGCTGACCGGCACGGTTCGGTTCGAACACGGGACGCCCCGCCGGCGTGGCCGGCGGGCGTCTTCGTGGTACCTGGAGAAGGGCGACCTAGATGTCGTTCTTCACGTCGTCGACGTCGCGGCGGATCTCGTCGCCGGCGTTGCGCGGAACTCGTTGCGGATGTCGTCACCAAGGTTCGCGACGTGATCGGAGACGCTCTCTCGCCGTCTGCCTTGCGCCAGGTCTCCCTGGCCTTCTCGTCGGCTTCGCGCATCGCCTTCTTCGTGTCGACCTTCGCGTCTTCCAATCCCATGATCGAGTTCCTCCAACTGTGGGGCTGACCACCCCCGTGACTCGACCGTAGGGGCCGCCCGCCTCGCGGGGCGTCGCGCGAATGGGCCGGGAGAGTGCTCAGCGCGCTTTCGGCAGCTGTCACGCCGCTGCAACCGAACGCGCAGCGCCGATGCCTGCCCTCAACGGCGGCCTACCGTCTCGTCATCACGAATGTCCACGCAGGAGAGAAACGATGACGACCAGTCAGACGCGTGAGGCCCGCGAGACGCGGACGACGCCCGCGATCCACCGCTCGCAGCGTCGCCGACGACGTCACGAGCGCCAGCCGCGATGTCGCGAACGAAGGTCGCCGAGAAGGCGAACGCGGTCGCGGCGCGCCTGCCCGAGTGCCGCGGCCACGACCCGCAGCGCGGTCGAGGAGGCCAGCCGGCGGATGGATGTCCGGCTCGGACGAGGCACTCGCCGTCGGGGCGTCGCTCTGGTCGGGCTCGCGATCAGGCTGCTGCTGGGCGGCGCGAACCGGCTCCTCGTCGTGCTCGCCTTGATCCCGGCAACCGCGATGACCTTCACGCTCTGCTGCGACGCCGGCGGCCGCCTCTCCGGCGTCGACCTCGAGCCATCGAGCCCGCGCCGACGGCTGACGCCGGCGTCGACGCCGGACACACGAACGCGGCAGGCCAGGTGGCCTGCCGCGTTTCATGCCTGGGACCCTCTGGATTTCTGGCCGTAGACGCGCGGAACGCCCGGAGGGGAGGGGCTCCGGGCAGATCGGGGTGGCTGACGTCGCCGTCGCGCGTCCCCACGCGGTGAGTTGCAATTCGAGCGCCAACGGTGACGTCGTCGGCGCAGAAACTCTACGGCGGCGGAAGCCCGATTCGACTCTCGTGGGCGGGGTGAGACATTACAACGGCATTGCGGTCTGACCCGATCCACGCTCGGACCGGCCGAGATCAGATGGACTCCCCGGCCCTGGGGCCGGGAGCCCGCGGTACGAAAAGGGCTCCCGGACCCCCAGTGGTCGGGAGCCCGTGAACGAGTGTGCCGGTCGGACCGTGAACGCCACGCCATGCCGGATGGCGACGGGGTTGCAGCAGTGTGCCCGCCGCAATGCCCCGGGTGAGGGCTAGCTCGGGGTCACCCGGGCACCGGGCGACCTCACCCACGCCCCAGACCCAGTCGCGCCCGCCGATCGCCTCAGCCCATCGACCTCGTGGCGGAGGATCTCCAGGACGGCGTGCGCGAGATCCCGGGCCTCGGTGTCGCAGCGGGGCGCTGGCCGGGGTGACGGCGCCGGCTTCGGCCCGATGAGCATCGTGCTGCATCGTGGGCCGGCGCTCGGCGCAATACTCGGGTCGGCGGTGATGAGCCACGTGCCCGCCGGAGGCGCTGCGGGAAGCGACGCAGCGCTCACGAACGTCAGGTCGGCGAGCGAGTCGGGCAGGTCGCCCAGGACGAGCACCCGGTGCCCGGTGTCAGATCGAGGTGACGGAGCTGGCGCGGCCAGCGTCTGCCAGCGCAGGCCGCCGTGGGGTCGAGATAGATGTCGCTCATGGTGTGAGACTACCGGTCGGGCCATCCCCAGATCTGCGCGCGCGCGCCGGTCCCGGCGTTGCAGTCCTCCGCGCAGACCGCGGGGCAGATCGAAACGCCCACCGGAGTCCGGTGGGCGTTTGCGTTGGGCTGCCGGGCCGTAGCCCGGCGGTTGGCGCGCCTGGTTAGATCGCGCCGCGACCCGAGCCGGGCCGAGCCGCTGACCATGTTCACGACGACGACCGTGATGATCGCGCCGATGGTCGCCACGACGATCGAGCTCAGGTCGAGCGGGCCGTTGATCGGGTCGCTGTTGAACAGCACGCCCGCAAGGAAGCCGCCGACGAGCGCGCCGACGATGCCGAGCACGATGTGACCGATGACCCCAAGGCCCTCGTCGCCGCGAACGAGGGATCCGGCCAGGTAGCCGGCGATCGCGCCGAGGACGATCCACGCAATGATGCTCATCGAGTACCTCCATCCCTAATGGTCTAGACGGGCCCGGCTACCCCGGGCTGCGGGCCACACTGTCGGTCGCAGGCGAGCGCAGACCGGCAACGTCCGCCGGGATTCGCGTATCAACGGTCTGGCAGAGCGGGACCCGAAACGCGGAGCTCGGGTCGAGCGTCGGAGGAGCGCCGGGAGGCCGCCGTCAGGCGAGGCTGCGTTCACGCTCGCCGCGAGCTCGGCGAGGCGCTCCGCGGCCGGGATCACGTAGTACGCGCCGGTGAGCGCGCGCGCGTAACGGGTCAGCGCGTCGCGGCGGCCCGTCCGAGCGGCCGACCATGCTGTCGAGCATCGCGGCGAGGATCCGCTGGTCCGCGCTGAAGCCCGACGAAGATCGTTCCGTGCTCGGTCAACGAGCCGTAGGCGATGTTCCGTCGGAAGATCCGTGCCGAACGTGTCCTGGTCCGTCCGGGCGACGTGCGACGTCGGCGGCCGGGGTCGAGCTCGACGCTGTCGGCCTTCCGCCGGCCGATGGACGCTCTCCTGCGCCGGCGACCGGCAGCGCCTCCCAGGCGACGGCGTCGTGCTGCCACTGCTGGAGCAGGAGGATGCTGCCGCCGTCGCCCGGCTCGCCGGCGGGGATGACCGCGACCGTCATCGCGTCGACGAGCGACGGGTTCTCGGTGCCGTCGATGAACCCGGTCAGGTCCCGATCGTGGTGGTACGGCCAGCCGACGATCTCGTTGGCGAGCGTCGCGTGCCCGGCCAGCGCGAGCGAGGACGCCCGCCGACAGGTCGAACACGACGTCGTAGGACGCGCCGGTGAGCCAGACGACGATGTCGTGCTGCGTCGCCGGCAGCGCGTAGCCGTCGGGCCCGCGGACCGGCTGCGTCGAACCCGGCGACGCCCGCCGGCGCGGCGTCAGGGGCGATCGCGGCCCACAGCTCGGGCCGGAAGCCGGCGACGAGGTTGACGCCGCCGATCGTCGTCCGCGGCTCCCGGAGCGACGCCACGAGCGTGACCGCGTCACAGCGGCTGGGCGCCGGGCGCGAGGTCGAGCTCGAGGTACGCGATGCGAGTTGGTGCCGAGCGCGAAGATGCCCGGCTGCGGTGAACCCGACGACAGCCTACCGCGCTCGTCACGCCCGCACGCGTGCAATGCGCGTGTAATGCGCGGACGACCTCTTGCATCACCCGTGTGAGCCGCCGGCTGGACACTAGCGTCGGCTCCGGCGTCAGGATCCTCGGGTCCGAATCGACGCTCAGGGGACCTGCAGGGGGCGTGGCGCAGGCACGGGAGAGCCCGCGCCAGGACGATCGGTGCGGCGTCGGCCGGAACAGAACAGAGCCGCCGACGCCGCATCGCGTTGATCCGCACAGAAGACGACCCCCGAGGCCGGAGCCTCGGGGGTCGTTCGATCGCGGCGTTCGGTCCTAGGAGGACGACGGCGACGAGGCCGAACTGCCGGCCGGGGCCGACGGGCTGGTGAGTGGCGCCGTCGACGGGAGCGGCGCGGTCGTCGGGCTGGGCGTCGCGGTCGGCGAGGCACGCCGCCATGGCGCCGATGGGGGCAACGGCAAGAACGATTCGCTTGATCGCGGGGGACCTCGGGTGCATGGCCGAACCGACGCCGGCCGTCTGGGAAGGTGAGCCGGGAGGCCACGCGAAGACCGTACCGACGACCCGCCCACGGAGGCGCCGGACGTCCGGCGCGGATTCGCTTTGCAGCGGTGTCACAGGGCACCGGCGCCAGCGGGAGCCGCGCGTGAAAACGAGCGTGATAGATGCCGACGGCACGCTCGCGCGCGGATGGCAGCGGCGCGGCCCGATGCTCCGCTGCATCGACGCCGCACCACACACCGGCGCGGCGTCGGCCACGCCCGCTCGGAGGCGGGACGAACCGCCAGAGGGTCCAGATAGCGACGGAGCGTCCAATGATCCGAGTCAGCCGGCGACCGCCACCGACGACGAACCCGACGACCGCGCGATGCGCGTGGTCGAAGTCGGTCTGGCGCTCTTCGCGATCGTCGCTGCAGGCATCCTGGCCCTGCTCGGGTGACGGTCCGCGCGCGGTTGTACGACGCGCGCGGCGACGACCGGGACGTCGACATCAGGTCGATCGAGCCCGGGAAGATCGACGATCGGGCGCTGCTCTGGATCGACGTCGACGGGCACGACGCCGCCGACATCGACGCCGTCGCCCGGGCCGTCGCCCTCGAACCCCGGCTCCATCGCGGCCTGGCCGCCACCAGCCACCAGCCGCGCGTCATCCGCCTGCCCGACCGCGTCGGGATCGCGCTCACGGCGATCGACCGCAACGGCCCAAACGGCGACGAGAGCCTCGTCCGGCGCGATCTCGACGTCGTCGTCGGGCGCAACCTCGTCATCACCGTCCACGATGGCCCGCTCGCCGCGATCCGCGACTTCGACGAGCAGGTCGGCGGCGAGCGCGACCTCGGCCTGCTCGACGCGGGCGCGTTCATGGCCGGCCTCGTCGACGCCGTGTTCGCGACCTACCTCGGCGAGGTCGAGGACATCGAGCGCGAGATCGGAGCTCGACCAGGTCGCGCTCCGGCAGTCGGCCAGCCACGACGACTTCCTGGACCGCGTCGTCCAGCTCCGCCGGCGGATCGCCGCTCCTGCGGCGCTGGGTCGCCCCCAACCGCGACGCGATCGCCCCGCTGATCTCGGCCGGACTTCGAGGTTCACGGCGACATCGTCACGTCGTGGCCGGGCATGCTCGACCGGCTCGAGCGCGTGATCGGCGCGTGGAGAACGCCCGCGAGCTGCTCGTCGGCTCGCTCGACATCTACCTGGGCCGGGTCGGCCCAGCGCTCGAACGACGTGATGAAGACGCTCACGATCGTGTCGTCCATCGCCCTGCCCGCGGTCGTCCTCGCCGGCGTCATGGGCATGAACTTCCAGATCGACGTTCTTCGACAACGCCGCGAACTTCTACGTCGTCGTCGGCGGCGATGCTCGTCATCTCGATCGCGATCCTGCTGCTCGCCCGCTGGCGGCGCTGGATCTGAGGCCGGCTCACGCCTCGTCGGTCATCACCCGGAGCGTGAACCCGAACTCCGCGCCGCCGCCATCTCGATCGGCGTCGCCCAGATCCGGCCGCCCATCGCCCGGATGAGGCGGGCGCAGACGAACAGGCCGATCCCGCGCCCGCGGCGCGCAGGCGGTGCCCTGCGAGCGGAAGAACAGATCGAACACCCGCTCCGCCTCCTCGTCGGCGGGAAGCCGGGCCCGTCGTCGGTGATCGCGGACGTACACCTCGTCCTCGTCGGCATCGACGTCGATCGCGACGGTCGTGCCGGCGCCGCCGTACTTCGCCGCGTTCGAGAGCAGGTTCCGCACGACCTGCTCGACGTAGGTCGGGTCGGCGATCGCGGTCGGGCAGTCCGGGCCGGAGGTTCAGCTCGAACGTCACGCCCGGCCAGCGGGCTCGCTCGGAGCGGATGACCGCCGGCAGGATCCGCTGGACGAGGACCGGCTCCGTGCCGACGTCGCCCTCGTCCTCGCCGAAGCGGGTCATCGCGATGACGTCCTCGACGAGCCGGTGGAGCCGCTCGGACTCGACGACGATGTCGGAGAAGATCTCGCGCCGCGTCTCGGCCGGCAGCTCGTCGCCGTCGCGGGAGAGGACCTTCGAGCCGGCGTAGATCGTCGTCACCGGCGTCCGCAGCTCGTGCGAGAGGACGCCGATGAACGTGTCCCGGATCAGCTGCTGGCGCGCGGGCGACCGTGACGTCGCGGAGCATGACGATCGTCTCGGCGCCGCCGGGATCACTGCCCGGCTCGCCGGCCTCGCGGGCCACCGGATACGTGCTGAGCTCGATCCAGCGCTCGCTCCGGCCCGCGCGCCGCAGCTCGACCGGCCCGCCGATCGTCGCCGAGCGCCGGCGCCTCGTGTTCGGGATCCTCCATCTGGGCGAGGATCTCGTCGTAGCGTCTCCTCGTCGACCGCCGAGAACAGGTCCTCGGCGGCGGGGTTCGAGAGGCTGATCCGGCCGGCCGCGTCGCAGACGAAGATGCCGTCGCCGATCGCCCGGATGACGGCGTTCAGCTCGGCCGCCCTGGCGTGCTCCGACTCGGCCAGCCGGCGGAGCTTCGCCTGGGCCTCGATCCGGTCGCCGATGTCGCGGGCGACGGCCACGATCCAGGCCGGCCTCGCCGGCCGGGACGACGTGCTGGAGGAGGACCTCGACCGGCACCGACTGGCCGATGCTGTGGCGATACGAGAGCGTCGCCGTCTGGGCGTCGAGGGCGCCGGCAGACGAGCGGCGCGACGAGGCCCCGCAGGCCGATCGCGTCGAGGTCCTCGACGACCATCGTCGCGTCGGCGCCGACGAGGTCCGCCTCGGCGTAGCCGAGCTGGTCCATCGCGCCCTGGTTGACGTACGAGATCCGGAGCGAGGCGGGGTCGAAGACGATGACGGCGTCGAGCGTCGCGTCGAGGACGCGCTTGTAGCGGACGGCCTCCCGGAACGCCCGGGCGTTCTGGATCGCGACCGCGACGCGGGCGGCGAGGTTCTCCGCGAACGCGAGATCGTCGGGGCCGAACTGCCGATCCGATTCCGCGCCGATCATCGAGATCGCACCGAGGACCTGGTCGCCGGCGAGGATCGGGACGACGATCCAGGCGCGCAGGCCCAGCTCGCGGACGAGCCGGGCCTGCTCGGGCTCGACGGCCATCGCGTCGAGCATCTCGTCGGTGAAGTCGTACTCGACGTCCGGCTGGCCGGTCCGGAGCACGTAGGCCAGAGCCGCGCGGCGCGTCGGGACTGGGCGGGTAGCGCTCGGCGAGCTCGAGGGCCATGTCGACCTTGGCCGGGTCCTCGTGGGCGACCGCGACCCGGTGGGACTGGCCCTTGTCGTCGATGAGGTCGACCGCGATCCAGTCGGCGGCGCCGCGGCACGGCGGCCTCGGCGACGCGCCGGATCGTGTCCTCGTAGTCGAGCGACTCGCCCAGGATCTCCGACGCCGTCGAGAGGATTCGCCGGTTCTCGCGGGCGAGCCGGAGCGCCGAGATGTCGATGATCGTCGCGACGCCCGCGACGACCGCGCCGTCCCGGCCCAGGACGGGACCGGCCCGCTTCGCGACCCACGTCCGGCTGCCGTCGGGGCGGACAAGCTCGATCTCCTGGTAGGGGACCGTCTCGCCGCTGGACCGCGCGGGCGAGCGGCCAGTCGCGCCGGCGTCAGCTCGACGCCGTCCTCGTCGAAGCCGCGGTACGCCTCGCCGCCGGCGATGCGGTGGAGGAGGTTGCTCCGCGGGATCCGCAGGATCTCCTCGAGCCGGTCGTTGGCGAGGACGATCCGGCCGCTCGGGGCCTCCGCGATCATCAGCCCCTCGGGCGCCTGCTGGAGGAGCGCCTCGAGCCGGGCCCGCTCGGCCTCGAGGTCGCCGACGAGGCGCTCGCGGATGCTCGTCAGCGCGACCCGGGCGAGGGCCTGGGCGCAGAGGTCGGCGTACGCGCCGATGTGGTCGCGCTCCAGCTGGCTGAACGTGTGCGGCTCCGCGAACGACAGGCCGAGCGTCCCGAACGTGACCCCGTCGGCGATGAGCGGCACCGCGCAGGCCGAGCGGTTCGGCGACGATCGCGACGATCCCGGTCCGAGATCGTCGTCGGCCTCGGCGTCGTGGATGTCGGGCAGCCACACGGGCTGGCGACGTTCGGGCCGCGACCGCGAGCGGCAGGCGCGAGATCGCGCGGGATCGACGACATCATTCGAACGGCCGCGCGGGTCGTAGCCCTCGGTTGCGACGACGGACAGGCCGCGCTCGCCCAGGAGCGCGACGACCGCGCCGCTCGCCGCGAACGCGGCCCGGCCCTCCTGGACGACGAAGTTGACGACGCCGTCGCGCGTCGACTCGGCGACGAGCTCGCGGGTGACCCGCTGGAGCCGCTCGAGCCGGGTGGCCGCGGCCTCTGCCGCGCGGCGCGCCTCCTGCTCCGCGGCGTGGACCTGGGCGTTCGAGATCGCCAGCGCGACGCGGTGCGCGAGCTCGGAGGTGACCTCGACCTCGGCGGCCGTGTAGCTCCGTTCCGGCCCGACGACGAAGAACATCGCCCCGATCGGCTCGCCCCGGGCGAGCAGCGGCTGGACGATCACGCTGCGCGCGCCCATCGCTTCGACGATGTCGGCGATCTCGGCGATGTCGCCGGTCGCGCGGCGGAGCGCCACCGGGTCGGTCAGGTCCTCGATCAGCACCGGCCGGCGGGTCCGGACGGCGCGGGCGGCGGGTCGGCTCGACCCGACCGCCGTCGGGAACGACCGGATCCCGTCGAGGCGGCGCTGAGCCTCCGGGTCGCCGGCGACCGCAGCGGCTCGGCGGAGGAGACCGTCGGGCTCGACGAGGTCGATCGAGGCACCAGTCCGCGAGCTCCGGGATCGCGAGCGCGCCGCGCCGCCTGGATCGTCTCGTCGAGGTCGTTCGCCTCGTCGAGACGGAGCCCGGCGTCGGCGACCAGCCGGGCGAGGTCGGCAGCCCGCTTCCGGCTCGTGCGCTCCTCGTCGATGTCGGTCGCCGTGCCGATCCAGCCCTCGATCGTGCCGGTCTCGCGGCAGAGCGGCACGACCCGGATCACGTGCCAGCGGTACGCGCCGTCGTGGCGCCGGAGGCGGACCGTCGCGTCGAGCGCCTCCTCCTGCGCCCGGGCCGCGGCCCGCGCGGCGGCGAACTCCGCCCGATCCTCCTCGTGGAGGTGCTCCGCCGCCGGGAACTCGCCGGTCGCGGCGATCCGGCCGGTGAACTCGAACCAGCGGTCGTTCGCGACCGCGATCGTGCCGATCCGGCTCGGCGACCCACGCGGCGACCGGCAGCGCGTCGACGATCTCGCGGTAGCGTCGCTCGCCGGCGACGCTCGCCTGGCCGGCCTCGACCTGGGCGGTCATGTCATGGAACGTCGAGACGACGAGGCGCTCGCCGCGCGGGCCGGCGTCGACGAGCCGGGCCCGGACGAGCGACCAGCGGAGCTCGTTGGTGAGCGGCTGCGGAAGCCGACGACGAGCGGCTCGGGACGCTCGCCCGCGAGCGCCGCCGGCCGGGCAGGGCCGATGGATCGAGCGGCGCCCCGGACTCGTCGACGATCTCGAAGCGGTCGAGCGTCGCCTCCAGGCGAGGCGACTCAGCATCTCGTCGGGGCTGGACCAGCCGCAGGCTCGGCCGCCTCCTGGTTCGCGAACACGAGCCGGAGACGGGCGTCCCTGGACGGTGATCCCGCGTCGACCGCCTCGAGGATCCAGCCGAGCCGGTCGTCGGACGCGATGGGGCCCGGCATAACGGCCGGGAATCGCGCCCGATGGCTCGACGACTCGCTGGCCCACGTTCCCTCACACAGCGATGCACAACCGCCGTGACGGGCGGGAACGCAAGTGACGCATCGCGCGGATTACGCGGCCGCGGGTCCTCGTGAGCCGGGTATTGCAGCGGCGTTACAGCGTCACGGGAGCGGAATTCGAACGGCAGCCCGCCGCGGCATCCAGTCGGGGGCGGCGGCCGCCCGCGGTGGGAGCTCGCCTTCGCCGACGTCGCCGGTCTCGCGAAGGACGGCACTGCCGGCGCTCGTCGCGCCCGCGGCGTCCTCCTCGGCCTCGGCGCGTGTCCGTCGCCGACGTCGGGTCCTGGGCGACCGGCACCTCGCGCGCCTGGAGCCCCTCGAGCACGACCTCGACCGTCGCCGCGATCGGGACCGCCAGCAACGCGCCGACGAACGCCGCCGGCCGCTGCCCCGGCGAGAGACGCTGAAGAGGACGAGGAACGGCGAGATCCCGACCGTGTTGCGCATGACGAGTCGGGACGAGGACGTTGCCCTCGATCAGCTGGAGGACCAGGTAGACGCCGGCCGACGACGAGGGCGAGCTGCGGGCGACACGGTCGCGGCCGACGAGCACGGCCGGGATCGCGCCGAGCAGCGGGCCGACGATCGGGATCGCCTCGGCGCAGCGCCGCGAACAGGCCCGAGCAGCAGGCGCGGCCGGCACGCCGAGGAGCGGTGTACGGCCACTGACGTCCCGAGCGCCGATCGTCGCCCATCAGGATCAGCTCGCCGCTGGACCCACCGCCCGAGGCGCGTCTCCGCCGCGTTCCAGACGTCGCGGTGCGCTTCCGCGGCGGCGCTCGCGCCGGGACGAACGCCAGCGATGTAGCGCTGCAGCCGGGCGTGCTCGGTCAGCCAGAAGTAGACGACGGTCAGGAGCGTGAGCAGCACCATGATCGCGCCGGGCGACCGTCGACGCCGACGGCGACGACCTGGTCCGCGTTGCGGCCGACGCCCGCGCTGCGGAGCGGTCGCGGCGATCCGCGTCGATCAGGGCCGGTCACGGTCCGGCGAGACCGCGGCCGGCTCGAGCGTCGGCCGCCCAGGTCCTGGCCTGGTCGAGGGATGGAGGGCAGCGGACGCAGCGATCCGCTGCGCCTGGGCGAGAGCCGTCGGCACGACGACGACGGCCAGGCCGACGACGGTCGCGAGGAACAGCCCGTAGACGATGAGGATCGTCGGGCCGCGACCGATCGGGAGGCGGCCGCGCGAGCCAGTCGATGATCGGCTGGAGGCCGGACGCCAGGATCACCGCGATGAACATCAGGACGAGGCACTGGATCGCGGCGACGCCGACGAGGATCACCAGCGCGACGACGGCGACCCCGAGCGCCAGCCCGGCGCCGCGGACGACGGATCGCCCGAACCCGGGCTCGATCGTCATGGCTGGTTCCCGCCGGGGCCAGCGGCGGCGGGGGCGGGGTCGGCTGCGCCCGGGTCGCCACCGTGGCCGGCGCCGTCACCGGGGCCCTTGCCCGGCTTGTCGTCCTTCGGCTTCGGCTTCGGTGCCGGCGCGCGGCTCCGAGCAACGTGCCCGCCCCAGCCGGTGCCGGCTCCAGAAGTAGGCCGTCCGCGAGTCCCGAACTGGCCGCCGACGCCGACGCCCACGCCGGGCCCGGGCGAGCCATGCTCGCGTCGGCGACGTCCCAGGACTTCGGCCCGAGCTCGGCCTTGACCGGGTCGACCGCGCCAGCCGCCGCAGGATCCGGTCGTACGAGCAGGCCCGGCGCGGTCGATCCGCGTGTCCTGGCTCCGGGCTGGGTCCCGTCTGATGAACCACTCGCTGACCGTGTGCGCGGGTCCACGGGCCCGGGCTTGCCCGCCGGTCCACGCGTCGATCCGTGCGCTGGACGACGCCCTTCGGGCGGACGGAAGCTCGGCGACCGGCTGCTTGTTCGTCAGGTCGCGGACGAAGGCGTGCCACAGCGGCGCGGCGGCGGTCAGCGAGATCGCGGGCTCGCGCGAGCGCGGGTTCGAGTGGTCGCTGTTGCCCATCCAGAGCCCGATCGCCATGGCCGGGCGCGCTCGGATCCTTCGGCGGCGCGAGGAACCCGTAGGTGGCGAGGTCCCGGGCATCGTTCGCGGTCCCGGTCTTCGCGGCGACGGGCCGGCGCTGGCCGGACGGCCCGTTGCGGACCTCCAGGATCTTCGACCAGATCGGGTTCTGCTTGGGGTCCGTGTTGCCCTGGAGGATGTTCGGCGACGAGGAAGGCGGCCTGCGGGCTGACCGCCTGGACGGGCCTCGGGTCAGGGCGCCT
>ERZ1370068.3822-contig-2922_pt1 | contig 53372 bp, 87 predicted proteins | sample MGYA00561227_ERZ1370068 | MGnify/ENA primary metagenome ERZ1370068 (study PRJEB38410, sample SAMEA6850437) | metagenome | study: Metagenomic assessment of the ecological functions of the soil: analysis of the soil microbiota associated with the... | reverse complement strand
AGTTACGCATGGCAAATTCGGCACGTCGACAAAATAGGCATGGGTGAGGCGGTGCTCGGCGCGCAGCCCCGAGTCCGGCGCGGCTACGGCGCGCATCAGGTCGTCGGATACAGGCTGCCCTTGATCAAGCGCCTGGACCTCGCCGTTGCGGGCCAGCAGAACGGCTTGCTGTGCCGCGGCAAAGGGATCGTCCGGTGTATCTACCCGCTCGATACGGGACAAGTCGAGGCCCGGCCTGTGCCGCCGCGTCCGCGATGCGCGCTTCGGGGCCCACCAGCACCGGGGCGAGGTAGCCCGCGAGACTGGCCCGACAGCGCGATCTGCAGCGAATCGCGGTCGCACGGGTAGACGATGGCCGTCGGCAGGGGCGGAAATTGCGGGCCTGCTCGACAAGCCTTTGAAAGTGCGCGCGGTTGACCATGCTGCGAGCGTGGCAAAGGGCGAGCGGCGCTGTCAACCCTGCGCCGATGACCGGCTGTCGGCGGGGTCCAGCCGTTGAGGTCCCGTCTCCGACGCCTGGTCCCTTAGACCTTCCCCTTCCACGGCACGACCACCCGCTCGACGTAGCGCATCAGCAAGATCGAACAGGTACGCGATGGTGCCGATCACGACGATGCCCATGATGACGATGTCGGTGCGCAGGAAGTTCGAGGCGTTGAGGACCATCTGGCCGAGGCCGTGGGTGGCGGCGACCATTTCCGCGGCGACCAGCGTGGTCCAGCCGAAGCCGATCGAAATCCGCATCGCCGTCAGGATCTCCGGCATGGCCGCCGGGATGACCACGTGCCGGATCACCTGCCACTTCGACGCGCCCATCGAATACGCGGCGTGGATCTGCTCCTGCGACACCGAGCGCACGCCCGCCCGCGAGCTCATCGCCAGCGGGGCGAAGCAGGCGAGGTAGATCAGCAGCACCTTGGAAAGCTCGTCGATGCCGAACCAGATGATGATCAGCGGCAGGTAGGCCAGCGGCGGCAACGGGTCGATAGAACTCGATCGGCGGATCGAAAATGCCGCGAGCGATGCGCGAGACGCCCATGGCGATGCCGACCGGTATCGCGGTCAGGCAGGCGAGAAAGAACGCGGTGAACACCCTGAACATCGACCAGCCGAAATGGGTGGCGAGCGGAGCGTCGGTCAAGCTGCCACGGGCCGACTCCAAAGCCGCTGGAGCACCGTTTCCGGCGTCGGAAGAAAAAGGGGCGGCATCCAGCCGAAGTGGCTCGCGACCCACCACAGCGCGAAAATCGAAGTCATGGTGACCACCGAGATCGCGGTGCTCGCGCCCTCGCCTGGCGTCGAGTAGCCCGACGTCTTGGGGCGCGCGCCGTTATCGCGACGCCGTGGCGTCACTTCTTCACTGGCGCTCATTGGCCGCTCACAGGCCGCGCGGACGCTGCGGGCGCGGCGGCATCCCGATGCAAGATTACCGACAGGACTTCCTCGCGCACGCGGATGAATTCAGGATCGGATTTCACCGCGCGCGCGTCGCGCGTCTCGAGGCGGCGTCCGAAATCGAGGTCGTATTCGTGCGAGATGCGCCCCGGACTCGGCGTCATCACGACCAGATGCGTGGCCAGGAACAGCGCCTCCTCGACGCTGTGGGTAATGAAAAAGCACATCTTGCCGGTGCCGTGCCAGACGTCGAGTATCAGCTCCTGGATGGATTCGCGCGTGAACGCGTCGAGCGCGCCTGGAACGGCTCGTCCATCAGCATCAATCGCGGACCCGAAGCGAGCGCGCGGGCGATGCCCACGCGCTGCTGCATGCCGCCGGAGAGCTCGTAGATCGGCCGCGCGGCGAACTCGTCGAGCCCGACCAGCCGCAATTGCTCCATCGCGGCGCTCCGCCGCTCGGCCGCGCGCAACGCCGCGCATGCGCAAGCCGAACTCGACGTTCTGGCCGACGTCGAGCCAGGGCATCAAGGCGTGTTTCTGGAATACCACACCGCGGTCGGCGCCCGGGCCCGTCACCGGCTTGCCGTCGAGCTCGATGCTTCCGTGCGTCGGCGGCAGAAACCCTGCTATGCAGGATAAGAGTGTCGTCTTGCCACAGCCGGAGGCTCCGATCGCGACGACGAAATCGCCCTCCGTCATGGCAAGATTAATGTTGGACAAGCGCCTCGACCGTTCCGGTCTTGGTCGCGATAGCGGACACCGAGGTTGCGAATGTCGAGCGAGGGCACGCTTCGATCCCGTTTCTAGCTAGGTCTGACAGACCCGATTTCGGTCGCACAAATAGACAGCGGCGCATCGCGCGCCGCCGTCGTCGGTCTGAAACTACGGGTCAACCTGCGACTACTTCATTGCCCGGTGACCCACTCCACCGAGACGTTCTTGCTGTAGTCCGGTACAACCGAGTCAGCCTCCCTGATCCTTCAGGAAATTGGCCTGCTGCGTCAGCGCCTTCGCCGCGGCACCCGTTGGCGCCGCCGCCCAGCCACTCGGGCGATGCGCCTGTTGCTGCAAGCTGGGGAAGCCATAGAGCGCCATCGCATCGGCGACGTCCTCCGGCTTGGCGCCCGTCCACTTGGCGACCGCGGCGACCTTGGCCGCGTCGCCGGTCCAGGTTTTCGGGTTGCTCCGATAGTCGGCGTCGGCCTTGGCCAGCGCCTTCACCAGCGCGACCATGAACTCCGGATTCTCCTTGGCGAACTTGCGCGTGACGATCAGGCCATCGAACGTGCACGCCCCCGCCTTGCAGATATCACCCGAGGTCATCAACACCTTGCCGTTCTTCTTGACGTTGGACAGCACCGGGTCCCAGATGAACGTCGCATCGATGTCGCCGCGACCCCACGCCGCCGCGATCTCCGGCGGACGCATGTTCAGCACCTGCGCATCGGTCGCCTTGAGCCCCGCCTTTTGCATCGCATACAGGAGCTGGAAATGCGCCGTGGAGACGAACGGCGTGCCGATCTTCTTGCCCTTGAGATCGGCGATGGTGTTGACGCCGCTGCCATTGCGCGCGACCAGCGCCTCGGCCGCGGCGATATCCTCCAGGATCCAGAACAGCTCGACATCCATACTCCTGGCTGATCGCCGTCGCGGCGCCGGTCGAGCCGACTTCACCTAGTTGAACGTCGCCCGAGGCCATGGCGCGGATGACGTCGCCCCCGCCGCCGAACTGACGCCAGTTGATCTTGAAGCCGGTTGCCTTTTCGATCTCCTGGCTCTGCTGCACCCAGCGCCACGGATTCATCATGTCCTGGTAGGCGAAGGTGACCGTTTTCTGCGCCGTCGCGGGCAGCGCGGCGACCGCGGCCACGGAGAACATCAGTGCTGTCAACAAGCGTTTCATGCTCTCTCCTCCGATGAATTGCAGTTACGCGTGTCGTGACGTAGCGCTTGCGCAAGCTGATGCGAGGTGGCCGAGCCGGCGTCAGAGCGCTAGATCGCCGCCAGGGTCTTGCGCAGGCAGTCGACCATCGTGTCGATATGCTGCCGCTCCGGCGATCAGCGGCGGAGCGATGATCACGCAGTCCCCGGTCGCCTTGAGATGCAAGCCGTTGTCGAAGAGCTGCTTTTGCAGCGCGTGACCGCGCTTGCCTGGCGCGCCGGCGGCGTGGATGTCGATCGCCGCCAGCAAGCCGTAGCCGCGAATGTCCGAGACGACCGATACGTCCTCTGAGCGACCAGAGCGCGTCCAGAAAATACGGCGACAGCGCGGTGCCACGCTCGAACAGGCCCTCGTTCTTGTAGATGTCCAGCGTCGCGAGCCCCGCTGCGCACGGCGCGGGATGGCCGGAATAGGTGTAGCCGTGAAAGAACTCGACTGCCCCGTCGGCCGCTGCCGCCCATGATGGTGTCGTGAATGCGCTCGCTGATCGCGACCGCGCCCATCGGTTGCGCGCCGTTGGTGAGGCCCTTGGCCATGCGTCATCAGGTCCGGCGTAACGCCGAAGCTTTGCGCCGCGAACGCCGATCCGGTGCGGCCGAAGCCGCAGATCACCTCGTCGAAGACGAGAAGGAATGCCGTGCGCGTCGCAGATGTCCCGCAGCCGCTGCAGATAGCCCTTGGGCGGGACCAGGCAGCCGGTCGAGCCGGCGATCGGCTCGACGAAGCAAGCGGCGATATTCTCGGCGCCGTAGAGGTTGACGAAGCGCACCAGGTCTCGGCCAGCTCGACGCCGTGGCTGCCTTCGCCGGGGACGAAGAAGTTTTCCTTGATGATGCGTGTGGCGCATGTGCGCGATACCGGGCAGCGTCGGTCCGAACTTGCGCCGATTGTTGACCATGCCGGCCAGCGAAATGCCGCCGAAATTGACACCGTGGTACGCGCGCTCGCGGGAGACGAACATCGTTGCGGCCGCCTTGTCCGCGCGCCTGGTGATAGGCGAGCGCCACCTTCATCGCCGTGTCGACCGCCTCGGAGCCGGAATTGACGAAGAAAATCCGGTTCAGGTCGCCGGGGGTCAGCTCGGCCACGCGGGTGGCGAGCTCGAACTGCTTGGGATGGCCGCGGGTGAAGGGCGCGATGAAATCCAGCTCGCGCAACTGGGCACCGACGGCGTCGGCGATTTCCTCTGCGGCCGTGGCCCGCATTGACGCAGAACAGGCCCGACGACCCGTCGAGTATCTTAGCGCCCTGGTCGCTCCATAAGTACATTCCTTCGGCGCGCACGACCATCTTCGGGTCGTGCTTGAAATCGCGATTCGGCGGTGAACGGCATCCAGTACTCGTCCATCGAGATCTGGCGGGGTGCGACCTGTTCGCGGAGCGTGAGTTTCGGCGTGGCCCATGCGATTTTCTCCTTGACGTTGCGATGCGAGCGGCAGCTGGATCCATCGGCGGCCGGGGTCACGAGCCCGCCGTGGTGCCTCGCTATGCTACGATTCTACGCTACTCAGTACCCAAAATGAGCGACGCTGGTCGGCGGTCGCGTCGAGGCAAAGGCGGCCAAACCTCGCGCAATCTCCGCGTCGCGTCATTCCTGAATTCTCCAAGAAACCACGTCATGCGCATCGGGCGTTCCCAAGCGAGATCAAGGTCCTCGAGCATCGGGTCGGACTCACCCGGGAAGCGCGCGTGAGCTGCATGCGCACGGACATCAGCTGATCGTCGAGTCTTGCGCAGGCCAGGGCATCGGCATGGACGACGATGCGTATCGCAACGCCGGCGCCAGTATCGTCGCCACCGCGGCCGAGGTGTGTTCGGCCAGGCAGAGATGATCGTCAAGGTCAAAGAGCCTCAGGCTGTCGAGCGCAAGATGCTTCGACCGGGACAGATATTGTTTACCGATTCCGCATCTCGCGCCCGATGCGGAACAGGCGCGCTGATCTGGTCGCAAAGCGGCGCGGTATGCATTGCCTACGAGACGGTCACCGTCGTCATCGCGGCGGACTGCCGCTGCTCGCGCCGATGTCGGAAGTCGCGGGCCGGATGGCGATCCAGGCCGGCGCCTATTTTCTCGAGAAGACCCATGGCGGTCTGGGAGTGCTGCTGGGCGGGGTGCCCGGTGTCGATCCCGCCAAGGTCGTCATCCTCGGCGGCGGCGTCGTCGGATCGCATGCCTGCCACATCGCGCTGGGCATGGGCGCGGATGTCTGGGTGCTCGACCGCAGCACCGAAGTGTTGCGCGCGCTGTGGCGCCAGTTCGGCCGCCCGCTCAACACCGTGTTTTCGACCCACGACGCGATCGAGCACCATGTCACGACCGCCGACCTCGTCGTCGGCGGTGTTTTGATTCCGGCGCGTTCGCGCCCGAAGCTGGTGTCCGCGGCGCTGGTGAAAAAGATGAAGAAGGGCTCGGTGATCGTCGACGTGGCGATCGACCAGGGCGGCTGCTTCGAGACGTCGCACCCGACTACGCACGCGGATCCGACCTATGTCGTCGACGGCGTGATCCATTATTGCGTCGCCAACATGCCCGGAGGCGTGCCGCGCACCTCCACGTTCGCGCTCAACAACGCGACCTTGCCGTTCGTCCTCGCAATCGCCGACAAAGGCTGGAAGAAAGCGCTGGCTGACGATCCGCACCTCAAGAATGGCCTGAACGTCGCGTCCGGCAAGGTCACCTGCAAACCGGTTGCCGACGCGCTCGGCTACGAGTACATCGAGCCCGAATCGATGTTGCATTAGACTAGCAGCGATGCTTGCCGCGGCCAGCATTCAAGCCGCACCCGTCGGGAGAGACATGAACACCATGACCGATAGCAAGACCCTGGCCGCCAAAGCCGGCGCCCGCGCAGTCGGTAACCGGCCGCCGGACCATGACGCCGTCCGAGGCCTTTGTCGAAACCCTCGTTGCTCAGGGCGTGACGGAGGTGTTCGGGATCGTCGGCTCGGCGTACTATGGACGCGCTGGACCTGTTCCCGCTTGCGGGCATCCGTTTCGTCTCGGTCGCGCACGAGCAGGGCGGCGGGCACATGGCCGACGGCTATTCGCGTGTCTCGGGCCGGCACGGCGTGTGCATCGCGCAGAACGGTCCGGGCATCACCAATTTCGTGACCTCCGTTGCCGCCGCGTACTGGGCGCATTCGCCGGTGGTCGTGATCACGCCGGAGACCGGAACGATGACGCTCGGGCTCGGCGGCTTCCAGGAGACCGAGCAGCTGCCGATCTTCTCCAGGATCACCAAGTACCAGGCGCACGTCAACAACAAGGCGCGGATGGCGGAGCTGACGTCGCGCTCGCTTCGACCGCGCGATGCTCGAGATGGGTCCGACGCAGCTCAACATTCCACGCGATTACTTTTACGGCGACATCGAATGCGAGATACCGCGCCCGATGAGCGTCGAGCGCGGCGCGGGCGGCGAGCGGAGCCTGGACGCGGCGGCGGAACTGCTCGCGGCGGCGAAATTCCCGGTGATCCTTTGCGGCGGCGGCGTGGTCATGGGCGATGCGCAACGCGAGGCGATCGAGCTTGCCGAGCTGCTGCAGGCACCGGTGGCCAACAGCTACCTGCACAACGACTCCTTCCCTGCCAGCCACGCGCTATGGTGCGGGCCGCTCGGCTACCAGGGCTCGAAGGCGGCGATGAAGCTGATCGGTAAGGCCGACGTGGTGCTGGCGCTCGGCACGCGGCTGGGGCCGTTCGGCACGCTGCCGCAGCATGGGCTGGATTACTGGCCGAAGAACGCCGAGGATCATCCAGATCGACGCCGACGCGAAGATGCTGGGGCTGGTGAAGACGGCCACGGTCGGCATTTGCGGAGATGCGAAAGCGGCCGCGAGCAGCGTTGATCTCGCGCCTTGCCGGGCAAGACGCTGGCGTGTCATGCGAACAAGGACGCGCGCCTCGCCGACGTTCGTTCCGAGCAAGCCGGCGTGGAAGGTCGAGCTCGATGGATGGGCGCACGAGAAGGATGCGTGGTCGCTCGAAGTGGCCAAGGACTCGAGCTACATGCACCCGCGCCAGATGCTGCGCGAGCTGGAGCGGGCGATGCCCGACGGCGCCATGGTTTCCACCGACATCGGCAACATCTGCTCGATCTCGAATTCGTACTTGCGCTTCAATCGCCCGCGCAGCATGTTCGCGGCGATGAGCTTCGGCAATTGCGGCTACGCGTTTCCGACCATCATCGGCGCCAAGGTCGCCGCGCCCGACCGGCCGGCCATCGCCTACGTCGGCGACGGCGCCTGGGGCATGAGCTTCGGCGAGCTCCAGACCTGCGTGCGCGAGAACATTCCCGTCACCGCGGTCGTCTTCAACAACGGCCAGTGGGGCGCGGAAAGAAGAACCACGTCGATTTCTACGACCATCGCTTTGTCGGCGTGAACCTCGACAAGCAGCCGTCGTGGGCCGCGGTGGCCAAGGCGCATGGGCGCGGAAGGCGTGCGCATCGAAAACTTGAGCGACGTCGGCCTGCCCTGCGCGCTGCCGCCAAGCGCAGTCGGAGGGCAAGACCACGGTGCTGGAAATGATGGTCACGCGCGAGCTCGGCGACCCGTTCCGCCGCGATGCGCTGGCGCTGCCGGTGCGTCATCTGGACAAATACAAATCGACCGCCGCGAAGCGCTGACGGCACGCGTTGCTGCCGACGCTCGAAATGTCGACAACAGGCGGCTTCCCGTACGCCAACGCCCACAGACCATAGCCTGATTGCCGGAGCACCGATGGCCCTGACCGCGCTTAAACTTCCATCGCTGCGCGACGTGTTGCTGCTTTTGCCGATGCTGGTCGTGGCATCGTTCTCGCGTGGCCTGCGCAGGCGCAGGACTATCCGACCAAGCCGATCCGCATGATCGTGCCCTATCCGCCGGCGGGCGGCACCGACATCGTGGCGCGCACGATATCGGAACCGCTCTCGAAGGAGCTCGGCCAGCGCTATCATCGTCGACAACCGCGGCGGCGCGGCGGGCAACATCGGCACCGATCTCGCCGCCAAGTCTTCCCCTGACGGCTACACCATGCTGTTCACGCTGTCGTCGCACACCATCAACCCGAAGCTCTACGACAAGCTGCCGTTCGACGTCGAAAAAGACTTCATTCCGGTTTCGCTGGCGGCGTTCATCCCGCAGATCCTGGTCGCCCATCCGTCGCTACCCGCGAACAACATCAAGGAGCTGATCGCGCTCGCCAAATCGCAGCCCGGAAAGCTCAACTACGCGTCCGTCGGCACGGGTTCTCCCGCCCACATTGCGGGCGAGCTGCTCAAGCTCAAGACCGGGATCGACATGGTCCACGTCCCCTACAAGGGAGGCGGGCCGGCGGTGACCGCCACGCTCGGCGGTCAGGTGCAGCTGCGTTCGTCTCGATGCCGGCGGCCTTGCAGTTCGTCAAGGCTGGCAGGCTGAAGGCTCGCCGTGACCAGCGACAAGCGCAGCGCCGCGGCACCGGACGTTCCGACCATAGCCGAGTCGGGCGTTCCGGATTGCATTGTCAACTCCTGGTATGGCGCGCTGGTACCGGCCAAGACATCGCCAGCGATAGTTGCCAAACTCCAGGCGACCTTTGCCAAGGTGCTGCAAATGCCCGAGGTCAAGGAGCGGCTTTTCGCTCAGGGCGCGGAAGCGACCTTCTCGACCTCTGCCGAATTCGAGCGGCTGATCCACGACGAGCTCAAGCAGTGGGAGTTCGTCATACGCGAAGCCAGGATAAAACCCGAATGAGCGATTAGCATGGGCGGCAAGGACCGGCTCGACCTACACGATGAGACGGTGCGCGCGGTTGGCGCAATCGTCGACCGCGCCCGTATTGCGCAGCGCGCGGTCGACGGCTGGACCCAGGAACAGGCCGACGAAGCCGTCACCGCTGCGGGGTGGGCGATCGTCCATCCGGAGCACAATCGCCTGCTTGCCGAGACTCGCGGTGCGCGATACGGGCCTGGGCAACGTTGCCGACAAGATGGCCAAGAACCGACGCAAGACCATCGGCCTGCTCGACGATTTGCGCAACTCGAAGTCGGTCGGCGTGATCGCCGAGTTGCCGGAGTTGGGCTCTGACTGAAATTGCGCGACCGGTGGGTGTCGTCGCAGCGGTCACGCCGTCGACCAATCCGGGCGCGACGCCCGCCAACAACATCATCAACGCGCTCAAGGGTCGAAACGCGATCGTCCTCGCTCCCTCGCCCAAGGGCCATTCCACCGGCGCACTGCTGCTCAGGTACATGCACGCCGAGCTCGATCGCATCGGCGCGCCGCGCGACCTGATCCAACAGCTGCCGGCGCCGGTCACGCGCGAAGCGACCATCGAGCTCATGCACCAGGCCGACCTCGTCGTCGCGACGGGCTCGCAGACCAACGTCAACGCCGCGTATTCCAGCGGCACGCCCGGCGATCGGCGTCGGCGCCGGCAACGTCGGTCGTGATCGTCGACGAAACCGCCGGACGTGGCGACGCGGCGAAGAAGATCGCCGTTTCGAAGACGTTCGACCATGCGACCAGCTGCTCGTCGGAGAACAGCGTGGTGGCGATCGAGGATGTCTCATGCAGCGACGATCGCTCGCGCTGGTCGCGGAAGGAGGCGTCATGCTCGAGGCCGCCGAATCGGCGCAACTCTCCGCTGCGATGTTCGTGCAGGGCAGGCTCTCTCCGCAATTTCATCGCGCAGTCGGCGCGCGGTGTCGCCGAACGCGCAGGGCTTCGCGCGACCGGCGCTGATGGGCGCGGCTTTTCTGATGGTCGAGGAAACCGGGCGTTGGCGCCGCTCATCCGTTACTCGGGCGAAAACTCGTCGCCGGTGCTGGCCGTGTACCGGGCGCGCGACTTTGCGCACGCCGCGGCGATCGCCGGAGACATCCTTCGCTACCAGGGCGCCGGCCATTCGGTCGGGCTGCACAGCAGGGACGACGCGCGCGCGCTTGCGCTCGGGCTCGAGCTGCCGGTGTGCCGCGTGATCGTCAACCAGGCGCATTGCTTCGCGACCGGCGGCAGCTTCGACAACGGTGTCCCGTTCTCGCTGTCGATGGGATGCGGAACCCGGGGCGGCAACAGCATTCCGGACAACCTGAACTACCGCCACTTTCTCAACATCACCCGCGTTGTGCGTCCCCTTCGCGCTCCGTGCGGCACGAGCCGACCGAGGCCGAGCCTCTTCGGAGACTACCGGCGGAAGTTCGACGCCCGAGGCGTCGCCCCTGCGCGTGTCGTCATGCCCGTCAAGCGCACCTTTGCGCGACGTGATCGACCATCACGCCGATGCCTGGCCCGACGCTCCGTTTCTGTTCGCGCCCGAGCCCGGCGGCGTCGTCACCTATCGCGAGCTCCGCGAATCGAGCCGCGCACTCGCGCGGATTCTCGCCGACGCCGGTGTTGCGCCCGGCGAAGTCGTCCCGTTCATGCTGCCCAACGGCGTCGCAGCGGCTACGCTGTGTGCTGGGCACCATGACCGCGGGGTATGCCGTTTCGCCCCTGAATCTTCTCGCCCAGGATACGCACCTCGAATACACCTTGGCGCACCCGATACGCGCTTGGTATTTGCCGCGCCCGAGTTCGTCCGACCGGATAAAAACGTCTGCTGAGCACGACCGGGCGCCGAGTCACGGTGCGTGCGACCGATCCCGGACACGCTGCAACCTCGATACCGCGCTCGCGGGTTCGCCGATCGCCATCGATTCGCGCACGCCGGCGCTGCTGATGTATACCTCGGGCACCACCGGCTTACCCAAAGGTGCGCTCTTTGTCGCACGGCAATCTGGTCCACGCCGCCGAGGCCGTGGTCGACGCGCATGCGCTGACCGCGGCGGACAGGTGCTGTCGTCGCCGCCCTTGTATCACGTCAACGGCCAGTGCATCGCCACCGTGAGTCCCATTTTCGCCGGAGGAAGCGTCGTGCTGCCGCACCGTTTCAGCGTGTCGCAGTGGTGGTCCCTGGTCGAGCGCTACCGCCCGACGTGGCGCTCAACATGGTGCCGACCATCATTTCGTATTTGCTCAACGGACCGGATCTCACGCCGGAAGAGGTCGATGCCTGCCGCGGCATCCGCTTCGGCCGCTCGGCGTCGTCGCCCTGCCGCCGGTGCAGCACCAGGCGTTCGAGCGGCGCTTCGGCGTTTCGGTGATCGAGGCGATGGGCCTGACCGAGTGCGCGTCGGTCGCGTTTTCCGATCCGCTCGATCCCGCGCGCCGCAAATACGGCACGCCGGGATTGCCGCTGGGCCTGAGGCACGTGTGGTGGCGCCGGATGGACGCGCGCTCGAGCGCGGCGCGTCGGGCGAGATCCAGTTGCGCGGCGCCAATGTCATGCTGTGCTACTGCCAGGCGAACCAGAGCTGACCGCGGCGACGCTGAACGCCGACGGCTGGCCAGCCACCGGCGACCTCGGCTACTGCGACGACGATGGCTTCTATTTCATCACCGGCAGGCTCAAGGAGCTGATCATCAAAGGCGGCGAGAACATCGCGCCGCGCGAAATCGACGAGGCCTTGCTGCAAGCATCCGGCGGTGCTGGAAGCCGCGGCGGTGGGCATACCGGATGCGCACTACGGGCAGGAGATCCTGGCTTGCGTGGTGCTCAAGGCGGGCATGCAATGCTCCGAAGAAGCGTTGCGGGCTCACTGCATCCGCGAGCTCGGGCCCGTACAAGACACCCAAGATCCTGCGCCTGAGTCGACGATCTGCCCAAGGGCGCCTCGGGCAAAGTGCAGCGTCTGAAACTGCTGGACGTGACCTGATCGACCAAGTACCGTTCACGCGGCTGCCTTCGCCACCGATCCACGGCTCGTTAGGATGCCGGTCGCGGCGGTAGGGATGTCGCAGCTTGATTCGGGCGTAGAGCCTGATGTCACAGCAGGGAGGGTGGAATGCCGTACCGCTTACGAGCGGCGCTCCGCAGCGCTGGCCGCGGCGCTGCTCCTGCTCGCCGCCGGGCAGGGTGCCTCGCGGCTCTTGCCGCCCGGCGTGGCCGCGGAGGTCGTGGATCTTCAGGGTAGCGGGCGATCGCGAAGGCCGCCCAGGATGCATCTTGGTGCCGGCGCGTCCACACGGACGATCTATTCGGAGGGGCCTTCGTGCGCACAGGCCCCGCGAGCAAGATGGCGCTTGTCTTTGCCGATGAGACCCAGGTCCGCCTCAACCAGAATTCGTTGCTGCAGGTAAAGAGCGTTGCCGGCAGCGCGGGCGCAACGACGACGCTGCGCCTGGAGCTCGGACGCGCATGGTCGCAGGCGAAGCGCGTTCCGGACGGGCTTCAGCTGGAATCCCCGTCCGCGACGGCGGCGATCCGCGGCACGTCGTGGGAGCTCGAAGTCGACGCCGCCGGCACCACCACCCTGGCCGTGCTCGATGGCTCGGTCGAATTCTTCAATGCGCTGGGCAGCATCACGGTGGCCGCCAACGAAGCGGCAGTGGCGGCCGTGGGGCAAGCGCCGGTGCGCATCGTGCTCAGCAATCCTCGGGATCGCGTGCAGTGGTGAACGCGCTGCAGTTCGATGCGCGGCACTTTGCGCCGTGGGCGTCGCAATCGTCGACGCTGACGGCCGCGCTGGCGGCGATCGATCGCAACGATATTGCCACGGCGAGATCCCTGCTCGAGGCAGAGCGCAACCGGCGGACCCGTGACATAGCCGTCTATTCGGCGCTGGGCGAACTGGAGCTTGTCTCGGGCGACTTCGATCGCGCCGTCACCGTCCTGAAGGAAGGGCTGGTCAGTCGCTCCGCGTGATCCGGAGTTGCTGTCGCAGCTGGTCGCGCGCACCTGCTTGAGTGATCGCGTCGCCGAGGCGGAAGAGACCCTCGCAATGCCGCGTGACGCGGAGACCGGCGACATTCTCGTCGCCGCGGGAGAAACCGCGAGGCGCCAGGGCCGCGCGCCGGATGCGCTCACCAACTTCACTCGCGCGACGGCCGTCGATCCCCGGCAACGATCGCGCCTGGTATTCGCTGGGCGCGGCACAGAACGAGCTCGAGCGCACGATCCCGGCACGCCGCAACCTGCATGCAGGCGCTCAGGCTGCAACGCCGACTGGCGCAGGTTACGAGGGCGAGCTCGGCACCGCTGCGAAACCTTCGCCAATCGGTTCGATGCCGCGCAGCAAGCGTTCGAGCGGGCGCTTGCAGGCCAATCCTTCCGATTACGTCGCTCTCACCGGTATCGGGCTGCTGCGGCTGAAGCAGGGTCGTCCGCAGCAAGCGCTGGACGCGCTTGCAGAGCAGGAGTGATGGAGCCGAGGTATGCGCGCGCCAAGGTATACACCGCCATCGCGTACTACCAGACAGGACGCCATACCGACGCCATCGCGACCTTGCGGCAGGCTGCCGAGCTCGATGACAAGGACCCGCTTCCTACCTGCTGTTGTCGCAGATCTACACCGATCTCTTCCAGCGCGGGCGACGCCGTGCAGGCTTCACGCGAAGGCCTTGCGGCGTCTACCCAACCTCAAATCGCTCAACCAGGTCGCCAACGATCAGCAGGGGAAGGCCAACCTGGGCTTCGCGCTGGCGTTCTTTCGGCTCTCGAGGAATGGGCGCTCGAGATCGCGCAGCAATCGTATTACCCTATGCCGGCGCGAGCCATCTGTTCCTCGCCGACCGCTACCAGGGCCAGTTCAACAAGAACTCGGAACTGTTCCAGGGATTTCTCACCGACCCGATCGCCTTCGGAGGCAGCAACCGCTTCTCGACGCTGGTGCCGACCGCGGGCGCCTATGCGACGCTGGGTAGCACCTATCTGCGTAGCAGCGAAGATCGCTTGTGGAATCCGTATGTGCGCTTGAACGGGGTCGTCGATTGGTTCACGCGGGGCGCGTATTTCGTCGACGCCGAGCGCGGCATCGGGACGACGCATAATCAGCGACGTCGATCCCAACGGCAGGCAGCTCACGACCACGGCCGATGTGCGCATCGAGCTCTATGCACTGGGCGCGGGCAGCCTGGTCACCGAGCAATTGGGCCTCTTCGGCTATGGCACCAAGATTCGCGAGACCGCGATTCTGCGCAACCAGACCCGCACCGAAGGCGATCTGACCAAGGATCGAACCGACGTCGGAGCGAGCTTCCGCTTTGCGCCGACGTCGATGACCTGGCTCAAATTCGGGCGCACCAACGAGCTACGCTCCTTCGAGCGCTATTTCGTGCCGAGCGAGGATGCCACCTCCGCCAACGGGCGCGTCATCGAGCTTCAGCGCTCGCCCGGAGGAATACCAGGCGCGGCACAGCATGGACCTCACGCCGACCGATCATCTTGCATTTGGCGCGGAAACGGCACGGGACTTGCGGGCGGCCACACTTCTTCCAGGGCCGCGTCGTCATCACGCCCAACGGCAATCTCGGCATCGGATTTCTCGACAACCGCGAAGTGAGGCTGCAATCGCGGCAGGGCTACCTTTCATACACCAAGGACGTCTCGCCGGCGCTGTCGGTGCAGGGCGATGTGTTCTGGCAGCAATTCAAGCAGAACATCGACGACTTGCAGGCAGCGTTGATCACCTTCAACGACATCACCGTACCGGCCACCCAGCGAACGCTGGCGAGCGTCACCGACGGGCGATGGAATCCGCGCCTGGGCGTCGTATTCAAGCCGGGAAATGTCGTCGTCCGCGCTGCCTGGCAGCAGTGGACACAACCCGCTTCGGTGAGCACCCTCGCACCGGTCGCCACCGCCGGCATCGAGCTCGAAGATCGCCTCGTCGGGGCCGGCGGCAACGCCAAGCGTGGCGTCGTGCAGGTGCATTTCGAGCCTGACGATGTGACCGCGGTGGGCGGATTCATCGATTATGAAAAGGTCCGCAATCTCGGCCAGTCGGGATTTCGCATCCCACGCCGCAGATCGAGTTCGTCGACCTGCTGCGCAACGCGCAGACCTCGAACGTCACCGCGGTCGACCTCGCGGAGGGCACCACCGATTTCGATGCCGGGCGCACCACGTCCGCGGGTATCACGGTCAACCGGATCCTGACTCCGACGGTGTCGATTGCCGCGAAATACATGCGCGCGCGAAACCAGGCCGACATCTACTACAAGGACGAGGCGGGCAACCTTGCGGTAGCGACGGGGATCGCCAAGATCCCGTTTACGCCGCGCGATTTCTTCTCCGCCGGCATGACCTGGGTGACTCCGCAGCACGTCTACTTCAGCGCGCGCGCGTGTATCGCTCGCGGCGTTTCGTCGACCGCGACAACACCGAAGCGAGCGCGCTGCCCGCGGATTGGAATGGCCAGGTGGTCGCCTTCTGGGAAACGCCCGACAAGCGCTGGATCTTCGGTGCCGCGGCGCTGAACCTGGGCAGCAAGAGCGCTCAGGAACAGTACATCGTCGATGTCCGCTACCGTTTCTAATCGACTGCTGCAATCGAGCGGTCGCCGGCGCATCATCGAGGCGGTCGTCGCGGTCGCTGCGCTGGCGGCGCTGTGGGCGCTCGGTTTCACCGCCGCAATGGCGGCAGCTCGAGTTCAAGACCTTCGACGCCTATACCGCCCTCGCGGCGCGCGGTCCCGGCGAGACGCCGCTGGTCATCGTCGCTATCGACGAGCCCTCGTTCCGCGAGCTGCGCCTGCACTGGCCGTTTCCGCGGCGCACCCACGCCGACCTGATCGAGCGCGCGTCGCGCGACAGAGCGCTTCGTGGTCGCGTTCGACCTGATTTTCGCCGAGCCCACCACCGCGGCGGACGACGCTCGCATGGCGGATGCGATCCGCACTGCGCGCAACGTCGTATTGGCCAAGACGCGCGAAAGATCGCAGACGACGGTAAGCCTCGAGTGGACGCTGGTCGAGCCGATGCCGGAATTCGTTGCGGCTGGAGCGCATACGGGTGAAGTCGGCGTCGACCCGGACGCGGATTTCGTCGTGCGCATGATGCCGTCGTTTGCCGACGGCTTCGACCGGGTCGATCGTCCGTCTCGGCGCGCGGCCAGGGCGCCGCTTTGGCGTCAGCCGACGCGCAGTCACTGATCCGCTACGAAGGGCCTCACGGAAGCTTTCCGACCGTTCACTACTACCAGGCGCTGGTGCCCGGACTGCTTCCAGAGGGCTTCTTCAAGGACAAGATCGTCCTGATCGGTCTGGCATGTACGCCTCGCCCGAGGTGACGCGCAAGCAGGCCGACTTGTACAACTCGCCGTTTCTCGATTCCGAGGGCGGTGTGATCCCCGGCGTCGAGATTCACGCGAACGTCATCTCCAATCTGCTTCAGGGTCGCGCGCTCGTCCTGCCTCGCAGACGCGTCAATATGCTGGTCGCGGGTCGTGCTTGTCCTGGGCGTGGGCCTGGTCGGCCTTCGCCGCAGCCCGGCGGTGACTTTCGCGACGCTGATGGCCGTCAGCGTTGCAATGCTGGCCGCCAGCTATGTGCTGTTCGCCAACTACGGCGTCTGGCTGTCACCCCTGCTTCCCATCCTGGCGGCGGCGGTTCTGTTCATCGTCCAGACCGCGGTGGGCTTCCTCACCGAGCGGCAGCGAGCGCAGGAAACCAAGCGCGCCTTCGCGCAATACGTTCCGGCGGAAGTCGTCAATCGCCTGATCGAGCAGCCGGAATTGCTCGAGTTGGGCGGCGAGGAACGTGAGCTGACATTGTTGTTTGCCGACCTGCGCGAACTTCACCACCATGTCCGAGAAGTTGGCGCCGCGTGCCGTCGTCGCAGTGCTGGGCAAATACTTCGACGCCATGAGCACGGTGATCTACCGCCACGGCGGGACGGTCGACAAGTACATCGGCGACGGCATCATGGCGTTCTGGGGTGCGCCGCTGCCGGATGAGCGACACGCCGAACATGCGCTCCAGGCAGCGATGGACATGCAGGATCGCTTCGCCGCGCTGGCGCGCCGGCTCGCTACCAAGGGGTGCCCGGCCGATGTCGATGCGGATCGGGATACACACCGGCAACGTCATCGTCGGCAATGTCGGGTCGCGCGCACGCTTTGCTTACACGGCGATCGGAGATGCAGTCAACCTTGCCTCTCGTCTGGAGGGCGCCAACAAGGCTTACGGAACGTCGATCCTGTTGAGCGAGGCGACGGCGCGGCAACTCGCAGGGCGAGTGCCACTCCGGCCGGTCGACTCGGTCGTGGTCAAGGGGCGCACCGACGCGGTGATGATCTTCACGCCTTGCGCGGACCAGCCACTGGCCGAGCTGTCGCGCGCAGCGCTCGACGCCTTCAGCCGGCGTGCCCTGGACCAGAGCCTCGCACTTTGGCGGCAACTGCTCTCGACGTACCCGGCGGACGGTATAGCGACCGCGTTCGTGAATCGCATCGAATCCTTGCAAGGTGCGTCGGCCGGTGAATGGACGCCTGCCACGGCGCTGGACAAGTTGTGACTTGAGTGGTGGGCGGCGACCGGGGTTGATGGATGATCATTGCGTCGCTGTTGCCGGGGCCGCTGCCCGTTGTCCTGTACGCGATAGGAGTCGCGCTGTTCGCCGGGTTCGTCCGCGGTTTCTCCGGCTTCGGCCTGTCGGCATTCATCGTTGCCGGCATGTCGCTCTGGATCTCGCCGCAGAGCATTGTTCCGGCAGCGATGATGCTGGAGATCGTGGCCAGCATTTCCCTGCTGCGCTCGGTCTGGCCGCATGTCTCCTGGCGCTGGATCTGGCCGCTCGTCGCCGGCTACGCGATTTCGGTGCCGCTGGGCGTGTGGTGCCTGGCTATCCTGCCCGAGCTGCCGCTGCGTCTGGCGGTATCGACGATCATTCTGGTCATGGCGTTGACGCTCCTCTCCGGCTTCCGCCCGAGCTGGGGCGACGGCATCGGCGTTCGACTGCGGAACCGGTCTCGTGGCCGGGTTCATGTCCGGCCTGTCCTCGCTCGGAGGCATGATCGCCGCCACGATGTTGTTCACGACGTCCTTGCCGGCGGCCCGGCTGCGAGCGACGCTGATCACGCTTTTCTTCCTGAGCTCCTCGTACGCATTGCTGTGGGCAGGACAGCGCGGGCTCGTCCACCGCGGCACGCTGCTGTGGGCAGTCTGGCTGATCGATCCCGATGCTGATCGGCATCATGATCGGACGCCACGGTTTCGCCCGCGCGACCGAATCGCAGTTTCGCCGCGCCATGCTGGAGTGCTCGCCGCGGTTGCCGCCCTGGGCGTGATACGGTCGCTTTGGGCGGCCTTTGTCTGAGCGCGCCGCGCTCGCGAGTGCGGCGCCGACCGCAATGCGGCCGTTCGATACGCCTCCCGCGTGCGCGCATTCGCGGCTCATCGATCGCCCCGCTGGCGATCCTTTATACTGTCGACACGTCTCACCCTCGCACCGCGATCCGCCGGCCACGGCAGGATGCGTTCATGACCCGCACCATCGCGTTCGATAAGCGTTCACACCAGGAGACGCACTTCACGACGTGCTACATGTGCGCGTGCCGTTGCGGCATCAAGGTCACCGTCGAGAGCAACAGGGTGCGTTTCATTCAGGGCAACCTGAACCACCCGGTGAACAAAGGCGTGCTGTGCGCCAAGGGCTCCGCCGGGATCATGAAGCAGTATTCCGCGGCGAAGCTCAGGAAGCCGCTGAAGCGCAGGCCCGGCGGCGAGCGCGGCGCGGCGGACTTCGTCGAGATCGAATGGGACGAGGCGCTCGAAATCCTCACCGCGCGCTTGGCGAAGATTCGTTCGACCAATCCGACCCAGCTCGCGTTCTTCACCGGGCGCGACCAGATGCAGGCGCTGTCCGGGTTGTGGGCGCAGCAATTCGGCACGCCCAACTGGGCGGCGCACGGCGGATTCTGCTCGGTGAACATGGCGGTGGCCGGCCTGTACACCATCGGCTATTCCTTCTGGGAATTCGGCGCGCCCGACTGGGACCACGCCAAATACTTTCTGCTGTGGGGCGTGGCCGAAGATCACTCGTCGAATCCGATCAAGATCGGGCTCGAAAAATTGAAGCGCCGCGGCGCCAAGTTCGTGTCGATCAATCCGGTGCGCACCGGCTACTCCGCCATCGCCGACGAATGGCTGCCGATTCGTCCGGGACCGACGGGCTGCTCGCGCTGGCGATCGTGCACGTGCTGCTCAAGCGCGGCCTGATCGACTGGGAATTCCTGATCCGCTACACCAACGCGCCCGTGGCTCGTGGTGCAGACGCCGGGCATCGTCGGGCGACGGATTGTTCGCGCGCGACGCGGACGACCATCCGCTGGTGTGGGACCAGCAGGCGCAGCGGCTGGTCAACGGCCATCGAGCCCGAGATTGCGCCGGCGTTGTTCGCGACGGTCGAAGCTCGATGACGGCCGCGATCGCCAAGAGCGTCTTCTCGCTCGCCACCGAGCGCTATCTCGACGACCGCTATTCGCCGGAGCGCGGTCGCGACGGAGTGCGGCGTTGCGGCGGAGACGATCACCCGCATCGCCTACGAGATGGCGCACGTCGCCTTCAACGAGGCGGTCGAGTTGCCCATCACGCTGGACCGACATGTACGGACGGACGCACGACAAGGTCGTCGGCCGCCCGGTGGCGATGCACGCCATGCGCGGCATTTCCGCGCACTCCAACGGTTTTCACACCTGCCGCGCGCTGCACCTGATGCAGATGCTGCTCGGGGCGCTCGACGGACCGGGCAACTTCCGCGCCGCGGGCGCCGTATCCGCGGCGCATTCCCATGCGCACGCTGCCGGAGAACGACCCGGCGATCATTTTCGCGCCCGACACGCCGCTGAAACGCATGCCCAACGGCAATCCGACGCGGCCCGAAGATCTGGTGATCGACAAGGACGGCAGGCCGCTGCGCATCGACAAGGCCTATTCGTGGGAAACGCCCTTGTCGCCACACGGCCTGATGCACATGGTCATCACCAACGCGGCGAATCGCGATCCGTACCCGATCGACACGCTGCTGCTGTTCATGGCCAACATGGCGTGGAACTCGACCATGAACACCGGCGAAGTGCGCGAAATGCTGGTGCGCAAGGATGAGCGCGGCGAATACGCGATTCCATTCCTGGTGGTCGTCGACGCGTTCCATTCCGAGACCGTCAATTTCGCCGATCTCGTGCTGCCGGACACCACCTATCTCGAGCGCTACGACGCGATCTCGCTCCTCGACCGTCCGATTTCCGAGCCGGATGCGGCCGCCGATGCGATCCGGCATCCGATCATTGCGCTCGACCGCGACGTTCGGCCTTGGCAGGAGGTGCTGGTCGAGCTCGCGTCGCGGCTCAAGTTTCCGGCGTTCACGCGCGAGGACGGCTCGCGCAAGTTCAGCGACTACCAAGGACTTCATCGTCAACTACGAGAAATTCCCGGGTATCGGATTTCTCGCCGGCTGGCGCGGCGTCGACGGCGAGTCGCACCTGCGCGGCGCGCCGAATCCGAAGCAGTGGGAAAAGTACATCGAGAACCAGTCGTTCTTCACTTATCCATGGCCGGAGAACATGCGCTACTACCGGTTCGCGAACAAGGACTACCTCGAGTTCGCGGAAAAGCATGCGCTGTTCGGCACGCCGCCGGTGGCAGGTGATCATGCAGATGTATTCCGAGCCGCTGCAGAAGTTCCGCCTCGCCGGGCAGGGCCTCTACGACGGGCCGCAGCCGTCATCGCCGACCGATCGCGAGCGTCTGGCCAAATATTTCGACCCGCTTGCCGTTCTGGTACGAGCCGCTGGAAAGTGCGCGACTGTCGCGCGACAGAGTATCCGTTGCACGCGATCACCCAGCGTCCGATGATGATGTACCACTCGTGGGATTCGCAAAATGCGTGGCTGCGGCAGATCATCTCGCGAGAATTACCTGTACATGAACCGCGGCACCGCCGCGCGGCTCGGACTCGGTGATTTCGACTGGGTGTGGGTCGAGTCGCACCATGGGCGCCTGCGCTGCCAGCTGAAGACCATGGAAGGCGTCGAGGCCAACACCGTCTGGACCTGGAACGCCATCGGCAGAGCAGCCCGGAACGGCCGGCTGGACGAAGACGCGTCCGAAGCAACCGCAGGATTCCTGCTCAATCACCTGATCTCGGAGCTGTTGCCCAAAGGGCGCGCCGACGATCGCAGGCTTACCAACTCGGACCCGGTCACGGGCCAGGCCGCGTGGTTCGACCTGCGAGTCAAGGTCAGCAAGTGCGCTGTCGGCGAGACCGGCATCTGGCCGAAATTTCCCATGTCCAAGCGCCTGCCCGGGGACAATCGCCGGCGGCCGTCCACCTGGCGCTATCACACCGAGGCCGCATCGTGAGACTCGGCCTCGTCATCGACCTCGACACCTGCGTGGGCTGTCACGCCTGCGCGACCGCGTGCAAGGAATGGAACGCTTCGTCGCCGGTGAGCGGCCCGCTGTCCGACTACGAGCCCTTCGGTGCCGGAACCCTCGGGCGTCTGGTTCAATCCGCGTGCGGCATTACGAGGCTTGGCGAGTATCCGGCAAGCAAGACCATCAATTTTCCGATGTCCTGCATGCACTGCGCCGACGCGGACTGCGTGACCGTCTGCCCGACCGGCGCATCGTACAAGCGTGACGACGGCATCGTGCTCGTCGATCAGGACAAGTGCATGGGGTGCAACCTTTGCGCGTGGGCGTGTCCCTACGGTGCGCGCGAGCTCGACACCGCGACGGGCACGATGAAAAAGTGCACGCTTTGCGTCGACCGCATCAACGACGAGCTGTTGCCGCCCGAGGAGCGCCAGCCGGCGTGCGTGCTCGCCTGTCCCACGCATGCCCGGTTCTTCGGCGACTTCGACGATCCGGCTTCGGAGGTATCGCGACTGACTGCCGAGCGCGGCGGTTTCGGCTTGATGCCCGAGCTGGGGTACGCCCCGGTCAATCAGTACCTGCCGCCGCGCGAGTTGAAGCCGGTGATCGGCGCCGATGACGTGAAGGCGCTCCTCGAACGCGGGCTCGCGAGCCTGGCGAGCCCGGTCATCCGCCGCTAAGGCTTTGGCTCGCTCGCCATGAAGCCGTCGCTCAGCGTCATTTTCTTTACCGTGAGCTCCGGCGCGGGGCTGGGTTTGCTCGCGCTGATTGCGCTGCGAGATTTGTTCGACCGCGCATTGCCATCGGGTGCGCTCATGCAGGGGCATTGCCCTCGCGTTGACGCTGGTCGCCGCCGGTCTTGCTTCTTCGGTCCTGCATCTGGCCAAACCCGCCAATGCCTGGCGCGCGTTCTCGCGATTTCGCACTTCGTGGCTGTCGCGCGAAGCGGTGTTCGCGACGTGTCTTTTTCCGGTGGCGATAGGTTACGCCGCGCTGGCTTGGACGGATGAGAACGGTCCATTGAGAGTGCTGGCCGCGCTAGTGTCCGCTCTGCTTTCGTGGGCGGTGCTCGTTTGCTACGGCGATGATCTACGCAAGCCTCAAGCCTATCCGGCAGTGGTATAGCGCGTGGACGCCGATCAACTATCTCTTGCTCGGTCATTGGTCCGGGGCGGTGCTGCTGCTTGGACTGGCGCGTGTCCACGACACGAACGTGCGATCGTTCGGCATGGCTCGCCGGCGGCCTCGGCATCGCGGCGCTGATCGCGAAAATAGGGCACTGGCGCGCCATCAAAGAAGGCGCGCGCGATGCGCCAACGCTCGAGCGTGCGATCGGCGTGCCAGAATACGCAAATGAGGGCGTGCGGCCGCCGGGGATGACGGTGGCGCGGGCGCGGCTGTTCGACGTCGGCCATTCGCACGGGACTTTTCTCACCGACGAGTTCGGCTTCGTGCTGGCGCGCCGCAACGCTGTCGCGCTGCGCCTCGCCGCGCTGACGGCCGGCTTTGTTGTTCCGGCGGCGTGGATCGTGTCCGGTGCGACCAACGCACCGGTGGCGTGGCTGGCGGCCATCGTCTGTCTGGCCGGATTGCTGGCGGAACGATGGCTGTTCTTCGCCGAGGCGCAACATACGGTACGGCTGTATCACGGTGCTCCGAGGACCTGAGTGCCAGTGACCTCTAGTCTCGACGTAGACGTCTGGCGCGGCGACGCGCAAGGAGCGGTACCGGCGCTATCAGGTGCCGCGTCAGGATGCGCAAACGGTGCTCGACGTGGTTACGTGGATTCAGGCGGCGGCTGGACCCGACTCTTGCGTACCGCTTCGCCTGCCGCGTCGGCATGTGCGGTTCGTGCGCGATGACCGTCAATGGCAAGGCGCGCTGGAGCTGCCGCACCCACGTGGCCAAGGTCGCGCAGAATAACCGGCTCGCAGTCGCGCCGCTGGCCAACCTGCCGATCGTGCGTGACCTGGTGACCGACATGCGCGAGTTCTTCGACAAGTGGGCGCGGGCCAAAGGGCAGTTTTCGCCGACGGCGACACGCCGCGACGATTTCGCGCGCGTCGTTCCGACATCGCCGCGTCGCGAAGGAGATCGATGCCGCCATCGAATGCATCGGCTGCGGTATCTGCTATGCGTCGTGCGATGTCGTGGCGTGGAATCCCGCCTATCTGGGTCCGGCGGCGCTCAACCGTGCGTGGACGCTGGTCAACGACAGCCGCGACGGCGATCAGGCCGTGCGGCTCGCCGCGGTCGCCGGCGATGCCGGCTGTCACGCGTGCCACACGCAGTCGACCTGCACCGAGCGTTGTCCGAAGCTCCTGTCGCCGACCGCATCCATCGCCGGGCTCGAAGCGCGCGACCGCGCGCGCCGCGCTCAAGGGAGAGCTGTGAGCGCGCGCTCGGAAACGATGCTGTGGATCGCGCAGCGTGCGACCGCCGCGTTGCTTGCACTGTGCGTCGTTGTCCATCTCGCGACCATGATCGTCGCGGTCAGGGGCGGTCTGACCGCGACCGAGATTCTCGGCCGCACGCGCGGCAACGTCGGGTGGGCGGCGTTTTACGGCGTGTTCGTGCTTGCGGTGGCGATACACGCACCGATCGGATTGCGCACCGTGGCCGGAGAATGGCTGCAGTGGCGCGGGCGCGCCGCCGATGCTTGCTGCGTCGTCATCGGCGTGCTGCTGCTGGCGCTGGGGTGGCGCGCCGTGGCCGCGGTGACGCTATGACGCTCCACACCTGGCGCAATCGCGATCATCCGGCGTATTGGGCGTCGATCGTGCATCGCGTCACCGGGTATCCTGCTGGCGCTCTTTCTGCCCTTGCATTTCCTGGCGCTGGGGACGGCGCTGTCGGGCGATGCGTCGCTGGACGGTTTCCTCGCCTGGACCGATCGTCCCTGGGTCAAGGCGTCCGAAGTCGCGGTGGTGGCGCTGCTCGCGGCGCACCTGACCGGAGGCCTGAGGTTGCTCTTGATCGAGTTTACTCGGTTGGCAGCGCGGATCGCAGGGAATGTTGCTCGCCGCCGCCGGCGGTGCCGCCGCGTGTTGCGCGCTGGCATTCGCGCTCAATTTGTTTTAAAGCCCGTGTCGAGATACGGAAACGCCATGCGCATCGACCCGAAAACCATCGAGAACGTCGCCAAAGAGCTCTACATCCGGGCGCTGAAGATCCTGCCTCCCGACGTCAAGCGCGGCTTCGACGCACTCGCGGCAAAGGAGACCGCGCCGACGGCGCAGAACGTTCTGGGGACGATGATCAAGAACATCTCGGTTGCGGAAGCGACCGACAATCTCTCTGCCAGGACACGGGAATCCCGATCTACAACGTGACCATCGGCCGGGGCGTTCAATTCGGCGACGGCGACGGCACCGCGCTCAAGACGGCGATACGCAAGGGTTGCGAGCGCGCGACGCGCGAGCATCCGCTGCGCTCGTCGATCGTGCATCCATTGACGCGCAAGAACGAGCACACCTCGTGCGGCATCGGCGTTCCGGTGATTCATATCGATCACGGCGACGCGGCCGAGGGCGTCAAGGTGGAGATGATACCCAAGGGCAGCGGGTCCGAGAACAATTCCTGGCTCAAGATGGCGCTTCCCGCCGAGGGCGTCGATGCGATCAAGACGTTCGTCGTGGATTGCGTGCTCGACGCGGGCGGCAAGACCTGCCCGCCGACCATCATCGGCGTCGGGATCGGCGGCACCGCGGACCTGTGCGTACACCTGGCCAAGATCGCCGCGACGCGTGCGCTGGCAACGCAATGCTCGGATCCCGAGGCGCCAGGCTCGAGGCCGAGCTCTCGGTAGCGGTGAACCTGCTCGGTGTCGGTCCGCAGGGCCTGGGCGGCGATTCGACTGCGTTCGCGGTGCATGTCGAGCTCGCCGCGACGCACATCACCATGAACCCGGTCGCGGTCAATATGCAGTGTCACTCCGCGCGCCGGGCCAGCGCGACGATCACCGACTCCGGCGTGACGTACGGATTCTAGCCGTATGACGCACCACGACTTGACGACGCCGATCACCGAGGCGCAGGCGCGCGCGCTGCGCATCGACGACACCGTGACGCTGCAGCGCACGCTCTACGGCATTCGCGATGCGACGCAGATCGCGATGTTCGATCGCGGCCGGACGACGCGATTCGATCTTGCCGGGCAAGCGGTCATCCACACCGCCCCCAACGTCAAGAAGGTCGAGCCATCGCTTGAGCATCCGACCGGCTACGCCCCGGTTTGCATCGGCACTACCACCTCGGCGCGCATGGAGCGCTTCACGCGGCCGCTCATGCAGCACTACGGCGTGCGTCTCATCATCGGCAAGGGCGGCTTGGGCGCCTCCTCGCTTGCCGCATTCGGCGAGCTGGGCGGAGCGTATCTGGCCATCATCGGCGGCACCGCGGCGCTGGAGACGACGTGGGTCGAAGCGATCGAGGACGTCGATCTCGACGATCTGAATCCGGAGAGCCTGTGGCGCTTTCGCATTCGCGACTTCGGACCGCTGCGCGTGGCCATGGACAGCCATGGCGGGAGCTTGTACGACGCGGTCGACGGCAAAGCGCGCGACAAGCGCGCGGCGGTGCTGGCGACGCTCGGTGTGAAGCCCCGCTGACACGCAACGTGCGTCGTCATCGCACCGACATTCTCATTCTGGGCTCGGGCGGCGCGGGCCTGTTCGCGGCGCTGCACGCCCAGGCGGCGAACCCGTCGCTGTCGATCACCATCGCGGTCAAGGGACTGCTCGGCAAGTGCGGCTGCACGCGCATGGTTCAGGGAGGCTATAACGCCGCGCTCGCCGCCGGCGACTCGGTCGAGCGCCACTTCATGGATACGATCGAGGGCGGCAATGGCTTCCCGATCAGGACCTCGCCTGGATGCTGGTCACCGGCGCGATCGAGCGCATCCACGAGCTCGAGAACGAGATCGGCTGTTTTTTCGATCGCAATCCCGACGGCACGATTCACCAGAAGGCGTTCGCCGGCCAGACCTTCGATCGCACCGTGCACAAGGGTGACCTGACCGGCATCGAGATCATCAATCGCCTGGCCGAGCAGGTGTGGGCGCGCGGCATCGCGCGACTGGAAGAGCATCGGGCGCTGGAATTCATCCTGACCGCCGACGGTCGACGCGCTCGCCGGCTGTGCTGCTGGTCGACATGCGCGACGGCGAGTACGTTCTGGTCGAGGCGCAAGGCTGTTCTGCTCGCGACCGGCGGCGGGCCGACCATGTACCGCTTCCATACGCCTTCCGGCGACAAGAGCTGCGACGGCATGGCGATGGCCTTGGCGGCCGGCCTTCCGCTGCGCGACATGGAAATGGTTCAGTTTCATCCGACGGGCTTGCTCGCCGGCGCGCACACGCGGATGACCGGGACCGTGCTGGAAGAGGGATTGCGCGGCGCCGGAGGCTATCTGCCTCGACGGCAAGCGGCGAGCGCTTCATGCCGAGCTACGATCCCCGCGGCGAGCGTGCGACGCGCGACATCGTCTCGCGCGCGATCTATGCCGAAATGCGCGCCGGCCGCACCACGCCGAACGGCGGAGTCTGGCTGTCGATGGCGCATCTGGGCGCCGACAATGTGCGAAGTCAGTTCAAGGGCATGGTCGAACGCTGCGCCGATTGCGGCTTCGATCTCGCCGGCGGACGAGTCGAAGTCGTTCCGACCGCGCATTACATGATGGGCGGCGTCGAATTCGCCGCCGATTGCACGACGGCGCTAAGCGGGACTGTTCGTTGCCGGCGAGGACTCGGGCGGAGTGCACGGCGCCAACCGGCTGGGCGGCAACGGGGTGGCGAATTCCACCGTCTTCGGCGCCATCGCCGGCGACGCGATGGCGGCATGGGTCGCTCGCGAAGGCGTCGTTTCGCGCTGCCGACGCAGCGCGCGGTCGAGGCGGCGATCGAACGCGCCGAACGCCCGTTTCATGCCGGACGAAGCAAGCGATCTCGAGGAGATCCGCGAACGGCTGCACACGACCATGTGGGACGACGCGGGCATCGTGCGCGACGCGGCAAGCCTCGCGCCGCGCCGCCGGCAGCGCTCGATGTGCTCGCGCGGCAGCTTCGCGGCTACGCGCTGCCGAGCGCGGCGCGCGACTCGCGCGTTCAACATGACCTGGCACGATTGGCTCAACCTCGGCAATCTTGTCTCGGTCAGCGAGGCAATCGTTCGCTCGGCCGATGGCGCGCGAGAACTCGCGCGGCGCGCATTTCAGGGCGGATTTCCCCGAGCCCGGAGAGCTGTCGGCCTCCAGCGTTTACCCGCGTGCGAAAGCGGGCGGATGCTCTTGCGGTCGACGAGGTTCCGGTGCGCTTCACGCGCGTTCAGCCCGGGAGCATCGTTGTTGACGACATGACGCGGCGCAACGCGTGGTCCGATTGCGCTATCCACGAGCTAAGGGGCGGGCGAAAAACAGGGAATGAGCCGATCGCGCAGCATAGTGCCGGCGGAGGGCTGCTCCACAAGCTCAAGGCAAAGCCGCCAACGCCCGCGCCGGTGGGCTTGGTTGCGCTCGCACCGGCAAGCATCAGGTCTTCCATGTGATCGGCAAGCCGCTGTTCGATGAGACCCCAGCGGCGAAAACAGCGACACGCGAGATTGATGGCTTCCGCAAGAGCTGGCGCAGGCGCTCCCGGGCGGTCGTCGCGCAGCGATTCCGCGCACTGGTCCACCGCATTGCGCATGTCGACGTCGATGCTTTCTCCTTCCGCGGGAGATTGCCGCAACAGGGCCTTCACCTTGTCGACGCACTCCCGGGTAGCGGAGCGCGCGCCGCTGTCCGACAGGAACAATCCCGGGATCCATGCCGGTTTGAATTCCGACGCGCCGGAAGTCGGCGCAGAACATGACCGGGCGCTCGCGCAAGGCCACCGCAATGTCCAATCCGCTGCTTTCCCCGTGAAACAGGTTCTCGAGCTGTCGCGCGAATTCGTGAATCGCGCCGGACGACACCAGCCCGCGGGCCTCGAGCCAGCGGGCGAGGGCGACGCACAAGGCCGCCGACGCGCCCAGGCCGGCGCCGCAAGGCAGGCGGTTGACGATGAGGAGCACGCCGTTCAATGCCGAGCGGCCGACGTCGAGCAATTCCACTGCGCACGCTCGAGGGCGCTCTGCGCGCACGCGTGCAGGATGTCATGCTGCAAGCCCCTTGGTCTGCACCCTCAGCTCCCCGCCACTCGGCGAATGGCGCAGCTCGAGGCCGCGCGCCTTCAGCGGAAACGCGAGCGCGCGCGAGCCGCGAAGCACCGCGTGCTCTCCCGCGAGGATCCACTTGCCGAACGTTTGGGTGTAGAAGTCGCTCACGCTGCTTCAGACGCTATGACGGGATGCGATCGCGAATACCGCTCGTGCAATCTTCGAGAGCAGCGCTTGCTGGTCCGGGCGAAAGAGGAGATGGACGTTCGGGCCCGCGTCCATGGTCACGATCGGCCCGTCGCGCTACCTTGCCCAAAGGTCCGCGCAGTCCTGAACGATGCGGTCGGAGTCAGCCGTCCGGTACCGGAACGGCGGATCGCTGGTGTGGAAGAGCTCGTGCATGTCCTCGAACTCCTCGAAGCAGATTTCGTACGCGGATCGCCAGTCGGAAGCTCTCGAGCGCCGGCAAGAGCCGGTCCGATGCGCATCCGTGCGCCGGTCCACGCGGCCGGAAAAGTGCGTGCTCTTGGCGACCCGCGCATGCGCGTCTGACGAGCTGACGCTCTTGCGGCCGCCGTCGACGATCACCACCATGTGCATCGGGTGTCCTACGTGAAAATCCAACGCGTGGATGCTATCACCATCCCACATGCACCATGGATCGAAGAACGAGCGGCAGCTCGAGCCGGAGGCCGGTTCGACTCGAGCTGTGCCAGCTGCGCGGACGGTTTCATCGCGGCGCAGGAATGCGGCGACCGCCCTGGTGGCCGCGCAAAGCTGGACGCCGAGCTTGCGATGCCGGCGTCCGCAGGGAAATTGTTGGCCGAGCGGACGAGCACGCTCTGCCGATAGCCCCAGAGATCGCACAGCTTTCTGACGTAAGCCCAGGAAGCGGCCCTCGCCTTCGCGACTGAGATGCATCGGGATGCTTCCGGCGCCGGGGAAGCATTTCCCAGCGATCGGGCCCGGTCAAGCGCTGCCGACACGGCGACCGTCGATTTCAGGTGTGGCAAGGTATAGGAAAGCGATGGGTTGAAAGCAACGTTGCCGGTCCGGATCGCGCTTGCCCATGTATTTGATCAGCGCGATATTGGCAAATCCGATCGCTTCGGCGCCGACGCATCTCCCGTGCGTTCATGCCGACGGCCCGCAATCTTCTCTAGGCTATCGTGAGTCCATCGGAAAGGCTCGGCACGACCGACCGGCGCCGCAAATTCGCGCGCGATCGTCGCCGCGATGGCCCTTCGCCGAGTCCGACGCGGACGATCGCGACGACGCACGTCGGCGCCGAGCGCGCCGCAGCCCTTGCGGGCCAGCACGCCGGGCAGCGCGTCCAGGCGCTGCAGTATCGCGCCGGTGTCGGGATGGACCAGTGCCTGCCGCTCGAGCTCATCGGCGTATCCGCACATGGCGCCGACAAATCGAGCCGAGTCGCGGCTCACCAAAGCAGCGCAGGCGCTATCCGCGTGCGCCGAAAAACCGGTGACGTCGATCACGTCCCAGGTCTCCGAAGATGCTCGTGGGTCGCTACCTTGTTCCCGGTCGGCACGAAGAAGAACTCCAGATCATCGAACGGCCACGCGTGTTTCCGGATGGCCCCGATCTGCTTTGGCGAACTCGACGATTCCGCCCTCGATCTGAGCGATGATATCCGCACCGGAGGGCGGATAACCGTGGCCGTCCCAGGCAAGGTCGACGTAGACCGAGAGGAGGCGTTCGATATCGATCCTCGCCGCCTGCTCGTGAGCGCCATTTTCGCGGATGCGTTCGAGGGCCGCATAGCACATGAGAAACTGCGCGGCCGAGGCGCCCCAGCCACCCGCGCCGGCATGGGGATCGAAGAATTCGACGTCGACGGCTGCCGAAAGTGCCGATGTGCGCGGTGATCAGTCGGCCCGCCGGGGACGCCGGCTCGACTCCCCGGACCGCGCCCGAGCCTGGGAGCACCCGCATCTCGAACCGTGGCAGCGTTGCGGCTAGGAGTGTCCGGCCGCCCTCGAGCGCGAGATACTCGCCAAGAAAGAAGCTCTTGCTCGGGACGCTCAGGCGCAGGACGTCGCCGGCGTCAAGCCACCGGTGCCGCGCTCCTCATCTCCTGAAGCAGCTCGACCGCGTTGCTGTGCGAAATTCTTTTCCGGATGCGCAGGATCTCTTCGAGTCGGCGCTGCAGAACGGGAACTTCCTCCAGACGTGCTCCGGCGCCGAGCGAAAGATTGCGCGCATGGAGCTTCATATGGCCCTCGATGATGCCGACCGTGGTCAGCGCCCGCAGCGCACCGAGATTCTGGACCAGCGCCGACCGCAGCGGCTACGCGCGAGAGTTCATTGGCCGACGCGACACCCAGCATGCGCAGGCACATCGACGCGGTGGGATGAAGCTTGGTGACCCCGCCCACGGTGCCCACGACGAGCGGCGCTTCCAGCTTGCCGACCAGATGCCGGTCCGTCGACCCGCCACCGCGTGATGCTGCGATAGCGGCCGTCGCGCGCCGGCGTAGGCGTGCACGCCCGCCTCGACGGCGCGCCAATCGTTGCCGGTGGCGACGACGACGGCGTCGATTCCGTTCAGCACGCCCTTGTTGTTGGTTGCCGCGCGGTAAGGGTCTTCCTCGCCGAACAATGACGCTTCCTGAATGCGCTCGGCCAGGTCAGTCGTCGATGTCGGTCAGTCGCACTTCGGCAAGCGTGAGCTTGGTGTCGACCAGGTTCGACAGAATGCACATCGTGACGCTTTCACCGGTGCACTCTTCGATATGGGGCCGCAGGAATTCGCATACCTGGTTGACGATATTGGCGCCCATCGCATCGCGCGGATCGAGCAGGACGTGAACGACACCCATCGTGCCGCCGTCGGGACGCTCGACGGCCCGGATCTCGAGATCGTTGACCCGCCGCCGCGGCGCACGAGGCTCGCCGCCGGCTCCTGGTTGGCGAGCGCGATCAAGTGCCCTTCTGTGCCGGACAGCCCCGATTGAAAACGGGCCCAGTTGCCTACGTTGGCGCATTGGATCTGACCGATGATGTGCGCGCCGCGTACCTCGGTCGCGATGCTCCCGCAATCGCGCACCCAGCGCGCGGTCTTGCTCGCGGCGGCGATGATCGATGTTTCCTCCACCGCCATCGGTATTGCGTAATCCCTGCCATCGATACGGAAGTTGCTGGCAATGCCGAGCGGCATCTCCAGATAGCCGATCGCATTCTCGATGAAGCTGTCGGCGAACGACATATCCTTCAGCCCGCCGCTGCGCAGGTACGCGATGTCGTCGGCCTCGAGCGCGCCCATGTCGAGCAGCGCCTTCAGCCGCTCGTCGCGTCCGAGCTTGGAAAAACCGGTAAACGCCGCCGCTAGATTTTTTGTCTGCATTTCCACACATTTCCGGTTGAGAGCTGTTTGAGATCGGCGCAGCCCGTGCAAAACATCGCGATCCTGAGCTCGAATTCGATCTGGTCGGCAAGGAGATCCAGCGCGGCGACAGGATCGTCCGCGTGATCGCGTCAGCGCGGCGAGCCATGGCTTGGCCACGCCGATCATCTGCGCTCCCATCGCAACCGCCTTGGCAGCATCGAGGCCGTTTCGAATGCCGCCCGACGCCCATATCTGGTAGCCGACGCATCGCCTGCCTGGCGTAGAGAAGCGAGTCGCAGGTGGAGATGCCCCAGTCGGAAAACGTTCTCGCCGCCTGCGCGGAACGCGAGCTATGGTGCGACCGCCTGCCTTCGATGCGGCCCCAGTGCGTTCCACCGTATCCGCCGACGTCGACCGCGAAAATGCCTGTTCCGTCGAGTCGTTTCAGCGTCGACAGCGACAGTCCGCATCCGACCTCCTTGACGATCACCGGCACATCGAGGCTGCGGCAGACGATTTCGAGTTTTTTCAGTCCGCCGCGGAATCGCGGCGTGCCTTCGGGCTGGAGCACTTCCTGCAGGCTGTTGAGGTGCACGAAAAGACCGAGCGCATCGATGCTGTCGACAAGCCTTCGAATGTCGTCCGTGGAATTCTCGATGAGTTGCGCAAGGCCGATATTTCCGAGCAGGAGCGCGGCAGGAAAGTCCGTGCGCAGGCGTTTCCATTCCTGTGCGGCGTAATCGTCGGTCAGCTGCCTGCGCTGGGAGCCGACGCCCATCAGCATGTTTCTGCGCGAGCTGAACTCTGCCAGGACCCGGTTGACGGCATAGCTGCGATCATGCCCCGCGGTCATCGAGCTCACGAACAGGGGCGAGCTCAAAGCGTTCCCGCCAAATCGCGTCGCAATCTCTGACATCGTCGAAATCGAGATCCGGAGCGCCTCGTGCAGGAGCTCGATGGCATCGAGGCCGTTGTCCTTGACCTGAACCGATTCGTCCAGCGCGAGGCGCAGATGATCCTTCTTGCGGGACTCGAATTGCGACGCCGGTTCCGTCGAAAGGGATTCCTTTGGATCGTCAAGGGAATATTGGGGGCCGGTTTGATGGCTGTCGCCGAATGTCCTGGGCGACAGGATGGTCATTTATCGCACGCGCGCAGGATGCATAGGCGGCGGCTGACGCCCCATAGGATACCAAGCGATAGTGTCGGAATTATGGCATTTTTATGACAGAGAGGGGCCACGGCGCGGCGTAGGTGGATGGCCGGGTAACGCCGCCGGGCAGCGCGAATCAGGTTCTTGGCTGTTGCCCGAACGGACAAGCCGACGCCAAATCAACCAGAAACGCGTTGTCATCGGTCTGTCACGGTGGACCGTGACAATAGCGCCTATCCCAACATCGAGACTGCCAATGGATAGGAAGCATTTTTTCACGATACTGCTGAGCGCAGCGGCGTTCGGCTTGGGCGTGCCCGCAGCGGCCATCGATATCACCGGCGCCGGCGCGACCTTCCCGTATCCGATTTACGCCAAATGGGCCGACGCCTACAAGCGGAAGACCGGTGTCGGGCTCAACTATCAGTCGATCGGCTCGGGCGGCGGCATCGCCCAGATCAAGGCCAAAACCGTGGACTTCGGCGCCTCCGACATGCCGCTGAAACCCGACGATCTGCAGCAGGCAGGCCTGATGCAGTTTCCGGCGATCATCGGCGGCGTGGTTCCGGTCGTCAATCTCGAGGGCATCGCTCCCGGTCAGCTCAAGTTCACCGGGCCGGTTCTGGCCGACATCTTTCTCGGCAAGATCAAGATCTGGAACGACAAGGCCATTGCCGACCTGAATCCGGGCCTCAAGCTGCCAGCCGACCCGATCACCGTGGTGCGCCGCTCCGACGGCTCGGGCACGACCTTTATCTGGACCGATTACCTCTCCAAGGTCAGCCCCGAATGGAAAGAGAAGGTCGGCGCCAGCACCGCGGTCGCCTGGCCGGAAGGCGTGGGCGGCAAAGGCAATGAAGGCGTCGCGGCGTACGTGCAGCGGATCAAGGGATCGATCGGTTACGTCGAGTACGCCTATGCCAAGAAGAACAAGATGAGCTACGCGTCGGTGAGAAACAAGGAAGGGCCAGTTCGTGCAGCCGGACGACGAGACCTTCCAGGCCGCGGCCGCGTACGCCGACTGGAAGAATGCGCCGGGCTTCTATCAGATTCTTACCGATCAGCCCGGAAAGACAAGCTGGCCGATCACCGGCGCGAGCTTCATCCTGATGCACCAGAAGCAGGACAAGCCGCAGAACGCCGCCGAAGTGCTGAAATTCTTCGACTGGGCGCTGAAGAGCGGTCAGAAGATGGCAGCCGAGCTCGATTACGTGCCGATGCCCGACAGCGTGACCAAGGTCATCGCCGACGCGTGGCGCGCCCAGCTCAAGGACGGTTCCGGCAAGCCAGTCTGGAACTGCGAGCTGGAATAGGCTGCAGCAGGCCTCTGCCACGCGCAGTGCGCCCGCCGCGCAAAGCTCGCGAGGCATCCCGGCCGCGAACCCGCGGCCGGCGCATTTCCAGGCAGGGGCAGTATCATGACGGGCACTTCCGCTTCGATGGCACTGCCTGGCCGCAATGGATCTAAGCGTCGGAATCGCGCGGACAGCGCGAGGCCGAATCCGCCCGCCCACGCGCAAGGCGGCGGCGCCGTGGCAGGACTGGGCATTCGAGCACGCATGACCATGCTGTTCGCGGTGCTGGTGCTGGCGATGCTGCTCGCCATCATCGGCGCGCTGGCGTACGCGGCGCTGCCGGCGCTGGAGAAGTTCGGCCTCGGGTTCTTTTTCACCAACGTCTGGAACCCGGTCAAAGCGAGTTCGGCGCGCTCGCCCCGATCTACGGAACGCTGGTGACGTCGGCCATCGCCTTGCTGATCGGCGTCCCGGTGAGCTTCGGCATCGCGCTTTTCCTCACCGAGATGTGCCCGCCGATTCTCAAGCGCCCGCTTGGGCACGGCGGTCGAGCTCCTGGCGGCGATTCCGTCGATCATTTACGGCATGTGGGGCCTGTTCGTGTTCGCGCCGGTGTTCGGCGACTACGTGCAGCCGCTGCTGCAGAAGACGCTTCGGCAGCCTGTGGATACTGGGCCCGTTGTTCAAAGGCGCTCCGAACGGCATCGGCATGCTGTCCGCGGGCATCATTCTGTCGGTGATGGTGATTCCCTTTATTTCGTCGGTGATGCGCGACGTGTTCGAGATCGTTCCGCCGGTGCTCAAGGAGTCCGCCTACGGCATCGGCTGCACGACCTGGGAAGTGGTGCGCAACGTCGTGCTTCCCTACACCAAGGTCGGCGTCATCGGCGGAATCATGCTGGGCCTGGGCCGCGCGCTCGGCGAGACCATGGCGGTGACCTTCATCATCGGCAACGCCTACCGCATCAGCAGCTCGCTCTACGAGCCCGGCAACTCCATCGCGTCGGCGCTCGCGAACGAATTCAACGAGGCGGCGGACCCGGTACATCGCGCGTCGCTGATCACGCTCGGACTGGTGCTTGTTCGTGCTGCACCTTGATCGTGCTTGCCGTTGTCGCGCCTGCTCATCGCGCAGCTGGCCAAGGGCGAGGGGCGGCGGACATGACGACCGCGAGCTTCGACCGGGCACGTCCGGGCGTTACCGCAAGCGCCTGTTCGTCAACCGCTTCAACCTCGTCATGTCGCTCGCCACCATGGCGTTCGGCATGGCGTTCCTGCTGTGGATCTTGACGCGTGCTTTTGCCAATGGATTTGCCGCGCTCGCGCCGACGCTTTTCACCGCAGATGACGCCGCCGCCCGGCGCCGCGGGAGGCTTGCTCAACGCCATCTTCGGCAGCGTCGTCATCGTCGGCGTCGCCACGTTCATCAGCACGCCGATCGGAATCCTGGCCGGCATCTATCTGGCCGAGTTCGGCAAGGACGGCTGGCTCGCCAGCGCCACGCGATTCATCAACGATATCCTGCTGTCGGCGCCGTCGATCGTGATCGGCCTGTTCGTCTACACGGTTTACGTCGCGCAGGTGGGCCATTTCTCCGGCTGGGCCGGCTCGGCGGCGCTGGCGCTGATCGCCATTCCGGTCGTGGTCCGAACGACCGAGAACATGCTGCACCTGGTTCCGAGCAGCCTGCGCGAGGCGGCGGTCGCGCTGCGGAGCGCCGATGTGGAAGGTGATTCTGATGGTCACGCTGAAGGCGGTGCGCGGCGGCGTGATCACCGGCGTGTTGCTGGCGGTGGCGCGGATGTCGGGCGAGACCGGCGCCCTTGCTGTTCACCGCGCTCAACAATCAGTTCTGGAGCGTGAACATGGATCAGCCCGATGGCCAACCTGCCGGTGGTGATCTTCCAGTTCGCGATGAGCCCGTTCGAGGACTGGAAGACGCTGGCCTGGGCCGGCGCGCTGCTGATCACGCTGGCGGTGCTGGCGATCAACATTCTGGCGCGCACCTTCTTCCGCCAGTCGGCTGTCGAGATAGCCGTGGATTTCCGTCGGAGAGCGCAATGAATTTCGAAGCGGTCGCGACACGGCCGGAAAGGCAGGACGCACTGCTGCCGCCGGCGCCGCCCAAGATGTCGATCAGAGGGCTCGATTTCTTCTACGGCAAGTTCCAGGGGCTGAAGGACATCAACCTGGACATCGCCGAACGGCGCGTGACCGCGTTCATCGGCCCGTCGGGATGCGGCAAGTCGACGCTGCTGCGGACGTTGAACCGGATGTACTCGCTCTACCCCGGCCAGCGGGCGATCGGCGAGATCATGTTCAACGGCGCCAACATCCTCGACCCCGGCACCGATCTCAACATGCTGCGGGCACGGGTCGGCATGGTGTTTCAGAAGCCGACGCCGTTTCCGATGTCGATCTATGACAACATCGCGTTCGGCGTGCAGCCTGTACGAGAACCTGAGCCAGCGGCAGATGGACGAGCGCGTCGAATGGGCGCTGATCAAGGCGGCGCATGTGGCAGGAAGCGAAGGACAAGCTCAAGCAGAGCGGCATGGCGCTCTCCGGCGGCCAGCAGCAGCGCCTGTGCATCGCCCGCGCGGTCGCGGTGAAGCCGGAGGTGCTGCTGCTCGACGAGCCGACCTCGGCGCTCGACCCGATCTCGACCGCCAAGATCGAGGAGCTGATCAGCGAGCTCAAGGCCGACTACACCATCGCCATCGTCACCCACAACATGCAGCAGGCGGCGCGGGTTTCCGACTTCACCGCTTACATGTACCTGGGCGAGCTGATCGAGTTCAGCGCCACCGACGAGATCTTCATCAAGCCCAGACGCAAGGAAACCGAGGATTACATCACCGGCCGCTTCGGCTGATTGACGCCTCGGGAATCAGCGAAGGAAGCCAAGCGTGAACGAACATACTTCCAAGCAGTTCGACGTCGAGATGGAAGGCATACGCTCCGGCGTGCTGTCGATGGGCGGCCTGGTCGAGACGCAGATCGCGCGCGCCATCGCGGCGCTCAAGTCGTCCGACGTCGACCTCGATCGACGCGGTCGCCACCGACGAGCTGGCGATCAATCAGATGCAGGTCGATCTCGATCAGCAGTGCAGCCAGATCATCGCCAGGCGGCAGCCCGCGGCGATCGACCTGAGAATGGTGCTGACGGTGGTCAAGGTCGTCAACGAGCTGGAGCGCATCGGCGACGAAATCAAGAAAATCGCCTACAAGGCGCAGCAGATGCAGCGCCCCGAGCGCCTGTCCAACGTGCGCTTCCACGAGATCACCCGCGCCGCCGAGCTTGCCGAGGACAACCTGCAGCTCGCGCTCGACGCCTTCGCCCGTCTCGACGTCAACGCCGCGGCGCAGGTGATCAGCGACGACGAGGCGATCGACGCCGCGTTCCTGGCGATTCTGCGCCAGCTGATCAGCTACATGATGGAAGATCCGCGCACCATCACGCCGGCGCTGGAGATCGTGTTCATCGCCAAGTCGATCGAGCGCATCGGCGACCACGCCAAGAACATCGCCGAGAACGTCGTGCATGTGGTCAAGGGCAAGGACGTGCGCCACGCCACCGCGGAGCAGATCCGTGCCGAGGTTGCCGAGTGAGCTCGCCTGCGAGTTGTAGTCTTGGTGACTGGAAGGACGGCGATCTCGGGCATGAGACCCGGACGCCGCCGATGAGCACGTCGATCCTGGTGGTCGAGGACGAGCCCGCGATCCAGGAATTGCTGCGCATGAATCTCGAGGACGCGGGCTTCACGGTGCACACCGTCGCCGACGCCGAGAGCGCGCAAGCGCTGATCAGGCACGCGCTGCCGGACCTCGATTCTGCTCGACTGGATGCTGCCCGGACAATCGGGCCTCGCGTTTGCGCCGGACGCTGCGCAGCGACGCGCGCACCCGGGAGCTGCCGATCATCATGGTGACCGGCGCGCAGCGACGAAGCCGATCGAATCTCGGGTCTCGAGGCGTGGGTCGACGATTACGTGACCAAACCCTTCTCGCCGCGCGAGCTCAAGGCGCGAATCAAGACCGTACTGCGTCGCCGCGCGCCGGAGTCGGCGCAGGAAACGCTGACGGTCGGCGCTCTGACGCTGGACCCGACCACGCACCGGGTCACCGCCGATGGCGCACCGGTCGAGCTGGGCCCGACGGAGTTCCGGCTGCTCAAGTTCTTCATGGCGCGTCCGGAGCGCGTGCACAGCCGCACGCATCTGCTCGACCAGGTCTGGGGCGATCACGTCTACATCGAGGAGCGGACGATCGACGTTCACATACGCCGCCTGCGGCGTGCGCTCGAGCCGCACGGCAAGGCGCGGATGCTCGAGACCGTGCGCGGCAGCGGCTACCGGCTTGCGCGCGCCAAGATAGCGGCGTGGATTCCTGCGCCGCAATCCGCTCAACCACCGGCGCTAAGCGCACGTGAATCCCATCTGGCTGCGCGGTTTGGCGGCGCCGGTGCTTGTCATGGTGCTTGCGCTCGCGGCGGGCTTGGTCGAGGGCGTGGCTGCCGCGCTGGCGGTGATCGCCGTGGGCGCGCTGGCGATCATCGCCTGGCACCTGTTCGCAACTCGACGCGCTGGCTCGATGGGCGTCGGGCCCGATCGAAGTCGCCGGTGCCCGAGGGCCGCGGCACCTGGGCGCTTGCGTACGCCGCGCTCTTATCACCGCGTGCGGCTGCGCTCGGCGCGCCAGCGCGACCTGCGACTCGCGCTCGATCGCTTCGTCAGCGGCGCCAGGGCGCTGCCGGAAGGCGTGGTGGTGCTCGATGCCAACGACCGCATCCAATGGGCGAATCCCCGCGCCGAGACGCATCTGGGCATCGATCTCAAGCACGACAGCGGCGCGCCGATCGTCAATCTTCGTCCGCCAGCCGGCGTTCGTGCAGTACCTCGCCGTGGGCGACTTCAGCGAGCCGGTGATCATCCAGTCGACGCGCGAAAGCGCGTTGACGCTGTCGCTGCAGATCGTTCCTTTCGGCGTCGAAGAAAAGCTGCTGATGAGCCGCGACATCACCCGCGCTCGAGGCGGTCGCCCGCGTCCGCCGCGATTTCATCGCCAACGTCTCGCATGAGCTGAAGACGCCGCTGACCGTGCTCGCCGGATTCATCGAGACCCTGGCTGACGTCGAGATGGACGAGCGGCAGCGCCAGCGCTGCCTGGCGCTGATGCGCGAGCAAGCGAACAGCATGCAGCGGCTGGTCGAGGACCTGCTGACGCTCTCCGCGCTCGAAAGCGAGCAGAGTCCGGTCAACGAGAGCGAGTTCGCGATCGTGCCGCTTGCTGCTGGCGGTGTCCTCGGACGCCAAGGCGCTTCCGGCGGCCGCCACGAAGTCACGCTGACCATCCGCGACGCGGCGACGCTGCTCGGCAGCCGCGAGGAGCTGGCCAGCGCGTTCGGCAATCTGGTCAGCAACGCCGTGCGCTACACGCCCGAGGGCGGCGCATTGCGCTCGAATGGCGGGTCACCGACGGCGGCGGCGAATTCACGGTCGCCGACAGCGGCATCGGCATCGCGTCGGAACACGTGCCGCGGCTGACCGAGCGCTTCTACCGCGTCGATCGCAGCCGTTCCACGGGCCACCGGCGGCACCGGGCTCGGGCCTTGCGATCGTCAAGCACGTGCTGATCCGGCATCAGGCCGAATTGATCATCGCCAGCGAGGAGGGTCGGGGCAGCCGCTTCACGGTGCCGGCTGCCGCTCGCGCCGGGTCAGGATCGTCGCCGACGGTGCCGGTGCCGCCAGGCCGCAGAGCGGCGCGCGCGGAGACGCCGACAGGTCCGAACCGAGGTCGACGACGCTCCTAGTCTCACGCGATCCGCGATTACCAATACCTCATCGCCGCGCGTGAAACAGACTCTTCAGGTCGTCGCGCGAGACCTCCTTGGGCGCGTTTGCGGATGACCCGGTACTGCGGCTCGGATCCGGTCGCCAGCGCGTCGACGTCGGCGCAGGTGAAGCCCAGGTCGGCAAGCCCGTTCGGCATGCCGGTCGCCCGCATCATCTCGATCACCCGCTCGACAGCGCTTCGCCCGCGTCCTCCGGCCGCGCGTCGCGCGTCTCGGCACCGAGGCAGGCCGCGCCGTGCAGATGGCGCTCCGGCGAGCACGGCGCGGTGTAGCGCCAGACCGAGGGATTGTTGAGCACCACCGCCATGCCGTGCGGCACCAGCGCTTTGCCGGCCGGATAGCCTGTCGAGGTGAAAGTCCCGCGTCAGGCCCGACACGCGGATACGACAGTCCGTGCGGCAGGTGGCAGCCGGCGGCGTTGAACGCGATGCCAGCCTGCGTCGCGGCAAACATCATCTCGGTTCGCGCTTCGACGTCGCGACGCGTCGTTGACCGCGCGCACCAGGAATTTTCCGACGGCTCAGCGCTTCGCCGGCGAGCGCGTCGGAAAATGGATTGGCGCCCTGCGATACCGGCCGGTTGACGCCGCGCGCCGGGTTGAGACGCCGCGGCCACGCGCCGCGCGGTAATCGATTCGAGCGCGTGACTCATGCAGTCGAAGCCGCTCGCGGCCATGACGCTGGCCGGCAGCGTCAGCGTCACGGTCGGATCGATCAAGCGCCACGGTCGGGATCAGCCGCCGGGAAATGATGCCGGTCTTGGCGTTGATCTCGGTCAGGTTGAAGATCGCGATGCCGGTGGTCTCGGAGCCGGTGCCCGCACGTCGTCGGGCAGGCGATGTGCGGCTTGACGGGCCCGGAACCTTCTGTCCGCCGCCGATCGGCGCGTTGACGTAGGATCATGAAGTCGGCCGGATGCGTCGCGTACAGGTTCGCGGCCTTGCAGGTATCCATCACCGAGCCGCCGCCGACCGATACGTAGCCGTCGAACTTTCCCTCCGACGCGAAGCGCGCCGCGGCCTTGAACGATGCGGTCGTGGGCTCGACCGCGATCTCGTCGTAAACCACGAACTCGACGCCCGCCGCGACGCAGCGATGCGCTTACCGTGGCGACGTGGACCGAGCCGCGCAGCGGTCTTGTCGGTGAACAGCGCGACGCGCTTCAGCCCGTGTTCCAGCGCCTGCTCGCCGGCCTCGGCCAGACAGCCGGCGCCGAACGTGAACGTCGGCATGCCGATCGTAAACGCCCGGTCGCTGGAATCGGTCAACGCAAAATCGGCGTGACAGCAAGACATGATCGGTCCTCGAACGGAAATTTGCGCGGAGCTCAGTGTCGCTCAGTTTCGTTCAGCGCGCCGCAAGAATGAGATCCGCGGCCTTTCCGGCGATCATGACCACGGGCACGTTGGTGTTGCCCGACACGAGCGCCGGCATGATGCTGCAGTCGACCACGCGCAGGGCGGATCACGCCGTGAACCTTGAGCTCGCTGTCGACCACCGCCACCGGATCGCGCTCGAGTGTCGCCCATCTTGCAAGTCCCGCTCGGGATGGAAAATCGTTCCGCCGGTGTTTTTCGCGAACTCGAGCAGATCATCGTCGCTTCTCGCCGCCGGCTCGGGTCGATATTCGACCTTCACGTAGGGCGCGAGCGCCCGCGTAGCGGCGAGCCTGCGCGCGAGCCTGATCCCGGCGACCAGCGTGCTGCGGTCGTTCGCGCGTCGACAGATAGTTCGGCTGCATCGCCGGCGGCTCGAGCGGATCGGCTCGACTGGATGCGCACGTGACCGCGCGATTCGGGACGCAGCTGGCAAACCGACATCGTGAAACCGGAAAAAGGGTGCGTGGGTAGAGCCTGCCATGTCGGACGACAGCGTCGCGACGTGGAACTGCACGTCAGGAGTCGCGGCGCTCGGCGACCGCCCGCGGCGAAGATTCCGCCCTGATTGATGCCGATCGCCATCGGCCCGCCGCGGGTCACGACGTACTCGACGCCCATCTTCATCATCCGCCACCAGCTCTGAGATCGTCGTTGGTGCGTGATGGGCAGCGTGCATTGGAAAATGACCCGTGCCTGCAGATGGTCCTGAAGGTTCTCGCCGACGCCGCCGAGCTCGTGCACGCATCGGGATGCCGAGACCGGCGCAACAGCGGCGGCGCGGACCGACGCCGGACAGCTGCAGCAACTGCGGCGTCTGCAGCGCCCCGGCACAAAGGCAGGATCTCGCGCGCGCGCGCGCGCCGTGCGCTGCCGTCGCCGCGATAGACGACGACCGCGTCGGCCCGCCTGCCGTCGAATACGATCCTGGTCGCGCGCGCGTGGGTCTCGACGCGGAGGTTGGCGCGGCTTCGGGCCGGCTTCAAGATACGCAGTCGCGGTGCTGCATCGCCAGCCCTTGCGGTCGATCAGATGGTAATAGCCCGCGCCTTCCTGCTCGCGCGCCGTTGAAGTCGTCGTTGCGCGGAATGCCGAGCTCGCCCGCGCCGGCGATGACCGCCTCGATGAGGCTCATGCTTCCGGCCGATCGGCGAGCACCAGAGCGGGCCGTCGCACGCCGTGGAACGGCCGGATCGCCGAACGGGAGCGTGCTCGAGGCGCCTGAAATAGGGCAAACACGTCGGCGTAGCCCCACCCGGCGTTGCCGGCGCCGCCCATCGATCGTAATCCTCTCGCTGGCCGCGGATGGAGATGAGGCCGTTGATCGAGCTCGAGCCGCCGAGCGTCTTGCCGCGCGGCCAGTAGATCTTGCGGCCGTTCATTCCAGGGTCGGGTTCGGTATAGAAGCACCAGTTGACGCCGGGGTTGAACATCGTCTTCGCATAGCCGATGGGAACGTGGATCCACGGGTAGGTATCGGGCGGTCCGGCCTCGAGGAGCAGCACCGTATGGCGGCCGTCGGCGGACAGCCGGTTGGCCAGAACGCACCCGGCGGAGCCCAGCGCCGACGATGACGTAGTCGAGATGATCACGGCGGTCATTGGTAGGCTGATTGGGGCCGAGCCGGTCACGCGTCGAATCATAGCTAACTGTTCAGAAACAATGCGCTGTTTGACACTCGGGAACGAAAATTGCTAGAATATGCGGTTTCGTCGGAGGGGTACCCGAGCGGTCAACGGGAGCAGACTGTAAATCTGCCGGCTCTGCCTTCGAAGGTTCGAATCCTTCCCCCTCCACCGACATCAGGGGCCGGGACACGAACATCGGAATTCGAGCAAACAGCACAAGCGCGCACGGGGACTTTGCGAGGCACGTTGTTCCGTGATCACTGAGGATTGCTGAAGGCAAGCGAGGGTAACTGGGCGGTCACTGAGTCATCCTGAATGCGGGTGTAGCTCAATGGTAGAGCAGAAGCCTTCCAAGCTTACGACGAGGGTTCGATTCCCTTCACCCGCTCCATGCTCAGGCGGTTTTGACAGAGGTAGTAGACACGGCGAAAACGAGTGTTTGGCCGTAACGCAGCGCGAGGCACAAGCAACGATACATCGCGGCCAAAGACGACAGTTTTTCGCCCATGTAGCTCAGTGGTAGAGCACTCCCTTGGTAAGGGAGAGGTCGAGCGTTCAATCCGCTCCATGGGCACCAGCGGATCGGCCGTAGCAAGCTCGCATCGCTTTTGTCGTAGCTAGTTTGTGCTTCGAATTGTCCGGCTCTGCCGGCGATTCGAGGTAACTATCGGACAAAAGTAGGTTTTACTTTTGACCGTGGAGACTACCGATGGCCAAGGGCAAATTCGAGCGGACCAAGCCGCACGTGAACGTGGGGACGATCGGTCACGTGGATCATGGCAAGACGACGCTGACGGCGGCGATGACGCTGGTGCTGTCGAAGCAGTATGGTGGCGAGGCGCGAGGCCTACGACCAGATTGACAATGCGCCGGAGGAGAAGGCGCGGGGATCACGATCAACACGGCGCACGTGGAGTACGAGACGAAGAACCGGCACTACGCGCACGTGGACTGTCCTGGGCACGCGGACTACGTCAAGAACATGATCACCGGTGCGGCGCAGATGGACGGGGCGATTCTGGTGGTGCAGTGCGGCCGACGGGCCGATGCCGCAGACGCGCGAGCACATTCTGCTGGCGCGGCAGGTGGGGGTGCCCTACATCGTGGTGTTCCTGAACAAGGCCGACATGGTCGACGACAAGGAGCTGCTTGGAGCTGGTGGAGTTGGAAGTGCGCGAGCTGTTGACCAAGTACGAGTTTCCCGGGGACAAGATCCCGATCGTGATCGGCAGTGCCAAGCTGGCGCTGGAAGGCGGACAAGAGCGAGCTGGGGGAGCCTCGCATCATACACGCTGGCGGAGGCGCTGGACAGCTACATACCGCAGCCGAAGCGGCTGATCGACGGGCCGTTTTTGATGCCGGTGGAAGACGTGTTCTCGATCTCGGGCCGGGGCACGGTGGTGACCGGGCGGGTGGATCGTGGGGTGGTGAAGGTGGGCGAGGAGCTGGAGATTGTGGGACTGAAGCCGACGCTTGAAGACGGTGTGCACCGGGGTGGAGATGTTCCGCAAGCTGTTGGACCAGGGCCAGGCCGGCGACAACGTGGGGGTGCTGCTGCGGGGCACCAAGCGGGAAGAGGTGGAGCGTGGGCAGGTGCTGGCGAAGCCGGGCAGCATCACGCCGCACACCAAGTTCACCTGTGAGGTGTATGTGCTGTGCAAGGAAGAGGGCGGCCGGCATACGCCGTTCTTTCCGGGCTACCGGCCGCAGTTTTACTTTCGGACCACCGATGTGACGGGCAGCGTGGAGTTGCCGGCGGGGACCGAGATGGTGATGCCTGGGCGACAACATCCAGATGACGGTGACGCTGATTGCGCCGATTGCGATGGAAGAGGGCCTGCGCTTCGCTATCCGCGAAGGCGGCCGCACGGTCGGCGCCGGCGTCGTCGCAAAGGTTATTGAATAGCTGCAGTTCATTGGAAGACGAATCGGTGCAATAAGCTGGGTTTTTACATCTTGCCCGCAGGGTTGACTTAGGCCAGTAGCTCAATTGGCAGAGCGGCGGTCTCCAAAACCGCAGGTTGGGGGTTCGATTCCCTCCTGGCCTGCCACTGTTTAAGTGGTGACAGCAAGCAACAGCGGGCAATCAGCTAAGCAACAGCACGGGTCTTCAAGGCAAAGCAGCAGCGATGGTCGACAAGATCAAGATGGCAGTGGCGGTTGCGCTGGTGATCGCGGGCGTCTGGGGCTACTACCACTTCAGCGATACCGCGCAGGTCCTGCGCGTGCTGATGGTGCTCGGCGGTCTTATCGGTGCCGGCGCAGTCGCATGGTTGACCGCGCCGGGCAAGGAGCTGTTTATCTTTTCGCAGGAAGCGTGGCAGGAAGCAAGCAAGGTGTCGTGGCCCACGCGCAAGGAAACGGTTCAGACAACGCTGGTCGTGTTCGCTTTCGTCGTGGTCATGGCCCTCTTCCTGTTCGCGGTCGATACCACGCTCGCGTGGCTGGTCAGCCTCATCACCGGCCGGGGGCGGGCATGAACGACAAGAAGTGGTTTGTCGTTCACGCTTATTCAGGCTTCGAGAAAAGCGTGATGCGCGCTTTGACGGAGCGCATCAAGCGGTCGGGGATGGCGGAGCGCTTCGGCAAGATCCTCGTCCCGGTCGAAGAAGTCGTCGAAATGAAAAAGGCGCGAAGGCGATTTCGAGCGCAAGTTTTTCCCGGGTACGTGCTGGTCGAGATGGAAATGACCGACGACACCTGGCATCTCGTGAAAAGCACGCCCAAGGTGACCGGCTTCGTGGGTGGAACGGCGAACAAGCCGACGCCCATTACGCAGAAGGAAGTGGATGGGATTCTGAAGCAGGTGCAGGAAGGCGTCGAAAAGCCGCGGCCGAAGGTGCTGTTCGAAATGGGCGAGGCGGTACGGGTCAAGGAAGGCCCGTTCACCGACTTTCACGGCAACGTGGAAGACGTCAACTACGAAAAAGCAAGCTGCGCGTCTCGGTGACGATTTTCGGCCGGTCGACGCCGGTGGAACTGGACTTCTCGCAAGTCGAGAAGGCTTGATGCGAGACGAACGGAGCTAATTTTGTAACCGGGGAGGACGCGAAAAAGCGTCCGCTAGCACCCACCAGGAGAACGATGTGGCAAAGAAAATAATCGGTTACATCAAGTTGCAGGTGCCGGCGGGCAAGGCGAACCCGAGCCCCCGATCGGGCCGGCGCTTGGCCAGCGGGGCTTGAACATCATGGAATTCTGCAAGGCGTTCAACGCGCAGACGCAGAAGCTCGAGCCCGGCCTGCCGATACCGGTGGTCATCACCGCCTTCGCCGACAAGAGCTTCACTTTCATCATGAAGACACCGCCCGCGACGGTGCTGATCATGAAGGCGGCGAAGGTCGACAAGGGAAGCCCCAAGCCGCATGCCGACAAGGTCGGCAAGCTCACTCGCGCTCAAGCCGAGGAGATCGCCAGGATGAAGACACCTGACCTCACGGCGGCCGACCTCGACGCCGCCGTGCGCACCATCGCCGGCAGCGCTCGCAGCATGGGTATCACTGTCGAAGGAGTGAAGTGATCATGGCCGACGGACAGAACAAGGACGTGCCGCGCCTTTCCAAGCGCATGAAGACCGGTGCGCGGCAAGATCGATCGGGTGAAGTCGTACCCGATCGACGAGGCGCTGAAGCTGGTCAAGGACACGGCGACTGCCAAGTTCGACGAGTCGGTCGACGTGGCGGTGAACCTCGGCGTCGATGCCAAGAAGTCGGACCAGACGGTCCGCGGTTCGGTAGTCCTCCCGGCGGGCACCGGGAAGAAGGTGCGCGTTGCGGTGTTCGCTCAGGGCGAGAAGGCAAAACTTGCAACCGAGGCTGGCGCCGACATCGTCGGCTTCGACGACCTGGCGGCGAAGGTCAAGGAAGGATTCATGGATTTCGACGTGGTGATCGCGACGCCCGATGCGATGAAGGTCGTCGGTCAGCTCGGCCAGATACTGGGCCCGCGCGGCCTGATGCCGCAATCCCAAGGTCGGCACCGTCTCGGCCGACGTGAGCACCGCGGTGAAGAACGCCAAGGCAGGTCAGGTCCAGTACCGGACCGACAAGGCCGGCATCATCCAGTGCACGATCGGGCGCGCTTCGTTCACGCCCGAGCAGCTCAAGAGCAACCTGGTCGCCCTGATCGAGGCATTGAACAAATCGAGGCCGGCGGGGACCAAGGGCATCTACGTCAAGAAGATCAGCGTCTCCAGCACCATGGGGGCGGGCGTGCGGATCGATTCAGCGACGCTTGTTCCGCAGGCACACGTATGAACGGCAGCAGGCAGACGCGGAAGCAGCAATAACGGATATTGAAGCATTTGAGGGAACGCCGCGCGAAGCACCGCGTGGCGCGCCGTCAAAGACCGTAGGAGCTCTTAAAGCTTAATCGCCGGCGGTTACGGTGTCCTACGCAGATGGTGTCCCTTTAGACAGGATCACTCCTGGCACGAAGGTCACCGCACTCGCCGAATCCGGCTTTCCGCCGGGTGACGCAAAAGTAATGGATCGTGGAGGTGGCTTTGGGTCTTAACTTGGAACAGAAGCAGGCGGTAGTCGCGGAAGTCGCAAAACAGGTCGCCGGTGCTCAGGCCATCGTGATGGTCGAGAACCGCGGCATGGCGGTGGCCGCAATGACGCAGCTTCGCGCAAAGGCACGAGCTTCAGGGGTGTATTTCCGCGTGGTCAAGAACACGCTGGTACGCCGCCGCGGTGGCCGAGACGCCGTTCGCATCGCTGGCCGACAAGATGGTCGGCCCGCTTGCGTACGGCATCGGCGCCGACCCCGTTGCCGTGGCGAAAGTCCTCAACGACTTCGCCAAGAGCAACGAGAAGTTCGTCATCACGGGCGGCAGCATGCCCGGGCAGCTGCTGACAGCGAAGGAAATTTCCGCGCTGGCCGCATTGCCCTCGCGCGATGAGCTCATTGCCAAGCTGCTCGGCACGATGCAGGGGCCGATCGTCAAGTTCGTTCGAACGCTCAATGAAGTACCGGGCCGGTTCGTGCGGACGCTGGCGGCGGTGCGCGATGCGAAGCTGGCGGCATCTAATGCAGCATCGGGCGCGACTACCGAAAACTGATCTCAATCTTTTTGCAAACTTTCGAACCAGGAGTGAATCATGGCTGTTGCACAAACTGAAATCCTCGACAAGATCTCGTCGATGACCGTCCTCGAGCTGTCCGGAGCTCATCAAGGCGATGGAAGAGAAGTTCGGCGTGTCCGCCGCTGCCGCCGTCGCTGCCGTCGGCGCCTGCCGCCGGCGCCGCCGCGCCGGCCGTCGAAGAGCAGACCGAGTTCACCGTGATGCTGACCGCCATCGGCGACAACAAGGTCAACGTGATCAAGGCGGTGCGCGAGCTCACCGGTCTGGGGCTCAAGGAAGCGAAGGACGTCGTCGACAGCGCGCGCCGAAGGCGGTCAAGGAAGGCATCAACAAGGCCGACGCCGAGGCGGCAAAGAAGAAGCTGGAGGATGCCGGCGGCAAGGCCGAGATCAAGTAGCGAGGATAGTGGGTGCCGTGCCCGCGGGATGCCGCGGGCGCGGTACCAAGCTTCGGGAGTTCGAGTTCCCAGAGGCCGAAGACAAGCGAGTCGCCGGTGGCTTGAAACCGGGCGCTCTGGCCGCACATAGGCTTTGCTTATCTTTGTCTTCTGAACCGACTGCAGAAGACAGGTTTGGTCGGACGGTGCACCACCGGAGCAGTAGTTGGAAGGTGAGCGTGCCGTCGTCCGCCAGCGGTTGGTAGTGGCCAACCACCATCCTTAAGGAGCGCAACGCTTCCGTCCAGCCGACCGCACGACGGGTGTCGCACCGGGCTATTTTCGCCGGGGGCGCATTCGCAAGCATCTCAAATGAGGTCAAGGCCCATGGCTCAGTACTCTTTCACCGAAAAGAAACGCATCCGCAAGAGTTTCGCCAAGCGCGCGAGCGTATTGCCGGTGCCGTTCCTGCTGGAAACCCAGCTCTCGTCGTATCGCGCCTTTCTGCAGGAGTTCACTGCCGCCGAATCGCGCAAGAACGAAGGCCTGCAGGCCGCGTTCACGTCGATATTTCCGATCTCCAGCCACTCCGGCAACGCGAGGCTGGAATTCGTCGGCTATTTCGCTGCTGCCGCCCGCGTTCGACGTCACCGAGTGCCAGCAGCGCGGCCTGACCTACTGCTCCGCGCTGCGCGCCAAAGTCCGCCTGATCATCATGGACAAGGAAGCGCCGAAGGAAACGGTCAAGGAAGTCAAGGAGCAGGAGGTCTACATGGGCGAGATTCCGCTCATGACCGGCAACGGCTCGTTCGTGATCAACGGCACCGAGCGCGTCATCGTCTCGCAGCTGCACCGCCAGCCCCGGCGTCTTCTTCGAGCACGACCGCGGCAAGACGCACAGCTCGGGCAAGCTCCTGTTTTCGGCGCGGGTCATTCCTTACCGCGGCTCGTGGCTGGACTTCGAGTTCGACCCCAAGGATTACCTTTATTTCCGGGTCGACCGCCGCCGCAAGATGCCGGTGACGACGCTGCTCAAGGCGATCGGGCTCACCAACGAGGACATCCTCAAGCAGTTCTTCGCCTTCGACTCTTTCCAGCTGGCGAGGAAGGGCTCGCACATGGACTTGGTGCCTGAGCGGCCTGCGCGGCTGAGGTGGCCCGGTTCTGACCTGCTGGGCAAGGACGGCAGCAGGTTCTGGTGCAGAAGGACAAGCGCATCACGGCGCGGCACATCCGCGACATCGTCGAGGGCGGCGTCAAGAAAATCGCGGTGCCCAACGACTACATCGTTGTGCCGCACGCTGGCCGAGAACATCGTCGCAACAAGGACACCGGCGAGATGCATCGCGTCGGCGAACGACGAGATCACCGACGAGCTCTTGGAGAAGCTGCTCGAGGCCGGCGTGGCCAAGATCCATACGATCTACACCAACGACCTCGATCAGGGCCCGTACATCGCGCAGACGCTGAAGACCGACGACACGCCGGACCAGCTCGCCGCTCGGGTCGCCATCTACCGCATGATGCGGCCGGGCGAGCCGCCGACCGAGAAGCGGTCGAGTCCCTGTTCCACGGCCTGTTCTTCAACGAGGACCGTTACGATCTTTCGCCAGTCGGACGGATGAAATTCAACCGCCGCGTCGGCCGCAGCGAGCTGCTCGGCTCGGGCACGCTGCACAACGACGACATCATCGCGGTGATCAAGATCCTGGTCGAGCTGCGCAACGGCCGCGGCGAGATCGACGACATCGATCACCTCGGCAACCGGCGCGCTGCGCTCGGTCGGCGAGCTCTCGGAAAACCAGTTCCGCTCAGGGCTGGTGCGGGTCGAGCCGCGCGGTCAAGGAGCGCCTCGGCCAGGCCGAGAGCGACAACCTGCTGCCGCACGACCTGATCAACGCCAAGCCGATCTCGGCCGCGATCAAGGAGTTTTTCGGCTCGTCGCAGCTGTCGCAGTTCATGGACCAGACCAATCCTCTGTCGGAGATCACGCACAAGCGCCGCGTGTCGGCGCTGGGGCCGGGCGGCCTCTACCCGCGAGCGCGCCGGCTTCGAGGTGCGCGACGTGCACCCGACGCACTACGGACGGGTGTGCCCGATCGAAACGCCCGGAAGGTCCGAACATCGGCCTCATCAACTCGCTGGCGCTGTACGCGCGAACCAACGAATACGGCTTCCTCGAGACAGCCTCATCACCGCCAAGGTCGTCAACGGCAAGGTGACCGACGAGATTCATTACCTGTCGGCGATCGAAGAGGGCGCCTTCGTGATCGCGCGAGGCGAACGCGACGCTCGACAAGACCGGCAAGCTGAAGGACGAGCTCGGTCTCCTGCCGGTGCAAGAACGAGTTCATGCTGTCTACCGCCGACAAGGTCCAGTTCATGGACGTGGCGCCGGCGCAGATCGTCTCGGTCGCGGCGTCGCTGATTCCGTTCCTGGAGCACGACGACGCCAACCGCGCGTTGATGGGCTCGAACATGCAGCGCCAGGCGGTTCCGTGCCTGCGCGCCGAGAAGCCGCTGGTCGGCACCGGCGTCGAGCGCACCGCGCGCTGTCGACTCCGGCACGGCGGTGCTGGCCCGGCGCGGCGGCAAGGTCGATTATGTCGACGCCAACCGGATGGTCGTGCGCGTGCACGATACCGAGAACGGCGGCGGGCGAAGTCGGCGTCGACATCTACAACCTCACCAAGTACACGCGCAGCAATCAGAACACCAACATCAACCAGCGGCCGCTGGTGCAAGATCCGGCGACATCATCGCCAAGCGGCGACGTGATCGCCGACGGCGCGTCGCACCGACATGGGCGAGCTGGCGCTCGGCGCAGAACATGCTGGTCGCGCTTCATGCCGTGGAACGGCTACAACTTCACGAGGACTCGATCCTGATCTCCGAGCGCGTGGTCGGCAACGACCGTTACACGTCGATTCACATCGAGGAGCTGTCCGTCGTCGCCCGCGACACCAAGCTCGGACGCCGAGGAAATCACCCGCGACATCTCGAGCCTGGGCGAGGCGCAGCTCAACCGTCTCGACGAGTCGGGCATCGTCTTCATCGGCGCAGAAGTCGAGGCCGGTGACGTGCTGGTGGGCAAGGTGACGCCGAAGGGCGAGACCCAGCTCACGCCGGAGGAGAAGCTGCTTCGCGCGATCTTCGGCGAGAAGGCCTCGGACGTGAAGGACACCAGTCCTTGCGCGTTCCGTCGGGCATTTCGGGCACGGTGATCGACGTGCAGGTGTTCACCCGCGAGGGCATCGAGCGCGACAAGCGCGCGGCGCAGATCATCGACGACGAGCTCAAGGGCTACCGCAAGGACCTGAACGACCAGCTGCGCATCGTCGAGAACGACGCGTTCGCGCGTCTGGAAAAGCTCTTGATGGGCAAGACCGCCAACGGCGGCCCGAAACGGCTGGCCAAGGGGACGCGCCTGACCAAGGAATACCTGGAAGGCACCAACCGTCACGACTGGTTCGACATCCGGCTCGCCAACGAGGAAGCCGCGCGTCAGCTCGAGGCGATGAAGGAATCGATCGCACGAGCCGCGTGCAGTTCGACCAGAGATGTTCGAGCAGAAGAAGAAAAAGCTCACGCAGGGCGACGAGCTGCCGCCGGGCGTGCAGAAGATGGTCAAGGTCTACGTCGCGGTCAAGCGGCGCCTCCAGCCGGGCGACAAGATGGCGGGCCGGCACGGCAACAAGGGTGTGGTGTCCAAGATCGTCCCGGTCGAGGACATGCCGTATATGGCGGACGGAACGCCGGTCGACATCGTGCTGAATCCTTTGGGCGTGCCGTCACGGATGAACGTCGGCCAGATCCTCGAGATCCATCTCGGATGGGCGGCGAAAGGGTTGGGACATCGCATTGGCGAACTGCTCCAGGTGGAGAAGAACACCGCGGAAGTGCGCAAGTTCCTGACCAAGATCTACAACGGTACCGGCAAGCCCGAGGATCATCGAAGTCGCTTGACGACCATGAGATCGGCGTGCTGGCCGAGAACCTCAAGGATGGCGTGCCGTTCGCCACGCCGGTGTTCGACGGCGCGACCGAGGCCGAGATCAAGGACATGCTGGAGCTTGCGGGTCTGCCGCGGTCGGGGCAGATCACCTTGCATGACGGCCGCACCGGCGAGGCGTTCGACCGCCCGGTCACGGTCGGCTTCATGCACGTGCTGAAGCTCCATCACCTGGTCGACGACAAGATGCATGCGCGCTCCACCGGACCGTACAGCCTGGTCACGCAGCAGCCTCTGGGCGGCAAGGCGCAGTTCGGCGGCCAGCGCTTCGGCGAGATGGAAGTGTGGGCGCTGGAAGCGTATGGCGCGGCGTACACCCTGCAGGAGATGCTCACGGTCAAGTCCGACGACGTCAACGGGCGGACCAAGGTCTACGAGAACATCGTCAAGGGCGAGCACAAGATCGAGGCCGGCATGCCGGAATCGTTCAACGTGCTGGTGAAGGGAAATCCGCTCGCTGGCGATCGACATCGACCTGGAGCGCTTCTAATTGGACGCCTTAGCGGCGCTTAGTCAAATGTATCGTCATTCCCGCACAAGCGGGAATCCACTTGTTCTTAGTCAACATGGGTCCCCACTTTCGCGGGGACGACGACGATTTCAGCTTCGCTGAACCG
>ERZ1370068.2200-contig-1358_pt1 | contig 53374 bp, 67 predicted proteins | sample MGYA00561227_ERZ1370068 | MGnify/ENA primary metagenome ERZ1370068 (study PRJEB38410, sample SAMEA6850437) | metagenome | study: Metagenomic assessment of the ecological functions of the soil: analysis of the soil microbiota associated with the... | reverse complement strand
GTACTTCGTTCAGTTACGTATTGCTGTCGCGAAAGTCCGCCGGGGAACCACGTACTCGCCATCACGCGGGGCATGGCAAGCCCGTCCACTCCTCCCAGTCCGCGGGCGGCCCGCGGATCTACCGATCGAACGAGGGCACGCCGCGAGGATCTCCCCGCCGAGGCGCTCGTGAATGCGGAGCCACGGGTCGAAGTGGCTTCCGTCGGGCCGACGCCACTCCATGTACTCCTCGGTGGGGATGAGCGGGTAGCGCTCCTTCCACGTCGGGCGAACCGGAGCGATCACGCCATTCGCGAGCCCTGCTGAACGGGCGTTGTCCGTGAAGGTCTCGGATCATCCGGCTCGACAGCCGCCGGCCCTGCTGACTCGGCGCCACGCTGATGGCGGCGATGGCCATGAGCGCGGTCGCGGGCTCGCTCATCGCCATGCCGGCATCGAATCCCTCGTCCCAGCCGGACGGGAGCGTTCCGTCGACGGTCGCGTCCCAGGAACCGGAATCGCATGCGCTTCGGCGACGAGCTCCTCGCCGTCGAGCAGGCCCACCTGGAAGTCCGGAAAGTCCAGTGTAGAGCCGGCCCCAGTTGCGTCCCGGCTCGTTGTGGTTCGTGTACTCGGGGAACGTCTTCGCAGTGAGCGCGTCGAACCTGATGTCGAGCAGATCGGGACGATCCGCGTAGCGGACGACCTTTCATCGCCGCAGCGCGCCACGGCCTGCGCGGCGAGCCCCTTCGCCTCGGCCACGTGAACCCGAGGTGGTCCGTCGTCGTCGCACGCACCGCGATCGCGCGCGCTCTCAACGCCGAGCGCGCCGGCGAGCCGTTCCGACATCTCGTCGCGAACGTCACCGATGCGCGGCTCCTCGCCGATCAGCACGCAGTCGGCGTTGACGAGCTCCCAGCCGGCCTCGCGCACGCTCGCGGTAGGCCTCCTAGAGCAGGTCGAGCGACGACGCGCCGCGGTACTGCTCGTCGCCCGACGGGAAGAGCGTCCCGATGTCTCCGAGGTTCGCCGCGCCGAGGATTGCGTCGATGAGCGCTGCGCGATCACGTCGCCGTCGGAGTGACCGGCGAGACCTCGTGGATAGTCCATCGCGTCACGCCGCCGAGAACGAGCGGCACCGCCTCCTCGAGCGCATGCGCGTCGATCCCAGGCCCGACCCGAAGCTCCATCAGACGAGCGAGGCTAGCGCCTCGGGCAGCGACGCGAGGTCGTCGAGACCGAGCGCTGCTTCCGGAGGAGTCGGCTGCAACCGGCCCCACGGGCCGCGGCGAACGTGCACCGAAACGAGGCCCGCAGCTGCCGCCGGGAGAACGTCGTTGTCGACCCGGTCACCCACGTACGCGACCTCGCCTGCCGGGCAGCCCATGAGCTCGACGACCTCTCGAAGAAGACGGGATCGGGCTTCGCGCACTCCGAGGCTCGCGGACGACGAGATCACGTCGGCCGGCAGGGCGGCAGTCGCGCGCCCACGCCTCCAATGCCTCGGTCTGGTTGCCGACGATGCCCACCCGGAGCCCGAGCGCTCGAACACGCATGGAGGCAGTCGAGCGCGTCGGGGTAGAGGTCGTCGAGGTCGAGTACGGAATCGCTCCACGACGCGGCGGCTGCTCGATCCCGAGGTGGCCCCAGAGCGCCGTGTGCTCCTCGCCGCGCGCAATCGTGACGCCGAGCGCGGCCCACACTGACGTGCGGCTTGAAGTCCCTCGCGGTCCGCGAGCCGGCGCCACCAGCGCTCCTCGTCGACGAGCGTCTCGCCGACGTCGAAGACGACCGCCTTCAGAGCCACGACTCGACCGAGCGCGAGATCGTCCGGCGTGGTGACCTTCAGCAGTCTCGGGTCGCCCTCGACGGTCGCGACTCGGCCGCCGGCGCGCTCGACGAGCGACGCGCAGTCGGTGACGCCGGCGAGATCCCCCGAGAACGCGCGTCGCGAGCATCGGCGCAAGGAACGCCTGCGGCGTCTCGAGCGGCCACGAGGCCCGTCCGATCGACGTGTCTCCTCGACGACACCGCTCTCGAACCCGCTTGAGCGTGTCCGACTGACGGGCAGAACCGGGACGGCTCCGTCGAAGCCTCTCACCGAGCGGAGCCGAGCAGCGCTCGATCACTGGCCGTCGTCGACGAGCGGACGCGCAGCGTCGTGGACGATGACGACGAGCGCTCCTCCGGTGACCTCCGCGCGAGGGCGGCCGCGACCGACTCGCCGCGTTGCGCCGCCCGTGACGCACGCGCACGACCTTCGACGCGGCCGAGCTCCTCGGCGAGGAGGATCGACGGCTCCTCCCAGTCCGGGCGGCGCGGCGACGACGATCGCGTCGATCGAGCCGGGCAGCGATCGAGCCGGTCGAGGCTCTCGGCGAGCAGCGGGCGTCCGCCGAGGACGGCGAACGCCTTCGGACGATCGATGCCGAGCCGCTCGCCGGATCCAGCGGCGGCGATCAGCGCCCAGTGGCTCCGGCAGCGCCGGAGCCGCCTGTGCGCTCGCCGTCGCGGCCTTCGGCTTGGCTCGTGACTTCGGCTTCGGCTGCCCGGCGCGTGAGAGAACGTCGTCGAGCCAGGCGGCGGCCTCTTCCTCGTCCATGCTCTTCGCGTACATGAGCTCCGAGGCGAGGATCTTCTTCGCCTTCACGAACATCTGCTTCTCGCCGGTCGAGAGGCCCTTCTCGTTGTTCGCGGACGGCGAGGTTCCGCACGACCTCGGCGAGCTCGAAGATGTTCCCGGTCTTCATCTTGTCGCGGTTGTGCTTGAAGCGACGGTTCCAGTTCTTCGGCATCTCGGTCGACCCGCCCGAGCAGCGCCTTGACGACCATCGTCGACCGTCCTTCTCGTCGATGACCGTTCGCAGACCCACCTGCTCCGCGTTCTCGCACGGAACGTTGCACGGTCATGTCGTTGTGGAGGATCTGGATCGTGAGGTACTCCCGCGTCTCGCCGAGAACCTCGCGCTTCTCCTTCCGCACGACTGTCCCCGCGCCGTGGTGCGGATAGACGACCTTGTCGCCGATGTCGAACAAGAGGGCCTCCCCGATGTCGGTATCCGTCGCCTTCGCGAAAAAGTGCCGGCAGCGTCTTCCCTGCCGGCGATCCGGTCACATGATAGCGCGTTCTTCACAGGCGATTAACGGAACGGCAACGCAGGAGCGACCTTACGCGGCAGCCTCTCGACGCGGACTCTGCGTCTCCGAGCCCGGCTGCGATCGCGTCACGCAAGCGTCTCCGCCGTGCGACGCGCGGAGTCGACCTTGTGCGGGCTGCCGGTCGGTGCGACGACGGTGACGATCCCGAGCTTCGCGCACTCGTCGAGCCGCCGCTCGGCCTGCGAGGCCTGGCGCAAGCGGCCGGTGAGCCCGATCTCGCCGAAGGTCGCGAGCCCTCGCGGACAGGCGCCCGCGCGCGGCCGAGGCGATCGCGAGCGCGACCGCGAGGTCGGCACCAGGCTCGTCGATGCGCACGCCGCCCGCGACGTTCACGAAGACGTCCGCGCTCGCCGAGCGCGCACGCCCGCGTGCCGACCGAGCACGGCGACGATCATCGCGAGCCGCTTCGGATCGACGCCGGTGCCGACGCGGCGCGGCATCGCGAGATCGGTCGGCAGCGACGAGCGCCTGGATCTCGAGCAGGAGCGGCCGCGTGCCCTCGAGCGCGCAGCGCGACGGCGGCGCCGACCTCGCCGGCGTCGCGTCGTGCCGAAGAGCTCCGACGGGTCGGGCACGCCGACGAGGCCGGCGGCGGTCATCTCGAAGACGCCGAGCTCGTTCGTCGAGCCGAAGCGGTTCTTCGTCGCGCGCAGGATGCGGTGCTCGTGGTAGCGGTCGCCCTCGAACTGGAGGACGCAGTCGACGAGGTGCTCGAGCACGCGCGGCCCGGCGACCGCGCCGTCCTTCGTCACGTGGCCGACGAGGACGCGTGGCGACGCCCGCCTCCTTCGCGACGCGGAGCAGCCGCGCCGGCCGCCTCGCGCACCTGCGCGACCGAGCCCGGCGCCGAGCCGAGCGCGGACGCGTGCAGCGTCTGCACCGAGTCGATCACGCAGACGTCGGGCCGCTCCGCCTCGAGCGTCGCGCAGACCGATGTCGAGCTCCGTCTCGGCGAGGATCTCGACCGACTCGGCGCCGCCCGAGCGCGCCGCGCGCAGCGATACCTGCGCGGCGGACTCCTCGCCGGTGACGAGCAGGCGCGCCGGCCGCTCCGTGCGATCGCGCCCGAGCGCGGTGAGCAGGAGGCGTCGACTTCCCGACCCCGGGCTCGCCGCCGACGAGGACGAGCGAGCCCGGGCACGAGGCCGCCGCCGAGCACACGGTCGAGCTCCGCGACACGCCCGTCGAGATGCGCGCCGCCTCCTCGACCCGCACGTCCCGATCGGGACGGGCTTCGCCGGCGCCGCAGACGAGCTCGTCGTGGCCGAGCCGTGGAGCTCTTCGACGAGGCTGCCGAACGCGCCGCAGCCCGGGCACTTGCCGAGCCAGCGGCCCGACATCGTGCCGCATTCGGCGCACGTGAACTGAACGGTGACCTTCGCCACCGAGTTCAGTCTAGGAGCGCGGTCCGACGCCGTCCGTCACAAAGTGCGCCATTCGCTTGCAAAGTCGGCGCGCGGGTGCGTTAAGAGTGCCGTGAGACCGCCGCAGACGATCGACGGAAAGGACGGGCCGGTATGGACCGATTCAACGCTCTCGGGCGCGGGACGCAGTTGATGCTGATTGGGGCAGTGCTCCTGCTCATCGACCTGTTCCTGCCACTGGCAGGAGTGACTTACGGCCCGGCGAGACTTCTTCGACGCCAGTGGCGTCGATGGCACGGCTTCTAGCGGCTGGTCGAGGTGTTGGGGGTGTATCCGTCGGCTGCTGACGATCGTCCTGATCGCGCTGGCATCGTCGCGCGTGGCTCGCGGTGGACGTCCCGATTCCCGTCGTCGGCCGCGATGACTGCAGCGTGTCATCGGCGTCGCTCATCCTCGATCTTCGCGGTCATCAAGGCTCTGACGATCTGACGACTATGCGACGTCTGGGCATGTGGTCGGCGTCGCGCTCGCGATCGATCGTCGCGATCGGGCGCCTGGCTGACAGTTCAGGAGGCGGGCGGAGTCGAGTCGCTCAGGCGACGTGAGGCGGCAGCTCGAGCTCCTCGGCATGCGCATCCCGCGCCGGCAGCGGCGAGCGCCCCGACGGCGGCTCCGGCAGCGCCAGCACGGCGCCGCAGACGCCTGCCGAGCGACAACCGGCAGAGAGTGCGGCGAGCGAGGCCCGGGCGGCCTCGGACGCGGCGGATGCGGCCTCGGACGCAGCAAGCGACGAGCCGTCGACCGAGCAGGGCAGGTAGTCCCGCTCACGGCCCGCAACGCCGCGGCGCGGACGCGCCGCGGCGGGTACTGCGCAGCCGTTCTCGCGAAACGCCTGCAAATACCCCGCTCGGCGCATGCCCGAGTACCCTGTGAGTGAGTAGGGATCGGGAAGCGGCCCGTTCGAAGCCGATCCAACCGCCGAAAGGAAAGCAGATGACGACGTTCAAGACCCTCTCGCGAGGTACCCGGCTCGTCCTCGTCTGCCGGTCCGCTCCTCGCTCCTCAGCCTCTTCTTCACGTGGCAGAACGTCGAGGTCGACTACGGCCGCGCGGGTATCGCAACGGTGCCACTCGACGGCTGGGACGCGTGGGGCGCTTCTCCTCGGTCTCCTCGTCAGTCGCGGCGGTCACGCTCGTCGTGCTCCAGCAGTTGACCGACGTCGAGATGTCGGACGGACGTGCCCTGGTCGACGGTCGTCCTCGGGCTCGGCAGTCGCCGTCCTCGCGGTCGCCGTCGTCAAGAGCCTCACCGACGCCGGCTCGATCGTGGCAGAGCTACGCGTTCGTCGGGCTCGCCGTCGGCGGTCGCCAGCCGGCGCGTATCTCGACTGGGCAGCCGCACGGCAGCCGTCCCAGCCGGTGCTCGCGCGCAAGCGGCGCGGGTTCAGCTCAGTCGCTTGACGAGAAGCACGCGGTCCTCGCCGGGGCCGTCGTAGTCGCGAACGACCCGCTCGACCTCGAACCCGAGCGACTCGTGGAACGCGACGGACCGCTCGTTCACCGGTGAGGTGACGCACCGCACGACCGTGCGGCCGCTCGTGCCGGACTCTCCTCGAAGAAGCGTTCGTAGAGCGCACGTCGCCCGAGACCCTCCCCGCGCCGCTCCGGATCGACGCCGACGAAGTGGATGTACGCCTCGTCGTCGGCCGTCTGCGAGAGGAACCCGCACACGAACCCGACGAGCTCGCCGTCGTCGGCCTCGGCCGACGAAGCTCGTCCCCTCGAAGTGGATGAAGAACAGCTTGGGCAGCATCGGCGCCATCTCGCGCCCGCTCCACCAGACGTTGATCCGCCCGATGATTCGCCTCGTAGTCGGACGGCTTCGCGTGCCGGATCGTACGGCCACGGCACCGGATTGTAGAAGCGATGCCCGCAGCCTCACGAAGGCGTCGCGAGCCGCGCGTTACAGCTCGTCGAGCGCCGCTCGGCGATATCGTCGAGCTCCGGCTCGTCGGCGGGCCCGCCGACGGCGGCCGGGACCGGCGTTCCCTCGATGACACGGATCTCAACGGGCGGCTCGTTCTCGGCAGCGGCTCCTCGCGGCGGTCGACGATGAGCGTCGAGCCGGGCGCGAGGTCGCGGCCGAGGACGAAGTCGGCGAGCGGGTCCTCGATGCATGCGCTGGATCGCGCGGCGCAGCGGTCGGGCGCCCATCGCCGGGTCGTAGCCCTGCTCGACGAGCAGCTCGCTTCGCCTCGTCCGTCAGCTCGATCGACGACGTCGTGCTTCGCCATCTGCTCGCGGACGCGGCTTCATCATCAGGTCGACGACCTCGAGGATCTCGACCTTCTCGAGCTTGTGGAAGACGATGACCTCGTCGATGCGGTTCAGGAGCTCGGGCCGGAAGACCTTCTTGCAGCTCCGCCCATGACGCGCTCCTTCATCTCGTCGTACGAGAGGCCCTGCTCGTCGCCGATCGAGAAGCCGAGCGTCTGGTTCTTCGAGATCTGCGGCAGCCCCGATGTTCGAGGTCATGATCACGATCGTGTTGCGGAAGTCGACCTTGCGCCCCTGCGGAGTCGGTCAGCTTCCCGTCCTCGAGGATCTGCAGGAGGATGTTGAACACGTCCGGGTGCGCCTTCTCGATCTCGTCGAGGAGGACGACCGAGTACGGCTTGCGGCGCACGGCCTCGGTGAGCTGGCCGCCCTCGTCGTAGCCGACGTAGCCGGGCGGCGAGCCGACGAGCCGCGACACGGAGTGCTTCTCCATGTACTCGGACATGTCGACCTGGATCAGCGCGTCCTCGTCGCCGAAGAGGAACTCGGCGAGCGTGCGCGCGAGCTCGGTCTTCCCGACGCCGGACGGGCCGAGGAAGATGAACGAGCCGGTCGGCCGCTTCGGGTCGCTGATGCCCGCGCGTGCGCGCCGGATCGACTTCGAGACGGCGACGATCGCCTGGTGCTGGCCGATGACGCGCTTGTGCAGCTCGTCCTCCATCCGGATGAGCCGCTGCGGACTCGGCCTCGGTGAGCTTGAAGACGGGGATGCCCGTCCACATCGAGACGATGTCGGCGATCTCGTCCTCGCCGATCTCCGGCTGCTCCTCGTCGGCCTGGTTGCGCCACTCCTCCTCGAGCTCCTTCTTCTTCTGCGTAGCTTGCGCTCCTTGTCGCGGAGCTGCTGCGGCCTTCTCGAACTCCTGCGCCTCGATCGCGCCTTCCTTGTCGGCTTGCGGACCTTGCTCGATCTCCTCCTCGAGCTCGCGGTAGCGCGGCGGCGCGGTCATCGTCGCGATGCGGATGCGCGAGCGCGGCCTCGTCGATGAGGTCGATCGCCTTGTCGGGCAGGTGCCGGTCCTGGATGTAGCGGTCGGCGAGCGCGGCGGCTGCGCTGGAGCGCCTCGTCGGAGATCTTGCAGCGGTGGTGCGCCTCGTAGCGGTCGCGCAGGCCGCGCAGGATCTGCACGGTCTCGTCGATCGACGGCTCCTCGACGCGCACCTGCTGGAAGCGGCGCTCGAGCGCGGCGTCGCGCTCGAGGTACTTGCGGTACTCGTCGAGCGTCGTCGCGCCGATCGTCTGGATCTCGCCGCGCGCGAGCGCGGGCTTGAGGATCGAGGCGGCGTCGATCGCGCCCTCGGCGGCGCCGGCGCCGACGAGGTTGTGGAGCTCGTCGATGAACAGGATGATGTCGCCGCGCTGGGTGATCTCCTTCATCACCTTCTTCAGGCGCTCCTCGAACTCACCGCGGTACTTCGAGCCCGGCGACGAGCGCCGCGAGGTCGAGCGTGTAGATCTGCTTGCCCTTCGAGGATCTCGGGCACCTGGCTCGACGAGATGCGCGTCGCGAGACCCTCGACGACGGCGGTCTTGCCGACGCCCGGCTCGCCGATGAGCACCGGGTTGTTCTTCTGTGCGGCGTGACAGGATCTGCATCACGCGCTCGATCTCGGTCTGCCGGCCGACGACCGGGTCGAGCTTGCCCTCGGCTGCGAGCCTTCGTCAGGTTGCGGCCGAACTGGTCGAGAGCTTCGAGCTCTTCGTCTTCTCGCCGGCGCGACCGCTCGCGCCGGACTGGCGGCGGCCCGGGCCGGAGAGCATGCGGATGATCTCGTTGCGGATCTTCTCCGCATCCGCGTCGAAGTCGAGCAGGATCCGCGCGGCGACGCCCTCGTTCTCGCGCACGAGGCCGAGGAGGATGTGCTCCGTGCCGATGTAGTTGTGGCCGAGCGAGAGCGCCTCGCGCAGCGCCAGCTCGAGCACCTTCTTGGCGCGCGGCGTGAACGGGATCTGGCCGGTCGTGACCTCGTCACCCTGGCCGACGATGCGCGCGACCTGGGCGCGCACCTCTTCGACGGTGATGTCCGAGCGACTCGAGCACGCGCGCAGCAAGGCCCTCCTCCTCGCGGAGGAGGCCGAGCAGGATGTGCTCGGTGCCGATGTAGTTGTGCTTGAGGGCCCTCGCCTCGTCCTGTGCCAGGACGACGACCTGCCGTGCCCGTTCGGTGAATCGCTCGAACAACTCCCTCGACGCTCCTTTCGGTCGGTTACCGGAGGAGTCGCCTCTCCCCGGGTCGAAGGGACGGGTCTGATCGTAGCCGACGGGTCTCGTGTGAGTCTCATACGCCGGGTTCGCCCGGCGCACTCGGTACCCTTCTCGGCCGTTGCGCTGCAAAGCCTTAATCGGGAGCAACGCGGATGAAGGTCCTCGTCACGGGCTCCTCGGGGCAGATCGGGACGAACCTCGCGCTCCGGCTGCAGAGCAGCGGGCACGAGCGTCTTCGGGGTCGACAAGCGCGTGAACACGTGGACGGACGAGTTCCCCTACCTCCTCCAGGACTCTCGCCGGCCACTACGCCGCGTTCCGCGGCGGAATCAACGGGGTCGAGTACCCCGAGGTCGACCTCGTCGTCCATCTCGCAGCACATGCGAAGGTGCACCAGCTGGTGCGTCAGCCGCATCGCGCGCTCGAGAACGCCGTCATGACGCTTCAACGTGCTCGAGTACGCGCGACTCCGGAACGTGCCGATCGTCTTCTCCTCGAGCCGCGAGGTCTACGGCGACGTGCATCGCTTCGAGGAGTACGGCGAGCAGGTCGCCGACTTCGCGTACGCGGAGAGCACCTACTCCGCGTCGAAGATCGCGGGCGAGGCGTTCGTCTACTCGTACGCGCGCTGCTACGGGCTGCCGTACCTCGTGTTCCGGTTCTCGAACGTGTACGGCCGGTTCGACAACGACCTCCACCGGATGGTTCGAGTGATCCCACTGTTCATCCACTCGATGCTGCGCGGCGAGCCGATCACGATCTACGGCGGAAACGACAAGACGCTCGACTTCACGTACGTCGACGACTGCATCGACGGCATCGTGGCCGGAGTCGAGGCGCTCGGAGCCGGGCGGGTGGTGAACCAGACGATCAACCTCGCCTACGGCAAGGGCAACACGCTCGTGCGCTGCGCGGAGCTGATCGCAGGGAGCTCGGAACGGCGCCCGACATGACGCTCGCGCCGTCGCTCCTCGGCGAGGTGACGCACTACGTCGCCGACCTGTCGAAGGCGCGCGGGCTCCTCGGCTACACGCCGAAGGTGTCGCTCGACGAGGGCATCGCCCGCTCGGTCGCGTGGTTCCGGGAGCATCGAGCCGCGCATCCGGAGGAGGACGTCCCCGTGCTCGCCGACCACGAGGGGTCGCGCGAGACCGGTCCGGTCTGGAAGACCGCCGCGGCGCCGTAGCCGCTAGGGCGGCGACGCGCGCGCGAGCCGCGAACCGCGAGCGCGTGCTCGAGGCTCGCACACGCTCCCGCCGACAGGAGCTCTCGAGCTCGACCGGGTCGAGCGGTGGCGCGAAGTGGAACCCTTGCCCGGCACGACACCCGGGACGACGGAGCTCCGTCGTCTGCGCGAGCGTCTCCATTCCCTCTGCGACGAGCGAGACGTCGAGCGTCTCGGCGAGGTCGACGATCGCCCTGCACGAACCCCGGTCGCGACGCGTCGTCGTCGAGCGCCGTGCACGAGACGAGCGGTCGACCTTGAGCGTGTGAACGGGGAGGTCCTGCAGCAGGGAGAGCGACGAGTAGCCCGTCCCGAAGTCGTCGAGCGCAAGGCGCACGCCGAGCGCCGCGACCTCTTCAGGACCGACTCGAGCTCCTCGTGCCTGCGTGCGAGCACGCTCTCCGTCAGCTCGAGCGTCAGCGCCTCGGGAGGAATCCCCGACTCCGCGAGCGCCGAGCGGACGTCCTCGACGAGCACTCCGTGGCCGCACCTGCCGAGTCGAGACGTTCACGTTCACCGAGAGCGTCGTCCGCACCGGGTGTCTCGGCACGCCACGCAGCGATCTGGCGGCAGGCCTCGGTGGAGCACCCAGCGGCCCGAGCTCGACGATCTTGCCGGTCTCCTCCGCGAGCGGAACGAATGCGCTCGGCTCGAGGAGGCCGCGGGTGGGATGCGCCCAGCGAACGAGCGCCTCGACTCCGACGACGGCTCCGCTCTCGAGAGTCGACCACGGGCTGGTAGTGGAGGACGAACTCCTCGTCGCACGCGCGCTCGGCGTAGCTCGGCGACGAGCTCGAGCCGGCCGACGAGCTCCTCGCCCATGTTCGGGGCGTACACGACGTACTGCGCTTTACCGGCTGCCTTGGCCCGGTACATGGCCACGTCGGCGGACCGAAGCAGCTCGTCCGCCACCGTTCCCAGCGCGATGCCGACGCTCGCGCGTCACGAAGACCTCGCGGCCCTCGACGTCGAAGGGCGCCTGCAGCGGCGGCTACGAGTCTGCTCGGCGGCGTCGACGGCGCTCGGCGACGCCAGCGACCTCCTCGATGAGGATGCGCGAACTCGTCGCCTCCGAGTCTTGCGCGACCGTGTGGCTCGGCGCCAGCGCATCCCGCAGACGGGCGCCGACGCCGCGCAGGAGCGCGTCACCCGCGACATGACCGAGACTGTCGTTCACGGCCCTTGAAGTCGTCCAGGTCGAGGAACAGCACGGCCACTCCGCGCGAGTCTGCCTGCTGTGCGGACGACGAGCGCGTGCTCGACCCGGTTCGTGAACAGCGCCGCTGTTCGCGAGCCCGGTGAGCGCGTCGTGGAACGCCTGATGGCGCAGCTGCTCCTCGGCTTCCCTCACGAGCCGTGACATCGAGCAGGTAGCCCTGGAGAACCGGACTCGCTCTCCGTCCGCGATGACGCGCGCCTCGTCCTGCACCCACACGACGCGGCCGTCGCGCGTGCGCAGGCGGTACTCGATGAGCAGCGGTTCTCGCGCGTGGCATGCGTGCGCTGATGCGCGGCGAGGACGCGCTCGCGATCCTCCGGGTGCAGCAGCTCGCACGAAGAGGTCGCGGTTCTCGACCCACTCGTCGACCGAGTAGCCGAGCATGCGATTCGATCTGCGGGCTCGTATAGACGTTCGAGCTCACCTCGTCCGAGGCGGTCGATGTAGACGGAGAGCGGCAGGCGCTCGACCAGCATCCGGTAACGGAACTCGGTGCTCGAAGCCGTGCCTCCGCATCGCGCCTCTTGCTGATGTCTCGGATGCAGGCGGTGAAGAGCGGCGGGCCGGGCAGATCGACGCGCCCGATCGCGAGCTCCGCCGGGAAGATCGAGCCGTCCGAGCGCATGGCGTCGACCTCGACGCGTTGGCCGAGGAGGCTTCCGCACCGGACCGGTCCGTCCTCGGTCCAGCGTGCGAGCGCTGCACGGTGTGCGGCCCGGGACTCCGACGGGACGACGAGCTCGGCCAGCTCGCGCCCGGACGACCTCTTCCCGGCCGTACCCGAACGTCTCCTGCGCGGCCTGGTTGAACTCGAGGACGAGGCCCCGGTGATCGATGATTACGACGCTGTCGAGTGCCGCGTCGAGGATCGCGTGCGTGCGCAGGACCGAGTCGAGCGCCGCGGCCGCATCTGCCGCGCCGGAGTTCCGCCTGTTCGCCACCGCCTGTACACGATCGTCTCGGACCCGAGCGGCATCGACCCCCGATTGCGGTACGCCGTTCGAGGTCGCGCGTTACGATCGGCGAATCGTGAATGCCGAGCGCGAGCGACTCTCCTGGGCCGAGTTCGGCGACGGCGCGACGAGCTCGCGCGCAGGTCGATGGCGACGGCTACGAGCCCGACCTCGTCCTCTCGATCGCCCGCGGGGGCCTCCTGGTCGGAGCTGCCCTCGGCTACGCGCTCGACGTGAAGAACACGTGGACGATGAACGTCGAGTTCTACACGGGCGTCGACGAGCGCCTCGACGTCCCGATGATCCTCCCGCCGGTGCCGGAGCTCGTCGACCTCGAGTCGTCGCGGATGCTCATCGCGGACGACGTCGCCGACACCGGGCGAGACGCTCAGCGCTCGTCAAGGAGTTCTGCGCCGGCAAGGTCGCCGAGGTGCGCTGCGCGGTGCTGTACGAGAAGTCGCCGTCTCGATCGTGAAGTGCGAGTACGTCTGGCGCCGCACGGATCTCTGGATCGACTTCCCGTGGAGCGCTGCAGAGCGCCCGTGACGCAGGAGCGCCTAGCTGCAGTCAGACTCGTAGAGCAGGAAAGAGGATGACGTCGCGGATCGTCTCGCGGCCCGAGAGCAGCATCACGAGCCGGTCGATTCCGAGCCCGAGACCGCCGGTCGGCGGCATGCCGTACGAGAGCGCCTCGACGTAGTCGGGATCGCCGCGCACGCCTTCGACGTGCGCGGACTGCTCGTCGAAGCGGCGCTGCTGCTCGTCGGCGTCGTTGATCTCCGTGTACGCGTTGCCGAGCTCCATGCCCGCGGCGAAGTACTCGAAGCGCTCGGTGATCGTCTCGTCGTCGTCGGTGACGCGAGCGAAGGGCGAGAGCTCGACCGGATGGCCGTAGACGATCGTCGGCTCGATGAGGCTCGGCTCGACGAAGTGCCCGAACGCGTGGTCGACGAGCTGCGGCCAGTCCTTGTCGGCGTCGGTGTCGACGCCGCGCTCGGTGAGCCACGCGCGGAGCTCGTCTCGTCGCGCGTCCACAGCTCGTGCGCCTCGAGCGACTCGACGAAGCCGACGCGCCGCCACGGGCGCTTCAGGTCGACCTCGTGCCCTCGGAACCGCGCGACCGTCGTTCCGAGCGTCTCGAGCGCGACCTGCTCGAGCATCGTCTCGATCCGGTCCATCGTGTCGCGGAAGTCGGCGTACGCCTCGTACCACTCGAGCATCGTGAACTCGGGCTGGTGCTTGTACGAGACGCTCTCGTTGCGGAAGTCCTTGCCGATCTCGTAGACGCGCTCGAGCCCGCCGACGATGAGCCGCTTCAGGTAGAGCTCGGTCGCGATGCGGAGGTAGAGGTCGACGTCGAGCTCGTTCGAGTGCGTGACGAACGGGTGCGCGAACGCCCCGCCGTAGCGCGGCTGGAGCACGGGCGTCTCGACCTCGACGAAGCCTTCGCCGTCGAGGTAGCGCCGGATCGACGAGACCACCTTCGTACGCAGGAGGAACAGCTCGCGCGACTCGTCGTTCATGAGCAGGTCGAGGTAGCGCTTGCGGTAGCGGGTCTCCGATGTCGGTGAGCCCGTGGAACGTGTCCGGCAGCGGGCTCGATGTTGCGCGCGAGCACGTCAGCTCGTCGACGGCGAGCGATGGCTCGCCGCGACGCGACTTCGCGGGTCGCTCCGACGACGCCGACGACGTCGCCGAGGATGGACGTCGACGTCACCGATCGCGCCCGGTGTCGCACATCAGCTGGATGCGCCCCGAGCGGTCGACCAGGTCGAGAAGACGAGCTTGCCCATCTCCCGTCTGCGCCATGCACACGACCCGGCGAGCCGGCTGGTCTCCTCGAGGTCGCCGCCCGCCTCCAGAGCGCTCGGTGCGCCGCGCGGACGTCCGCGATCGCGTCGCGGTCGGGAAAACGCTTCGGACCGGCCATGGCGGCCGAGTCTAGACGCCGTCCGACTCGCGGACGATCCACCGGACTCGACCGAGGCGAGCCGTCGAGCGCACGGTCACCACCTGGCCCTGACGCAGGCCGGCGTACTGCTGCTCGCTCACGCGAAACGCTCGAATCGAGGACGAGACACCGTCGTCGACTGCGACGTAGTAGCTCTTCTTGTCGTCGTTCTCGAACACCCGCGCGCGGAGGACCGGCCCCGTGAGCCTCGACGTTCGTGTACCAGTCCGAGGCCGCGGTCACGGCCGCGACGGCACCCAGCGCTGCGACTCCCGCGGGTCGCCCACTCGAAGAGCGAACGGCCGGTCGTATACAGGAGGAGCCCGGCGACCGCGGCGACTGCGGCGCCCGTGGCGGAGGGCGACGAGAGGTTCCGAGCCCCAGCCGAGCGGCCAGAGCTTCGGGTAGAGATGCGCACCTCCCGCCAGGCGCCACCCTGTGAGCTCCAGGCCCGCGTGTCCGACTCGGCGCCCATCGGGAGTGGGCTGCTCGCCCGTGAGCCACCCCCGAGAGCGGCGCCGTACGCGAGCAGACGGTTCCAGAGCGGCACGGTCAGCGGCGGCGAGTACGTCTCGAAGACGTCGTTGGTGGCGAGCTCCGCACGAACGCCGAGCCAGCGCGCGGCCGCCTCGAGCCCCGCAGGCGTCTCGCGTTGGCGGTGACGCGACGTCATCCAGCCGAAGGCCGCCCGCAGCCGCGACCATGACCACTGCCGCCGCGATGCCCCAGACGGCCCAGAGACACGCCGCCGGGATCGCTGCCAGGCGCGACGAGCACCGACCAGACGAGACCAGCGAAGGCTTCACGCGAGAGCCCGCGAGCCTGCGCATCCGCAACGACCTCTGAACGGAACGCCTCGTGCCAGCCCTTCGAGGCCTCCTCAGGGCCGGTCGTCAAGGCGCGCGCAGGTAACGACGTCGCCGCTCGCGAGCCGCCGGAGATGTCCCAGCACGCGCCCTTCGTAGGCGGTCAGCCCCTCCGCGACACCGGAACGGATTCGAACGTAGAAGACATCCACCCCGCGCTGCTCGACCTCCGCCAGCCGCCGTGCGGCGAGATCGAGCACGGTCGCAGGCACGGCCTCGCCGGTCACGCGGAAGTCGTTCACGAGGAAGTTCGCGAGCGCGGAGGCTCCGGCCCGAGATCGAGCGTCCGTGGGCCTGCGTCGCGGGCCGCGGCGGAGATCGCCAGGCGTGGCACGAAGGCCGCGAGCGCGAGCCACAGCAGTGACCCGACGATTCCTCCGGCCGCGACGAGGCGGCTCGAGGCGTGCCGAGATCGAGCTGACCGAAGATCTGCCGATCCATGCCGGCGCCATGCTGCGTCGGCGCCCGGACGGCGGACGCGCTACTCGTCCACCGCGACGAGCCTGGGCGACGGGCGAACGACTCTGGCGATCGTCGCGCCCTCGGCGCTCATGATCGTGTTCGACGTTCCGGGGCGCTCCACGCGCAGGATCGTGACGGGGCTCTCCGAGATGTCGCCGTTCCGGTCGAACCCGAAGCTGCCGAGCAGCCCGCCACGCTCATTCGTCTGGAACAGCTCTTCGAGGACTGACGCCCTCGTCCCGTCCGAGCGCGCGATCGCGTCCAGTAGCACCTCCGCCGCCTGCGCCGTGTAGATCGCCTCCGGCCCCGGCCTCGGCACCCCGCTGCGTGGCGCCGAAGCGGCTTCGCCCAGCGCGCCCCTGCGGGTGGCAGTCCCTCGGTCAGAATGCCCGCAAAGGCGACGTACATGCCGATCGCCGCCCTCCTGGACTTCTCGACCAGCTGAGGGATCGGCGACAGCCCACTCGGGCCCAGCAGGATCACCGAGCGGCCCACGCTGCGAGCGGAAGTCGCGGATGACGCGACCGGCGTTCGTGTCCACGAGCCCGCCGAGGTACACCGCCTGCGCGCCGGAGGAGGCGACTCGGCGCGCGAGCTCCTCTAGCCGGCGCGCGCGGGTCCCACGACGCACGCCCGACGACGTCGAGCCCGATCCTGCCCGCGGCCGTCTCGAACGCCGTCGCCTGCAGGGCGCCGTAAGCGGGTTCTCCGTCGTCCACGACGAACACGCGCTCGGCGCCGGCGTCTCAGGCGAACAGCGCGAGCGCTGCGCCCTCAGGTCGTCGGTCGGATACACGCGGAGGAAGCTCCGCGTCCCGGTCAGATAGAGCGCCGCAGGCAGCGCCGGGTCGACGCCCGGTCGCTGCCGCGTCAACCCGACGAAGCTGTTGAGAGGCGAGACCATCGCGAGAGCACCCGCCGTCGGCGCGGTTGAGCTCCGGAACCGCCACGACAGCGCAGGGCGAAGTTCATCGTCCCGATCACGCCGACCACGTTCACGTTCTGTGCGTACGCACGCGCGTTGGCGGCGCACTTCGCCTCGTCGAAGAGGGCGGTGCTCGCCACCGAGTCGTCGCAGGACTGATAGGCGACCCGGTGCCTGCCCGCGCGGAAGCCGCGCTCACGAAGGACGAACTCGATCGCCTGGGTCATCTGCGTCGCGCTGATGCGCGTCCCTCCCTGGAGTGGGAGGTCGGACGTGATGAGCACGTCCGCGCCGCCGTCGGGACCGGCGAGCGGCCGCTCGCACGTCGTCGTCTGGAACGTCGTGACCCCTTGACCTCGGACGTCGTGGCCGCGGTCGCTCCGTGCGCGCGAGCGCGACCCGAGACCGCGTCGTCCGCGAGCGCGACGGAGCGCGGTATCCCGTCGAGCTCGATCGTCCGGACGATCCGCGTCGTCTCGGGATCGACGTGCGTGAGCGTCCCGGCGATCGGATTCACCACCCAGACGCCGGTCGGGCTCGCCGCGACGTCGCCGATGCCGGGATCGAGCTGGGTCGCCCCGAGCGACCGGGCGCGACCGGCGCCGATCCGCCACAGGCGCCCGTCCCTGGTGACGTGACCCATGCCGCGTTGTCACCGACCGCGATCCCGCCGGGAAAGCCGGGAATGGTCGGCGCCGAATCGGCTTCGCCGTCCGCTCGTCAGAGTCGTGCGACCGAGCCGTCGACACCTGCGACCCAGACGCCCGCGCGACCGGCCGCGATCACCGCAGCGGGAACGGCGTTCGTCGTCGCGGTGGGCCTTCCGGTCACGGCGTCGAGGCGCGCGACGCGGAAGTTCGGCGCGATGGCCCACACCGCATCCGCGGAGGTCGTGACGTGGTTGTCGACGAGGTTCGACAGGGCGCCTCCACCCTGTGGCAGGGACGCCGTCCCGCGTTCCGTCCCCGTAGCCGGATCCAGCCGCGCGATAGCCGTCGCAACGGGCCCGACGAACTGTGCACTCCGGAGCCGACGGCCGTTCGCCACCCAGACCCCGCCCGCACCGACGGTCACGTCGGTGGGCGTGGCGCCTGTCGCGAGCGTCTCGACGACCCTGGATGTCGGCACGACGCGCAGGAGCGTCCTGCCGTCCGCGTCCACGAGCCACACGGACTCCGGATCCACCGCGACCGCGGAGGGCGTGCGCCCGCCGGGATCCTCCGCTCGATCGCTCCCGACCCGGGGTCGATCTCGAGGAGTGCTCCCCCTCCGGGGGTGACCGCAGGCGCCTTCGACCCGTTGCCGAGGGCGACGGCGGCGACGAGCGCAGTGAGGGTCACCGGGCGACAGCCGTCACCACGAGGGCGAGCATGCGCCGTCGTCGTCGAGCCGCAGGCGGCGTCGGAGCCTTCAGCGATTCGTCGTGCGCGAGGACGTCGCGCTGCGTAGCTGCTGGAGCTCCGGCCCGGGCTCGAGGCCGAGCTCCGATACGAGCGCGTCCCTCGCGGCAGCGTAGGCGTCGAGCGCCTCCGATTGCCGTCCCGAGCGATACAGCGCGAGCATCTGCTGCGCGCAGGAGCCGCTCGCGGAACGGATGCGCACGGACCAGCGCCGCCAGTTCGCCCACGAGCTCGGTGTGCCGACCGACCGCCAGGTCCGCGTCGATGCGACTCTCGACCGCCGCGAGGCGCTCGTCCTCGAGCGCGGGCACGACGTCGCGGGCGAAGCGCTCATTGCCGAGGTCGGCCAGAGGCTGACCGCGCCAGATGGACAGCGCCTCGCGTAGAGAGCTCCGGCCTCATCCGGACGGCCCTCCGCCAATGTTTCGCGGCCGCGGTCACGGAGCGCGCGGAAGCGCTCGAGGTCGAGCTGGACTCGATCGATTTCGAGCGCGTACCCCGGCGCCCGGGTCACGAGGACGGCGTGGGGCTCGAGCTGCTTGCGCAGCCGCGAGACGTGCTGCTGGAGGGCGGTCTGCGCATCCGCGGGCGGATCGTCCCCCACAGCTCCTCGACGAGGCGATCGCTCGAGACCGTCTCGCCCGGCGTGGAGAAGCAGGATCGCGAGCACGCTTCGCTGCTTGACCCCGCCGAGTCGCAGTTCCCGCTCGCCGTCGAGCACTTCGAGCGGTCCGAGGATGCGGAAGTCGAGCGCAGACGCCAGGCGGCGAACGTACCACGGTCTCCTGTCAGGAGGCTGACAGGGCCTTGAAAACGCCCTGAAAGCAGCCTGCCCCACGATCGCTGAGTCCATCCGATCGAAAGGAGACAGCCTCATGAGAGCCGCGATGGCGGGCATTGCACTCGGGCTCCTGTTCGCTGCCGGCTGCGGGGGCTCGGACGACGCCGCCTCCGCGCCGCTACGCGACGGCGTCTACGAGTACGAGCTCACCCAGCAGTACCTGCTCGACAACGGGATCTCGCAGTTCCAGGCGGAATCCGAGAGCGGCATGCATCGCACGACGCTCGACGGCAAGGACTTCGTCGACGCGTGGAAGACGGCCGACGGACGGACCGGCTCGTGCCGGGGAACGTTCGAGGCCGACGGGACGCTCGTCGCGTTCAGGTGGACGAGCGGCTGCTGGGGCGACTGGGAGATGCGGTACCGGGTCGAGGGCAGGTCCGTCACCTGGAGCGACGTGGAGGCACTTCCGCCGTACGACACGGAAGAGGACCAGAAGGTCAGCGAAGTGTTCAACGGCGTCCCGTGGACGCGAATCGGCAACGCGCCGAAGGAGGACTGAGATGAGACTCATGGCGATTCTGGCTGTCGCTGCAAGCGCTGCCGCCGTGCTGGCCACGACGGCGAGCGCCGGGAAGGTGTTCAAGGGAGACGATCCACGTCGAGGAGAACGACGTCGCGCTCGAGGACTTCTGCGACGTCGAAGGCCTGACGGTTCTCGCTCGACTTCGTCATGGACATCAGCGTCCACGTGGTGCCGAAGGGGGCGCGATCAGCTCGACTACTTCCTCCAACACGGCACGCGGACGGAGGTGCTCTCGGCGAACGGCCACTCGCTGAGATCGTTCTCGCGGGTGACGGAGAAGGACATGCGCGTCACCGAAAACGGGGACGGGACGGTGACGGTCGCATCATCCTCGCGACGGGCAACGCGGTGCTCTACGACGAGAGCGGCAAGGCGATCGCCCGGAACCCCGGTCAGACACGGTTCGTCATCGTCTTCGACGCGAACGGCACGGAGCTCAGCCGCGAGATCGTCAAGAGCTCGACCGGACGGAGCGACGACTTCTGCGACGCCGCAGTGCCTGCGCTCACGTGAGGACGTTGGGCATGAGCAAGCTGACATTCGTCTGCGTACTGGCTGTCCTCGCCTTGGCCGGCTGCGGCGGGAGCTCCGAGGACGACGGAGCCGTCCCAGCAGAACTGGTGGGCACCTACACGACGACGCTCGAACGACGGCGACATCCCTCCGAATCCGGCACCCGAGCTGGACGCCCGGCGAGTGGAAGCTCGTCATCGCAACGACCGGCGCCGCCGACGGTGGGTCGGTGCTCGCGATCAACCACCCTGAGAGGGGCAATCTGGAGGGCCCTGGCCTCAGGGTCGACGGCGACCGCTTCCTGCTCGAGGACGAGGATGCGCCCAAGACGACCGGTCGTACGCCTTCTACGACAACGAGTACGGCTGGACGCTGACGGGCTCGACGTTGACTGCTCACAACGGTGAAGAACGAATGCCCGGACCGCGTCGCACGAGACGATCCTCACGAGCCAACTCGCTGGACGAAGGAGTCCTGAACGCGTCGAATGGAGATCGGGGCCGCGCTACGCGGCCTTGATCTCCATGATCTTGAACTTCACCTTCGAGCCCGCGCGGCGTGACGACCTCGACGGTCTCGCCCTTCTTGCGGCCCATGATCGCCTTGCCGACCGGGGACTCGTTCGAGAGCTTGCGCTCGGCCGGATTCGCCTCGGCGGACCCGACGATGAAGTACTCCGGTCGTCTCCTTGGCATCGACGTCGCGGAGGCGGACGACGGCACCGACCGAGACGACGCTCGTGTCCACCCGCTTCTTGTCGATGACCTGGGCGTTCGAGAGGCGCTCCTCGAGCTGCGAGATGCGGTGCTCGAGCATCATCTGCTCGTTCTTCGCGTCGTCGTACTCCGCGTTCTCCGCGATCTCGCCGAACTCGCGGGCAGCCGCGATGCGCTCCGCTACTTCCCGGCGCCTGGACGTTCGCAGCACGTCCAGCTCGCTCGTCAGCTGCTTGTAGCCCTCGGGAGTGAGGATCACATCCTTCACAAAACGCCTCCAGAGACGAGATCGGGGGCCTGCCGGCCCCGACAACGGTCGCGGAATGGTAGCTACCCCGCGACGACCGTCAAAACGCCTCCCGAGTACCATCCGACGGCCGTGATCGACCTTCGCGAAGCCTGGCGGATCGGCCCCGTCGAAGTGCCGACGCGGCTCGTCCTGGCGCCGATGGCGGGCGTCAGCGTGCAGGCATTCCGTCGCCAGGGACGACGCTACGGCGCGGGCCTCGTCTGCTCGGAGATGGTCAGCTGCGCCGGGATCGAGCACCGCAACGAGAAGACGCTCGGCTACCTGCGGGTCGCGTCCGACGAGCATCCGCTCGCGATCCAGCTCTTCGGCTCCGACCCGGGGCCGATGGCCGACGCTGCACGAATGGTCGAGGCGGTCGGCGCCGACATCGTCGACGTCAACTTCGGCTGCCCCGTGAAGGAAGGTGACGAAGACGGGCGCCGGCGCGCACCTGCTCGCGGATCAGGATCGCGCGTGCCGGATCGTGGAGGCGATCGCAGGCGCCGTCGACGTCCCGGTGACGGTGAAGCTCCGCCGCGGCGTGCAGAACGGCTCGCGCTGCGGCCCTCGAGCTCGGGCCGCGGCTCGTCGAGGCCGGTGCGGCGTCACTGACGCTGCACCCCGTTCCGCGCAGCAGATGTACACCGGCACGGCCGATCACGCGCTGACCGCGGAGCTCGTCTCGCTCGTCGACGTTCCGGTCGTCGCCTCCGGCGACGTGACGTCGCGCGCCCGCGCACAGAGCGTCCTCGCGACGACGAGAGCGGAGGCGGTCATGGTCGGCCGCGGCGCCCAGGGGAACCCGTGGGCGCTGCGCGAGATCGTGGACGGGGAGACGACGGAGCCCACGCGCGAGGAGGTCGCCGCGGAGCTCGTGCTCTTCGTCCGCGAGACCGTTCGCGAGCTGGGCGAGCGCCGTGCATCCGGCTTCCTGAAGAAGTTCTACGGCTGGTACCTCGGTCGCGGCCGCTTCCCGAAGGAGTTCAAGCAGGAGCTCCTCCAGCTCGACTCGACCGACGAGGTCGAGCGGCGACTGCTCGCGGCTGCGCCGGGCGCATTCGAGATCGTCGAGCGTCTGGAGGCCGAGATCCCGTCCGGCGCGGAGCTGACGCTCGAGCTGCCCGTCTCGATCTACGGCGGCGGATAACCGCTTCTGCGTCAGTCCTCGGCCGAGCCGACGAGCGCCGTCGCGACTCCGAGCCCGACGTACACCGTGCCCGTCACGTAGCGCTGCGTCCGTACGAAGCGACGCGAGCGACGCAGCATGCCGCCGGCCGTGCCCGCGGCGAGCGCCCACAGCGAGTCCGTGACCAGGCCGAGCAGCGCGAAGAGCACGCCGAGAAAGGCGATCTGCACCGCCGGGTGCGGCGCGTGCGGATCGACGAACTGCGGCAGGAAGGCGAGGAAGAAGAGCGCCGTCTTCGGGTTGCAGCACGTTCACGACGATCCCCTGCGCGAACGCGCGCCGGAGGTTCCGCTCTCCGCCGAGCGCGACCTCCGGCTCGGCCCGGCTCGAGAAGAGCGTCCACAGCCCGAGGCCGATGAGATACGCGGCACCGGCGATCTTCACCGCGGTGAAGGCGACCGCCGACGAGAGCACGAGCGCCGAGAGGCCGAGCGTCGCAGCCGTGATGTGCGCGAGGGTGCCGACGTGGATGCCGAGCACGGAGACGAGCCCGGCTCGCCGGCCGTGCTGGATCGAGCGCGCGACGACGTACAGGACGGCCGGCCCCGGCACGAGCAGGAGCGCGAGCGCGGCGAGGACGAACACGCCGATGGCAGGCGGATCGGGAATCACGCGTTCAGCTCCCACACGAGGCGCAGGCCCTCGGAGCGTGAGGAAGGGATCGATGCGCTCGATCGTCACCGAATGGGACGCGACCGAGATCGGCGAGGCCGCCCGTCGCGATCGCCGGGGCATCTGCGCCGAGCTCGCCGCGGATCCGGCCCACGATGCCGTCGACCTGGCCCGCGAAGCCGTACACGAGCCCGGACTGGAGACCGCCGACGGTCGTCTTCCCGATGACCGACGCGGGAGCGGCGTAGTCCACCTTCACCAGGCGGGCGGCCCGTGCGAAGAGCGCGTCCATCGAGATCTCGATCCCGGGCGCGATGACGCCGCCCACGTACTCGCCCTCGGGCGACACGACGTCGAAGTTCGTCGACGTCCCGAAGTCGACGACGATCACGGGAGCGCCGTAGCGCTCCTTCGCGGCGACCGCGTTCACGATGCGGTCGGCGCCGACCTCACGTGGGTCGTCGTAGCGGATCGGTATCCCCGTCTTCACCCCGGGCCCGACGACGAGGAGCGGAGCGTGCGCCCACTTGCCCGCCAAGCGCCTCCCACTCCCGGACGAGCACGGGCACGGTCGAGGCCGAGGCAGATCCCGTCGACGCTCTCGAAGTCGAGGAGCCCGCCGAGGAGGACGCCTAGCTCGTCAGCAGTGCTCGAACGCTCGGTTGCGAGCCTCAGTGCTCGACGAGCTCGCCGTCGCGATAGAGGCCGAGCGCGGTCTGGGTGTTGCCGACGTCGACTGTGAGCAGCACCGCGCAAGTGAATCAGAGCGATCCGTCGAGAGAAGCCAGCGCTGCGGTCGCGAAGCGGCCGCCTTCGGGATTTCCGCGGCCGGAGGCCGCGCATGCGGATCCTGGTCTTGCGGAGAGCTCAGTCGTCGTCGCTCGAGAGCGGCTGGCCGATGCGCTCGGCGAGCGCCTCGGCGGTGAGCCTCGGCTCCTCGCCCTCGACGCGAAGCTCCTCGACGGTCACGTCGCCCGAGGTGTAGACCTCGGCCCGCGGGATGATGCGGCTCGGCCGGTTCTTGTCCCACACCCACACGTCCTCCATCCGGACGTGGAAGAACGGGTAGCTCACCTGCGGCAGCGCCTCGAGGTCGAGCTTGTTGCAGAGGTACGTCGCGTCCTGGGTCAGGACGCAGTACCGGAACAGCGAGAAGACAGCGGAGTACTCGCGCTTGAGCGAGAGCTCGAGCTCGGCTTCGAACTCGTCGAGGTCGTCGAGGTGGGACATCGGCGCTCAGTCTAGCTCCGCCAGGAGCGCGGACACGTTCCCGCGCCCCGGGACCTCGAGGCTCGGGGTCGAGCTCCGGCGAGCGGCTCGAGTGCGAACCGACGCTCGTGCAGGCGCGGATGCGGGACGTGCAGGCCCGGCTCGTCGACGACCTCGTTCCCGTAGACGAGCAGGTCGAGGTCGATCACGCGCGGCCCCCAGCGCTCGCCGCGAACCCGGCCGAGCGATCGCTCGATCTCGAGCAGAACGCTCGAGCAGCTCCCGCGCGGACAGGCGAGTGCGGAGCTCGACCGCTCCGTTCAGGAACGACAGGCTGGTCGACGACGCCGACCGGCTCCGTCTCGCGCGAGCGTCGAGACGGCGAGCACTTCCACCGAGTCGGTCTCCCGCAGGAGCTCGAACGGCCCGCTGCAGCGTCTCCTCGCGCCGGCCGAGATTCGCACCGAGGCCGACGTAGGCGAGAGCGTCACCCGCGCGTGCGCTCGACGATGACCGCCGCGTGGTCGACGGGAGGATCGAGCACGACGTCCGGCTTGCGGACGCGCACGCGCGCGCGCTGGACCGACGCGAATCTGCTCGACGATGCCGTCGGCCACGGAACCCGCGAGGCCCCTCGAGCAACAGCCGCTCCGGGCCTGCGAACACCTCGCGGACGAGCGCGGCGAGGTCGTCGGTAGTCCACCGTCTCGTCGATCCGGTCGGTCTCGGTCGCGTTGCCGGCAACGTCGACCCAGAGGTCGACGAGGAAGCGCTGCCCGAGGCGTCGCTCCTCCTCGAGGTACCCGTGGTGCCCGAACACGACGAGCCCCTGGAGCTCGATGGTCATGCGGTGATCTTCCCACGCTCGACCGCGGCGGCGACGGCGAGCGCGTCGACCGTCTCCTGCACGTCGTGCGCGCGGATCATCGCCGCTCCGCGCTCGAAGGCGGCCACCGCGGCGCCGAGCGACGCCGGCGAGGCTCCCGCGCGTCGAGTGCGCATCGCCGAGCACCCTGCCGAGCGTGCTCTTCCGCGAGACGCCCGACGAGCACGGGCAGGCCCAGTGAGCACAGCACATCGAGGCGCCGCAGCAGCTCGAGGTTCTGATCGGGCGTCTTGCCGAAGCCGATACCGGGATCCACGCAGATCCGCTCCTCGCGAACGCCCTGCTCGACGGCGAACGCGATCCGCTCCTCGAGGAAGGCCAACACATCCGAGACGACGTCGTCGTAGTGAGGAGCCGCTTGCATCGTTCGCGGCTCGCCCTGCATGTGCATGAGACAGACGAACGCGTCTCCGTCCGCAACGACCTCGGCCAGCGCGGGGTCGCCGCGCAGACGCAGTGACGTCGTTGACGAGCTCGGCACCCAGCTCGAGCGCGCGCCGGGCGACGATCGCCTTCGACGTGTCGATCGAGACCGGGAGCCCCGACAGACCCTCGAGCACCGGCTCGACTCTGTCGAGCTCCTCGTCCGCGGTGACGGGCGCCGCGCCCGGCCGCGTCGACTCTCCGCCGACGTCGACGAGCGCGGCGCCTTCCTCCACGAGCCGCCGTCCGTGCACGATCGCGTCCGCGGGGTCGACGAACAGGCCTCCGTCCGAGAAGCTGTCCGGCGTGACGTTGAGCACGCCCATCACCGACGGTCTCGGCCAGCGCTCCGCGAACGACCGTCGCGAGCTCATGGGCCGGAGCGTAGCTCCGTCTGACACGAGAGCCCAGAATCGTCGACTCATGGACACAACTGCGTCGAACACGGGCCCACTCGGGCAGCCGAGAGGCATCGGCTTCGCGATCCTGATGGCGATCATCACGCTCGGGATCTACACGCTCTACTGGGTCTTCAAGACCCAGGAAGAGGTCAAGAACCACTCGGGACAGGGTGTCGGCGGCGTTCTCGGCCTCGTCGATCTACATCGTCGTCGGCATCGTCACGCTGGTTCCTCATCCCGTCCGAGGTCGGGAAGATGTTCCGGCAGGACGGGCGACCGGCGCCGTTCAGCGGCTGGACGGGGCTCTGGCTCCTGCTCCCGATCATCGGGGCGTTCGTCTGGTTCATCAAGATCCAGGGCGCGCTGAACCGGTACTGGGAGAGCAAGAGCACGAACCCGGCCTCGTTGCCGATGAACGAGCCAGGCGTCGCGCTAGCGTCGAGAGCCGATGCGCGGTAGGGCCATCGCGGTGGCCCTACCGGCGCTCGTCGTGCTGGCGCTCGTCGCCGTCGTCGCGGTCGCGGCGACCGGGATCGACACCGAGTGGCTCGGGCGCGTCGCGCGCCGCCGTCGAAGTCGCTGCTCGACACGGTCTTCACGCTCTATCTGTCGCGATCGTGGCCGGAGGCGTGCTCCTCGTCTACGGCCTCACACAGCGGCAGGCGATCGCGCGCGAGGTCGCGACGGGACGCTACCGCCGCACTCTCGCTCGTCTCGCTGCTCGTCCTGCTCGCCGTCTTCACGGCGCTCTCACGTACTGGCGGTCTCACGCACTGGAAGCCTCCGCGCGTCAGCCGGACGAGGTCAGCGATCCTGCCTTTCCGGAGCGACGCGCCTTATCCCGACGACGCCCGACCAGGAGCAGAGCGTCGCCGTATCAGCCCAGCGTGATCGTGGCTCCCGATCGCGCTGGTCGTCGGCCTCGTCGTCGCGGCCGTCGATCGCGTACGTCGTCGCGGAGCCGCCGGCGCGCGCCGGACGACCGGAGGCGGCCGCTCGCAGAGCTCGCCGCTCGTCCTCGACGACACGCTCGACGACCTGCGGGCCGAGATCGGATCCGCGCCGCGCGATCATCGCCGCATACGCGCGGCTGGAGCGCGTGCTCGCGGCGAACGGCATCGCGCCGGCGACCCGCAGAGACCTCCGACGAGTACCTTCACGCGCGTCCTGATCGGCCTCACGCTCCGGCTCCGGTGCGCGTCGCAGCGCCTGACGGCGCTCTTCACGCAGGCTAAGTTCTCGCACCACGACGTGGACGCGACGATGAAGGAGGACGCGATCGACGCACTCGAGCAGGTGCGGGACGAGCTCGAGGCAGACGCGACGGCGCGTCGGCTCCCGCCGCTGGCCGACCTCGGCGGGATCGACGTCGTGAAGCGCGACCTCATCGGCGCGCTGCGGCTCCTCGTCGATCCTCGACGCTCGCGCTCGGTGCGGTGGCGCTCTTCGCGCCGGGCCGCGTCGGGTCTCGCAGCTCGCGGATCTACGCGCTCGTCGTCGTGCGCCGAGGTGCTCGCTCGTCGTCGCTCGCGCGCTTCGTCGCGCATACCCGGCCGAGAGACGCCCGCTGCGGCACGCGGCACGCGGTCGGCAGCCTCGCGACGCCAGCCCGCCGAGCCTCGCACCGGATCGAGCTCGAGGCGGCGCTCGGCGTCGCCGGGCTCGTTCGACCTGCACTACCGACTCGTGCCGCGGCTGCGCTCGATCGCCGCCGGGCTGCTCGCGTCGCGCCGGCGGGTCTCGCTCGAACGCGAATCCCGACGGCGGCGCAGGCCGATCCTCGGCGACACGACGTGGGAGCTCGTCCGTCCCGATCGGCCGCGCACCGGAGGACCGGCTCGCACGCGGGATCGCGCCGCAGCGAGCTCGACCCAGGTCGCCGACGCGCTGGAGGCGCATAGGCATGGAGCTCGCGCGATGTCCAGGCGCTCTCCGAGCGACGTCCTCGACGAGGTCGAGCAGGCCGTCGTCGGCAAGCGCGACGCGCTCGAGCTCGTCCTGCTCGGGTTCCTCGCGCGACGGGCACGTCCTGCTCGAGGACTACCCGGGCCTCGCGAAGACGCTCGCCGCGCGCTCGTTCGCGCAGGTCACTGCAGCATGCGCTTCGCGCGCATCCAGTTCACGCCCGACCTCATGCCCTCGGACGTCACCGGCTCGTCGATCTGGAACCAGCGCGACGCCGACTTCGAGTTCCGCCCGGGCCCGATCTTCACCAACCTCCTCCTCGCCGACGAGATCAACCGCGCGCCGCCGAAGACGCAGGCGGCGCTGCTCGAGGCGATGCAGGAGCGCCAGGTCGACGATCGAGGGCGTGACGCACCGCGCTCGAGCCGCCGTTCCTCGTGCATCGCGACGCAGAACCCGATCGAGTACGAGGGCACGTACCCGCTGCCCGAGGCGCAGCTCGACCGCTTCCTCCTGCGCACGGCGTTCGGCTACCCGAGCCGCGAGGGCGAGGTCGACGTGCTCGCGCGGCGCATCGAGCGCGAGTCGGACGACGTCGAGCTGCGCGCCGTCGTCGACCGCGAGACGCTTGCTGGCGATGCAGCGCGCGCTCGAGCAGCGTGCACGTCGCCGGAGCGTCCGCGAGTACTGCGTCGACCTCGTGACCGCGACGCGCGACGTCGCCGAGCGCTGCGGTCGGCGCGAGCCCGCGCGGCAGCCTCGCGCTGCTCAAGCTTCGCGCGCTGCCGGCGCCGCGCTCCAGGGGCGCGACTTCGTGCCTCCCGACGACGTCAAGGCCGTCGCCGTGCCGGCGCTCGCGCACCGGCTGGTGCTCGCGCCCGGAGCTGTGGGTGCAGCGCGTGCTCGGCCGAGGACGTCGTCCGCGAGGTGCTCGACAGCGTCCCGACGCCGCGCGCGGAGGACGTCTCGCCGACCGCTCCGCTCGTGACGCGCAGCGGGAACCCTCGCCTCATCGGGTACTCGGCGCTCGCGGCCGCTCGGGTTGCTCGGCGCACTCGCCCTCCGCCGGCCCGAGCTCGCGATCGTCGCCGCGCCGTTCGCGCTCCTCTCGTCGTCGTCGGCACCCGGGCCGCGCGCGATCCGAGGTCGAGCTTCGAGCTGACGGTCGCCGACGAGCGGACGCTCGAAGGAGCCGATCTCGACGCGGTCGTCACGGTCCGAGCCCGGAGGCCGGTCGATCGGCTCGAGCTGCTCACTCGAGCTCCACGCACACGTCGAGGTCGTGGACGGGCAGACGCCGTCCGCAGCCTCCGTCTCCGGGCGGGCGAGGAGCGCGAGCTCGAGTCCACGCTCCGCTGCACGACGTGGGGCGTGCACGAGCTCGGGACGCACGAGGATGCGTGCCCGCGACGTCCGGATCGTCGGCTGGGAGGCGCGGGCGCGACGACGAGACAGCGTCAAGGCGTACCCGAGCCCGATCACGCTGCGCCGGCTCATGCCGCCCGTCGAGACGCAGGCATTCGCCGGCAGCCAGGTCGCGCGCGTGAAGGGCGAGGGGCGTCGAGTACGCGGACATCCGCGACTTCGTGCCAGGCGACCGGGTTCGCTCGATCAACTGGCGCGCCTCCGCGCGGAGGCAGAGCCTCGTCGTCAACGAGCGCCATCCGGAGCGGAACGCGGACGTCGTCCTCTTCGTCGACAGCTTCGTCGACGTGCGCGGCGGCGGGCGGAGCGTCCTCGAGGACGCCGTGAGGGCCGCAGGCGCCCTTGCGACGCACTACCTCGACCGCCGCGATCGCGTGGGGCTCGTCGGGTTCGGGGCGTGCTCCGCTGGCTGCAGCCCGGGATGGGCACGACGCAGCGCTACCGGCTCGTCGAGACGATGATCGAGACGGGTGTCGAGCCGACCTACACCGTGGCGTGACGTGAACGTCATCCCGGCTCGAGTCCTCCCGCCCGCCTCCCTCGTGCTCGCCCTCACTCCGCTCGTCGATCCGCGGTTCATCGCCGCGCTCGAGGATCTCCGCGGTCGCCGCTTCGACGTCGCCGTCGTCGAGGTCGACCCGATCCGCTCGTCGAGCCCGGCCGCACCGACGTCGAGCGCGGAGCGCGTACCGCCTGTGGCTGCTCGAGCGCGAGGTGCTGCGCTCGCGCGCTCGAGCGGCTCGGGATCGGGATCGCGACGTGGGCGAGCGCGACCTCGAGACGGTGCTCGAGGAGGTGAGGACATTCCGGCGCTCGACCAGGCTGGCACGCGCATAGCGACAGGCGCCGGGAGCGTCGCGTGCCTGCTCGCCGTTGCAGCCGTTCCGCTCGCGCGCGGAGACGCCACGTTCCAGCGGCCGGGGCCCGCGTGGCTGCCGTCGCGTTCGTCGCACTCGTGCTGCTGCGCTCGTCCTCGGCCGGCCGTCGCTCGTTCCCGTCGCGGTCGCGCTCGCCGGAGGCGTCTATGCCCTCGAGGCTCGCGATCGACGACGCCCCGCTGGACGTCGCGGCGCCGGTGGTCGCCGTCGGCCTGCTGCTCGCCGCCGAGCTCGCGCTACTGGTCGCTCGACGAGCGCGAGGCAGCGGTCGGGGAGCCGGGCGAGGGCCTCCGTCGAGCCGCGCTACGCCGCACTGCTCGGCGTCGCGGCGCTGCTCGTCGCCGGCGTTCTGCTCGCACTCGTCGACGAGGTGCGAGCGCGGCGGCCTCGCTCTCGATCTCGTGGGCGCCGTCGCTGTCGTCGCCGTCTTCGTGACGGTCCTCGTCACGGCGCGGCGCGAGCTGCGTCGCGACTAGCTGGTCGCCGGATCCGGCGGCGGCTGCATCGCCGTGCCCGGATCGGGCGCGGCTGCGGCTTGAGCTTCGGCTTCTTCTCGGCCTCGGGCTCCTCGATCGGCGCAGGCGCCGGACCTCCGGCGGGAAGACCGACTCCTCGGCCTCGCCGGCGAGCAGGCGCTCGAACTGATCCTTGTCGATCGTCTCGCGCTCGATGAGGATCGCCGAGAGCCGGTGCAGCTCGTCCATGTGCGTCGCGGAGCACGGCGGTCGCGGACGCGTGCGCCTCCTCGATCACGCGGCGGATCTCGTCGTCGATCTCCTGCGCGATCTCGTCCGAGTAGTCGGGCTCGGAGCCCATGTCGCGGCCGAGGAACGGCAGGTCGTGGTCGCGGCCGAGGACGCGCGGGCCGAGCTTCTCGCTCATCCCGAAGCGCATGATCATCTGCTTCGCCGTCGCCGTGACCGTCTCGAGGTCGTTCGCCGCGCCGGTCGTGACCTCGTGGAAGACGAGCTCCTCGGCGGCGCGGCCGCCGAGCGTCATCGCGAGCTCGTCCATCAGCGCCGACTTCGTCGTCAGGTAGCTGGTCCTCGGTCGGCAGCGAGATCGTGAGGCCGAGCGCCTGGCCGCGCGAGACGATCGTGATCTTGTGGACCGGGTTCGTGTTCTCGAGGTAGTGGCCGACGAGCGCGTGGCCCATCTCGTGGTAGGCCGTGATCTTGCGCTCCTTCTCGGAGAGCAGGCGGGCCTTCTTCTCCGGCCCGGCGATCACGCGCATGATCCCTTCCTCGAGCTCGTCCTGCTCGATCATCTTCTTGCCGTTGCGCGCGGCGAGCAGCGCGGCCTCGTTGATGAGGTTCGAGAGGTCGGCGCCCGTGAAGCCGGGCGTGCCGGCGGCGAGCGTGTCGAGGTCGATGTCGCGCGCGAGCGGCTTGCCGCGCGCGTGCACCTCGAGGATCTTGCGGCGGCCGAGGCGGTCGGGCCGGTCGACGACGATCTGGCGGTCGAAGCGGCCGGGGCGGAGCAGCGCCGGATCGAGGATGTCGGGCCGGTTCGTGGCGGCGATGAGGATGATGTTGTCCTTCATCTCGAAGCCGTCCATCTCGACGAGGAGCTGGTTCAGCGTCTGCTCGCGCTCGTCGTGGCCGCCGCCGAGACCCGGCGCCGCGATGGCGCCCGACGGCGTCGATCTCGTCCATGAAGATGATGCACGGCGACGCCTGCTTCGCCTGCTCGAAGAGGTCGCGCACGCGCGAGGCGCCGACGCCGACGAACATCTCGACGAAGTCGGAGCCGGAGATGGAGAAGAACGGGACGCCCGCCTCGCCGGCGACGGCGCGCGCGAGCAGCGTCTTGCCGGTGCCGGGCGGCCCGTACAGCAGCACGCCCTTGGGGATGCGCGCGCCGAGCGCCTGGAACTTCTTCGGGTTCTCGAGGAACTCCTTGATCTCGTGCAGCTCCTCGACCGCCTCGTCGGCGCCGGCGACGTCCTTGAAGCGTGACCTTCGGCGAGTCGGGCGACATGCGCTTCGCGCGCGACTCTTCCCGAAGCTCATCACCTTCGAGCCGCCGCCCTGCACCTGGTTCATGAGGAAGATCCAGAAGCCGATGAGGATCACGAACGGCAGCACGTTGATGAGCAGCGCCCACCACGCCGACGAGCCCGTGCCCTTCGGAGTCGAACTTGACGTTCTCGCTCTCGAGCAGGTTCTGGAACTGGGTCGCGGACTGCGCCGTCGGGTAGTTGACCTTGACCTTCCCGCCCTCGACGAGCGACGCCGTGATCTGCTGCCGGTTCGGGTTGAACTCGACGTCGTTGACGGCGCCTTCCTTCACCTTCGAGATCAGCTGCGAGTACGTGATCTTCTGCTGCGCAGAGCGGCCCGGCAACAGCGTCTGACTCGCCAGATAGACGAGCAGCACGATGATGATGAGCGGGAAAAGCGCGCTGCGGAAGAAGCGGTTCACGTCAGTCGTCGCAGGAGTAGCACCGTCCTTCTTCGGCACCCAGCCGCCGATCCCGTCTCCCCCGTTACGGTGCGGTTGCAGGGCTAAGTGTCGTTCGGCACCAGATCCGCGTGCAAGCACGGCCACGTACGGAAGGTTCCGGTACCGCTCCGCGAAGTCGAGGCCGTAGCCGATCACGAACCGGTTCGGGATCTCGAAGCCGACGTAGCGCACGGGCACGTCGATCTCCGCGTCGCTCGGGCTTCGTCAGGAGCGTCACCACCTCGAGCGACGCGGGCTTGCGCGCACGGAGGTTCCGCATGAGGTACGAGAGCGTGAGGCCGGAGTCGATGATGTCCTCGACGACGAGGACGTCCCGCCCGGAGACGTTGATGTCGAGGTCCTTGAGGATCCGTACGACGCCCGACGAGTCGGTCGCCGCGCCGTAGCTCGAGATCGCCATGAAGTCGATCTCGCACGTGACCGTCAGCTCGCGCATGAGGTCGGCCATGAAGAAGCACCGCACCCTTGAGGACGCCGACGAGGAGGAGGTCGCGCCCTGCGTAGTCCGCCGAGATCTCCGCACCGAGCTCGCCGATCCGCGCCTGGATCGCGTCGCCCTCGATGAGGATCTCGCCGCACAGCCTCGAGCTCCGTCTCGCGCTCCTCGCGTGAGCTGCGTCATCGCTCCCCATCTTTCCATGCGCGGACGGTGTCTTCCCAGCCAGGTGCGACGGCGACTCCCGGAACGGCGACGACGTCGTCACCCGACACGACGAGCGGCCAGCTCTCGCGCGCAGCGCGCGGCACCTTCGCGTCGACGAACAGGTCCTTGCACCTTCTTGCTCCTGCCCGCGAGGCGGTCGCCCGGCCGCCGTGTGCGCACCACGAGCCCTGGCCGCGAGCTCTCGATCCTCCACGGCCCGAAACGGACGCGGCCCTCGAGACGCACCTCGTCGTACTCGCGAACGGCGCGGACTCCACCTCCGAGATCGGCCGACTTCGTCCCGTCCGTCGACGCGAGGAGCTCGGCGAGCGTTCGCTCGAGCTCTCGCGGGAGGCGCGGGCGCTCGTCGGCAAGTGCGAGGAGGTTTCGTTCGGCGGCCGGGTGGAGCCGTTGCAGGAGCGGAAGGATCTCCTCGCGGATGAGGCCGCGCTTCGTGGACGCGTTCGACGAGTCGACGCGGTAGTCGAGCCCGTGCTCCTGGCAGTACGCGACGGTGTCCTCGCGCCAGACCTCGAGGAGCGGCCTGACGACTCCGTCCTCGCGCTTCTGCCTTGATCCCCTTCGTGCGTTCCCGACGAGACGAGGCGGTAGAGGATCGTCTCGACCTGGTCAGACGCCGTGTGGCCCGTCGCCCTCAGGCCATGCCCGGCCGTCGTCTCGTAGCGGATCTCACGCAGGCGAGCCTCGGTCGACCCTCGTCGTGCGATATCGCCCGGCACCGATGATCGCGCGCCCATTCGCTCGTGCACAGAACGCAGCGTCGGCGTCCGACTCGGCGCCGCGCAGCCCGTGGTTCACGTGCACGGCGGAGACGCGGTAGCCGAGGGCGCCAGGACGTGCCAGAGACATGTCGAGTCGGCTCCGCCGGAGACGAGGCACGCGATCTCGCCGCCGCCCTGGATCAGGTCATGGCGTCGGATCGTCGCCTGGACGCGCTCGAGAGGGAACTCACAACGTGCCCATTCTGGCGCAACACAGGGATCCGCTCGCGCAAATCCTGGACGCACGGAATCCCTGAAGGCCGTCCGCTCCGCGGCCGCTGCGCCGTGCCAGCCCGCTCCGTCGCGCTGGCTGGCTGTGTAGGGAGGAGGCGTCGACGACCTGCGACGCCGGCGGGAGCGTCGATGTCGACGGCCTGGCCGTAGTCCCAGAGCTCGAAGGACATCGCCACCTCGCTCGACCGCGACGTGCTCGCCTCCGTGGCCTCGAACGACATCGAGGCTTGTGGACGAGCCCGGACGCGTCGAGCCACACGTCCACGGGCACCGGGCCGAGGCCCGACTGCGCCAGCCGGTCGACGAGCGCCTGGGTCGCCGTCGGATCCCTTCCCGCGCGGCGAGCTTCCCGAGCTGCGCCGGGTCGATCGTCGCGCGGTAGTGCGTCGTCTCGACACCGCGGAGCTCCTCCGATCCGACCGTCTCGACGTCACTCGTCACGGCACGAAGCGTGCCGAGGACGTCGCGCGGATCGCTCTTCGCGAACTGCCCGAGCTCGCCGACGTCGAATCCGCTCGTGGACGCGTCGGCGGCATCTGCGCGGATCCAGGTCTTGCCCTCCGGAAGCTGTTCGTCGAACGCGGGGAGGCGCACGTAGCCGACGGTCCCGTCCTGCACCAGCGTCGATCTTCCAGCCGCTCGGGTCGTCGAAGTCGGGGAGGTCCGAAGCGCTCGTTCCGCCGAGTCCTGCGACGAATCCGCCGAGCAGCTTCGCGAGGGAGGACAGGTCGACGGCGAAGGATGCGCGCCCCGAAGCGCTCGTCGAACGCTCCCTCGCCCGAGAACGCGAACGGCTCGTCCGTGCCGGGGAACGACATCGACAGGTCGAACGAGAAGCGTCCGCTCGTCGCGTCCGCGCTCGTGGAGGCGGATTGCGCGAGCTGCTCGAAGCCGATCGGCTCCAGGGTCGCGGTCGAGCTCGGGCTCCCACCGCCGCAGCCCGCTGCGACGAGGGCGAAGCAGGGCCAGGAGAGAAACGCCGGAGAGACGGAGCCTCATCACTGTGGAGGTCGGACGTGCGGTCACCGGACTCGTCCTTCGTTCGAGGGATCGCGAAACCGCGGTGCGCGGCTCCATTCCTCGAGGAGCGCCGCTGCCCGCTCAGCGGCCGCACGATCGAGGCGATACGGAAACGTGTGCTCCACGGGTGTCATCAGCGCCGCCGGCGGCAGGCCATCTGCCGCATCGAGAACGTAGCGGAGAGCGAGGGCGTGTCCGACGAGGAGCACCGTCGCCTCGTCGCGCGCCAGCACGACGCGCAGCCCACGGGCGAACCTGGCCGCTGCGTCTGCGCGGCTCTCACCGCCCCCGGGCGCTCGCCGGTCGGGCGGCTGTGCCCCCGCCCATGCTCGGTACGTGTCGAGCGGCCCTTCGGCAAAGAGCGCCGAAGTCGATCTCGTCGAGCTCGGGAACGACGACGACCGGGACGTCGCGTCCGTCCAGCGCGATGGCCAGCGTCTCCTGCGTGCGGGCGAGCCGCGAGGTCACCGCCACGGCGATCTCCTCGGCCGAGAGGAGCCGAGCGAGCGCCCGTGCTTGCTCGATACCGTCGGGCGTGAGCCCCTCCCCGGGCACCGCGCACGACGCGTTGCCGTCCCGGTTCGACCCGGCGAAGGCGTGCCTGACGAGGATCAGCGTCTCCATCGCTTCAGAAGAGGAGCGAGCGGTAGTCGAGCACGTGCTCCATCCCGATCGCCTCGTAGAGCCTGATCGCCGGGTCGTTCTCCGCCCGCACGAACAGGCAGACCGCGCGGGACCTTCTCGAGCAGGAGGCGGCACACATCCGCGAGCCCACGGGCCCCGTATCCCGCGCCGACGGACCTCGGGGTCGACCCACACCTGCTGGAGCTGCACCGCCCCGGGCGTCCAGGCCGAGGCCTCGGCCTTGAAGAGGATCACGCCGTCCTCGACCCACAGCCACGAGCGCTCCTCCTCGATCTGGCTGCGCGTGCGCCAGCGAAACCCTCGGCGTCCCGGCGCAGCGGATCGATGCCGAGCTCCTGCTCGTGTGCGGCCGCGCACGCCGGCATGAGGAGCTCGAGGTCGTCGAGCGACGCGGCGCGAAGCCCGTCTCGCCGGAAGCGGGCGGCTCGCGGATGACGAAGACCGGCTGGCCGGGTCGATCCTCGCGCGGTCGCGGAAGCTCGCTCGCGCGGCGTCCCAGAGCTCGGACACCGCGCGCGCCTCGCCGATGAGCATCCGCGGCGCCGCCCTCGACGCCTCGTGTGCGAACAGCGCCGCAGCCCGTCACCCGACGGGACGACGTTGACGCCGAGATGGCACAGCGCTCGCAGCTCCCCGTCCTCCGCCGCTGCCGACGAAGCCGCCCCAGCCGACGGCGCGCGACGTCCTCGAGGAACACGCGCTCCACGGGATCCCGCGCGCAGAACCGGAGGATCTGCTCGCGCTTGGGCTCGATGAGTTTCCGGGCACCGCCGCAAGACTCTAGGAGAGTCGTCGGCGTCGGCGTGCTTCTCCCGCGATGCTCGCCTGGCCAGAACCGTAGGGTTCCGGCGTGCCGATCCACCTGCGCGCCGAGCGCCGGCGACTACGCCGACGCGTGCCTCCTTCCGGGCGACCCGCTCCGCGCGCAGTACATCGCCGAGACGTTCCTCGACCGACGTCACGCAGCGTGAACGGCGAGCGCGGGCTGCTCGGCTTCACCGGGCACGTGGGAGGGCAAGCCGGTCTCGGTGCAGGGAACGGGGATGGGCTGCCCGGGCGCGACGATCGTCTTCGAGGAGCTGATCCAGCTCGGCGTGCAAGCGCCTGCTCCGCGTCGGCACGTGCGGCGGCCTCCAGCCCGATCACGCCCTCGGCGACCTCATCGTCGCGATCTCGCGCGGTGCCCGGCCGACTCGACGGCGACGCACCTCGTCGGCAGCGAGCCGCACTGCCCGACCGCGAGCTGGGAGCTCGTCCACGAGGCCGTGCACGTCGCGAAGCATGCGGACGAGGCGTTGCGCGTCGGCCCGATCGTCTCGAGCGACCTCTTCTACAACCCGGACGAGGGCCAGTACGAGCGCTGGTCGAAGCGCGGCGTCCTCGCCGTCGAGATGGAAGCGGCGGCGCTCTTCACGCTCGGCCGCCATCCGCGGCGTCCACGGCGGCTGCCTCCTGACCGTGAGCGACATCGTCGTCGAGGGCGAGTTCATGCGGATCTCGGACGACGAGCTCCGGGCGGCGGTCGACCGCATGACGCGGATCGCTCTCGACACGGCGACCGCGTCGCGCAACGGCCATTAGCGGGCGAACGGTCTTCCTCGTCAACCCGCGCTCGCGGGCGGCTCGACGGGCAAGCGCTGGCCGGAGATCGCGCATCGCGCCGCCGGCTCGTCGGGCTCGAGCGGCGACGCGCTCATCTCCGAGCGCCCGGGGCACCTCTCGGCGCTCGCGGCCGGAGGCCGTGTCGGGCGGTGCCACACGCCTCGTCGTCGTCGGGGGCGACGGATCGGTGAACGAGGTCGTGAACGGCATCGGCGGCGCAGCGGCGTCGAGCTGGCGGTGATCCCGCGCGGCACGGGCTGGGACTTCGTGCGCACGCTTCGACATCCCGCGCGACATCGATCGACGCGATCGACGTCGCGCTGACGGGCACGGTGCGTGACGATCGACGTCGGCGTCGCCTCGTATCGCACGTGGGGCGGGCGAGGACGGGCGCACGCTGTTCGCGAACGTCGCGAGCGCCGGCATCTCCGGCGCGATCGCGCAGCGCGCGAACGAGATCGTCGAAGGCGCTCGGCGGCGAAGGTCTCGTACTACTGGGCCACGCTGTCCGTCTTCTTCGGCTGGCAGACCGGTGAGATGCGCGTCACCGTCGACGGCGAGTCGCGCAGCGGCCGGATGATCGACGCGATGATCTGCAACGGCCGCTTCCTCGGCGGCGGGATGATGATGTGCCCGGAGCGCGGAGCCCGACGACGGCACTGTTCGACGTCCTCCTCATCGGCGACGTCACGAAGCGCGACCTCGCGTTCGTGCTGCCGAAGACCTACAAGGGCAAGCACCTCCCCACCCGCGCCTCGAGGCTCCTGCGCGGCAGCGCCGTCACCGTCGAGGCCGAGGAGCCGTCTCCCGATCGAGCTCGACGAGCGAGCAGCCGGGAACGACGCCCGTGCGCTTCGAGATCCGTCCCGCGCGCGCTGCGGCTGCGCGTTCCCGCGTCGGCCTAGGGGCGTCGGCTTGCGCTGGCTACGCGCCGGTGCGGCGCCTGCGCCTTCTTGAGCGCCGCGATCTCCTTCTCGAGCTTCGCGACGCGCTCCTCGAGTGCGTCGATCCCGCGTACCTTCTTCGCCGAGGTCGTCGACCCGCGTGCGCAGGTCGTTGACCGCGGTGAGCGCCTTCTGACCCCCGGGAGCTCGGCGATGCGCTGGAGCGCTTCCTCGCCGGCGTCGGCGAGACGGGTCACGAAGTCCTTCTCGGCGGCCGGCTTCGTCTTGTCCGTCGTGGATGTCGTCATGCGCACAGTCATACCACTCGCCGGGCGCACTCGGCTCGTCACAGCGCGTCGACGACAGCGGCGAGCGTCTCGCCGGCCGTCGCGTCGACCGTGAGGAGCGCGTGCTCGTCGAGCGCCGTCGGCCCGCGGTTGACGATCGCGAACGCGCGCGCTTCGAGCGGCAGTCCTGCGACAGGCCAGACCTCGAGCGACGACCCGACGACGAGCATGAGCCGTGCACCGCGAGCGAGCTGGGTCGCCCGCTCGATCGCCGCCGCCGGGCAGCAGCTCGCCGAACAGGACGACGCCAGGCTTGAGCACCTCGCCGCACGCGCGAGCAGCTCGGGAGCGGGCTCTCGTCGAGCTGGGCGAGCACGGCGTCCGATCGGCTCCGTCCAGAGGCACGCCGAGGCAGCTGCGCGGAGCGGATCGAGCCGTGCACCTCGACGACGTCGCCGGCTGCCGGCGCGGGCGTGCAGCGAGGTCGATGTTCTGCGTGACGACCGCCGACGACGAGGCCGCGCCGCTCTCGAGCTCGGCGAGCGCGAGGTGCGCCGCGTTCGGCTGCGCGTCTCGAAGCACGTGGACACGCTCGCGATAGAAGCTCCAGACGCGAGCCGGGTCGCGCCGGAACGCCTGGATCGACGCGACCTCGAACGGGTCGACCTCGGCCCAGATCCCGTGTCCGGAGCGGAAGTCCGGGATCCCGGACTCCGTCGCTCACGCCCGCACCGGTCAGACACCACGCATGGCTGGCGCTCGCGGATGAGCGCAGCTAAGCGCGGCAGCGCGACACCAGCGGATCCTAGGGTTCACGTCGTGGAGGGCTTCTCGTTCTCGACCGACGTGCGGATCCGCTTCGCCGAGACCGACGCTCAGGGCATCGCCCACCATGCCGTCGTTCGTCGTCTGGCTCGAGGTCGCCCGCGTCGCCTACCTCGCGGAACGACGCCGGCGGCTACCAGTCGATCCGCGAGCGCGGCCTCGAGGCGCTCACGACCGAGGTCGTCTGCGCTACCACCGCGCCGCGTACTTCGACGAGACGCTCGACCGTCTGGGCGCGCTGCGTCGACGTGCGCGGCGCCCGCTTCACGTACGAGTACCGGGTCGAGCGCGGTACGCGAGCTCGTCGCCGACGGCTACACACGCCACGCGCACGGTCGACCGCGAGACCTACCGTCCGGCCACGCGTGCCGAGCTGGCTGGTCGCCGCGATCGCTACGGGCCGATTCTTCGGCTCGGGTAGTAGCCAGGCGTCGTGTCCGTGGTGGTCTTGCCGTCCGCGGGCCTTCGGCTGCGGGCTTCGGCTCGGCGATCTTCGTGCCCGATGCCGGACGACCGCTTCTCGCCCTCGTACGACGTCGTCCACGTCTCGCGAGCGGATCAGCGTCGCCGTCAGCGCGCGTAGATCTCCCGGCGTCGCGGACGTGCGTGTGGGCGCCGTGCCCTCCTCGTCGACGACCGTCTTGCCCTTCGCGAGCGTCGGATCCTCGATGCGCTCGACCGGGACGCGGTCCGTGCCACCGAGCGGGGTCGCGCGAGCTCTCGATCCGTCGGCTCTCGCCGCCGTAGATCGCGATGCTGATCCCGTCGCTCTCGGCGAAGCCCTTTGACGAGCACCCACTCGTCGGTGTCGTTCACGAACTTGAGGATCGAGCGACGGCCAGTAGACGGTGGCATCGCGTCCGAGCTGGTACCGGCTGATGTAGAGCGAGTGCGGGATGGCGCTCGCGTGATCCGGAGGCCCGCCTCCACGCGGCGTTGAACGCCGTCGTCGCGACCTCGCGAGGTGCCCCCGCCCGACCTCCTCCGCGTACTCGTTGCCGATGATGACCGGCGCCGACCGGAAGCCGCGCTCGGCCGTCCGCTCGCCGATCGCGTCGTTGAGCGAGAACGTCCCTCCGGGCGCTACGAGCGTCCCGTCGAGCGCTGCCGGACCTGAGCTGCAGGTTCGTGATCCGGTCAGCGGTACCCGAGTGAGTACGTCTTGTACGACGACATCCTCCGGTCGATGCCCATCGCGAGCGCCTCGGCGGTCGATCGCGTTCCGGCGTTCGCGCGAACGATCGTGAGCCGCGCGACACGGTTCGATCGGCCGAGTCGCGGCGCGCAGGATCGCGCGCGCAGCCTGGAGGCACGTTGAGCTCGAGGCCGTCGCTTCGCCGGGACGACCTGAACCGCATCGCCGTAGACCGCGAAGTCGGCATCCCGTGCGGGGTCGGCCGACGCGGCTCGAGAGCGACCGGAAGTACGCGTCGGCGGCGGCTCCAGCCGATGCGTCAGCGACGTCGTCTCGCCGCGCGGCAGGCGCGAGAAGCTGGGCGAGCCGCCAGCGCGGCACGCGGAAGCTCCGGCCCGGCGCGCGAGCACGAGCGGTGCGGACGACGACGCGCGCGCTCCGCTGCTGCGGCGCAGCATCTCACGCCGCTCACCGCCAGGCGCCGTCACCGCGACCGGAAGCGCAGTCGCGCCCGACAGTGCGCTCGAGCTCGCCGAGCGCGCGCACGATGACCTCGGCCGCCAGCGTCGCGATCGAGCCGAGCGTCCGCGTTCGCTCGGTCGACGCTCGAGCCGCAGGCCCGCCGCACGACCGCCGCGTTCTCGCGGGCTCGTCGATCCGATCCTCGCGCGATCTGGTCGAGCGCGTAGCTCGAGCGCGGCATTCGACACTGCGAGCTGCGGAACGGCACCTCAGCCCGAAGCACGCGCGCGCGCAGGCGGCGAAAGCCGCGAAGCGGGCCGAACCCGTCGCCAGCACGCCCTGCCGCCGCGACGGCGGCATTCCAGTCCGGCTCGACCGCCAAGCTGGTTGGCTGCGAAGCGATGAGCGTCGTCACCGGCGCATGAACTCCACCGGATGCGTCAGAGCGTCGCTCGAACAGCGCGTCGAGCTTCGCCACCGCCTCCCGCTTAAGTCAGGCCACCGACGTCGACGCCCGCGACCTGCGTTCCCGCCGCGAGCTCGCAGCCGCGGGCCGCGAATGCGCAGAGCCGACGAGGATCGCGAGGACGACAGCCGACTACCGGCGACGAGCGCGAGTCGCCGCCGGGGATCGACAGCGAACGCCGACGACGGCGCTGCGCGGGATGTAGAGAGGCGAGTCGGAGCGCACGGGGCGCGCAATTCTGCAGTGACAGGCGGTTCTGGCGGCCTGGTGAACGGATCTGGGACGAAGACTAGGCGCATCGCATTTGTTAGCCGATTCGGTCAACATCCGTGCGGCTTCAGGACTAGAATTGGCAGTGGGTGGTGGGATGGGGTGCCCCGTTGCAAGGCGGCGCTCAGAAGACGAAGAGCTCGATCCCGCCGGAGACGTACAGCTCCGACGCCGGTGATGTACGCGGCGAGATCGGAGCAGAGGAACGCGATGGCGTTCGCGATGTCCTGCGGCTCACCGGCGCGCTTGCAACACCGTCCGCGCTGCGATCCGCTCGTTCATCGCCGCGTTCGCCATGTGGAACGCCTCGGTGCCGATGATGCCCGGGACGATCGCGTTGCACGTGATGCCGTGACGTGCCGCCCTCCATCGCGAGCGTCTTCGTCAGCCCGAGGATCCCCGACTTCGTCGTCGAGTAGCTCGCCTGCCCGAAGCCGCCGAGCGTGCCCGCGACGGACGCCATGTTCACGATCCGCCCCCAGCCGCGCTCCTTCATGTGCGGCCAGACCGCCTGCGCGCAGTTGAAGCCGCCGCGTGAGGTTGACGCGCAGGTCGCGCTCCCACAGCTCGGGGCTCTGGTCGTGGAACTGCCCGACGTGGTCGAGCGTGCCGGCGTTGTTGACGAGGATGTCGACCGAGCCGAGCTCGTCGACGGCGCGCGCGCACCGCCGCGCCGACCTGCTCGCGGTCGGTCACGTCGCACCGAACGGCGAGCGAGCGCCGCCCGAGCGCGCGGATCTCCTCGACGGTCTCCTCGGTGTGCACCATGCCCTGCGCCCGCGCAGCCGGTGGCGAGCGCGCCCCAGCTGTCGGTCTCCTCGGAAGCTCCGACTCGACGAGGATGTCCGCGATCGCGACGTCGGCGCCCGCGCGCGCGAGCGTCAGCGCGTCGGCGCGGCCGAGGCCGCGCGAGCCGCCCGTGACGAGGGCGACGCGCCCGCAGAGGTCGATCTCGAGCAGCACGCGGCGAGACCCTAGTCGCCGCGCGGCAGGAAGATCTCCTTCGGCGATCACGAGCCGCTGGATCTGCGACGTGCCCTCGTAGATCTGGAACAGCTTCGCGTCGCGCATCAGCTTCTCGACCGGGTACTCCTTGATGTAGCCGTAGCCGCCGAAGACCTGCACGGCGTCGGTCGTCACCTTCATCGCCGTGTCGGCGGCGAAGCGCTTCGCGAACGACGACTGCGAGCGTCGCGCGCTCGCCCTGGTCGAGCAGCCACGCCGCCTGCCAGATCGAGCAGGCGCGCCGCCTCGATCTCGGTCGCCATGTCCGCGATGAGGAAGTTGACGCCCTGGTGCATCGCGATCGGCACGTCGAAGCGTGACGCGCTCCTTCGCGTACTCGACGGCGAGCTCGTAGGCGGCCTGGGCGACGCCGACGGCGCCGGCCGCCGTGCCCGGGCGCGTGAAGTCGAGCGTCTGCATCGCGATCTTGAAGCCGTCGCCCTCCTCGCCGAGCCGGTTCGCGGCCGGGACGACGACGTCCTGTGAGCGCGAACGCGGACGTGTCGGTCGCGCGCTGCCCCATCTTGTCGAGGTGCTTCTCGATCGTGGACGCCGGGCGTGTCCATCGGGACGACGAACGCCGGAGATCCCGCGGTGGCCCTTCGCTCGGGTCGGTCTTCGCGAAGACGACCGTCCACGCCGCGTGGCCGGCGTTCGTGATGAAGGTCTTCGAGCCGTTGAGGACGTACTCGTCGCCGCGCGCGCTCGGCCGTCGTCTTCATGCGCGCGACGTCGGAGCCGGCGTCGGGCTCGCTGAGCCCGAACGAGCAGAGGATCGGCTCCTCCAGCAGCGGCGGCAGCCACGTCGCCTTCTGCTCGTCCGATGCCCGCGATGAGGACCGGGCCCGGCGCCGAGGCCGTTCGCGAGGATCGAGGTGCCGATGCCCGAGCAGCCCCAGTTCAGCTCCTCGCCGACGAGCATCGCCGTCGAAGGCGGGCAGGCCGGGCCCGCCGAGCGACTCGGGATGTGGAGGTTCATCAGGCCGAGCTCGTGCGCCTTCGCGATGACGTCGGCCGGATGCGTCGAGTGCTCGTCGTACTCGGCCGCCTTCGGCCGGATCTCCTTCTCGGCGAACTCGCGCGCGAGCGCGCGCAGCTCTCGCTGCTCCGGCGGTCAGCGCGAACGAGACGCCGCCGGCTACGCCGGTCTCCACCTGAGTCATGGTGCGTGCTCCCGGTTCGATTGACTAGTCAGTCAATCAGGTCTACGCGCCGGTCCTCGCGAACCCGGTCAGGCGCCTGGGCGTGGCGCGTAGGATGTCGGGCGCATGGCGACGACGACCGAGCGGCCGACCGCCATCGACCCGCTCGACTACCTCGCGATCGACGCGCTTCTCGACGACGAGGAGCGCGCGATCCGCGACACCGTCCGCGCAGTTCGTCCGCGAGCAACGTCCTCGACGAGGTCGGCGACTGGTTCGAGCAGGGCATCTTCCCGCGCGAGCTCATCAGCGAGCTCGCGAGCTCGGCCTCTTCGGGATGCACCTCGAGGGCTACGGGCTCCCGGGCGCGAGCGCCGTCGCCTACGGGCTGACCTGCCATGGAGCTCGAGGCCGGCGACGCCGGCGTGCGCAGCGCCGTCTCGGTGCAGGGCTCGCTCGCGATGTTCGCGATCTGGCAGTTGGGGCTCGGAGGAGCAGAAGGAGCGCTGGCTGCCGCCGATGCACACCGGCGAGGCGATCGGCTGCTTCGGGCTGACCGAGCCCGACGCCGGCTCCGATCCCGGCGTCGATGCGCACGCACGCGCGCCGCGACGGATCGCGACTGGATCCTGAACGGCGCGAAGATGTGGATCACGAACGGCACGATCGCCGACGTCGCCGATCGTCTGGGCGCGCACGGACGACGGCGCGATCCGCGGCTTCATCGTCGAGAAGCGACATGCCGGGTTCTCGGCGCCCGGAGATCCACAGCAAGCTGCTCGCTGCGGGCATCGGTGACGTCCGGAGCTCGTGCTCGCAGGACGTCCGCGTGCCCGACGAGAACATGCCTCCCGGTGCGACCACGCTCCGCGGGCCGCTCTCGTGCCTCAACGAGGCGCGCTTACGGCATCGTCTTCGGCGCCGGTCGGCGCCGCGCGCGCGTGCTTCGAGGCGGCGCTCGAGTACGCGAAGGAGCGGATCGTGTTCGGCAAGCCGATCGCCGGCTACCAGCTCACCCAGCAGAAGCTCGCGGAGATGGCCCTCGAGATCAACCGCGGCCTCGCTCGTCGCGCTCCACCTCGGCCGGATGAAGGACGCCGGGCACGCTCCGCCCCGAGCACGTCAGCCTCGGGAAGATGGGGAACGTCCGCGGCGCGATCGAGGTCTGCGCGCTCGGCGCGCACGATCCTGGGCGCGAACGGCGTCACGCTCGAGTACCCGGTGATCCGCCACGTGAACAACCTCGAGTCCGTGCTCACGTACGAGGGCACGCACGAGGTGCACACGCTCGTCGTCGGCCAGGCGCTGACCGGCGAGAACAGCGTTCCGCTAGGTCTCGCCGTCCCAGTACTCGGCGTTCGGCCGCTTTTGCGAGGATCTACGCCTCGCCGAAGCAGTCAGCATCCGGGCCGCTTCAGGCGAATCCTCGCCCACCACGCTGACGTACGCTTCCGCCGAGTCCGCGATATTCGACGACGTCCGGTGCGAGCAGCGTCGAGAGCATCAGCACGCGGATCGGCTCGTCGGTCGCGTTCGAGACCTGATGGGCGCACCGACCTTCCGCCGCGGGAGGCAGACGACGTCTGCCTTCCTCCAGCTCCTGCTCGCCGTCGGGCGACCGCAGCGTCGGGCGACCGCGCACGAACGATCAGCCACTCCTCGTTCGCGTGGTGGGTGCGGTGCGGCCAAGCCGATCGCCCAGCCTCGAGCTCGTACAGGCTGCCCGCCGATCAGCTCTGGCGTCGAGGCGTGCGCCCCACCCAGCCGTCCGCTGCTGCGCCAGCCCGGACCGATCCTCGGCTCGATCCCATTCGTCCCCGTGCAGGTTGAAGGTCTTCACGAGGGCGCGAGCCAGACCGTCGAGCCGTGGCAGCGCGAGCTCGATCGGCGACCTGCTCGGCCCGGTGCACGTCGTCCTCGCCGTCCGGCAGCTGGCCGAGACGCCCAGCCCGGTGAGGACCTCCTCGAGACCCGCCGTAGATCACCCAGCTCGCGACGCGCGCGTCGACGTCGCGGCGGAATCGTGCCCTCCAGCCTGGCCTCGCTCGATGACCCGCTGCACGATCTGCGAACGCCTCGCCGACCGTCGTCGACCTGGCGCCTGCGATGCTGCTGACTCCTGGCCACCTCGCGCACCATCACCGTGACGAGCGCGGGATCGTTGCGCCAGTCCGCAGCGAGATCTTGGCGATGCCCGCGAGGCTTCTCCGTCGGCGGGCTCGTCGACGTCTCCGACCGCTCGAAGCGCTCCAGGAGCTGCTCCCAGTTCTCGACGAAGATCGTCTCGCAGGCACCTCGTCCTTCGACGCGAAGTAGTGGTAGAGGAGACCGTGCGCGACGCCCGCGTCCTCGGCGATGTCGCCGACGCGCGAGCCGTGGTACGCCGTGCTCGGCGAAGACGCGGATCGCGGCGTCGAGGATGCCGCTTGCGCTTGTCCGTCGTGAGGCGATTGAACGGTCAGTCAACGCTGCGACGAGAATAGAAGTCGCGCTCCCGCCGCCGTGCAACCGCTCGCGCCGACACGCTCGTCGTCGACTTCACCTGCTACGCTGCCCGGCGCGTATCGCGAAGCCGCGAGCTCAGGCGCCTCGAGGCGCCGCGTCGTCCGCGTCGAGCCACCGCGGCGGCGATCCGATGCGACCGACGCGCACCGGCCTGGGACACGGCGCTCCGCGCCGGAAGCGGAATCCGTCGTCTGCGACCTCCCCGCGGACGCAGCGATTCGCGCGCGCGCTCTGCTCGCGGGCGGACGTCGTCGCTCGAGGGCTTCCGGCCCGGCGTCGCGCGCGTCTCGGCGTCGGCCCGGACGACGCTCCGCCGCGACGCGGTCTACTGCTCGATCACCGGCTTCGGCGACCGACGGTCGCACGCGGCTGCGCGCCGGTCACGACGTCAACTACCTCGGCTGGGCCGGCGCGCTCGAGGACACCGCGCCACGAGTCGCCTCCGCTCCAGATCGCAGACCTCGCGGCCGGAGCCCTCGGCGCGGTGACACGAGATGCCCTCGCTGCGCTGCTCGAGCGCGAGCGCACCGGGCGACGGCGCCGCGCTCGTCGTCTCGATGACGCATCAGATCGCACGACCTCGTCGCGCACCGTCTCGGCGGCGAGCCGGTGCCGCAGGCTCCTCACCGGCGGGCTCGCGTGCTACCGCATCTACGCCACCGCCGATGACCGATCACCTCACCGTCGGCGCGCTCGAGCCGAAGTTCTTCCGCCGCCTCTGCGAGCTCCTCGAGGCGTACCGACCTCGCCGAGCACCAGTACGACGAGGATCAGGAGGGGCTCGGCCGCTGGAGCTCGCGGCGATCTTCGCGACTCGCGCCCTCGACGCCTGGCTCGAGCACTTCGGCGACGAGGACGTCTGCGCGTCGGACCGGTCCTGACACGCGCAGGGAGGCCGCCGCCGAGCTCGGGCCGGGCGAGCGTGCCCGCCGAGGTGCCGCTCGGCGCCCACACCGAAGCCTGGCGCGCCGAGCTAGGCATGAGCGGCTAGCCCGAGCGCCGCGGGAAGCGCGAGCAGCGGTGTCGATCCGATCCGGGCGCGTCCGGATGCGAGCCGTCGCGATCGAGCAGGATCGCACGGATGCCGAGCGCACGAGCGCCTTCGATGTCGTCCTCGTACGAGTCGCCGACCATCGCCGTCTCGTGCGGCGCGGCATCGAGCGCCGAAGTGCAGCGACGAGAGATCGACGCGTGCGGCTTGACGCGCCCGTGCTCTTTCGAGCCCACGACCGCGTCGACGTCGAGCCGATGGTGCGTCCGTGAACTCGTCGAGGTCGCGCTGGCCGTTCGAGACGAGACCGATCCTTGATCCCGTGACGCGGCAGCTCGTGCGAGCACGGGCAGCGCATCCTCGTACGAGCGAGAAGTTCTCGTGCCGCTCCCACTCGCGCACCATGTCGGTCGCGCACCTCGCGGGCTCCTCCCGGATCGCCGCCCATCCGGAGGACGATCTGCTCCGTGAACGCGATCCAGATCTCCTCGTCGTGCACGAGCTCGTGGTTGCGCTGGAGCGTCTGCGATCGCAGCACAGCCGCGCGTCCGCGTAGAGAGTCGGGCTCGAGCGCGAGCCCGTGCCGCTCACCCACGCGCCTGTACCCCTCCGGCCCCAACTCGGGCCCGGGCCGAAACAGCGTGAAGTCGACGTCGAACAAGACGGCCTTCAGCATGCAATCGAGGATAGATCTGGCTGATTGATGGCCACGATCGATCGCCGGAGGCGAGCTTCGCCCGCCGGGAGGCTCGGCCCGGCCGATCGGCCAGGTGCGGCAAGGGAAGGGGGCACGTGGGGAAACATCGGTTTCCCCACGATTGATCGGGGTGCCCAGATTTGAACTGGGGGCCTCTCCGACCCGAACGGAGCGCGCTACCAGGCTGCGCCACACCCCGAGCGGGCACAGGGTACCGGCTGGCCCGACGGGCAGTCTCGCAGGGCCTGACGGGTCGTTGCACGGCCCCCGCGGCGAGCAGTATGCTCAGTCCGATGACTGATCGTTCTCGAGAGGCGGGCCAGGTTGACCCGCCCCGGCAGCAAATGACCCGGAGCCCGACGTGCGCGCAATGCGCCGGCGGGCTTTTTCTTTGCCAGAAGGAGGCAGCATGGCCAACCACCTGACGCCCGAAGAGCTCGCCAAGGAGATGGGGATGGACCGCGACGAGGTCATCCGCATCTGCATCGAGGAAGGCGTGCCGATCTATCACGGCAAGATCGACAAGACCCTCTTCCAGGCGTCGCCTCGAGGCGCGTCGGGGCCGGAACCGCCTCGACCTCTTCCTGACCGAACGGAGCTGACGGCCCGACCGCCGTCACACCTAGGCTCGCCTGCTGCGCGCCCGACGCGCGCTCGCGCGGGCTTCGCCCGCGGGCCCTCGTCGGCGGGCTTCTTCTTCGCCAGCGCGCGACGCTCGCCTTGAGCGCAGCCATGAGGTCGATCACCGGTGCAGGCTCCTCCACCGGCCTCAGCGTGCGACGATCTCCTCGCCCCGCATCTGGCCTCGAGCAGCGCGCGGAGATCGCGCCGGTACTCGCTCAGCGAGGGCCGTCCGGCCTCGAAGTCGCCTGCGAGGCTGTCGATGACCTGTCGCGCGAGGTCGAGCTCGGTCTTCTTCACCGTCGTCTCCTCGCACCGCCTCTGAGATCTCGGCTCAGGAGTAGACGTCCTCGGCGAGGAACAGCGTCTCGAGCGCGAGCGCGTCCGCCCCTCGCGCGCACGAGGCACAGGCTCCGCGACCCGAACGCACGAACTCTTCCGAGCGCAGCCGTCTCCGTCTCGGCGCATCGCCTCGAGCAGGAGCACGTACGGTCGGCGCTGCGCGGGCGCTGTCTGCCGGGACGAGGAAGTACGTGCGGTCGAAGAAGATCGGGTCGACGTCGTCTTCCTTCACGAACCGCGTGATCTCCGATCGACCGCAGTCGTCGGCGCGCTCGTTGCTCGAGGTTGGCGTCCTCGACGATGATGAATTGGCCCTTCGTGACCTCGAACCCGCGGACGATCTCGTCCCAGCGTGACCTCGCGGGTCGTGCGCCGGCACCAGCGCTTCTGCTTGATCGGCGTGGCATCCTGCGATGCAGAAGCCGGAACGGACGACGTCCGGACTGGCGCTGCCGCGGGCTTTCGTCGCGGGGCCGGCCCCACGGGGATCGAAAACGAGGCCGAAGCCGAGGGATCCGTTCCGGGTCGTTTCGCATCGTCAGCGTCTGTATTGCACCGGAGCGCCGGGAATCTGACGCGAGGACCGGCAAGACGCAGCTGGAACGCAGGATCCCTTCGTGGCTAAGCCTCAGACCGTGACCGAGACGGTCGAGGGCGAGTGTCGACGGCCGCGCCGGCAGCCTGGTCGCGACGATCGCGCAGCTCACGGCTCTGACGCGATCGCCGCCGAACGGTCCGAATCCCGCCTTACCTCGGTCGAGACCGGACGAGGGCCGGCAGAGGAGGTATCTCGTGGAGCAGGCCGACGAGGCGCGTCCGCGACTGCGCGAACGCGTTGCTCCTCGCGCGCGGCGCGCGCGAGGGAACAACGTGGCGCCGCTCGCGCTGAAACGGCCTCGAAGTGCGGCGCTCGTCGGGTGCGCGCTCGCCCGGATCGGAGCCCCGGTGGGAATCCCGGTGTACGCGTCCGGAGCTCCTCCCCGCGACGTCGGCTACACTCCTTGCTCCACTCGGAGTCCCACAAGTTTCGCGATCCTTTGCGAGGACGCAGAGCAGCTGGCGAAGGTTGGAGGCTGGCTCGGCGGAAGAGCTCCACGACGCTCAGCTCAGCGTCCCGACCTATCACGGCCTCGAGAGGCGCTCAGCGCACGGCCGCGACTACGCCGCCGCGCACCCGGCCGCGCTGGACGAGCGCGTCGGCGGCCGTCGGCGAGAACGCACCTGCATGACGATCATCAAGCACCCTCGGCGACGACCGGCCCGCCGAAAGGGCTACGCCTTTGTCCAGCCGCAGCTCTGCTGGGAGATGGCGAGCGTCGTCGACCGCATGCCTCGCTACTGCCGCGCCCGGCGTCGACCGCACGTCCTCTGTACCACCTACCGCGCACAACTACGGGCGGCTCCGTGACTCCTTCCTCGGCGCCGGAGTCGGATCTTCGCCATCGCGCTCTCGCAGATCCGCTGCGCGTCGGAGAAGGCGCTTCCGGTCGATGCGCCCGACGGTCAGCTTCCGAGCGTTCCGCCCGCGTGTACCGCGATGAAGATCTGCGCGCTCTCGTCCAGTCCCGCTTCGGCGAGGCCGCCAGCTCCGAAGCGGAAGCTCGTCGACTGGTCGCTCGCCGGTGGGCCGCAGGTCGAGCCAGCCTGAGGCGGACTGGAGCGCCGATCCTCCGTCGAGGGTTGCGCGCCAAGCTTGCCGGATCGCCGACAAGCTCGTCTTCTCCAGGAACGAGCCGCTCTGAGGCGATTCGCGCGCTACCGCTCAGGGGCCGCCACCTGAAGGTTGTCGCCGGTTCTTCAACGGCGTGGCGTCATATGCAAAGGCTGCGGCTCATGAGTGCTGACCGCATGCGGTTATCAACCTGCCGGACCTTCCTGCGATTTCCGGATCGGTCAGACAGGCGTTGCCGGGTTCAAAGATCGGGATTACGGAGGACTGGCAGGATCAGGTTCAGCTCCGGCCTGATCTTCCAAGGGCTACCACCGGGATACAGAAGCGGAAGCCGACGTTATCGACAGCAACAGCTGGCCTGGTAAGCGACATCGGCGAGCTCGACGAGACAGATTCCTCCCACCACATGCCGACCGCAAGAAAGGACATCTCGTGACTGACGGGTGGCAAGAACGTCGCCCACCGGATCCGCAGATCTCGCCGTCGCTGAAGAAGATGAAAATTTAATATCACGTCCGCAAAGGTGTGCAGCGGGAATGAGGGTTCTCCCCGTGCCACAGAGACAAAGAATGGCGCCGCCATGCTGTTTGACCGTCTGTTCGATTCGATCCCAATTCTCGCGGCGCACTCTAGAGTCATGCCGATGAACCGGAGCAAGCGCCCACACCGAGAAGGCGATTATAGCCGGTTTGCGAGATGGTTTGGGCACTTCGGCCGCGGCCTGTCGCCATGGGCTGGTTGGGGAGTTTCCATCGCTCACCGGATTCGCCGCTCCGCCAGTTTTTCCCTCCGGGGTGGCGCCCAGGCGGCGTGACCACTATGGCACCAAGTGCGACCAGCCAGTCTCGAAGCGTTAACGTGAAAGTCACCTCTGTTCTAAGCTGTACCGTTGCGGTATGAAACATCTTTATCGAAGTATTTCAAACGCATCGATCATGGCCGGTCGGGCTAATCGATCGTGAAATTCTGTGTTGGCCAAGAAGACGCGCCAGCCACCGACAGTTCTCCACTGCGCGCAAAGCGGCCATCGCGACATGTTCGCGCAACTCCGGGCGACTCTCCCGCCCATGGTCGTTGGTGATTCCCCACCAGGAGATTTGCGCCGTTCAGTGCGTCACGCAGATACAGCCGGAAGGAACGGGCACCGCGCTGAATAAGCACCTCGCATCTTTGCATTCCACCAGCGCACTGCGTACGCTGTCCTGCCGTACCGCAACATCTGGCGGAAAGTGGAAGCGAATTAAAGGCGTCTGCTGCGGCGGCATCACCGCCCACTTCTCCATCCAGGAGATAGCCATTCGCCCATCACCAACGCTCACGAACATATCGAACGCCGCCTGCAGAATTACCAGGTCTGCTGCTAGATCTGATGTGGCTGAGCCAGAAGCTGTTGACTTATAAGCTAATGGCAAGTTCTGCAAATCATCTGCACGCGTTGGCTCCGGCGTATACCTCAACCTTACGGTACTCCGGCCAGGCCTCCGATCCACGGTTTACGGCCGCCGATCTGCCCGCCAGCTCCATTATGGCCCAGTCTGTTGCAGGGCATACTCATGTCGGCTGACAGCTCATGATATTCAGTTGTGAGCCAGGCGCGTCGGGGTGTGGTGGTGTGTCCGATGTTGGGGAACAGTTCATTTCCCGAAGCTCCATCAAACTAACATAAGGCCACTAACAACAGGTGGAATGAAGGGCGAAAAGAGGCCTTTCCACCCGCTGAAGTTTAATTTGCCGCCATCGGTCGACATGCCAAATACACCTCATGCTTCCGCTCCCATCAGCTTATTCAAAAGTAGCCGTCGCTGGCTGGTCCCGAAATGAAGTGATTAATGATGCGCCACTACCACCGTATTTGGCCTCATTTTCACTTTCACCGAGATGGTTTGGCCGGCAAGGATAGCGTAATCAATGCAGATAATAATGCAAGAAGACCGGTATTAACCATCTGCTACCGGTCAGTCTTCCTATTCATATCCGGACACTTTTTCTGGCTGAGAACTGGCATAAATCTCTCGGTGAGTCTACCAGCGACTCATCAGGCGGAGAGTCGGTGTCCGGTGCCGGCAACACCTGCGATAGCCGCTTTTTGCTGGTCGGAAACTGTCGTCGTTGTACGAAAATCTTTCAGTACCCCGAGATGCCGGTTTGGTCCAGCGAGCCAAATTCCTCGATGCATTTCAGCCGTATCGGCGAAAGATGTCCTCTGCTTTTGTTGGCTTAAGAACAGAAGTGACTCTCTACCGCACGCTTCGAGCTGGCTGTGATGCCTTTTGCACTGCATATGCAGTGTGAGGAAGGCGTCACGCCTGAAGGGCGTGATACAAGGAAAACAAATTGAACGGCAAGAGATCGATGAGCGATGAAGAGAGCTCTACCACCACGGATCTCATTACATTCTTATTTCTTATACGTTTGTGGTTTTTAATATTTCTCTGACATTGTGATCTTTTCTAATTTTGTTGTGTGTGGTGTGATCTTTTTTTTACCTTTGATTTTATGAAATTTGGAGGATCGGGTTAGAGAGCTGGTAATGAAAATGGGAAGCTTATTTTCTTTCTTCAAGAACTCTTGCCTGTTTTGACCACATTCTTCCCACCTGAGTGGCGATGGTGTTAAGTACTTCAAAAACCCCATGGCTTGTCTTCTGTTGGTGTGCCTTATTTTCTTCTTTGTTTTGCTGTTACCACCCAAACTTCATTCAACCCAGACTTCTGAAACGAGATCTCAAAACTATTTTTGTATCTCTCAGTGATGAAACTTCCTTTTTGCACCACTGAAGAAAACACACTCAAAAACTGTAACTGTGTGTATACTTTACTAA
>ERZ1370068.6351-contig-5339_pt1 | contig 53379 bp, 60 predicted proteins | sample MGYA00561227_ERZ1370068 | MGnify/ENA primary metagenome ERZ1370068 (study PRJEB38410, sample SAMEA6850437) | metagenome | study: Metagenomic assessment of the ecological functions of the soil: analysis of the soil microbiota associated with the... | reverse complement strand
GTATTACTTCGTTCAGTTGCGGCATTGCTCGATGCTGAAGCGGGAAGCGTCAAGCTTGCGGCGTGCACTCGAGGTACATGCTCACCGCCTCGTCGGTCCTGCGCGGGGTGTCGAGCCCGCGCAGCCTCACCCGGCTGGCACTGGGTGAGCGACGGTGGCGGTGGCGAAGCCGGCTTGCGCGGCGAGTTGGCGGGAACGACGCGTCGCGAGTCGTACTGGGCGTCCACCGGGCATGCCGAGTTCAGGACTTCCCCGCCGAGCCGGTTTCGGGCAACGCCGACGGTGTGCTCCAGATCCACACACGAGATGGCCCAGATTATCGAGGATACGTGCGAGGCAAACGATGCGGGGTCAGGTCAACACCACGCATCCAGCCTTCCGGCTTTGGATGCGCCGGCATTCGGCGCGAGTGAAGCAATGGCGTCGGATCGAGTTGCGCGATGAGTCTTCGGTGTGTGGATAGTCAGCCGCCACGTTGCGAACGGCGGCGGGCGGCTGGATCAGAAACTGCCAGCGTCAGAACGCGGAATCGAGTCGACGATGATCCAGCCCGACATCGGATAGGGCGGAACCGAAGTTGATCTTAGGCCATCCGTTATGAGGCTTGTTGGGGGTTGTTGCTGAGGGCTCTAGCGGCCAGGCGCGCGCCGAAGCGTACGATTATAATCGCGGTCGCGTCAGGCCCCAGGCACGGTGGCGGGCGGCGCAGCCGAAACGGAATCTGATTGAAAAATACACCATAACCACACTGTTTGACGGCTGGATCTACGACGGGCGACCGGCGCGCCGACAAGGAGGCATCGCCCAGGCCACGCGTTGGGAGGTTGCCGCCGAACTGGACGTGTCCGGAATGCGGCGCGCGCAAAGGGAAGAATTTCAGAAATGATCAAAATCTAACGAGGAGTGCGGTGCTGATTCTCCACCAACCTGCGCGTCAACGATATCTGGCGCGCGATCGATTTCTATTCCAGCGTATTCGGCATGAAGTTGCTGCGCCAATCGACAACCACGGTACGATACACGCTGCATTAGTGACCGGCGACGGGTCGCAGGCGTGCAGTGCTGGAGCTCACCTATCAACCTGGCGTGGACAGAGTACAGATTGGGCAGCGCCTTCCCGGGCGCATCGCGATCTCAAAGTGGCAAACGCCGCCGCCGATGCGGCGCCGTGCGCGACAGGCGAAGTGAGGATTGGGCGGCAGATCACGCTGCAGAGGCAATCCAGTCAAGGGCAACAAGACGGTGATAAGCGTTCATCGAGGGATCCGGACGGCTACAAGATGGGAACTGATCGAGCAGGGGGCCGCGCCTGATGCGTCGGGGCCATCATGCCGGCAGACAACGCGGACCAGATTGCGGAATGGAACGGCGCAGGTGGAGCCAGCGATGGGTCGCGATGCAGCGGGAGCTCCGACCGCATCCACCGTCGGTGCCGTTCCTGGCAACGCCGCGCTGAAGCTGCGGCAGCGCCCCAGCCGGGAGAGGCGCAATATGCCGTCATCGACATCGGCTGTGCGGCTGCGGCGGCACCTCGATCGCGATCGGCGCGGCCGTCGATGGCGAGGCAGGGCGCGGTCCTCCGGCAGTCAGACGATATCGCCGCCGATGCTCGAGGTTGCGCGCGCGGTGTGCGCGCCTGGCGGATTGTGCACACCAGCATCGTTCCGCGACGGCGACGCCTCGGTGGCCGAGCTTCCGCGAACACCGACCTGCTGTTCTCGCGTTTCGGCGTCATGTTTTTCAGCCAACCCGTCGCCGGCCTTCAGCCATATTGCGCAAGTCGCTGCGAACGGGCGGCCGGTGCGTGTTCGTCGTGCTGGCGCGCCCGCGCGAGAACGCCGTGGGCGATGGTGCCTGTCCGCCGCGCGCGGCGATGGGCATCACGCCGGCGCCCGCCGATCCGGATGCGCCCGGACCCTTTGCGTTCGCCGACGAGAAAAAGGCGTGCGCACCATCCTCGCGGACGCCGGCTTCAGCGCCATCGACGTGCAACGCTTCGACGCGGCGCTGACCCGCCTGGCGCGACGCCGCGCGCGGCGCCGAAGTCGCCGGTGCAGATCGGACCGGTTTCCCGGCTGCGTGCGCGAGGTCGGGCCGGAGCACCTTCCCGTCATTCAGGCTGCCGCGTCGAACGGCGCGCTGGCGCCGCTGGCCGCGCCGGATGGCCGCGTGAGCTCCGGCTCGACCTGGATCGCGTCGGCGTGGAATCGCGTGAGTTGCGTCACACGCGCGATCGATGCCAGGCCGGTTTGAATTCGGCCGCGCGCCGGGCGTCCCAGGCATCAATACTTGAACGACAGGAAACCCGCGCGGTAGAGGCGAGCGACCTTGCTCTGCGCTTCGATCTTCACGTCGAGGCTTGCTGACCTCGGCGATGCGCAGCAGGTCAGCGCAGGACTGCGCCGCGGTTTCGGCGGCGCTTTTCGCCGCGGCCTCCCGCGAAACGGGGCTGGTGCCGATGATCTCCGCCGACGCGGTATGCGCCGCCGTCGGCTTTTTCTTGGCCATGTCTCGCTCCTTGCAGTTGATGAGGCGTCGGGACCGCGTTCCCGTGACCGCCGGGGATTCATTCTGGCGCGGCAGGGAGGTCGGCGGCCATATCAACATTGACCCTGCTGCCGCGTCGGCAGGAAAGCGAATCAAGAGAGCGAGCCCTCCTCCACCCGTACATGAGCCGCGGCCGCACGCATGAAGCCGCCCCCGCCGACCGCGCAGGCGCCCCACCGACGCTGACCCGGCGCACGCCGAGCGCCGCAACATGCGCATCAGAACGTCAGCTCGGTCGCCCGTCGCGACAGCAGCAGGTTCACCGGTTTGGGCGACGACCGCGGCGCGACGACCGCGGCGGTAATATCACTGCCGCGCGTGCGAATGCCCGGCGCGTACGGGCAATCGGCGCCCGCGCGTTCGGAATACGCCTGCAATCGCGCAATCGTCTCACGCGAGATCAGGACGCCCGACGAGAAAGCACTCGGCGCGTCCCACCAGCAGCGTGGCGCCGCCGGCCTTGTCGATCGCCCGCCGCGCCGCGCTGCGGATCCTCTCGACCGCCACGCCAGCATCAGCAGAGAGGGCGCTGCGCGTCGCCGGTGCAGATCCTCGATCGAGAAGCTGGCCCGGCCACGCCCGCCTCGACGGCGCGGGCCGACGCTCTGCTGCGACCCCCGCCCGCGTCGCGCGCCACGAGCCGCGCGTTCGAGATCGGCATTCACCGGGCCACGCCGGTGGCCGCGCGGCGACGCTCGCAAGGTGACGCCCAGGACCTCGTCGGCGCGACATGCCGCCGATCCGCGCGCCCCTGGGACCACGCGAATCCGGAACTGGTGGTGGCGGGGGCCTTGAACCCCAGACCCTGCCGAAGCTACAGCGCGCTCCCCACATCCCACGGATTCGGGATGACGAAGCAACCCGCCTCATGCAGCTGGTGGAAGGCGCGCCGCTTTTCGGCGACAGTGGGGCGAGATCCTGGTCATGCGCATCTCCTCCACGCACTCGGTTCTCGACGAACGCTCAGTGCGGCGCGACGTCATAGAATTTCCACTGGTAACGCAGAAGCGGATCGGGCTTGAATCCCTTCAGCCACGGCTGGGCAGGAGCGTTGCCGTAGCGATGCTTCACCCAGGATCCACGGCGCGTAACCGTGGATAAGGTCGTTCATCCGGTGAAAGAGCGCCGTGCGGGCGCGGCTCGTCGCAGGCCGCGCGACTGTTCGTAGGAAGGCGGTCGTATTCGGCAAGCCGCAGCCGCGCATAGTTGCTCGCGCCGATGGCGCCGCTGTAGACGAGATGAATAGAAGGCATCGGCGTCCGGGATCGGTGCGACGCTGCCCAGACCCACATCATCAGCTGGCCGGCCTCGGCCATCGGTTCAGCTCGGCCAGCTCTGCTTGACGAACGTGATCCGAATGCCGATAGCGTCCATGTTGCGCTTCCACAGCCCGTCGCTCGCGCGCGCCGCCGTCCCCGTCGTCGACGCCCAGCGCCAGCGTCAGCGGCTTGCCGTCGGGCGCCTCGCGATACCGCCATCGCCGTCGCGGTCCTTTGTAGCCGAATTTGTCGAGGAGCGCCCGGGCTGCGGCGGGATCGTACTCGTCCGCCGCCGGATCGTCCGGGTCGTAGCCGGACGAATCCCGGCGGCAGGCGGCTGCGCCGCCGGGCACCCCCTGCCCGCTGCGCAACGTGCGAGATGATGCTGGCGCGGTCGTGGCCCAGCGTGACCGCGCGGCGCAGCGCGATCTTCTCCGGCGTGGTAACCGCCGACGACCGCATCGTCCATGCTGAAGAAGGTGTACCTGAATGCCGGCTCGAACTGGCGGTACAGCGTAATTCCGCGCCGCGCATACTGCTGTTTCAGAAGTGTTCCCCGAGCACGATGCCGGCGATGCTGGCGGGCAGTTCCTGGTAGTCGAGCTTGCCGTGTCGAAGAGCAGCAGAGCGCGGCTGCGCCTCCTCGACGATGCCGATTTCGACGCGCGGGACGAGCGGCAGACGCTTGCCCGCCAGCCCTTTTGCGATCGCGCAGCATCGCCCGGCTCGCTTCCGCCGCCGGGGTCGGATAGAGTTCCTTGCGGTATCCCGGGTTCGCCTCGAGAGGACGATTTTCTGCCGCGCGTCCACTCCTTCAGCCGGTATGCCCCGGTGCCGACCGGATGCCCATCGCCCGATGAGTCTGGTCCGAGTGCGCCTGACGACTTCGCGCGCGAACCGCGCGGCAAGCGTGACATAAGTAAGCCAGTGCTGGAACAGATAGTACGGATTGCCGGAACTTCACGCGCAGCGTATGGCGATCGAGGACCTGCAGGCCTTCGATCGGGGCACGTGGTCGAACTCACCGGTGCGGCGCGCCGTTGCGAGCACCTCATCCAATCCCGCCAGCTGATGCTCGAAGATGAACAGCGACGTCGAGCGCATGCGCGGGTCGAAGATCCCGCTTGCACTGCCAGACGTAGTCGGCGGCGGTGAGCTCGCGGCGGCTTGCCCTCGAACGCGGGATCGTCCGCGAAAAAATCCCGGGGCGCCACCTTGATCGTGAACGTGCGCCCGCCATCGGTGATTCCGGCATTCCCGCCGCCGTATTCGGCACGAGGCGGGGCGGACGGGCGAAGTAGTCGTATGCGGCGTGCAGCGCGTCGAAGATCGAATCGCAGACCGCCACAGGCAACGAGAGTAGTTGTCGCTGACGGCCTGCGGAGTCGGGGCTCGGTTTCCGCTGCCCTCGAACGCCACGTGCGGCGTCTTGCTCGGCTCGGCGGCGTGTGCCGGCGCATCGCGCCGGCAGGGAGCGCGAGCGCGGCGGCAAACGCCAGCGCAAGAACGATTCAGGACCCGCTGCAGCAGAGTTCGGCGCAGATCGTGCGCGAACACGTCGGGACTCTGGCCGTAGCTCACGTACAGCCGCAGCCGGCCTTGCGGATCGTAGATGTACGTGCCCGCGGAGTGGTCCATCGAGTAGGTGCCCGGGTGTTGCGCCCGGCTGCTTCTGGTAGATGATCTTGAATTCCTTCGCCGTGCGCTCGGTCGCGGCGGCGTCGCCGTAGAGGCCGGCAAAGCGCGGGTCGAAGGCCGGCACGTACTTCGACAGCAGCTCCGGCGTGTCCCGCTGCGGATCGACGGTCACGAACAGCACCTGCACGCGGTCGGCGTCGGGTCCCAGCCGTTTCATCACCTCGGCCAGCTCGGCCAGCGTCGTCGGGCACGCATCGGGGCACTGCGTGTAGCCGAAGAAGATGACCACGGCCTTGCCGCGGTAATCGGCCAGCGTACGCGGCTTGCCGCGTCGCGTCCATGAGCTGGAAGTCGCGGCCGAACGTCGCGCCCGTCACATCGGAGGACTGGAACTTCGGGCCGTCGGGCGCGCAGGCGGCGAGCGGCGCGCAGGCGATGAGGAACGCGAAGATCAGAAGCGAAGTGAACCGGCGATCGCGCATCACTCAGCGCAGGTAATGGTCGACCAGCAGCGCCGAGAACAGCGCCGTCAGATAGACGATCGAATAGCGGAACGTGGCTCGCGCGAGCTCGTCGCTGTAGTTGCGGTAGAGGCGGATCGCGTAGGCGAGGAACACGGCGCCGAGCGCGAGCGCCGCGCCGAGATACAGGATGCCGCTCATGCGAATCGCGTAGGGCAAGCAGCGTCACGGCGACGAGCACGATCGTGTAGAGCACGATCTGCAGCCGCGTGTACGCGCGAGCCGTGTGTGACCGGCAGCATCGGCAAGCCGGCCTTCGCGTAATCCTGCGTGCGATAGAGCGCCAGCGCCCAGAAATGCGGCGGCGTCCACACAAAGATGATGAGGAAGAGCAGCAGCGCTTCCGGCGGCACCTGATTGGTCACCGCGGCCCAGCCCAGCACCGGCGGCATCGCGCCGGACGCGCCGCCGATCACGATGTTCTGCGGCGTCGCGGGCTTCAGGACGATCGTGTAGATGACGGCGTAGCCGACGAAGGTCGCCAGCGTGAGCCACATCGTCAGCACGTTCACGAACAGGTAGAGCACCAGCATGCCGGTGCCGCCGACGATGGCTGGCGAACACGAGCGTCGACCGCGACGTGACGTGCCCGCGCGGCAGCGGCGCGCCCGCGCGTGCGCTGCATCACGCGCGTCGATCTTCTGCTCGACCAGGCAGTTGACCGCGGCGGCGGCGCCTGCGACGAGCGCGATGCCGAGGGTCGCGAAGAACACGGTCGACGGCGGCGGCAAACCCGGCACCGCGAGGAACATTCCAACCACCGCGCAGAAGACGATGAGCTGCACCACTCGCGGCTTGGTCAGCGCAAGGAACTGCTTGAAGCGGATTTCGGCCAGGGCGAGTGTGGTCATCGGAACAGGCATGAAGTGAGGAGCGGATGCGAACGGCGCATGTTACACGGACCGCATGGCTTTGAACTGAGTCCGGCTTGACCATACACGGCCCGAAGGCTTCAGCCGATGCGCGAGGCCCGCAGGACGCGCTCGATGTCCCTGGCGACCTTGCCGATGTCCGGTTCGCCGGGAAACGCGAGGACGAGGTTGCCGAGCGGGTCGATCAGGTAGATTCGGTCCGCGCCGGCGGGAGGCCGGCAAGCACCGCGCGCGGCACGCGCGCGACCTGCAGGTCGGGATGCTGCGCGAGCAGCGCGGCATCGGGCGCGGCATCGTCGGTGACGAGCCAGACCCGCTGCACGCGTTCCCGTTCGCGGCCCTGAATCGTGCGCGCCTGCCGCGTCGCATACAGCGCCTGCGCGCATCGCGCATCGCAGCCTCCGGGCGCGCTGACGAGCAGCACCCACTTGCCGCGCAGCTGCGAGAGCGCGAATGGCTGCCCGTCCGCGCGCACGCCCGTCAGTTCCGGCGCGCGGAGCGGTCGCCAGCAATTCGCCGTAATTCGTCCGCGCCTCGCGCGGAAAGAGGTAGTACGCCGCATACGAGGCGATGACCGGTGCCGCCACCACGGCGGCCGACGAGCAGCAGCGTCCGCCGCCTCGAGCGCGTCGCACCGCGAGGCTTGTAGGTGACTGCGCCGGATCAGGCATCGCCGGCGGCAACGGTTGGACGACGCAGATTGAAGAAGAGCCACAATCCCGCGGCGAGCGCCGCGAAGAGATACCACTGCACCATGTAGATCCGATGCTGTTCGACGCCGAAATCCGGCGCCGGCCACGCGCGAACGAGATTGTCCCCGGAGCTCATCGGCGCGGTCTGCTCCACCACGATCGGCAACACCGCGATGCCGGTGGCCTGCGCGACGCGTGCAGGATCGAGGTTTTGCCAGACCGCGCCCTGCCGGCGCGCCACGCGTGAGCTCGATGTAGTTGGCCGTCGGCACGTTGATGCGGCCCTGCACCGCTGACCATTCCCGCAGGCGGCGCGGCCGAAGGGATCTGCGCACGCGTCGCGCCCGCGGGGATCCAGCCGCGATCCACCAGCACGGCCCGCCCGTCCTCGAGGATCAACGGCGTCACGACGTGATAACCGGCGCGCCCCTCCAAGACCTTGTTGTCGATCAGGATCTGCCGCGCAGCATCGAAGCTACCGATGACGACAACGTGCCGGTAGCGCCACGCGGTCCAGTCGACGACGCCCCGTGGGCAATGCGGCCGGCGGCGCGGCGCTCGCCGCATCGACCTGCATCGCGCAGCGCCTCCTTCTGTTCCATCCTGCGCTGCTGCCACTGCCCGGCCGCGACGAACAGCGCGATGCCCGACAACGGCCGCCACGGTCGGCAACAGCCGTGGCCGGAAGCGACGTTCGTGCGACGGCGCGGTGGGTCCATTCATGATCGGCAGCGCGAGGAACGCGGGACAATTGTTACACTGACCCATTCAAGGCAAGCCGCCGGAATGAAAATCATCGTCGCCGCCGTCCTGATCGCGATCGTCGTCGCGCTGTTCTCGGCCCTCGTGTTCCTGTATCGCGACGCCGGGCGCGGCAAGCGCGTGGTCTGGCGCTCACGATCCGAGTCGCGCTGTCGGTGGGCCTGTTCGCATTCCTGTGGTTCGCGTACTGGATGGGATGGATCGGGCCGCAGGGCATCCGGTAGCGAACCTGCGCGCGACGTCTCAGCGAACGAAAGTAGCCGCACGGTTCCGCCATGCGGCTCTCTGCCTTCTTCGCCCTTGAATCAGGCCAGCCAGTAGACCAGCACGAACAGCAGCAGCCAGACCACGTCGACGAAGTGCCAATACCAGGACGCGGCCTCGAAGGCGAAGTGATGTTGCGGCGTCGAAATGGCCCCTGAACACGCGGATACAGCATGACCGTCAGCATGATGGCGCCGATCGTCACGTGCAGGCCGTGGAAGCCGGTCAGCATGAAGAACGTCGAGCCGTAGACGCCGCTGCCGAGCGTCAGGCTCCATCTCGGTGTACGCGTGGTGGTATTCGAAGGCCTGGAAGCCGAGGAACGTGAAGCCGAGCACGATCGTCGAGAACAGCCACAGCTTCAGCGCGCCGCGGTGGCCGGCCTTCAGCGCGTGGTGCGCGATCGTTGAGCGTCACGCCGGAGGTGAGCAGGATGGCCGTGTTGAGCGCCGGAATGCCCAGCGCAGCCATCGGCGTGAACGGCGACGTCGAGATAGGGACCTTCGGTGGGCCACTGCGCCGCGTAGTTGGGCCAGAGCAGGTCGCGCGTCGCGATGCCGATCGTGCCCAGGTCCGGGACCGACAGATTGCGGACGTAGAACAGCGCACCGAAGAACGCCGCGAAGAACATGACTTCCGAAAAGATGAACCAGCTCATGCTCCAGCGAAACGAGTGATCGACCAGCTTGTTGTAGAGGCGGTGCTCCGACTCGCCGATGACCGTGCCGAACCAGCCGAAGAGCATGTAGACCAGGATAGCAAAGCCGGCGCCGCACATCCATGGTCCCGGGGCGTAACCGTTGAACCAGAACGCGGCGCCGGTGCCCATGAGCAGCAGCGCGAGGAGCCGGTGATCGGCCAGTGCGACGGCTGCGGAACGTAGTAATACGGCTTGGCGCCGTCGGCGGCTTCGCTCATGTGCTGCTGCTCATCTTCCGGATGCTTCTGCGCGGCTCGTCCACTCAGAAGCTCTTCGCCCCCTTCGACTTCGAAGAACGTATACGACAGCGTGATCGTGGCGAGATCGGCGGCGCGCGCGGATCGACCACGAACACGACGGGCATCTCGGCGCGTCTCGCCTGCCGCGAGCGTTTGCTGGGCGAAGCAGAAGCAATCCATCTTCTTGAAATACTGCGCGCGGCACGCTGCGGGCCGTAGCTCGGGATGGCCTGGCCGGTCATCGGCCGGCCGGTCGTGTTGACCACTTCGTAATTCCACCTGGCGGACTTCGCCCGGATGCACGTTGACGACCGGCTCGAGCGCGCTGGAACGTCCACGGCAGGTTCGCGCACGTTCGAGTCGAACTCGATGCGCACGTCGCGCGTCGCGTCGACCTGCGTGTTGATCGCCTCGTCGGCTACCGCGATGTTGCGCAACCCGGCCGCCTCGCAGATCTGCTCGTAGAACGGCACCAGCGCATAGCCGAAGCCGAACATCGCGACGACGACGACGCCAGCTTCTTCAGCAGCGTCAGGTTCGCGTGCCGCTGTTCGTCCGGCGCGGATCGGTCATCGGCGTTGCTCGTTGCGCGCTCGCTGTCTGCGTACTCATTTTCGTAAATTCCGTCCGATCGCAACGCACCAGGAACAACAGGATGGCGGCGCCAAGCACGGCCATGCCGGTCGCCGTATCGCCGACGAACTGCGCCGCGATGATGCCGACGAAGAACACGGACGGCGATCGCCGCAATGCACGAGCGCCGTGCGCCGATTCGCGCTGCGCAGGCGCGCGTCGTCGGGGGCGAGAGATCGGCGGCCGATCGTTCGCGTCAGTTCGCGTTCGCCTTACTAGCGGATCGACCGGCGGCGTCTCGAACGTGTGGTACGGCGCCGGCGACGGCAGCGTCCATTCGAGCGTGTCGGCGCCCTCCCACGGCTTGGCCGGGCGCCTTAGCACCGGCGCCGCGGATGCACTTGATCACCGCGTACGACGAAGATCAGCTGCGACAGGCCGAAGCCGAAGGCGCCGATCGACGCCACCATGTTCCAGTCGGCGAACTGCTGCGCGTAGTCGGGAATCCGGCGCGGCATGCCGGCGACGCCGAGGAAGTGCATCGGGAAGAACGTGACGTTGAAGAAGATCATCGACAGCCAGAAGTGCCATTTGCCGAGCGTCTCGTTGTACATGCGTGCCGGTCCACTTCGGCAGCCAGTAGTACGCGCCGCCGAAGAACGCGAACAGCGAGCCCGGCGACCAGCACGTAGTGGAAATGCGCGACGACGTAGTAGGTGTCCTGCAGCTGGATGTCGATCGGCGTGAGCGCCAGCACGAGGCCGGTGAAGCCGCCCATCGTGAACAGGAAGATGAAGCCGATCGGCGAACAGCATCGGCGTCTCGAAGGTCATCGAGCCCCGCCACATCGTCGCGAGCCAGTTGAACACCTTCACGCCGGTCGGCACCGCGATCAGCATCGTCGCGTACATGAAGAACAGCAGGCCCGCCGCCGGCATGCCGACGGTGAACATGTGGTGCGCCCAGACGATGAACGACAGGATCGCGATGCTCGCCACCGCGTACACCATCGACGCGTAGCCGAACAGCGGCTTCCGCGCGAACGTCGGGATGATCTGCGACACGATCCCGAACGCCGGCAGGATCATGATGTAGACCTCGGGGTGGCCGAAGAACCAGAACACGTGCTGGAACAGCACCGGATCGCCGCCGCCGGCCGCGTTGAAGAAGCGACGTGCCGAAGTGGCGGTCGGTCAGGAGCATCGTCACCGAGCCCGCGAGCACCGGCATCACGGCGATCAGCAGGTACGCCGTGATGAGCCACGTCCAGACGAAGAGCGGCATCTTCATCAGCGTCATGCCCGGCGCGCGCATGTTGAGGATCGTCGTGATGATGTTGATCGAGCCCATGATCGACGACGCGCCCATGATGTGGATCGCGAAGATCGTGAGGTCCATGCCCATGCCCGCCTGCACCGACAGCGGCGGATAGAGCGTCCAGCCGCCGGCGGCGGCGCCGCCGGGGACGAAGAACGACACGATCAGCATGATCGCCGCGGGCGGGAGCAGCCAGAAGCTCCAGTTGTTCATCCGCGCGAACGCCATGTCGGGCGCGCCGATCATCATCGGGATCTGCCAGTTCGCGAAGCCCACCGCCGGCCGGCATGATCGCGCCGAAGATCATGATGAGGCCGTGCAGCGTGGTCAGCGAGTTGAAGAACTCCGGATGCACGATCTGCAGGCCGGGCTCGAACAGCTCGGCGCGGATCGTGAGCGCCATGCAAGCCGCCGACGAAGAACATCGTCAGCGAGAACAGCAGGTACAGCGTGCCGATGTCCTTGTGGTTGGTCGTCGTGACCCAGCGCATGAGCCCGTCGGATGATGGTCGTGCGCCATGCATCGTGGCCGGCGGCGTGATCGTGCGGAATGGCGCTCATCCTGCCTCCCTTATTTGCCGCGCGCGGCGAGTATTGCCGACGGCTGGATCGCCTGGCCGGAGCGATTGCTCCAGGCGTTGCGCGTGTACGTGATCACGGCGGCGATGTCGGTATTCGAGAGCTGCTTCCACGACGGCATCGCCGTGTTCGCCTTGCCGTGCAGCACCAGGTCGATCTGCGCTTCGGCCGGACCGTTCACGATCTGCGAGCCGTCGAGCGCCGGAAACGCGTTCGGCACGCCCTTGCCGTTGGCCTGGTGGCACGCAGCGCAGTTCGCCGCGAAGATCTTCTCGCCCTCGGCCGCCAGGTCCGCTTCGGTCCAGACCTTGTTCGGGTCGTCCGCGGCGGCCGCCGACTGCTTGCTTCTGCTCGGCCAGCCACGTCGCGTAATCGTCTTTCGACCTTCAACTTCGACGACGATCGGGCATGAAGCCGTGTTCCTTGCCGCACAGTTCCGCGCATTGGCCGCGGTACGATGCCGACCTTCTCCGCCCTGAACCACGATTCGCGGACGAAGCCGGGAATGGCGTCCTGCTTGACGCCCAGCGCCGGCACCGACCACGCGTGGAGCACGTCGCCGGCGGTGATGAGCACGCGCACCTTGGTGTCGATCGGAACGACCAGCGGCCGGTCGACCTCGAGCAGGTAATGCTCGCCTTTGGGCTCGCGGTTCTCGATCTGCGCCAGCGGCGTCGGCCAGGTTCGAATAGAAGCCGAACCCGTCCTGCAGGTAGTCGTAGCTCCATTTCCACTGGTAGCCCGTGACCTTGATCGTGAGATCGGGCGCGCTGACGTGTCCTTCATCGCGAGGATCGGTCTTCGTCGCCGGCCACGCCATGAACAGCAGGATCAGCGAACGGAATCACGGTCCAGACGATCTCGACCGTCGCGTTCTCGTGGAACTGCGCGCGCCTTGTGGCCGACCGATTCGACGATGCTTGAAGATCGAATAGAACATCACGCCGAACACGACGATGAAGATGACCACGCAGATCCAGAAGATGTACAGGTTGAGGTCGTACATCTGCTGCGCGATCGGCGAAACCGGCGGCTGCAGGTCGTACTCGAGCGCACGCGTTCGCAGCGCCAGGGCGCCAGGGCGGCAAGCACGACGGCCAATGCAGCTGCGCCCCTTCGCGAGCGCTCTGGGTCCAACGCCCCGTTTTGGCCAACGCGTCCCATGACTCACCCACCATGCTTTCCCCAATAGATGCGAGTGCGGCAACATGCTGCAAAGCCGAAAAATTTTAGCATGGAACCGTGGCTCATCAATCCAGACCCAGCTTTGCCAGAACGTTTCCCGGCTGGAACGGCTGCGCGCCGAACGCGACCTGCGCGACCAGCGGCGCGGGCAAACGCAACACCAAGTCATCGACGTTGGCGCCGCAGCGCGCATCTGCGGATCGATGCAGTTGGCAACCCAACCGGACAACTGCATAGCCGCGCGCACCGATCTGCCGCCGCTGACAGCAGCGCGTGGTTAAGGCACCCCAGGCGCATGCCCACGACGAGCAGCACCGGCAGGCGCAGTCGCAGCGCGATGTCGAGCATGTCGTGCGCGCGTCGAGGGACACCTACTCCACCGGCGCCCTCCACCACCACGACATCCGAGCGCGCCGCGATCCGGTGGTAGGCCGCTTCGATGACGTCCAAGATCGATGTCGACAGTCTGCCTCGCTGCGGCCGCGTGCGGCGCGATGGCCGCGCACGAACGCGTAAGGGTTGCGATCGGCGATCGGCACATCGACGTTGCCCGCCGCGCGCCATCGCGGCGACGTCGGCGTTGACGGACCCGCCGGCCTCGATTCCGGCGGACACGGGCTTCATGCCGGCGGCGCGATGTCCGGATGCGACCAGCGCGCGCAGGAGGGCAATCGCGACGACGGTCTTCCCCACGCCCGTATCGGTGCCGGTGACGAAGATGCCCTCGCGCCATTTTTCAGCGCCCGGGGCGAGTAAGCTTCACGATCGGATGTCCTTCCGCGGTACGCCTGGGTTCGCCCTTCCATGCGTGGCCGTAGACCACCTCGAAGGTTGCGGGAATGCGGCCCGTCGCGCCGCATGGCCTCGAGCGCGGCGAGTGCGCGCTGCCAGCGTCCGCGGCCCATCAAGCCGCGCGGCCGGCCGCGCGTGACGTTGGTGGCGCCGAGGTGCCTTCAACTCGCGCATCAGCGCGCTCGCATCGGAGTACGGTCAGCGTCATGCTGCTCCATGTCCATCACCGGATCGGCGAAGCCCGCGCTGCGACCAGCATGTCGCCGATGTCGTGCATGTCCGATGAAGCGGTTCGTATGCGTGTGGCCGTCGGCGCGGGCAAACGCGGTGCGGATTTCCTGCAGCGTGTCCGGGCCGAACGTCGTGAACGTCAGGAGCCCGCCGACCGCGAGCACGCGGCGCGATCTCGGCGAACGCGCGCGGCAGGTCGTTCACCCATTGCAGCGCCAGAGTTGCTCCAGACCAGATCGACGGTGACGCCGGCGAGCGGCAGCGTGTTGATGTCGCCGCAGACGAACAGCGGCGCGACGTGTCGCGCCGCGCGCGAGCGCTGCCGGGAGCAGCCGGCGCAAGCAGCGAGCGTGCGCGCCGGGCGCGCTCCGCTGCAGCCTCGACCATCGGGCAACGCGACGTCGAGCGCGATCACGCGCGCGCCCGGCGTAGCGCGCGGCCGAGCTCGCCGACGGCCTCGCCCGTGCCGCAGCCCGCGTCGAGGATGGTGCGCGGCGCAACCTTGATGTAGTCGAGGCGCTGAAGCCATGCGTGCGCCGACTTCGCGCTGCAGGCACCGCGGCCGCATCGTAGGTCGCGGCGGCGCGCGCGAACGCGCGGCGCACCGCCGCGGATCGACCGTCGCGCGGATCGGGCGCCGGAAATCGCGGCTCAGCGGGCGTCAACGAATTCCTCGAGCAACGCAAGGAAGCTCGTCGCGGTGCGACAGGAATGGCGCGTGCGCCGCGCCGGCGATTGTCGCGAAGCGTCGCGTGCGCAATCGCTGCGGCAAGCCATTGCGCCGCCGCGGGCGGCACCAGCGTGTCGCGCGCTGCCGGCGACCACGAGTGTGCGCTGCCGCAATGCGCGCGACGTCGTCGCGCAGATCGGCCGTGGCCAGAATCTCGAGCGTGTCCGCAAGCGCGCGCCGCGACGGTTCGCCGCGCGCCCACAGCTGCTCGCGCAGCGCCGCGAGCGTGCGCCGGCCGTGCTCGCTGCCGTGCACCTGTAGCGCCAGGAAGCGCTGCACCGTCGAGCTTCCATGCGACGCGCAGTTCGTCGCCGAAGCGCATGAGCGTCTCCTTGGCCATCGCGTGCGGCCAGTCGGCGCGCGGCGACGAACCGCGGCGTCGCGCAGACAAGCAGCGAGACGGTTAACGCGCTCCGGCCGCGCCAGCGCCCACGCGCATCGCGACCAGCCCGCCCAGCGACCAGCCGAGCACCGAGAGCGGCTGCTCGCCGCGCGAACGCCGCATCGACGGCGGCCACCATCGCGTCGAGCGTGCAGGCGCATGACTGGCGCCGCTGTGACCGTGACCCGGCAAGGTCGACTGCGTGGACACGGCGATGAGCGCGCAAGTTGCGCCGACAACAGGGCCCCAGATTCCGGAATGCATCGCCCAACCGTGCAGCAGCACGAGCGGCGGACCATGCGCCGGCGGTCTTCGACGTGCAACGCCGCTCACTCGGACGTCGCGACGCCGGCGGCGATCGCATGCAGCGCGTCGGTGAGCGCGGCGACGTCTTCCGCGGTGTGCGCCGCGGACAGCGACACGCGCAGCCGCGCCGTGCCCGCCGGGACCGTCGGCGGCCGGATCGCCGGCACCAGAATCCGCGCTCGCGCAGCGTCGGAGGCGACATCCATCGCTGCGCGGCTGTCGCCGACGATGAGCGGCTGGATCGCGCGTCGGCGATGGCAGCAGCGTCCACGGCAGGATCGCGCGCGCCGTCGCGGAACTGCGCGATCGAGCGCGTCGAGACGCGCGCGTCGCTGCGCGCGTCGTCGCGGATGATCGCGAGGCAACGCGCGAAGCGCAGCGGCCAGGCAGCGGCGGCGCCGCCGTCGTGTAGACGTAGGGACGCGCCGTCTGCAGCAACGTCTCGATCACCGCACGGATGCGCGGCGACGAATGCGCCCGCAACGCCCGCCGCCTTGCCGAGCGTGCCCATGTAGACGATGCGCTCCGACTGCAGGCCGAAGTGCGCGAGCGCTGCCGCGCCCCTCGCCCAGCACGCCGAAGCCGTGCGCATCGTCGACGACGCAGCCACGCGTCGTGCGCGTCCGCGAGCTCGAGAAGGCGCGGCAGCGGCGCGAAGTCGCCGTCCATGCTGAACACGGCGTCGGTGGCGATGATCTTGCGCTTCGCCTTCGACTCCGCCAGCCGTCGCTCCAGCGCGGCGACGTCGCCATGCGCGTAGCGGACGAATTCGGCGCGCGACAGCAGCGCGCCGTCGTTGAGGCAGCGCATGATTCAGGCGGTCGGCGAAGATCGCGTCGCCGCGTCCCGCGAGCGACGATCAGGATCGCGAGATTGGCGAGATAGCCGGTCGAGAACGTCAGCGCGCGCGCATCGGCACAGGGCGCCACGAAGGCCGCGAGTTCCGCTTCCAGCGCCTCGTGCGGCGCGAAGTGTCCGCAGATCGAGGTGCGATGCGCCGGCCCCCACGCCCCAGCGCGTCGCCGCGTCGCGCGCGCGCGGCGACCACGGCGGGATCGTTGGCGAGGCCCAGGTAGTCGTTGCTGGCGAACGCGACGAGTTCGCGCCCGGCCGACCGTGACGCGCGCGACCCTGCGCCGACTCGACGGCTCGCCCGGCGCGCAGTTCCAGTCGCGCGCGGCGCGGCGCGCTTCGAGCGCTTCGTCCAGCCCGTTGATCAGCGCGCTGCGCCACCGCGATCGCGCGGAAGGCAGGTCGAGCGGCGTCAAGCCCAGCTTCGCGAACAACGCGCGGTCGGCGCCGACCTCGGGATTGCCGGTGGTCAGCAGCTTGTCGCCGTAGAAGATCGAGTTGGCGCCGGCGACGAAGCACAGCGCCTGCACCGCCTCGCCCAGTCTCGCGGCGGCCGGCGGACAGGCGCACCATCGCCTTCGGCATCGTGATGCGCGCGACCGCGATCGTGCGCACGAACTCGAGCGGATCGAGCGCGGCGTCGCCGTGGAACTTCGCGTGCAGCGGCGTGCCTTCGACCTGCACCAGATGGTTGATCGGCACCGACTCGGGATACGGATCGAGGTTGGCGAGCTGCGCGATCAGCCCGGCGCGCTCGCGCCGCGATCTCGCCCATGCCGACGATGCCGCCGCAGCAGACGTGCATGCCGGCGTCGCGCACGCGCTCCAGCGTGTCGAGGCGGTCCTGGTAGTCGCGCGTGCGAGATGATCTCGCCGTAGAACTCGGGCGCCGTGTCGAGGTTGTGGTTGTAGTAGTCGAGGCCCGCGTCGCGCAGCTGCTCCGCCTGGCCGTCCTTCAGCATGCCGAGCGTGGCGCAGGTCTCGAGGCCCAGCGCCTTGACTTCGCTGCACCATCGCCAGCACCGGCTCGAGGTCGCGATCCTTCGGACCGCGCCACGCGGCGCCCATGCAGAAGCGCGACGCGCCGGCGTCCTTCGCCGCGCGCGCGGCGGCCACGACGGTCGGCCACGTCGAGCATGGCCTCGTTGTCGACGCCGGTGTGATAGCGCGCCGCCTGCGGGCAGTACGCCGCAATCTTCCGGGCAGCCGCCGGTCTTGATCGAGACCAGCGTCGACAGCTGCACGGCGTTGGCGCGTGGTGCGCGCGATGCACTTCCTGCGCGCGGAAGCAGGAGGTCGTTGAACGGCAGCGCGAACAGCGCGGCGATCGCGTCGAGGCGCCAGCGCGGTGGCGGACTGGAATCCGCCGTGCGGGTGGGCGGCAGTCTGACCGCGGTGGGTTCGCTCATCGTGCGTTCATGCGCTTCGACTGATGTCGGAATCGTCGGAGGCGGCAGCGAAACTGACGGCGCTGAACAGTAGGCCGCTTGGAGTGTCGATGAGCCCTTGGCCGTTGTCAAATTTTCCGGCCGAGAAAATTTTACAGCCCAGGCACGCGCGAGCCGTCCGCATGGCATGTGCTGGCGCGCGCCTGCGGGCGCGCTGCCGCAGCAGTGCGCGTTCTGCGCTGGCGCCGTGCGGCAACGCTGCTGGTCTGCGCCGCATGCTGCGCGCGCTGCCGCAGGATCGAGCACCGCATGCCCGCTGCTGCGCGCTGCCCGCGCCCGGCGGCGTCGTATGCGGCGCGTGCGCTCGCGCGTCGCCGCCGCCTCCGTTATGCCGCGGCGTTCGCCGCGTTCGCGTATGCGTTTCCGCTCGACCGCCTGCTGCACGCATTCAAGTACGGCGGCGCGGTTGTCGCACGCGGATTTCTTCGCCGCCGCGCTCGCGCGACGGTCGCGCAACGGCCGGCGGGCGCCCTGGCCGGATGCGCTCGTCGCGCTGCCGCTCGCGCCGATCGCGCCAGCGCGAGCGCGGATTCGACCAGGCCGCAGGAGATCGCGCGCCGCGTCGCGCGGCTCACCGGCTTGACTCTGCAGCGCCGGGCTTGCGCCGCACGCGCGACACACCGCGCGCAGGCCGCGCTGCCGTGGAAGGAGCGCGCGGCGCAACGTGCGCGATGCGCTTTGCCGCCGATCCTGTCGTCGCAGGCCAGCGCATCGCCGATCGTCGATGACGTGATGACCACCGGCGCCACGCTCGCCGTCCGCCGCCGATGCATTGCTGCGCGCCGGCGCGGCATGGCGTCGAGGCATGGGCGGTCGCGCGTACACTTCCGCCGGCGCAACCCTGCGTGAAGACAACCCGATGTTCGCCGTCGGTGCTCGTCGCACCCCGAAATTCCGCCCGAACACCGGGAACGTCATCCGCCTCACAGCGAACACCGGCGACGGAGCTGCACCTGGTCGAGCCGCTCGGCTTCAGGATGGACGATCGCGAACTTGAAGCGCGCCGGGCTCGACTACCACGAGTACGCGCGCGTCGCCGTGCACCGCGACTGGGCCGCGTGCCGCGCGGCGCTCGCCGCGCAACAGCGCGCGACGCTACTTCGCGCTGACGACGGCGGGCACGCGCTCGCTCTACGACGCGCAGTTCGCTGCCCGGCGACGTGCTGGTCTTCGGCTGCGAGACGTCGGGACTGCCGGACGACGGTCGTCGCCGAATTCGCGCCGGACGCGCGCCTGCGCATTCCGATGCGGCCGGGCGTGCGCAGCCTCAACCTGTCCAACGCCGTGGCGGTCACCGTCTACGAAGCGTGGCGGCAGCAGGGCTGCAAAGGGTCGGCGCTGACCGGCTCATCGCGCAGTTGCGCCTCGTTGCGTTCCCGGTCGCGGTTCGCAGTTGCGCCTCAGTTGCGTTCCTCAGATCGCGCGGCTCGCGCTGCAGCAGCGCTTCCACGGCGAGTTGCGCCGGAAGGTCCTCGTGCAGGACGCGATACGACCGCGCTCGCAGATCGGCATCTCGATGCCGTGATGCGCGGCGCAGCGCGCGCGCGGCGACCGCCGCGGTGACACCTTCCGCAACGTGGCCCAATTCGGCCAGGATCGCGGGCAGCCGCTTCCCCTGCGCGAGCGCCAATCCGACACGGCGGTTGCGCGACAGGTCGCCCGTGCAGGTCAGCACGAGATCGCCCAGGCCCGCGAGCCCCATCAGCGTTTCGCGCTTTCCGCCGAGTGCCGCGGACAGCCGTCCGGTTTCGGCCAGTCCGCGCGTGATCAGCGCGGCGCGCGCGTTGTGGCCGAACGCCGAGGCCGTCGAGCGCGCCGGCTGCGATGGCCAGCACGTTCTTGATCGCGCCGCCGATTTCGACGCCGGCCAGGTCATCGCTTTCGTAGGTTCGCAGCGTTTCGCCGCGCAACAACGCTGCGACCGTTCGACGCGAGTCCCGGCTCCGTCGCCGCCACCGTGAGCGCTGCCGGCAATCCGCGCGCGACTTCTTCCGCGAACGTCGGGCCCGACGCGATGCCCACGGGCGCCGGCCACGACCGGCGCGATCACCTGGTGCACGAGACCGACGCCCGCGGGCAATGCGGGTGCGGCGACGAATCCCTTTGCCAGCCAGACGAGCGGCGCGTGCGCGCCGTGCGCGGCGAGTTCCTGCACGAGGCCGGGCAATGCCGCCACCGGCGTTGCGGCAGAGGAGTTCCGCACGCGCGGCCTCGACGCAGGTCCGACGTGACGGCGACCGAGGACGGCAGCGCGAGGCCCGGAAGGTAGCGCGCGTTGACGCGTGCCGCGCCAATGACGCGCGCCTGCCCGGCATCGCGCGTCCACAGCGTGACCGCGGGCTTCGCCGTTGCGCGCGTTCGGCGAGATGGATCGCCAGCGCGGTACCCCACGCGCCCGCGCCGAGGATCGCGACCGAAGTCATCGGCACAGCGCTAAAGGCCGAAAACCTGGTTCACGCGGACGTAGCCCGTCTGACCGTCGCGGTGGCGCACCTTCACCCATCCGGGCGTGGCGGTGGTCGCCGGGCGAGGCTGCGCTCTCGGCCAGGTCGAGCAGCACGTTCTGCTCGGCGCGGAACACAATGGGTGAGCCATCGTCCGGATTGGCGCGAATCTCCGCAACCGGCGTGCGCACCAGCAGCACGCGTTTGTCGGCAAGGCCCTTGTTGGGAATCCAGCCGAATGCCCCGCCGGCGTCGCGGATCTTGGTCCAGCCCTCGACGACGACCAGCACCTCGACCGGCACATCGCGGCCGTAGACGAAGAGCGGCCGCGCCTGCGTCGACGGCGCGTCGTAGAGAACCGTCGGGGCCTCGGCGGTCGTCTTGTATTCCGCGCGCGCCGCGCAGCACCTCCGGCAAGCAGCGCCGCCAGCACCAGCGCCAGGAGAATCTTCGGCGGGGCGGCGCTTCACGATGGGCTCGGATGGAGCGACGGCGTCAGTTCGTGACCGCGGGTGCCTGCTGCCTGCGCCAGCTGCTCCCGGTAGAGCATCTCGAAATTGATCGGCGCGAGGTGGATGGGCGGAAAGCCGGCGCGCATCGTCGCGTCGGCGATCGTCTTCGCGCGCGTAAGGAAACAGCACGTTCGGACAGTTGATCGCCATCGACCGGCTGCAGCTGGCTCCGGCGCGACGCCGCGAATGGCGAACACGCCGGCCTGCGACGCCTCGACCAGGAACAGCGTCTTGCCGCGCGATCGTGCGCCGTCACCGTCAGCGTCAGCACGAATTCGTAGACGTCTGACCGATCTGCTCGCCGCGCGTGCGCATGCCGACCTCGACCTGCGGCGGTTCGGTGAGCTGGAACGATTGCGGCGCGCCCGGATTCTCGAGCGACAAAGTCCTTGGTGTAGATGCGCTCGATGGCGAAACTGACGGGCGCTTGCGGGTTCGCCCGTGCCCTGGGGCGCGGCGCCTGGTTCTTCGACCATGCTGGGTAATCCTCAGGGTACGTAGTGGGGATGCGGGAAAACTGTGCATTTTACCCTACGCGCGACGCCTCCCGATGGCCGACTCACGCCATTCAGGCTGGCCGGCCAGCAGCGGATCGAGCTGACCCGCACGATCCAGCGCGACCAGTTCTTCGAAGCCGCCGATATGCGTGTCGCCCGATGTAGATCTGCGGCACCGTGCGCCGGCCGGTCTTCTGCATCATTTCCATGCGGCGCGCGGGCTCCAGGTCGACGCGGATTTTCTCGATGTCGCGTGACGCCCTTGCGCGTCAAGCAGGCGCTCCGCCTGGATGCAGAACGGACACGACGCGGTCGAGTACATCATGCACCCGCGCCATCGGCGTGTCGCTCATGTTCTTCTACCGGGAGCCCGGCATCCTTCCAGGCGCGAAAGCCACCGGCCAGGTGGTAGACATCGGCGAACCCCAGCTTCGCGAGCACCGCGCCCGCGGCCGCGGCTGCGCTGACCCCGCTCGCAATACGCGACTACCGGACGCGACGTGAGCTTCGCGAGTTCGCCGCCGCGGTTGCGCAGTTCCGACAGCGGAATGTGCACGGCGTTGGGCAGCCGACCGCCCTCGAATTCCTTTGGCTCGCGAACGTCGAGCAGCACGGCGTTCTGCCGGTTGATGAGCTGCGTCACGTTGAGCGTGCCTACTTCCTTCATCTTCGAGAATCGCCCCTGCACCAGCGGCCACAGCAGCATGCCGCCCGACAGCGGACCATCGATCAATTCAGCATCCAGTTGTTGATGATGAACGACATCATTTCTGGGTACCGCCTCGATACAGAATGAGGTAACATGCGAAGGGTAAAATGATACCCGATCGCCAGCCGTGCCGGCGGCGCGCTTACCTGACTCCAGCGCCGATGTCCACAACGATTGTCGAACCCGCGCCCGCGACGCAACTGCGCGCACGCGCCCGCGCGTGCGGCCGGTCGTGCTGCTGATCCTCGACGGATTCGGCAGCCGCGAGGCCGCGCCGGACAACGCGATCAGCAACGCCGCGATGCCGAACTGGACCGACGCTGCTGGCCACCTCGCCGCACACGACGATCGACGCCTCCGAGCTGCACGTCGGATTGCCCGGCGGGCAGATGGGCAACTCGGAGGTCGGCCACCTCAATATCGGGGCGGGCCGGGTGGTCTACCAGGATTTCACGCGCATCGACCATGCGATCGCCACCGGCGAATTCGCCCGCAATCCGGTGCTGACGCGACGCGATGGCGACGGCCGAGGCGCAATCGCTCCGCATTGCACGTGCTGGGCCTCGCTGTCGCCCGGCGGCGTGCACAGCCACGAGCGGCAGATCGCGGCGACTGGTCGACATGGCCGCCGCGCGCGGGCGTAGCGCAGATCCTGGTCCACGCGTTCCTCGACGGCCGCGACACGCCCCGCGAAGCGCGCGCCGCGTCGCTCGAGTTCATGGACGACGTCTGCGACGGCATCCGCCGGCGCGCGCATTGCGTCGATCGTCGGCCGCTATTACGCGATGGACCGCGACCAGCGCTGGGAGCGCGTCGCAGCAGGCCTACGATCTGCTGGTCGACGGCCGCGCCCCGTACACGGCCGCCGTCCGCGCTGGCCGGCCTCGAACGCGGCGTACGCGCGCGGCGAGAACGACGAGTTCGTCAAGCCGACGGCGATCGTCGACGGCGCCGGCGCGCCGGCGACGATGGCCGACGGCGACGTCGTCGTGTTCATGAATTTCCGCGCCGACCGGGCGCGGCAGATGACGCGCGCGCTGACCGACCCGGCGTTCAGCGGCTTTCCCCGCGCCGCGTGCCGCAGCTCGGCGCGTACGTCTGCCTCACGTCCTACGGCGACGAGTTCGCGCACCTGCCCGTCGCCTTCGCCCCGCAGTACGATCCGCAACAGCTTCGGCGAATACATTTCGCCGCGCCGGGCTGACGCCAGCTTGCGCATCGCCGAGACCGAGAAATACGCGCATGTGACCTATTTCTTCAACGGCGGCGTCGAGGACGTCTATCCGGGCGAGGACCGCATCCTGGTGCCCTCGCCCAAGGTCGCGACCTACGACCTGAAGCCGGAGATGAGCGCGCCGGAGGTCACCGACCGGCTGGTCGAGGCGATCGCGTCGGGAACGTACGACGCGATCGTGTGCAACTACGCGAACAGCGACATGGTGGGACACACGGGCAACTTCGAGGCGGCCAGGCGAGGCGGTCGAGACGCTCGACGCCTGCATCGGACGCGTGGTGACCGCGGCACGCGACGCCGGCGGCGAGGTGCTGATCACCGCCGATCACGGCAATGCCGAGATGATGCACGACCCGGCGACGGGCCAGGCGCACACGGCGCACACGTTGAACCGCGTCCCGTTCGTGTTCGTAGGACGGCCCGGCGACCGTCGCGGCGGGCGGCGCGCTGCAGGACATCGCGCCGACGCTGCTGGCGCTCATGGGCTTGCCGCAACCGCCGGAAATGACCGGTCACTCGCTGTACGCCCGCCTGATCGGCACGCGTGCGAAATAGTAACCAAATGGAAGCGTGCGGGCTGCCAAAGCGGGAACTTGTGGCGCGATTCCCCGCCAAAGGAAGTCCGGCGCGCAAAGCAGCTCGTTCACTGACCCTCCGCCGGTCAGGCGGTAGCGTGCCGCCAGGCTGCGCGAGTCGCCACCTCTTCCGAATCCCCGTTCATTGAGCGGATATTCGAGTCTGCGAAGTCGCATGGCGCAGAACCGGTCTGCGATCGGGACGCTCGTTCGATGTAGCCTACCGGCTGGGAATGGCCCGTGTAGGACAGCCGCAGCGACGCAAACGCGGATGTATACTTTGTATTAATTGCAAGACGGCAGCGGTCAGGCGGTGCGGTGATTCGTGAATGGCGCCCCGTGAATTGGCGGATATCGGGTTCAGCTGGCGGGAGCAGGCGATGGGTCAGTTCGGTCTGGGCAAAGGTGCGGCGCACAGGGGCGATGGGTGGAAGAAGGCCGGTTTGATCGGTCTCGGCACCGTCCTGGGCATTCTGCTGTCGCTCAACTTCTCCGCGGTTGCGCAGCGCGAGCGCGAACGCCGATTCCGTACGAGGACCTGCAGCTCCTCGTCCGCCGTCTTCGGCAAGATCAAGAGCGACTACGTCGAGGTCGGTCTCCGACGACAAGCTGATCAAGGAAGCCATCAACGGAATGGTGCACGGGCTCGACCCGCATTCCGACTTCCTCGACGCCGAGGCGTTCAAGGATCTGCACATCTCGACCGCAGGGCAAGTTCGGCGGGCTGGGCATCGAAGTGGGCGTCGAGGACGGCGTCGTGCGCGTCATCGTCGCCGATCGAGGACACGCCCGCGTTCCGCGCCGGCATCAAGTCCGGCGATCTCATCGTCAAGATCGACGACGTCGCCACGCGCGGCCTGCCGCTGACCAAGGCGGTCGAGAAGATGCGCGGCAAGCCCGGCACGCAGGTCGTCGCTTACCGTCGTGCGCAAGGACGTCGATGCGCCGCTCGATGTTCACGCTGGTGCGCGAGGAAATCAACGTCAAGAGCGTGCGCGCGAAGATGCTCGAGCCCGGCTATGGCTTCGTGCGCGCGTCCGCAGTTCCAGGAACGCACCGGCGAGGACCTCGCCAAGGCGCTCAAGGACCTCTACAAGCAATGGCGATCTCGAAGGGCCTCGTGCTCGACCTGCGCAGCGACCCGGGCGGCCTGCTCAACCAGGCGGTCGCGGTGTCGGCCGCGTTCCTGCCGAAGGACGCGCTGGTCGTGTACACCGACGGCCGCACGCCCGACGCGCGCATGCGCCTGCACCGCCAGCAAGGACAACTACTCGCGGCGCGGCGAGCGACTTCTTCCGCGACCTGCCTGCCGGCGTGAAGAAGGTGCCGATGGTGGTGCTGGTCGACGGCGGCACGGCGTCGGCGTCCGAGATCGTCGCCGGCGCCCTGCAGGATCACAAGCGCGCGATGGTGCTGGGCAACCAGACGTTCGGCAAGGGTTCGGTGCAGACGATCCTGCCGCTCGGCAACAACGCCGGCCTCAAGCTCACGACCGCACGCTATTACACGCCGGCGGGCCGCTCGATCCAGGCCAAGGGCATCGAGCCGGATGTCACCGTCGACGACGGCCGCGATTCGCCGAACCGCATCCGCGAAGCCAACCTCGACCATCATCTGGAACGCCACCGGCGGCAAGGTCGACCCGGCGCTGGAAACGCGCGCGGCGCTGCCCGCACCTGCGGCGCGCCGCGACGACCAAGGTCGAGCCCTCGTCGCGCTGCGTGCCACGCTTCCAGTTCGGCGCCCCGGAGGACTTCCAGTTGCAGCAGGCGATGAACCAGTTGAAGGGTCTGCCGGTCATGGCGTCGACCAAGGCCGTGGCCGCGAACGTCTGCAGTCCCGGCGAACACGGTCAAGTAGTCAGCGCCAGTCACCAGCCCTCTGCACAACGCCCGGTCCGCCGGGCGTTGTCGTTGGCGCGGCGTAAAGTAGGGTGAGGTACCTAGGCATGGACGACGCCCAGCTCCTCCGCTACAGCCGGCATATCCTGCTCGACGAACTCGGGCCGGACGCGCAGCAGAAATTCGCGTCGGCCGCACGCGCTCGTCGTCGGCATGGGCGGCCTGGGCACGCCCGCGGCGCAATTCCTCGCGGCCGCCGGCGTGGGCACGATCACGATCTGCGACGCCGACCATGTCGACCTCACCAACCTGCAGCGGCAGATTCTCTACGCCACCGCCGACATCGGCGCACGCAAGGTCGACGCTGCCGCGCGGCGGCTCGTCGGCGATCAATCCCGATGTGCGGATCGAGCGCATCGCGCAGCGCGTCGGGCCCGACGCGCTTGGTCCCGCTGGTCGCCGCCGCCGACATCGTGCTCGACGGCAGCGACAATTTCGCGACGCGCCACGCGGTGAACCGCGCGTGCGTCGCCGCGCGGCAAGCCCCTGGTTTCCGGCGCCGCGATACGCTTCGACGGCCAGATCGCCGTGTTCGACACGCGCGACGCGCGTTCACCCTGCTATCACTGCCTCTTCGGCGAAGGCGAGGCGATCGAGGAGACGCGCTGCGCGACGATGGGCGTATTCGCGCCGCTCACCGGCATCGTCGGCGCAACACAGGCCGCCGAAGCGCTGAAGCTGATCGCGGCGGTGGGCGAATCGCTCGCGGGCCGGCTGCTCCTCATCGACGCGCTGGCGATGCACTGGCGCGAGATGCGCGTCCCGCGCGATCCCGCATGTCCGGTATGCGGTGGGCGGCCAGCGTGAGCGCCGACTGGGCCGTCCAAGAACGCCGGGACAGCAGTCCGCCACCGGGGCGGCGCGGCGGCCTCGTTTTCCCTGGCCGCAAGCGTGGGCGTCGTCAACCGGCGCCTTGCGATAGTGGTGTTCGCCGCGTTTGCGCTGGCGGCCTCGTTGTCCACCTCATTGTCCACGTCCGCGGCGCCGCCGGCAGGCGAGGCGACGTTGCGGCCCGCGGAATGGAAGGCGATCCAGCAAGTAATCAACGAGCAGCTGAAAGCGTTGAAGGCCGGCGACGGAACGAAGGCGTGGGCCTACTCTGTGCCGGGCATTCGCCAGCAGTTCGGCACGCCCGAGCGCTTCCTGCGGATGGTGCGCGAGGGGTTACAGCGCACTGCTCGAGGCGCGTTCCAGCACGTTCCTGGAAGGCGCGGTCGTCGACGGCGCGACGATCCAGCCATTGCAGCTGGTGCTGCCAGACAGCACGGTCGTGGTTGCGCTCTACCAGATGGAGAAGCAGAAGGACGGACGCTGGCGCATTGCCGGCTGCGTCATCGCGCCTTCGACGGTGCAGTCAACGTAGAGCCTGGCGACGCGTTCCTCGCAGGCGCGCGCCTCGCCCACCGCCGCTTCACGCCGCAGCCACCGGTCCCATTCCGCGACCGCTTTCGCGCGCGTCGCGCCATCGCTAGCCTCCGAGACCGTCCAGGATCGTACCGGTCGCCGCCGCGCAGGCCGCGTTCTGCGCGCGAATCGTGGCGAGGCTCTTGCTCGCGGAGAGCCGCGAGTCCGGCGTCTCGGCGTTGCTCTCGACCAACCGGGCGCCAATCAGGCGCGCCATCCAGGTCGAGCCGCGCTCGCGCATCGCCACCCCGAGGCGCGCGCACGCGGTGCGCACCGATTCCGCGCTCTCGCCGCTCCCCATGCACGTCGCCCGCGCCGCGTTTCGGCCAGGTGAGCACGCGCGGCATCGCATACATGACAGCCAATTCCAGCTTGGCCGCGTCCTCGCCATCGACCGGCATCGCGCGCACGGCTTCCCAGATTTCGAGGGAGCCCTCCTCCCAATACTCCACGAAACGCGGCTGCGCAGCCGCCTGTTCGAGATACGCCTGCATCGCCTGCGGATTCTTGTGCTGGCGCGAGCGTTCGGCGAGAAGCAACGACGGCCAGCCGTTGTCCGTGTCGCGCGTCGCCCAATCGGCAAGGCGGTCGACGGTGTCGCATTCCGGCAGGCGAGGCTGCACCGGTTCCAGGCAAGCCGTGGCCAGCGTCGTGAGATAGAGCCTGCTGCTCGGAGCGGCCACGCGCGCGGAAGCAAAAGCGGCGGACCTGCGCTTCGATGTCGCCGCGGTCGAGCTGGCCGGCAACCCAGTTCGAGCGCGGATCGGTCGCGGTCAGCATCCGCGCCCGAAATGCATCGTCGAGGCGGTCGACCTCGTTCTGCCAGCGCGAGGGAGAAACTACGGCGGGCGAAATGGAATCGGGCAGTTGCGCGCGAACCCCCGCGCCCGCAACGACGGCGAGCACCAATGCGCAGACTGTGAAGCGCGTCATGGATAAATTAGAGGACGACGCCTGGGTACAGGTTCCTAAAGGTGCCTAGCTGAACAGAAACTTGCGCTGCAGCTCGCCAGCCGTCCTGCGGCATGCGCTTGAAGCCGCTCTTGGCGAAGAGCTGCCAGCGCCCGAGCACGTACGCGATCAGCACGGCCGCATCCGCGCTGCGCGTCGCCGTGCCAGCCGTTGGCGGCCTGCGCGATCCGCAGCGACTGGCGCAGCGCCGCCTCCGAGCTTGTCGGTCAGAGCTGGTTGATCCGCGCCTGCAACCGCTCGTCCTCGTGCACCAGCGCTTCGCCGATCAGCACGCGGGTCATCCCCGGATTCTTTTCCGCGAACGACAGCAGCATCACGACGGTCTGCTCGGCCTGCGCGACGCCGCTCGGTGCGTTTCGGTCTGGATCTTGTTGATGAACGAGAAGAGCGTGGTTTCGATGAACTCGATCAGCCCCTCGAACATCTGCGCCTTGCTCGCGAAATGGCGATAGAGCGCGGCCTCGGACACGTCGAGCTTCGCGGCGAGCGCCGCCGTCGTCACCTTCTCGCTGCGCGGATTCTCCAGCATCGACGCCAGCGTCTGCAGGATCTGACAGCCGCCGTTCGCCGGGTTTCATTGCCATGCGCGGCTCGCGCCGTTGTCGCGATCAGGTCCGTGATGAGGTTCACGGGATCAGGCCGCATACGCGCGGCGGCGTGTCGTCGGCGCGGATCATCGTGCCCACGCCCTCGTTGGTCAGCACCTCGAGCAGCAGCGCGTGCTCGACGCGGCCGTCGATGACGTGCGAGCTCTTGACGCCGTTCTTCACGGCATCGAGCGCCGAGCCGATCTTGGGCAGCATGCCGCCGTGAGATCGTGCCGTCCGCGAACAGCGCCGTCGATCTCGGTCGCGGTGAGCCCGGTCAGCAGCGTTGCCGTTCTTGTCGAGCACGCCGACGGTGTTGGTCATCAGCACGAGCTTCTCCGCCTTGCAGCGTCTCGGCGAGCTTGCCCGCGACCAGGTCGGCGTTGATGTTGTAGGCCTCGCCCTCGCGGCCGACGCCGATCGGCGCGATCACCGGGATGAAGTCGCGCGAGTCGAGCAGCTGGATCAGCTCGGGGTCGATGCGCTCGATCTCGCCGACCAGGCCGATGTCGACGAACTCGCCAGCGTTCGGTGTCGGCCTTGCAGCAGCATCTTGCGGGCGTGGATGAACGCGCCGTCCTGCCCGGTCAGGCCGACCGCCTTGCCGCCGTGCTGGTTGATGAGGCCCGACGATCTCCTGGTTGAGCTCGCCCAGGACCATCTCGACCACGTTCATCACCTTGCTCGTCGGTGACGCGCATGCCCTGCCGGAACTCGCTCTGGATGCCCATCTTCTTCAGCAGGTCGCCGATCTGCGGTCCGCCGCCGTGAACGATCACCGGGTTCATGCCCGACCAGCTTCAGCATCACGACGTCGCGCGCGAAGCCCGCCTTCGAGTGCCGGCTCGGTCATCGCGTTGCCGCCGTACTTGATGATGATCGTGCTTGATCGTGGAAGCGCCGGATATACGGGCAGCGCTTCCGCGAGGATCTGCGCCTTCAGCGCGGCGTTGACGGCGTCAGATGACATGGGGAGCGTTGGCGGTTGGGCGCGCCGGTCGCGTGGACAATGAAGTGGACGATGCGGGCGACGACCCCGAGCGCGAATTGTACCCCCGAATTGTAACCTCGAATTGAAACTCCGAAAGCGCCGATCCACCGTGAGCGCGGCCCGCGCAACAAGTGAGCGCTGACGTAGCATCGCGTACGCACAGGCGAAGGAGCGCGGATTTTGGTATCGTTGACCACCATGGCGAGCCCGCTGCTCGGACCCCGTTCCCCTGTCAGAAGTCCATCGCGTGCTCGTGACCAAGCTGCGCCATCACGGTGACGTACTGCTCGACCTCGCCGGTGTTCACGACGCTCGCAGCGCGCCATCCCGCACGCGGAAATCGACGCGCTCGTGTCTATGTCGATTCCGCGCTCGATGCTCGGCGCGCCACCCGGCCATCTCCCATGCTGCACACGATCGACCGCGGATGGAAGCAGCGCGGACTCGCGACCAGATCCGCCGCCGAGTGGCGCCTGCTGCGGCGACTGCGCGCACGGCGCTATGACCTGCTGGTCCATCTGACCGAGCATCCGCGCGGCTTGACGCTCGCGCTCCTGCTCCGTCCACGCTGGTCGGTGACGCGCGAGCGCGCCACGCGCGCCGTCTCAGTTCGCGTCTCTGGCGCCGCAGATTCACGCATTTCTACCAAGCTGCCGCCGCGCACGCCGCGGCACACGGTCGAAACCGAATCTCGACGCGCTGCGCCGCATCGGCGTCTATCCTGACGCCGTCCGACAAGCGACTCGTACTGGTGCCCGGCGCCGACGCGCCGAAGCCGAGCGTCGACGCGCTGCTGCGCGCAGCACGGCCTGTCCGCGCGACGCTTCGTCCAGGTGCATCCGGGCTCGCGCTGGCTGTTCAAGTGCTGGCCGCGCCGAGCGTACCGCCGCGTTGATCGACCGCATCGTCGACCGGCGGCTTCAGCGTCGCGATCACCGGCGCGCCCGACGAGCGCGAGCGCGCGCTGCGTCGACGCGATGCTCGCGCGCATGCGCACCGCCGCGCGCGCGCATCGTCGACCTGTCCGGGCAGCTGACGCTGGCTCGGAGCTGCGCGGCGCTCGACCGCACGGGCGCGCGCGTTCGTCGGCGTCGACTCGGCGCCGATGCACATCGCCGCCGCGATGGGAACGCCCACCGTGGCGTTGTTCGGCCCATCGGGCGAGCATCGCAGTGGGGACCGTGGCGGTCGTGCCGCGCGCGTGGTCACATCCGATCGCATCCGTGCCGTGCCATGCGGCCTCGACGGCTGCGGCGGCGGCAAGGTGTCCGAATGCCTGACGACGCTGCCCGTCGACAGCGCGTGCACGCGGCGTTGCAGTCGCTGCTCGACGAAACCGGACGCGGCGCCTGATGCGGCTCGCGCTCATCCGCCAGCGCTACACGCCGTACGGCGGCGCCGAGCGCTTCATCGAGGAGCGCGCTCGAAGCGCTGCTCGAGCGCAACGTGCGCGATCTCGCTGTACACGCGCGAATGGCCGCAGACGAACCTGCAGCTGATGGAGCCGCACATCGTCGACCCGTTCTACCTCGGCCGACCTGTGGCGCGACTGGGGCTTCGCGCGCGCCGCGTGCCGCGCGATCGGCACGCACGCAGCGCCGACCTCGTGCAGTCGCACGAGCGGCTGCTCGTGCTGCGACATCTTTCGCGCCGGCGACGGCGTGCATGCGGTCTGGCTCGAGGAGCGGCTTCGCGGCGCGTCGCGCGCTCGCGCGCTTGGCGCGTCGCTGTCGAACCCGTGGCACCACTACGTGCTGCGGCATGGAGAGGAAGCTCTTCGCGCGAGTCCCGTGGCTGCGCGCCGTCATCTGCAACTCGCAGATGGTGCGCGACGAGATCAAGGCGCGCGTTTCGGCCTGCCGGAAGATCGGCTGCACGGTCATCTACAACTGCCGTGGATTCCGTCGCGTTCCACCCGGGCCTGCGCGAACATCGCGAACGGCTGTGCGCGCGCTACAAGATCCCGCATGCGAGGCGACGGTCTGTCCTGCTCGTCGGCTCCGGCTACGAACGCAAGGGCGTCGCCACGGCGCATTGCGGCGCTCGCGGAATTGCCGCGACCGGCGCATCTCATGGTCGTCGGCCGCGACACGCACCTCGGCACGTACGAGAACCTCGCGCGCACGCTCGGCGTGCCGCGGACGATCGTGCGCTTCGTCGGCCCGCAGGCTGGACGCCGAGCCCGTATTTCGGCGCTGCGCGACGTCGTTCGTCGCTGCCGACGCTCTACGATCCGTTCCCGAATGCGCGCGCTCGAGGCTATGGCGTGCGGCCTGCCGGTGATCACGAGCACGAAGTCCGGGCGCCGCGGAGCTCGTGGCGGACGCACGACGCTGGACTCGTGTGCGGCTCGCGCGACGTCAGCCGCGCTCGCGGCGCACATGCGCGCGCTGCTCGACGCCGGCGACGCGCAGCGCCTGGGCGCGAACGCGCGTGCGGCGGTCGAGCCGCTGACGCCGATCGGCGATGACGCTGAAGCTCGTGCTGCTGTACAAGCGAGCTGCTGGAAGAAAGCGTCAAGCACAAGGCCGCGCCCAGGCCGCCGCACTGGCGCCGTCCGACCGCGCCGTCGCCTCGCGACAAAGCCCGCCGGAGGCACCATGCTGCACGGCGAGCACCGGACTCGCCAACGAAACCTTGCCGGCGTCTCCCGTCCTGGACGGCAAGCCGCCTTTGCATCATTCGCGACCACCGGACATCCGCCGTCGCCGGATGCGCCGCCTTCCCGCCAGCGAACGTGCAGCGCCCGCCCTGATGACCTCCGGACTCCACCTGTACTCGCGCCTGCTGCGGCTACGTTCGCCCGTATTGGTGGGCGTTCGCGGTGCAGCGGTGTTCGGCATGGTCGTCGTCGCCGCCGGCGACACCGTCATGACGTGCATGGTCGTGTCCGATCGTCCAGAGTTTCCAGAAGCCCGGACCCGGAACGCACGCAAGTGGCTGCCGCTCGCGATCGTCGGCGTTTTCGTGCTGCGCGGCATCGGCTCTTACGTCTCCGACTACGGCATGGCGTACACCGGCCATCGCGTCGTCTTCGACCTGCGCCGCGCGCTGATCGACAAGCTGCTCGCGCTGCCCACGCCCTATTACGACGTCACGCCTGCCGGCGTCGTGCAGTCGAAGCTCACGTTCGACGCGCACCAGCTCGCCTCGGCCGCGTCAGCACGATCACGACGGCGATCCGCAGCATCGCTGACGATCGCTCGCGAGCTTCGGCTGGCTCCTGTAGTTCAACTGGCGCCTGACGCTCGTGGACGTTCGTGAGTCGCTGCCGGTGGTCGCCGTGGTGATCCGCTATTTCAGCCGCGCCTGCGCTGCGCGCATCGCGCGCGACGTCCAGACGCGCACGGCGCGCATGACGCACGTGCTGGAGGAGATGATCGGCGGCCATCGCATCGTCCGCGCGTCTTCGGCGGCGAGAACTACGAGCGCGAGCGCGCCGTCAAGGCCGCCAACGCGCTGCGCGACTCGATGACCAAGCAGTCGTCGGCGAGCGCGGCGAGCTCGCCGCTGACGCAGATACTCGCCGGCGCTCGCGGTCGGCGGTCATCATCTGGGTCGCGCTCGGGCCAGAGCCAGGACCGGCAAGCTCGACCTCGCCGATGTTCCCGTGCGTACGTCGTCGGCGCTGCTCACGCTGCTCGGAGCGGCTGAAGGCGCTGTCGGGCATCAACGCGTCGCGATCCAGCGCGGCCTCGCCGCGGCCGAGTCCATCTTCGCGCTGCTCGACCGCGACGACGAGCCGGACAACGGCACGCGTCAAGATCGGCGCGCGCGCGGCGAACTGCGCTTCGACCGCGTCTCGCTGCGCTACTCGCGGCACCGAGCGCGATGCGCTCGCCGACGTCTCGCTGACGATCGCGCCGGGCGAGACCGTGGCGCTCGTCGGCAGCTCCGGCAGCGGCAAGACCTCGCTCGTCAACCTGATTCCGCGCTTCTACGAACCGTCGGCCGGGCGCCTCGTTCGTCGACGGCCACGACATCACGACGCTGACGCTCGCGCAGCCTGCGCGCGCAGATCGCGCTGGTGTCGCAGGACGTGCTGCTGTTCGACGACACGATCGCCGCCAACATCGCGTACGGCGTGATGGCCGGCATGCCGCCGCGAGACGTCGAGCGCGCGGCCGCCGCCGCGCGCGCACGCGCTCGAGTTCATCCGCGCGATGCCGCAGGGCTTCGACACGCCGGTCGGCGAGAATGGCGTGCGGCTGTCGGGCGGCCAGCGCCAGCGCATCGCGATCGCGCGCGCATCCTCAAGGACGCGCCCGATCCTGATCCTCGACGAGGCGACCTCCGCGCTGGATTCGGAGTCGGAGCGCCAGGTTCAGGCCGCGCTCGACGCGCTGATGCAGGGCCGCACGACGCATCGTGATCGCGCACCGGCTGTCGACGATCGAGCACGCCGAACCGGATCGTCGTTCTCGACGCACGGCCGCATCGTCGAAGCAGGGCTCGCACGCAGAGCTGATCGCGCGCGACGGCGTCTATGCCCGCTCTCCACACGCATCCAGTTCGCGGTGCCGCGCCGTCGCGCTGACCGTCTGACGCGCCTCGTAGCGCGAGCCGCCTCGCGGATCTGCGCTGGCGCGATCGTGGACCCACATGAGCGCGACGGCCCCGGTCGATCGCCCACACCGGGTCACCGGATGGCTGGGGCGGCCAGGAGATCCGCATCCTCACCGAGGCCGCCGGGCATGCAGTCGCGCGCGGACATCGCGTCGTCGTCCATGCGGCGCACGGGTCGCGCATCGTCGCCGAGGCGCCGCGCTTCGGCGTGCCCGCCGTCGCGCTGCCGATCGGCAGAAAGCGCCCGGCGCGGCGTGATCGCGCGATGCGCCGCGCGCTGCACGCGCGCGCCATTCGACGTCGTCAATACGCACAGCTCGACCGACACGCTGGCTCGCCGCGGTGGCGTTGCGCGCGCATCGGCCGCGCGCCGCCCGCGCTCGTGCGCACGCCGCCACGTGTCCGTGCCGGTGCCCGAACGATGCCGCTGACGCGCTGGCTCTATCGCAAGCGCGACCGCACGGCTCGGTCACGACGGGCGAGGCGCTGCGCGCGACAGCTGATCCGCGACAACGGCATCGATCCCGCGCGCGATCGATTCGATCCCCACCGGCATCGACGCCGGCGCACTTCGCGCCCGGCGACCGGCACGCTGCGCGCCGGCGCGCTCGGCGCTGCCGCGGACGTGCCGTCTGATCGGCATCGTCGCCACGCTGCGCAGCTGGAAGGGCCACCGCTACCTGCTCGACGCGCTTCGCGCGGGTGCGCGATCCCGAGACGCGCTGCCTCGTGATCGTGGGCGACGGACCGCAGCGCGACGGCGCTCGAGCGCAGGTCGACGCGCTCGGCTCTGCGTCGATCGCGTGTGCTTCGCCGGACAGCAGGACGACGTCGCGCCGTGGCTCGCGCGCACTCGACGTATTCGCGCTGCCGTCGTACGCGAACGAAGGCGTGCCCGCAGGCGCTTGCTGCAGGCGATGTTCGCCGGCGTGCGCGTGCGTCACCACGGCCGCCGGCGCCATTCCCGAGATCGCGCGCGCACGGCGAGACCGCGCTCGTCGTCGCCGCAGGACGACGCGACGGCGCTCGCGGCCGCGATCGACCGCGCTGCTCGCCGACCGCGCGCCTGCGCGCGACGCGGCATGCGGCCAATGCCCTGCGCGTTCGTGGTGCCGCGCTACGGACTCGCCATGATGCTCGACCGCATGGACAAGCCGCATTCCGGCGCGCGATCACGAGGACGGCGTCGCGATGAGCACCGCGGTCGACCGCGCTCGCGCTTCCACGCCGGGTCGCGAAGTCGTCGCCCGCGCCTCGCCGCGCCGTGACGCGTTCGCGCAAGCCGCCGGTCGGCGAGTCGCCGCGTGCTGCTCGCGCACCATCTGCTTCTGCGGCGACACGCTCATGCTGACGCCGCTCATCGCCAAGCTCCGCGAGCGCTCATCCGAAGCCGAAATCGCCATGACCGTGCCGCGCGCGATCGCGCCGCTGTACTCGACGCAGCCCTTACGGCGTGCGCGCGCTGGCCTGGGATCCACGCGCGACGCGAACAGTCGCGCTCTTCCTGGAAGACCGTTCGACCTCAGGCATAGTTCCGGGCGACAACCGGTATGCGTGGCTGGCGGCAGCGATGCATTCGCGCTGGATCGTCGCCTTCGCCGGCGACCGAACGAGCGCAGGAACTGGCCAGTCGACGAGCTGACGGCCCTATCCGGATCGTCCCGCCGCATGGGGCGACATGGTGGCGACGCTCGTCGACGGACCCGCGCCGTTGACCTACGAGCCCACCGACTGGCCGGCGCCGGCGGCAGCGACCGCTTCGCGGCGCCCGCGCAGCGCTTACGCGTGCTGCATGTCGGCGCAGCACGCCGCTCAAGCTGTGGCCGTCGGACCGGTGGGCGACGCTCGCGGCATGGCTCGCGGCGCGCGGCATCGCGCCGGTATGGTCCGCCGGGCGCGGTGAGGAGCAGATCATTCGCGCCTGCGATCCCGACGGGCGACACGCGGCGCATGCGGGCAGCCTCGAACTCCCGCAACTCTGCGCACCTGCTGGCGAGCGCGCGGTTGCTCGTGGCGCCCGACACGGGCGTCGCCCACCTACGCGCGTGGTCGGCGTTCCGACCGTCGCGATATTCGGCCCGGGCTCCGCGATGCATCACCGGCGCCGGCGATTTCTGGCGCGATGCGCCGTATCAGCGCGGTCACCGTCGATCCGTTCCCGTGCCGCGACCAGCGCGATTCTCTTCCGCCGCGAAATCGAATGGGTGCGCCGTTGCGGGCGCACGCGAGGCCGAATGCCCGAGGCTTCCGCTGCGTACAGCGGTCACGCTCGGCGCCGGTGACCGCCGCGGTGCGCGATCTGGGCGTCGTGGCGCAAATGACCGCGCGGCCTGACGATCGTCCAGGTCAACCTGTCGCCGACCTTGGGCGGCGCGGAAGTCTATACGGCATTCATGAGCCGGGCGCTGGCCGCGCGGGTTAGCCGACCCGCGTGCTGGTCGTCGCGGCGCGCGTTTCTGGCGCGATCTCGATTTCGGCGGCGTCAGCTGATCCGCGTGACGAGGCGTTGCGGCGCGCCGCCGCCGCGGTGTCTGGCGAGACGATATCGCGCTGATCCACGGCTCGTTGCCGGCGCCGCTGCCACGTCGGCGCTCCAAAGGCGTGGCGCCGATCGTCGGTGTCGCGCACCAGGCGATCTATGCGGCGGATCGCGACCGGCGCTATCTACGCGAGCGCCGACGCTCCTGCTCGGCGTGTCGGGCACGTCATCAAGACGGCTCCTCGACAACGGCCTCGCGAACGTCTACGGCGAGCCCGCCTGTACGGCGTGGGCGAAATCGACCGCCACCATCCAGCGAAGCGATCCGCGCCTGGGGACCGCTTGTGCGAATGGACGGCAGCGCAAACGCGCAGGATCGCGTCGCTGCGCCCCGGGGAGAAAAGTGCGCAGCGCTTTCGGAGGCACGACGACTATGCGCGCAGGCGCGGACTCGCGCTCGGCATCGTCGTCGCGCGCTGGCGCCCGACAGCAGTTTCCGGCCCTGTTCGAAATACTCGCGCCGGTCATCGCCAGCGCAACCGGAAGTCAATCTGGAGATCTTCGGCGTGGCCGTCGGCTGACAAAGGCGTTGCGCGATATGCGGGCAGCCTTGCGTCCGCTCGCTGCGCGGGCCCGCCTGCTGGGGCCATCAGCGCGACGTCGCGCCGCGCATATCGCGGCATCGATTATCTCCTGCACCGGCTTGCCGGAGCGCGAGCGCTGGGTCTCAATGTCATCGAATCGTGTCTGCCGGCACCCCGGTGCTGGCGCGTCGATGCGCCGCCGTTCACGGGAAACCATGCGCGACGGCGTCGCGGGTTTTCTCTACACCGATCCCGCGACGATCGCGGGCCGGCGTTTCGCGCAGATCCTGCCCGGCCTGCGATCGCCCGGGACGACAGAAGCCGGACATGGCGCGCCGCGCCCGCGCACCTCAATTCTTTTCCTTCGCGCGCTTTGCCGATCGCGTCGACGCGCGCGATGCGCGAAGAGCGCTTTCCCGAGCAGGTCGACCGAGACCGGCCGCGGTTAGGAACCTCAGCGTCCCTTGACCGCTCATTCTGCGCCCGTGTCCGCCAGTGCCAACCTGGGGCCCGCGGTACAATCCCGCGCGACGATCGAGCTCGTTCGAGCCTTGTTCCGCTGCGCGATCCTGAATGAGACCCAAATCAATCTACGCTGGCTCGCCGGGCTTCACCGGGATCTATCTCCTCCTCCTGCCGACCAACCATGGGACCTACCTCCGCTCGGTAGCCTTCGGCGGCGCGATGTTCTTCGCCGCGCGTGCGGTGGGTTTGGGCCTGCTGGGAAGCGTCGCCGACTGCCGGAGCACGGATACCCGCTGCCTCCCTGGTCGGTGACGCTGACCAGTCGCGCCGCGTGGTTCGCATGGTCCGCGCTGTCGTATTTCTGGTCGGTCGAAGCCTCATTACACTGCCGGGCAGCTCGCGCGCGGAGGTCGCCGAGAACGCGCTGTTGTTGGTCGTCGCGTTCTACATCGCGTCGTCCGACCGCGTGATCTTTCCGCCGCTTTGTCGCAACGGCGCTGGTGGAGTTTCTGTCATCATGGCGACGCTGGCGCTCGGCTACGCGCTGACGCCCTGGCGGCTGGGATCCACGCAGAAGCACAATGGCGTCGGACCCTATTCGAGCGTACGTCGTGTTGACCGCGCCGCTGCTCTTGACGTTGATTGCGCCGACGCCAGGTTGGCGTACGGCCGCGTCGCCGCGCGCTCGCGCTTGGCGCCGCGTTGCTCGTCCTAGCTGGTCGCGACGGCCCGGCTAACGGACAACCGGATGGTGTGGGTGGCGTTGGCTGCCGTTTTCGCCACCGCCGCGATCATCTCGGCGGTCCGCTGGCCGCACACCTTCATGCGCTCGCCGTGGCGATGGTTGGCACCCGTCGCGGCGCTGATGGTCATTCTTGGTTTCGCATTTGCCGACGCCGCCAGGGAACGGGCTGAGGCCGACTATCCGCCGAATACCTCGGTCGAGGCGACGATCAAAGGCCGATCCGCGCATCCGCCTGTGGCACCAGATATACGGAAGGATCGGCGACCGCGTCTGGCAGGGCTATGGGTTCGGGCGCCGGATCCAGGCCGAGGAGATCGTGAGCGAACTCGCCGACCAGCAAATGACCCACGCCCACAATCTCTTCGCGAGCCAGTGGCTGCAGACCGGCGCTGTCGGCCTCGCGTTGTTCGTCGCCATGCTTGGCGCGATCGGCCGCGACTTTCGTGCGCCACGTGCGCGCGCGCGACGACATCCTCGCGTTCCTGGGCGTGGTCGGGCTGTCGCTGCTCGCGGGATTCGTGGTGAAGGATCTCACCGACGACTTGCTTCTTCCGCAGCAACGCGAAGGAACTCTGAGCGTTGCTCGCAATCCTGATCGGGCTTGGGGACGCCGGATTGCCGCACGCGATGCGGCGGCGCGACCACGACGGCTGCGGGATAGCGGCTCTAGCGCTTGCGCGGAACGCGCAGCGGCAGGGGTCGCGTGTCCTCGCGCCCGGCCGGCGCCTCCGTCGGGAATCGGCATGACCGGTGCGCCCGCGGGCGGCATGTATTCCGGTATCCAGGCCTTGAGCCGTGCGCGCACTTCGGCGTCGTCGGCCGCGCGATCGCTTTCGCACCACGTCACCATCTGGCCGACGAGGTCGCGGTTGACGTCGCGCGCCTGCGCGATGCGCAGCTTGGGGTGCGGCGTCGGCTTGGTCGCCTCCTCGGTCGCCAGCAATTCCTCGTACAGCTTTTCCCGGGGCGCAAGCCCGTGAAGACGACCGCGATCCGGTCCGGATCGGCGCCGGACAGCTTGATCAGGTCGCGCGCCAGGTCGACGATGCGCACCGGCTCCCCCATGTCGAGGACCAGGATTTCCCCGCCCTTGCCTTGCAAGCCGGCCTGCAGCAGCAGCTGCGTGGCCTCCGACAGCGACATGAAATAGCGCGTGATCTCCGGATGCGTGACCGTCACCGGACCGCCGCGCGCGATCTGCTCGCGAAAGCGCGGGATCACGCTGCCGGCGCTGCCGAAGACGTTGCCGAACCGCACCAGGACGAACTGCGTGCCGCGGCCCGAAGGCTCTGGCATACGATTTCCGCGAGGCGCTTGGTCGCGCCCATGACATTGGTGGGGTTCACCGCCTTGTCGAGGAAACCAGCACGAATTTCTCGACCTTGGCCGCGACCGCCGCACGCGCCAGCACCCAGCGTGCCCACGCATTGTTGCGTACCGCCTGCCAAGCGTTGGTTTCCTCCATCAGCGGCACGTGCTTGTAGGCGCCGGCATGGAAGATGATGCTGGGCTGTTCGCGCGCGAGCACCTCGTCCACCAGCGCCTCGTGCTTGACGTCGCCGACGACCGCGCCACCAGCGGCAGCTGCGGGAACGCGTCGCCCAGCGCCATCTGGATTTCGTAGAGCGCGGCCTCCGAGATGTCGAACAGCACGATCCGCGCGGGCCGAAAGCGCGCGATCTGCCGCGTGAGTTCCGCGCCGATGGAGCCGCCCGCGCCGGTGACCATGACGACGCGGTTGCCGAGCCACTCCGCCAGGCCGGCGTTGTCGAGGACCACCGGGTCGCGGCCCAGAAGGTCGTCGAGCTCGACGTTGCGGATCGTCGTCAGCGCGGAGCGGCCGCTGATGAGATCCTCGTAGGACGGCACCGTCAGCGCCTCCACGCCCGCCGCGGCGCACAGCTCGGCGACGCGCCGGCGAACGCACGTGGTTCGTCGAAGGCAACGCGATGATGACTTTGCGCACCCCGAAGCGATGCGCCCAGGCCTTGAGCTCCGAGATCGGACCCAACACGCTGACGTTGCGCAGCAGGCGGCCCCTGCTTGGCGCGGTCGTCGTCGAGCAAGCCCCACGACGCGCCATTGCCGGCTCGCGCGTCAGGTCCTTCGCCAGGCGAGCGCCCGCTTCGCCGGCGCCGATGATGAGCACCGGCTCGCCCAGCGCTTCCAAGCGGGCTGTACAGCCGGTGCTCCTTCCAGATCCGGTACGCGAACCGGCTGCCGGTCATGAGGAAGATCAGCACGACCGGATAGAACACGAGCACGCTGCGCGGCACGACCGCCTGCAGCTTCAGCATGACGAGCACGACCGGAATCGAGAATCGCGCCCAGGACGGCGGCGAGCACGATGCGCTGCAGGTCGACGATGCTCGCGAAACGCCACAGGCCGCGATAGCAGGCCGAGCGCCAGGAATATCACCGCCTGCAGCGGCAGGATCCACGCGAGCGTCCACCCCATGTCCTGCGAGGTACGACTCCTTGAAGTCGAGATTGAAGCGGAGCCAGTACAGCGCCGCCCATGCCAGCGCGGCGGCGCAAACGTCGTGCGCAAAGTGCGAGGAGCCTCGCCAGTTGGATCGCTTCTTCATCGAATGGAGCCGGGTCGGGAACCCCAATGATAATCAATCGCCGCAAAAAGCGCCGCGCCGGCTGACACACCATGCGAAGAACTGCCGGCCAGCCCAGCGCGGGTTCGTAGCGCAGACAAGCCAGCGCGGTGAGATCGCAGCCCGCCATCCAGGCGCTGTAGATCGCGAGTGTTCCGCGATGTCCGGCGCCTAACCGGTGCAGCCGCTGATAGTAATGGGACCGGTGCGCCTCCCAGAGGCGTTCGCGGCCGCCACGCGCGACGCCCCAGCGTGAGGGTCGCGTCCGCGATGAACGGAAGAAAGACCAGCGCAGGAAACCACGCGGGCCAGGTGCCGGCCGCCACCAGCGCCAGCCGAATGCCGCGGCGAGAAAACCCAGCGGCACGGCGCCCGACATCGCCCATGATGAGCCGCGACGGCGGGCGGTTGACCACGAAGAACGGCACGGTCGCCGCGGCGAGCGCAAAGAACGCCGTTGCGGGCGCACCCGCGATGACGGCGCCTGATACCGTAGGCGGAGAAATCCGAGAATGGCCATCGCCGCCGCCAGTCCGTCGTTGCCGTCCATGAAATTGTAGAGGTTGAGCGACCATGCGACGATGGCGGCGGCCAGCAGGGCAACCGCCATCGCCGCCGGCCATGCAGGTTGGACAGCGGGCGAGATCAAAGCGGGCCACACCAAGCCAATGCCGAACCAGAGCGCCGCCAGCGCGTGCACCAGCAGGCGCACGCCGACGCCGAGCGCACGCACATCGTCCCGCAGCGAGACCAGCGCCAGCAGGAGCCACGGGACCAGCCACAGCACGGTGCCGCCCTGCGCAAGCGGCGCCATCCACATGGCGACCGGGCAGGAAGCCCGCCCAGATGGCGATGCCCCCTGCCGCGGGAAGCGGTGCCGCGTGCAGCGAACGCTCGTTGGGAGCATCCTGCGGCAGCTTCGCGCGGGCGCGCAGGAGGACGACGATGGCCAAACCGCTCACGGCCAATGCGAACGCCATGCCCGCCGCAATCGACAGCGGGCCCGGTAGCGGGCTCACCGGGCGGTCCCGGGAAGGTGGTCACGCGCGTGCGCGCCTCGCAAACGGGGAAAAACGGGCAGAAACAAGGCCCTGAAGGGATTGATCCGGGCCTCCGGAGGCTTTCCGGGGTAGGCAAAACGGAACAAATGCACCATTATCGGGCGCGGGCGCGCGGACAATCCGGCAACGTGGCATTTTTCTCTTTTCGATCATGGCTTTAGCAGATCACGATCCGAACGCTCAAATGGTGCCGGAACCAAGGCCGCCAATATGCGCTACTCCGGTATTCCTGCCGATTTTCTTGTTGCTCCGGCACAACATGGATGAGAGACAAAGGACCCCATTCTGCCTTCGGCTTGCCAATGGTTTGCGCGCTTTGGCACAATAGGTACGCAGCTTCTCGAGAGATGTGAGAGAAGGTTCCGATGGCAGGCGCAAAAGGCTTGATCCTTGCCAATTTTATCCGTTAGAGGAGAGACTCCATGAATAAGAAGCTCGTCGCTGTCGCTGTCGCGGGCATGCTTGCCGTACCGCTGGCTGCGCAAGCGCAAACTGCGAACGTTACGCTGTACGGTCGCTTGAATCTGGATATGGAAGTAATCAACGTCAAGCAGGATCAGCCGGCTGCCAATAATCCCAAAGAAAACATCTATCCGCGTCAACTCGAACTCGTCCCGGTTGGGCGTGCGCGGGTCGGAAGCGCTGGGCGGAGGCTTGAGCGCCATATTCCAGATCGAATCGGCGGTCGGTGCGGCGAACGGCGGCGGCGCTCGGCTCGATCGCTGGGCACGCGCGAAACGTTCGTCGGCCTGCAAGGCGGCTGGGGCACGTTCAAGGCGGGTTACTTCCTGACGCCGTACGACGACATCCACCCGATCTTCGGTAACGTCCCGACGCTGACGACCTCGATCCTCGGTACGCAGGCGCTGTGGTCGAACACCGGCTGGTCCGGCAATTCGCAATACGGCGGCGCATTCGACGACCGTGCGGCGAATTCGGTCCGCTACGACTCGCCCAACATTGCCGGCTTCACCGGCAGCGTCCAGATCGGCGCGGGTCAAACGGGCGGCGACGCCACCGGCTCCAACAACGCTACCCCGACGACGCTGGAAGCGCAGCGCAAGCATGCCTACATGGTGTCGTTGAACGGCCTGTACAGCGCGGGCCCGTTCCAGGCCGGTGTTGCGTACGAGTTCCACAACAACTTCCGTCCGCAAGGGATCGGCGGCGATCCGAAGCTGCAGGATCGAGGGCGTCTCGGTGGCGGCCTCCTGGAACTTCGGTGTCGCCAAGATCGCGGGCGTATACGAGCGCCTGAAATACGACATCGCCACGGGCGGCGACGTGGCACGTAACTTCTGGGGCGCCAGCGTGACCTGGAACTTAGGGCCGGGACAGTTGGCACGCGATGTTCGGGCAAGCGCAGAACGGCACGGGCTCGGCGGCTGACGGCTCGCAAGTTGGCGCCGTTCGCAAGGGCTCCAACACCGGCGCGCAACAGTACGAAGTCAGCTACACCTACGCGCTGTCGAAGCGCACGCTGACGTACGCCGGCTACAACATGATCAGAAACAGAAGCGAACGGCGCCTACAACTTTGGCGTGAACCAGATTTCGGGCATGCGTGCTTGCCGACCAGCGGTCAGCTTGAACCTGCGGTTGCGGCGACTCCGCCAAGCCGCAGGGTCTCATCGCGGGCCTCGTCCACTTCTTCTAAGAGGACAGAAGCGACAATAAGCGCCCGGATATTCGCGAAGCGACAGCAACAAGCAGCGGAACGGGCGCCTCGGGCGCCCGTTTTTGTTCCTGGTCGTGTCGGTCCGTCGCCCCAACCGCTGCGGGCGCAACTGGTAGCATTTGCGGATGATCGATCCGATGTTCGACCATCCGATGTTGGATCCCGGTGTTGGACCAGCTGATCCTGGGCTTCGACCGCGCCTTGCGCACGCTCGCGGGCACCGCGACGTCGTCGCGCCCCGTCCCCGGCGCTCATCTGCCAGCGGCCGAACTCACCGCCGACGAGCAGCGCCACGCCGGCGGACTGATGCGCGTCAACCACACGGGCGAGGTGTGCGCGCAGGCGCTGTATGCGGCCGCAGGCGCTGGTGGCGCGCGATGCCGACGTTCGCGCGAGGTTCGCGGGCGCCGCGCGCGACGAGGAAGATCATCTGGCGTGGACGCAAGCGCGCCTGGCCGAGTTGCACGACCGCGCGTCGCTGCTCAATCCGCTTTGGTACGCCGGTTCGTTTGCGATCGGCGTCGTGGCGGGATTGGCCGGCGACCGGGTCAACCTGGGTTTCGTCGTCGAGACCGAACGCCAGGTCGAGGAGCATCTGACCGGCCACATGGACGCGCTGCCGGACGCCGACGCGAAGAGCCGCGCCATCGTGGCCGCGATGCGCGACGACGAAGCGCGGCACGGTGCGATGGCGCAGGAGGCCGGCGCGTTCGAGCTTCCGCTGCCGGCGCGCGAACTGATGCGCATGGCCGCGAGCGTGATGAAAGCGGTTGCGTATCGGATTTAGTGTCGGGTGCGGGCGACGGCGCCACGCGCGCAACGCCTTAGCCGCGCCGCGCGCACCGCCGCCGCGATGGCGTCGTCGTCCTTCTTGCCCTTTTGCCCGTGGCCGCTCTTGCGCGCGATCGCGCACCGGCGTTCGACCGCTCCTGGCACCGCGAGGCGCTTCGCGCAGCAAGCGTGCGCGGGCGCAAAGTCAACCGTCTGCGCGGCACCGGATCGCGAACAGCGCGTCGGCCGCGCACACCTCCAGCAGCGTCGTCGAGGCGCCCGGGCGGCGCAGCGCATCCGTCGCGTGCAGGAGGTCCAGGAGCTTGCGCCGGGCGCAGGTCCGCGGCCCTGCGCGACCGTGGGTCGCCAGCGCGCGGCAAGTCGCGCGGCGTCGCGGCACGTCAGCGGCACCTTGCAGGCGCTCCGACACGCTTTCCGCGAGACGCACGCTTTGCGCTGACGGCAGGCTTGCGCGGGCCAGGCGTCGCGCGGGACTGCGCCGGTCCCAGGTTGTGCGCGAGAACGCCGTATCGAGCAGACAGCGTGTAGCCATGGCTGGCTGCCCAATCCAGGGACCGCACTGAGCGCCGATCGTGAACGCTCGAGATCGATCCGTGCAGCCTGCTCGGGCCGCCTCAAGCGCCGGAACGCCGAACACGCGCATCGACTTCCGGCAGCAGTTGCGCAAGCGCGCCGCATTCGCGCAACACGGCGAGCATCCGCGACGGCCGCGCTTCCATGAGTCCCGTGGCGAGTTCCTGCCAAACGCGTTCCGGCGCGAGCGTGCTCGAGCTCGCCCGAACGCCACGATGGCGCGCATCAGCGCCTCGGTTTCCGGCGCGACCGCGAATCCTAAGCGGGCGGCGAAGCGCGCCACGCCGCAGCACGCGCAGCGGATCCTCGACGAATGCCGGCGACACGTGGCGCAACACGCCGCGCGCGCAGGTCGGCCTGCCCGCCGTGCGGATCGATCGAGGACGCCGTCGCTCGCCGCGCGCCATCGCATTGATCGTGAGGTCGCGCCGCGCGCAGGTCCTCTTCCAGCGTGACGTCGGGCGACGCGAAGAACTCGAAGCCGCGATAGCCGCGGCCGTGCTTGCGCTCGGTGCGCGCGAGCGCGTATTCCTCGTGGGTGTCAGGATGCAGGAACACCGGGAAGTCGCGGCCGACCGGGCGGAAGCCGGAGGCCAGCATCGTCTCCGGCGTGACCCCGACGACGACCAAGTCGCGATCGGCGTTCGGTCCGGCCGAGCAATTCATCGCGGACAGCGCCGCCGACTTGATAGATGCGTGCCGGCTGGGGCAGCGGGCGCGCCATGGCCGCTCAGCGCCCCGGCATGATCTGAGTCGCGGCGTCACAAGCACGAGCTCCATCACGACCTCGCCGTCGTCGACGTCGCCCGTTTCGCGGAACCCGAAGCGCGCGTGAAATCGCGAGGGCCGCCATCGACCGGGACAAACGACAGCGTGGAACTTTGACACGCCGGCGAGCGTACGCACGTGGGCGATCAGCTGCGTCAGCGCCGCCGCCGCCGTGGCCTCGATTCTGATGCGGCGCGGCGATCATGAAGCGCCACAGGTAGCACGTCGTCGCGGATGCTCAGGAGCTGCGGCACGCGTCGGGTCGTACAGCATCGCGAAGCCGACGGGCTCGTCATTCGGCGTAGATCGCGCGGAACCACGCCGCCGGCTCGAAATACGCCTGCGCAATCGAAACCGCGTTATGGGCGCGACCAGACGCTCCTGCGCAGGCGTCACACGCAGCGCGCAGATCGCGCGCACCGTGTCGGCGTCGATCTCGCGCAAAGTCACCGCTGCGTCCGGGTAGCCATCAGACGGGTTTCGCGTGGCCGTTACCGGCCGCTAACGCCCGCTTCGCGCGATAAGCTATCGTAGCGGCTGCGCATCGCGGCAGGCGCCAGGTATTCGGGAGCGACCGCCTCCAACGCCGCCGGTGTCACGCCGAACGCAGGCGGAAATGGACAGTCGCACACGCTGTCCTTCGCCATCGACGCCAGGTTGTCGCGGCTCATCAGCTTGTCCCGGCAGCATCTTCGAGCACGTAGTCGCCTGCAGTCGCGCCAGGCGCGGGCCGAGCGCGACGATCGGACGCACCGCGCCGCTGACCTCGCCCGCATAGCGAACCAGTTCGCGCAGCGTATAGATCTTGGGGCCGCACGAGATCGTAAGCGTGGTCGAAACTGAGGTCGCGCGCTGCTTCGTCCGCCAACGCTTTGGCCATGCAGCGCAGCGACGTCGCCGACGTACACCGGCTGGAAGCGCGCATCTGGACGCAGCGAGCGCAATGACCGGCAGACAGCTTCGCGATCCGCGCGAACAGGTTCAGGAACGAATCCTCGGGCCCGAAGATGACGCTCGGGCGAAAGATCGTCCAGTCGAGTTGCGACATCTTGACGATCGCCTCGGCCGCGCCCTTGGTGCGCAGATAACGGCTGGGACCGGCGGGATCGGCATTGAGCGCGCTCATCTGCACCAGCCGGCGAACGCCCGCGGCGGCGCAGGCGGCGGTCAAGTTCCGCGCAAGCTCGACGTGCACGCGCGCGAACGTATCGCGCCCGGATTCGTTCAGGATGCCGACGAGGATTCACGACGGCGGTTGCACCCGACAGCAGCCGGGCGAGCGCCGCCTTGTCGAACACGTTCGCCTCGACGACCTCGACGGTCGGCAGGAGGATCAGGTGCTTCGCCCGTTCGCGGCGGCGCGTCGGGCACGACAACTGCGTGCCCCGCGGCGGACAGCCGCGCGACCAGATGGCGTCCGACGAAGCCGCTCCCGCCCAGGACCACGATGCGCGCAGCGGCCACCGTCACTCCGTTCGTGCGGCTATGGGTTCGGCGACCGCGCCGCCGCGCGGCGCGACGACGCCGAGGCGCGCGGTCAGCGTCAGCTGGCGGGCCACCGAACGCGCTGTGCGTACACCATCGAATTCGCGAGCACTTTCTTCACGTAGTCGCGGGTTTCGTTGAACGGGATCGTCTCGACCCACATCGGCGCCTTCGAGCGGCGCCACGGGACGCCACGCCTGCGCGCGTCCGGGCCCCGCATTATACGCAGCGGCCGCCAGCGCCGGCATGTGATCGAGGCCGGTCGAGCCAGTACTTGAAATAGTACGCGCCGAACAGCGTGTTCAATTCCACGTCGGCAATGGCACGTCGCACGAAAGTCGCTGCGGCCGAGCTGGTTGGCGACCCAGCGCGCCGTGCCGCGGCATCAGCTGCATGAGGCCCACCGCGCCCGCGGACGACACGATGTCGGGAGAAAAGCGCGACTCCTGCCGCGCAATGCCATACAGAAGCGCGAGATCGACGTCACGGCTGCGCGATGCGGCGTCGAATTGCGTTCGGAACGGCGCCATGTAGCGCAGCCCGTAATCGTGGCGCGCGACGGTGCGGTCGGCCGCGTTGACCGCGCGATCGTAGCAACGCGACGCGGCGCGCATAGTCGGCGGCCAGCAGCAGCGAAGTCGTCCGGCTGGCCGCGCACGATGAACAGCCACTCGCGCTGCGATTCCGGCTTCATGTCGAGTTCCGCGAGCTTGACGACGCGGCGCACTTCGGACCGCAAGCCGAATGCCGGCGAGCGCTTCGGGCGGCGATGGCAGCGGCTCGCTGGCGCGGAACTTTCGACGTGCCCGCCCAGGCTTTCGGCGGCGAGCACGCCGTAGAAATTCGTGTCGGCGGCCAACGCGTCGAACAAGCGCGTTGCGCTTCCGCGTGCGTCGCCCCGTGGCGGCCAGCGCGCGTGCCTTCCAATAGCGCCACGCCGACTCCTGCGCTGCGACTCGGGCATGGCGTCGATGGTCGCCTGCACGTCGCGCCACGCCGGTGCGCGCAACGCCGCGCGCGCACGCCACGCCTGCGCTTCCGGCGGCAGCGGCAGATCGCCGGCCTCGCGAAACCAGTCGTTGGCCGCGGATTGAGCTGGCGTGCCGCGTGGTAGGCAAGCCGCGCGTTGCCGTACCTGCGCTCCGTCTCCGGCAGCTTGTCGCGCCATTTCACCCAGCCGGGTCGCGCGGCCGCCGCGTCGCTCGCGCGCGGCGCGCTCGAGCGCGTACAGCGCGAGTTGCCGTCCCGAACCCGTGTTCCAGGCGAACACTCCCGCGGCGAGCGCGCGCTGGGGATCGCGATTCGACGCGGCAGAAATCGCGCTCGGCGATGCGATCCTTGCCGGGAAGGTCTGCGGCGATCGCCTGCGCGAGACGCACGTTGCCGGCCTCCGACGCCAGCCGGAACCGCGCGCGTGCGGTCGGCCACGGTCAAGTCGCCGCGGCTGATCAGCGCGGCGAACAGCGCGCTCGCAGGCATCCGGCGTTGCCTGGCCGCTGAACCAGAGCGGACTTCGCGGCGGCCAGCGCGCGCATCGCCGTCGCGCTGGCGGCGGTACTGGATCGCCGTAGCACAGCAGCTCCGCGTCCTCGCCCGACGGCGGCGGATAGTCGAGCGCAAAGCGGCTCCAGTCGCCGCTGCTTCCCGAGCGTCTTCAGCCAGTCGACGCCGCAATTGTTCCGCGAGCGGCGTTTCCGGATAGCGTTCGAGAAAGTCGCGCACGGCCGCGGAGTCGGCGTGTCGTCGAGGGCCAGCTTGAGGCCGCCAGTACGCGACGTAGGGTTCGAGCGACGTGGCCGCGCAGCGCAGCGCGCCAGCGCCGCGAGCTTCCCGCGATCGCCTTGTTCGAACGCCGCTTTCGCCAGCAGGAAATCGGCGTCGCTGCGCTGCAGGCCAGTTGCGCGAGGAGGCGAGAAACCGGGCCTGCCAGCAGGAATGCCGCCAGGCAAAGACCGCGGAGCAAAAGGCAACGCATCGGAGACACTCGATTCTCGACTTGAGCCAGCCTCACAAGACAGCCCCATTCGACGAACGTTCCGTCCTTGCTGCCTTCAGAAGGGACCTGCACGACGCATACCCCGGATGCTAAAATCGACGCTACGAAAACGAACCATCGCTCCGGGAGGACGGATGGCGCAACGCAAGGCAGCACCGCTGGTCGGCGTCGTGATGGGCAGCGACAGCGACTGGGAAGTGATGCGCCACGCCGTCGGCGCAGCTCGACGCGTTCGGCATCCCCTACGAGCCGCGCGTCCTGTCGGCGCACCGGATGCCCGACGACATGTTCGAATACGCCGAGGATGCGGCGCCGCGCGGCCTGCGCGCGATCATCGCCGGCGCCGGCGGCGCGGCCCACCTGCCCGGCATGCTCGCCGCGAAGACGACGGTGCCGGTGCTGGGCGTGCCGGTGCCGTCGAAATACCTGCGGCGGCGAGGATTCGCTGCTATTCGATCGTGCAGATGCCGAAGGGCATTCCCGTGGCGACGTTCGCGATCGGCGAGGCGGGCGCCGCCAACGCCGCGCCTGTTTGCGGTCGCGATGCTCGCCGGCGACCGATCCCGGCGCTCGCGAAGAAACTCGCCGGCGTTTCGCGTGAAGCAGACCAACGCCGCGCGCGACGATGCGCGTGCCGCACCTGACGGCGAAGCCTGCCTAGCCGATGTCGTCCGTTCCGCCCGGCGCGTGGCTCGGCTTGCTGGGCGGCGGCCAGCTCGGCCGGATGTTCTGCATGGCGGCGCAAAGCCTCGGGCTACAAGGTCGTCGTCCTCGATCCCGGCGGCGACAGCCCGGCGGGCAGCGTCGCCGACCGCGCACATTCGCGCCGACTATCTCGATCCGCGCGGCCTCGCCCGAACTCGCTCGCCGTGGCGAGCGCGGCGACGACCGAATTCGAGAACGTGCCGGCCTCGGCGCTCGAATTTCTCGCGCGCACCGCGCGCGTGACGCCGGCGGCGGCGAGCGTCGCGATCGCGCAGGACCGGATCAGCGAAAAAACGTTCCTGCCGGGCCACGGCTTCGCCGTCGCGCCATTCGCCGTCCTGCGCAGCGCCGCCGACGTCGCGCGGCATCGACCGCGGCGCTTGCTGCCCGGCATCGTCAAGAGCGCGCGCTTCGGCTACGACGGCAAAGGTCAGGCGCGCGTCGCCACGCTGGCGATGTCGCGGCGCCGCCTGCAGCGCGATGAAGGGCAGCCAGCCGTGCGTGCTCGAGCGCTTCGTCGACCTCGCCTGCGAAGTGTCGGTGATCGTCGCGCGCAACGAGCACGGCGAAACGGCGACCTGGCCGGTCGCCGAGAACCGCGCATCGCGACGGCATCCTCGACGTGTCGATCGTTCCGGCGCGCGTCTCGACGACGCTCGACCGGCGACGCGCGCGACATTGCGACGCGCGTCGCCGCGGCGCTCGACTACCGCGGCGTGCTGTGCGTCGAGATGTTCGTCACCGCACGACGGTCGCGCTGCTCGTCAACGAGATCGCGCCGCGGCCGCACAACAGCGGCCACTACACGATCGACGCCTGCGTGACGTCGCAGTTCGAGCAGCAGGCGCGCGTGCTCGCCGACCTGCCGCTCGGGCGATCACGCGCCAGCACACGCCCGCGGTGATGGTGAACCTGCTGGGCGACATCTGGTTCGACGGCCCGGACCGCCGATGCCGCGCGAGCCCGCGTGGACGCGAGGTGCTGGCCGCATCCGCGCGCGAAGCTGCATCTCTACGGCAAGGCGGAGGCGCGGCGCGGGCGCAAGATGGGCCACGTGACCTGCCTCGGCGCCACGCTCGACGACGCGCTCGGCGCCGCGCGCGTGTGAAGCGCACGCTGTCGATTCCCGGCGCCGACGACACTGCTAGGTGCGGCATCTGACGTGCCCTTACGGGGTCCTGAACGTGGCGCGCAGAGCCGCAGTACCGTCAGGGACGCTCGCCGCGCGAGCGTCTGGCCGGCGTTCGCGGCGTCGCAGGCGCCGATCGGCAACGCGGCCGCGCGCGCGTACTCGGGATCGTCGGTAGCGGCAGCCCGCCGCGAGCGTAGTCCGCCGCCATCTGCGTCGCGTCCGCGCCCCAGAAGAGTTCGCCGCGCAGATCGCGAGCGTCGGCACGCCGAACACGCCGCGGGCGATCGCCTCGTCGGTGTAGCGGCGCAGCGTCGTCCTTCACTGCGGGTTCGGCGATCCGCGCGTCGGCGTTCGGCGAGTCCCAGGTCATGCGTCAGCTCCGCCCATTCGATCGGCAGGTCGGGCAGGCGGCCGTCGCGCCATACGAAGCGGAAGATGCGCTGGATCGCGTCGATGGCGCGCAGTCGCAGGCGATCGCGAGACGCAAGCAGCGGCAACGGGTTGAACGGATGCTCGTGCGGCATCTTGAGCGGTATGCCGAGCCGCTTCGCCTGCCAGACGACGAAGCGATAGGTGAACGCGCGCTTGCTCGCGATTTCGGCCGGGCCCTTCTGCCCGTGGGCGCCGAGCAGCCCGCCGAAGCAATACCGGACTTGTAGCGGACCGAGATCGCCGGCGCGAGGCCTGCGAGCTGCTCGCTTTGCAGGTACGCGAACGGCGAGACGAAATCGAAATACCAGTCCGACGATCAGCGTTCAGCGTTCGGCATCGGTGCCGGTCCGGACAGGGCCGTTCGCTCCGGCGGCGACGCCGGCGCGCGGATAGCGAGCGCCGCACACGGCGCGCTTCGCCTCGTCGTCGAGCACGCCCCACGCCGCGATTTCGTCGAGCGTGCGCAAGCATCCGACGCAAAGGCCCGTCACCGGCGTCGATCGTGCACACGTTCGATGCAGGGCGACGGCACAGGGCCGACACGTGCCGGGCGTCATGCGGGCACGCATCATGCGGCTCGCAACGGCATCATGCACGTAACGGCGACTTGGCGTTGAGCGCGCGCGCGACGCGCGAAACCGGTTGCCGTTGCAGGAAGTCGGAAATGTACTGCCCGGCGCGGCGCAGCTTCGTCATGTCGACGCCGGTCTCGATCGCCGAGCCCTGCAGCAGGTAGACGACGTCTTCGCTCGCGACGTTGCCGGTCGCGCCCTTGGCGTACGGACAGCCGCCCAGTCCGGCGACCGAGCAGTCGAACGTGGCCACGCCGCTTCTCGAGCGCCGCGTAGACGTTGGTCGAGCGCCTGGCCGTAGGTGTCGTGGAAATGTCCGGCCAGCGCAGTCGACCGGCACGCGCTCCGCGACATGGCGCGATGCAGCGCCTGCGTCTTGCCCGGCGGTGCCGGTGCCGATCGTGTCGCCCAGCGAGAACTTCGTACGCGCCCATCTGGTGCAGCGCGGCGGCGACGTCCGGCGACGCGGTGCGGATCGACGTCGCCTTCGTACGGGCAGCCGAGCACGCACGAAATGTAGCCGCGCACGCGCACGCCGTTCGCGCTCGCCGCGGCGAAGACCGGCTGCGCGCGCTCGAGGCTCTCGGCGATCGAGCAATTGATGTTCTTTTGCGAGAAGGTTTCCGACGCCGCGACGAACACCGCGACCTCGTCGGCCTTCGCGGCGATGCGCCGCCTCGAAGCCCTGCATGTTCGGCGTCAGCACCGGATAGCGCACGCCGGCCTTCGCTGCGAATGCGCGCCATCACGTCGGCCGCGTCGGCCATCTGCGGCACCCACTTCGGCGAGACGAACGCCGTCGCCTCGATCGCCGGAAAGCCCGCATCGGTCAGCAGGTCGACCAGCGCGACCTTGACGTCGGTCGGAACCATCGCCTGTTCGTTCTGCAGGCCGTCGCGCGGGCCGACTTCGACCAGACGGACCTTGTTCGGCAACGCCATCAATAGCCTCGCGCGCGAATGCGACGACGCCGGTAACCGGCTCGCCGTGCTCCAAGCGCGCAATCTTACAGCAATACGTAACGCC